>Ga0105107_10001449_pt1 | contig 15309 bp, 12 predicted proteins | sample PPLLaktember2015_6_FD_79335 | JGI IMG/M metagenome (GOLD analysis project Ga0105107, IMG submission 79335) | Freshwater sediment microbial communities from Prairie Pothole Lake near Jamestown, North Dakota, USA - PPLs Lake P8 Core (1) Depth... | ecosystem: Environmental > Aquatic > Freshwater >...
CTTGAAGCGGCCGCTGGTGGGCGCGTACTGGGCGTTGTCCAGCACTTCGCGCATATTGTCGATACCGGTATTGGAAGCAGCATCGAGTTCGATCATGTCGACAAAGCGACCGCGGTCAATTTCGGTGCAGGCGGCGCATACGCCACACGGCTTGGAAGTGAGTCCGGTTTCGCAATTCAGGCACTTGGCAATAATGCGACCGATGGTGGTCTTGCCCACACCGCGTGTGCCGGTCAACAAATAGGCGTGATGCAAGCGATTTTGATCGAGAGCATTGGATAACGCCCGAACTACGTGCTCTTGCCCAACCAATTCGGCAAAGCTTTTGGGACGCCATTTACGGGCCAGGACTTGATAACTCATGCGGCTATTTTACCAGGGCTGCCCGGGCCATGGCTGGCTAGTAACTAATATGCCATTCGTATTGCCGGTGTGGCCAGAATAACGCTTATTTAATTGGATGCCGCGCCGCGCTCCCAATCCAACAATTCCCGCAGTTGACCCAGCGTCGCATCGTCTTTAATCACGGTGCTAAGCCATTGCTCCAAAGGCATTTCCGCCCAACGCGCGGCGCGATCGGCGAGTAGCGCAACCGGGCTATGCGGTTCGGTTTGACGGAAAAATTGAGCGATCTCACGCAATTGGTTCACCGCTTCGTCACGCGATTGGATAGGGCCGGAAAATTGAGGTGCGTTCATAGTGGGTCTCTTTTGCGCGGTAACGGCAACATCTACGACAGGCGAAATAGGTGTTTCTATTGTGGCAGGCGGCTGGACTTTAGCGCCGTTGCGCCCGGAAAGCCGCTGCGCTAAATCTGCGCATGCGGCAATGGCATCGCGCAAACTACGCAAACTCGGTGCATCGGCGCCAAAGGCGCGATCGATGTTCTGTTCCAGTTCAGCTTGCGTCGCTTGCAACACTACTAACTGGGCGAGCAGTTTTTCATAAAATTTTCCACCCGAGGCTTTCGCTGCTTTATCGAAGGCGTCACCCGACAACTTGCCCTCGGCCAAGGCCAATTCTTTGGCCTGAACATCACGCGCACCTATATTTTCGACATGGCGCGATTCTTCCCACTGCAACCAACTATAGCCCCCGGATGCTGCGCTGGTCATGGGCACGCTGCGCAAGACATGCGGCATTTGCGAATCGAGCCATTCGAATTTGCTGATGCGTTCTTCCAAGTCGCTCGGATCCAGCTCGGGGTAAGCGAATTCCCAAAAATCGGTGAGCAAGCCATTGAGTAATTTCAGTCCGGTATCGAGGCCGCTAAAGCCTTCGATCCGCGTCAATGCTTCGGTATACCAACAGGCAATTTGAAAGTCTTTACTCTTTTTACGTAGCGCTTCCTCGCACAATTCACGCACCAAGGGCCACTGCGCGGCCTTAACTTCAGTCACCCAAGCGCCTTGCGCCAAGCTTGGATCATCGGCCCGGCGCGCTTCACGAATCGCGTCGAACTCCTTTAAATATGCTAAATCTGTGCCTCCCGGATGACCTCCGCCCGGAATAGGCTCTAACAGTTCCGTTACCAATTGGTTGGACATTTTATCGACCCCGCTCCATCATTCACGCCCTGCATTCGGTGCCGTAGACACCAACACCGCGCCACAAGAAATCTTATGCCCTTCAAGCGCCACCGGTATGCCGTCGATGGTCCAATCCGGATCGCCTTCAACGATCACGCAGTTATTGTGTCCGCGCTTGGGGCAAGTGCATTTATCACCCAGCCGGGCAACGGGGATGCCGCCCACGGTGACATGACTGGTTGCGCTAACCACCTTGCCGCCATGACTCGTTGAATCGCCTAAGCGAATTACTTTAAGCATTAGAGCCCTCCGACATCCTAGTTAAATCTTTGCATTGGTTACCAGGCCTACCGCGCTATGCGTGCCGAATGCGGCCCATAGGGTTGGCGCTTCCAAGGCTTGCGCGCGCGTTAAGGCCAAGGCCACGCTAGCCCATTGGTCCGCTGCGCCGAGTTTTACTTGCGCCAATACATTGGTTGCTTGGCGAATGATATTTATTTCGATGCCGTGCGCATCCAGCCCTTTGCCGAGCGCCGCCAACCTGTCACCGGATGTTTCATAGCTACCCGCGTTATGCACCAGCCAGGCACAAGGGATGTCTTCAGCAGTTTCATCCCCGGAAGCATCCGCTACTTCGGCTTGCGTTTCGAATAGCAGTTTTTTCAAGTCGGCATTGATGAGGGCTTGCTCGATAGCACTACGCCAAGCGCTATCCGGTTTCTTGCCCGCCACTTCGACTGGACGGCGCAACTGTCCTAACACCGGCAGTGCGGCCAAGGATGCCACAGCGTAATTCGGCATCCGCGCCAAGCTTTCAGATAGGCCTTGCAGTTGGCGCTTGTTTCGTGCCCAAAAAGGCGTCATCGGGTCGTATTGGTCATCGGTCTTTCCCGTCCCTGTTTCCAAGTCAGCAAAAGCCACATCGAATTCAGGATGAGTAAATAATAGGATCACGAGCGCATCTGCGCTCTTGGGCTGCGACACCATCCACTCATCTTCATCGTCATCTTGCCTATCGGAGCCATCTACCGTTAAAAATAAGGCGCCGGGGAGATGGGGCTCGCTTTCGAATCGAGAAAAAATCGCATCGGCAACCGCCGTCGCGGAAGACAACACCCGCATCTGCGGTAAATGAACACCCTCGCAGCATGCCGTCACAGCCTGGGTAGCAAGTGCGCGATCAAAAGCTACAGATTCGGCCACGAAGATGGGTAGATGCTGTGCCCCGGGGCAATTGCCATACAATTCTGACAAGGCCATCGTCAGTGAGGCCAGCAATCGCTCTCCCGTCGTGACGCTATCTTCACTAATTGGCATCGGCTCTACTTCGTCCGCACCAATCAAATCCGGCTGATCACTGCGAACCATGGCCCAGCGGCAATCCAAGGCGAATTGGCGCGTGCGCAATGCTTCTTCAAATGCACGCCGATCAGACTCTTGTTTTGCTTGTTGTTCAGCCGCAGCATTTTCGCGCGCAGTTTCTTCCGCTGAAATTTTCGCCTTTTCGGCTCTCCGCCGCCACAGCAACCAGGACGCCCATACCAGGAAAGGCGGGAGCGTATGCAAGCCAATCAAGCTCAACAGATTGAATTTTGAAATATCGATACGAATCGCAAACCACAGCACGCCGATCCAAGCCAAAACGAGTGCCAGCAATAAGGCAAAGCGGGTCATCCGAATTAACAACCAGCTCATGCTTTCTCTCCCCACACAGGGCTTGGCTTTTCATGCATCGGATAGAAATTTTGAGTGTAATAATTCACGCGATAAAGACACGCGAGACTTAGGAGGTGCGCAGCGAACGCTGCTGCATGTTGAATCAGTGCGGTAGACAAAGACTTAATCCACTGAAAATTTACTGCACCTAGCGGCGAATAGGAAACCTATCCGCCGCTAGCGTATAGACTTTAAGCTGCGACTTTATTCGCAGTCAGATCCCAACCAGCGGAAACATTACCGCCGCCCGCGCCATCGGCACGTTTCTGTTGGGTGTAGGTCCACTTGATTTTGCCGTAGGACAATTTCACTTCTTCGTTCGGAAAACCTTCCCCGGATGCACCAGAAGGCGCCACTTTGGAAATCAGCACTTGTTCCAGCTTAACTTCCATGTACTTCACCTTGTCGCCACCGGAACGGCAAAGCTCCAGCGTCACTTCCTTGATGTGCTTGCCCGTGCAGCAGGCTTCGTACAATTTGGGACTGGCTTTGTCCAGCAAATGCGAGAAGTTAAATGTGGAATGGTTCACGCGCTCGGCGGTTGCGCCACCGGCGCTGCTGGCGGTTGCCGAAGCAGGTTGATCCATGCTGTGTGCAAAGGAGACTACCTCGATCCACTCCGAGTGCTTAGCGTCGCTGCTTTCGCCGGGGATACCATCAATTTTCAAAAATGCGTCAAATGCCATGCTTACTTCTCCTTTTCTATTGCAGTTGCGAAAAAATCAAACAATGAATCAACGTGTAGATTTCGGTAATTCAGCCACTAAGCGCAGCGAGACCGTCAGTTCATCCAGTTGAAAATGCGGACGTAAGAAAGCGACAGCGCGATAAGTGCCAGGCTTACCCGGCACATCCACCACATCGACTTGTGCTTCACGCAGCGGATATTTGGCCTTGGCTTCTTGGGAGGCGGAGTCATCCAGCAATACGTATTGCGCCAGCCAAGTGTTCAGGAAATCCTGCACATTCTGGCGCGAGGCGAAACTGCCGATCTTGTCGCGCATAATCGCTTTCATGTAATGCGCGATACGGGAAACCGCGAAGATATAAGGTAGTTGCGACGACAAGCGGGCATTCGCATTAGCCGCATCGGTATTGTAGATTTTGGCTTTCTGCGAAGATTGGCCGCTGAAGAAGGCCGCGTAATCGCTATTCTTGCAATGCACCAAGCTGATAAAGCCGAGGTCTGACAATTGCTTTTCGGTACGATCGGTTACCGCGACTTCCGTAGGGCATTTCAGTGCAATTTCGCCATCGTCAGTCTTAAAGGTGTGGGTTGGCAGACCTTCTACAAGACCACCACCCTCTACGCCGCGAATAGCGGCCAACCAGCCAAACTTTGCAAATGCTTCGGTCAGGCGCGCACCGAAAGCATACGCCGCATTCGTCCACAAATATTTGCCATGATCGGTTCCGTTTACATCTTCTTCAAAGCCAAAGGCTTCAATCGGGTTCGTATCACGGCCATAAGGCAAGCGGCCCAGCATATGCGGCAACATCAAGCCGACATAACGCGAATCTTCCGATTCACGGAAAGACTTCCATTTGGCGTATTCGACGGTATCGAAAATCTTGCTTAAATCGCGCGGCTTGCCGATATCGGTAAAAGTTTCCAGGCCAAACAAGCTCGGTGCAGCGGCTGCAACGAATGGTGCGTGCGCTGCTGCTGCCACATGCGACATTTGTTCCAGCAGGAAAAAATCTTCTGGGTGACGTGAAAATTCAAAATCTCCGACTAAGGAAGCATACGGAGCACCGCCAAACGTGCCGTACTCTTCTTCATAGATTTTCTTAAACAACGCGCTTTGATCGAATTCAGGCGCCGTTTTGAAATCCTTGACCAGATCTTTCTTGGAAACATTTAAAACTTTGATCTTCAGTTGCGTGCTCGTTTCGGACTGCATCACGAGATACTTTAAGCCACGCCAAGACGATTCCAATTTCTGGAAATCGGGATGATGCATGATGGCATTCAGCTGCTCGGAAATAAGCTTATCCAACTCGGCTATGCGCATATCAATACTGGCGGCAAGATCTTTTGAAACCGTCACGGCACCGGATAAAACTTGATCGACCAGCTCATTAATCAAGTCCTTGGTGTGGGCATGTTCCGTATCGTTGGTTGCGACATGGCTCTCGTCAATAATAGCGTCCAGCAAGCCAGTTCCCGGCATGACGGCCGCCTGCATTGTGGTTTGCACTTGCAAAGGTGAACTCATGATCTACTCCTCTACCTTGGGATTGGATTGTTGAATCGCTTCGAGCTTTTCGGAATCGCGGACAATTTCATCCAACAATTCTTCCAATTTATCGTTGCCGATAATTTTGTTGCGCAAGTCGGAAAGTCGCGTGCGAATTTCAAGCAGTTGGCGCAGCGGGTCGACTTGTTCGACGATACGTTGCGGCTCGAAATCTTCCAGCTTGTTAAAATTCAACTCGACGGAAAGCCGGCTGTCGTCACCCTTGAGCGTGTTATCCACTTGCAAAGCCAAGCGTGGCGCCATGCCCTTTAAAGCTTCGTCAAAGTTATCGCGATCGATTGCAACAAATTTGCGCTCTTTCAGTTTTGGCAGCTCTGCTTTGGGCTGGCCGCTATAGTCCCCAAGCACGCCCAGCACAAATGGTAATTCTTTAGTTTCAATCGCGTCCCCGATCTCAACGTCGTATGTAATCTGTACCCGCGGTGGACGAACTCGGGACAGTTTTTGTTGAGTACTTTCTTTTGCCATGGCAATCCCCTAAGTTTTAAAAAATAAAAATGACCAGCCGCTAGCGCGGGTCCCGTGCTAATTTGCGCCCAATTTCAATTAAGGCTTCACGTAAAGCCAACATTGAGGCACCCGGATCGCTCAACAAGCGCCCGAGGGCGTACGCGGTTTCGGCGTAATAAATATGTGCGCGCCAGGCTTCTTCTTCTGCTACCAGATTTAGCCGCACTGAATCGTTTAAAGTGCCACCGACGATCCAAGGCATAAACCGTTCCGGAATTCGACCATAGGAGGCAGCTAACCAAGCAGAATCCGCATCACGGCGAATGAAATAGCTGCCACGCCATGTCGGCTGACCCCACGCCGCCATCAAAAGCGATAGCCACTCTGCCGCAATTAAGGTGCCTTCGCCCGTTTCTACGGGTAGGGGCAATAAGATTTCTTGCAGCGTGGCCGGATTTTCAAAGCGCCTTAGAAAATCCCCATAACAAGCGATGTTCAACAATGCTTGATCGAGTGAGGCCGGCTTCGAATCTAGCGATAGAACCTGGCTTAAACGCGACACGGTTTGGCTGGTTGAAAAACGCTCAACTAGATCTCGCGCAAGGGCGAAATCAACCTCGCCACAACTTTCATCTTTACACTGGGTATGTAAGTAGGCCTGGCACGATACTGCTTCCACCGCGTTATCAATGGCATTAGCGATTTGGCGCCGCAATTCGTCGAAATATATTTCGTGGGAAATAGGCGTTAATACCCCATCTGACGAAATTTGTGTATAGGGCAGGACAATGCCCGCAAAAAACGGAAAGCGACGTCCGGATAAGTCACGACTTCCCATCAACACACCCATAAACACCCATTGTTGATCACGTGAGGTGTAGTAGAAGTCGGTGACCGTACGTAAATAGCGCTGCTCGCTTTCTGGCTCTTTCAGCAATTGGGTCATTGCGTTTTGAATGAGTTCATCAAATTCAAATACCACAGGATGTGTGGCATTGATGCGAACAAAATCAGGCCGATTGGGCAACTTGCCAACGATGGCATAGTTAACGGTTTCTTCCAGTGGCTTTAAGAACGGGAGCACGAGTTCAACCTCAATTCGTTATATGTTGCGGTAATGCCAGTCCGCGCAAATTGGACAGCGCAAGTAAATTCGCACCACTGACCGGACGGTAATTAAAGCGAATGCTCTGCATATCTTGCTTGGCCGAATCTTTGCCATCTGGGCGTACCGGTTTGAAACGCCATTCGACCGTACCACTGCTAACCGCTGGATTTAATGCACGTGCGTCCGCAAGTAAACGCATCAAGCCCAAGCGACCGTTATAGTACGCCACTTGGGTCGGGACACCGGCAAATGAAATGGCTTGCAAGCGTGCACCCTGGCTCTGCGCATTGTTTGGCCAACTAAAGGCCACCCACGGCTGCGGACCATTGCGATAGCGCAGCACTTGCCCATCAATTTCGATCAAAATCTCGGATAAGCCCGGCGTGGGAATAGGCTGCAATTCAAAATGCGATCCATCGCCCTCTTGGAGTACCGCTGCGCCCGTCGCGAGCAATCGCGATAAGCTACTCAAAAATGCAGGATTGAAACGGACGCCTACATTGGCCCAGGTACGGCCAACCAAGCCATCGGAACGTTTTGCGACTAACGGCCCTAAATTCTGGTCGACGAAGCGTGGTAAGACTCCATCGCCTGGCCGTAAGAATTTTGCGATGTCGGACATTTGCGCTTCATTGGCATTGTTGGCAAAGGGGTACTTAGAAGCCAAACCTTGCCAACCGTTATACACACGTTGCTCCCATGCACGATTGATGTCCGCTTCAACCAATGGAACCAAAGTGCTATAAGCCTGAATTAATGGCCGCACTAGAATCGGACGTAGATAAGACTTAGTGTCTTCGCTGGCATTGCTCAACAACACATTGTCGACTTGAGATAAGGCCTCTGAAAATTCAGAGTTTGTGCCGCTTAAAGTCGCCTGCATTAATTGACGCGCACTCGTTCCGGGTTCCGCAGAAGCGGCAATGGACGCTAACTTGGCTTTGATCTTGACCAGCGAATCCATGTAGGTATCGATGGGAGCGCGGGCATTTGCCGTGCCTGCCATGCTTGCCAACAACGCAAACTGCGTACCAACTTCACCATATTGCATGGTTGCCGTGCTTGGGTTGGGAGCTGACGGGTAATTGCTTCTGATGAGCTCTTCGGCTTTAGCCACTACATTGGTTTTTGCCGATGCTAATTTTTTACTGAGTTCGCTCGGATTGTCCCAAGCCGTCTCAAAAGCCGCGCGTTGCAAAATGCGTTTCACAGGGGAATTGGCGACATCGCCCATGCGGCCAACCGCAATCGCGGACTTCTCCATATCTCCGAAATCCCGCACCGCGACGCCTTGCAAGAACTTCTTCCACTCCTGCGCATACTCAGCACGATACATGGCTTCCAGTTCGCTGCGATTGCGTTCCGAAGTCGCATCCTTACTCGATAGTTCACTCATGGCGACTGCCAATACCCAGTCATCCCCTTTCAACTCACCTTTACTCGCTTCGTTAATCGCATTACGGAAATAATTATCCCAAGCTTCACGCGTGAAAGCACCCGGCACTGACGCACTTCCCGCGATAATGTCAGCGTCCGCATTATTGAGTATCCGTCCAACGGTTAAAGGGGCATAACGTGCGTTTGCGCGCGCTTTAAGTTCATTGTAGAGACGCTCTTTTGCCGGCATGCGGCGCATTTCTGAACGCAACACGGTACGCGCTTCATCGACTAACTCCGTGCTGTTATCAATCAGCGGCAAATCGGGTTCTGGAATCTGCGCTAAGTAAAAAGCGATTATGCGCCCGGCAATACGGCTTATTTCAGCCTGCGAATCACCTTGCCGATGCGCCTCCAACCAAGCCTGCCAGTGCCGTGGCAACTGATTTGCCAAATGCGGTGCATCCATTAGGTTTCGAGAATGCAACATTAGGTAAGTCTTGAGCGCGTTATAAGCTTGCTCCGTTTCGCTAGCCTGACGTGTCGTAGGCTTCGCCGGGGATTCTGCGGTTGCAGCTGCGGTAGTCGCTATAGCAGCGCTAGTCGCTTGTTTGATATTGATCCAGGCCGCTCCACGCGGATTAGCCAATTGACCATAACCAACTTTGCGCAATGCTGCGCCCACATTCTCCGTCGACAGCGCTGTTGGCGATGGCGAGACATCTACGGGCCTTATCTCTGCTAATTTATGTTCCAAATCTGATTTAACCGGCAGCAACATCAGATTGCGTACTTCGGCAAAATAAATACTGCGCAAGGACCGCTCCACTTCATCACCTTGGTACAGACCAAATCCTAGCTGCCAGGGATGCCCCTCTTGTCGGTAGCGATACAATTGCTCTACGCGCAACTGCAATAACTCAATACTTTTCAGGCGATCGAGTAACTGCCCGGTTTCCGCCAACTTTCGTGCTGTAATCAATTCCTGGTGCGCAGCCTCCATGAGCTTTTGATTGCCCACGTATGACCATGTCCAAGCAGCCGCAAGTAGCGCCAGCCCCATGATCCCCGCAGCGATTGCCGTTAATCGAACGCGATTTCGCACAGGACTAGCTTGGCGCCCAACCATAAATTGATCTGGGAAAATGACATCGCGAAAAAATTCACGCAGAAAGAAACTATTTGCCGCCGGCGTTTGCGTGGTTTCAAACCCAGAGCGCGGCAAATCAAATTTGCGCGCAACCCGAACGCCAGCAGCTATACGCGGGTTACCTTCTTGCAAGGCGCTGGTCAGATAGAAGCCGCGCAACAGGGGGCGCGTATGGTAGGGATCGTCCTCAAACAAAATATCAACGAACTTGCAAACCGACTCACGTATACCTTGAAACTCGATCGGAAAAGCAAATAAGGCTGGGCGCTTCACATTGCCGCGATTCAACGCAAGTTTATCCATTCCCTGTTGCGTCAAACCCTGCAGCAAAGCATCAAAATGCTGACCCACGGCGCGACCCGCGTCGAAACCCCTGCCCTGCTCATGCGTCAGCGTTGCGCCCCATACCTGGCTACGCTCTTCTTCAATCATATCCTCAAAAAATTGACTAAAGCCGCCCAACAAGTCAATTTTAGTGATCACCAAATAAACCGGCACTTTGATGCCAAAGGTGTCGTCTATTTCATTGATGCGTTCACGCACTTGGCGTGCATAGGCAGCGAATGTTTCGGTTTGATGTTGCATCAGCTCCGGCAAACTGACCGCAACCAAAATACCGTTCACGGGCGCACGCGAGCGGTGTTTCTTCAGCAATTTCAAGAATTCCAACCACTCGGGACGATCTTCGCGTTGGGTTGAATAACGACCGGCCGTGTCGATTAACACGCCCTCCGTTGCGAAGAACCAATCGCAATTACGGGTTCCACCAACACCTTGAATACTGGATTTACCTTTGCTATTGAAGGGAAAGGTCAAGCCGGAATTAACGATTGCACTACTCTTACCGGCTGAGGGATGGCCAATAATCATGTACCAAGGCAATTCATACAGCGCGGCTTTGCCTTTGGTCTTACCCAGCTTGGAGGTTTTGAGGGTATCAATCGCAGTTAATAGGTTCTTCCGCAAGGCAGCAACTTCAGAGCGCGCGTTGGGGCTGGCCGCCAACACCGCGTCATCGGTTTGACGACGCAATACACGCTCAAGCAGCGAACCCGCACGATCCGCGAGAATTTTGCCGACTAGGAGCGTCGCCACCCAAATCAACATAATCACAAACAGCCACGCCGTGCGTGACTCTACAGACTTGAGACCAAACGCTGGCCCAGCAAACCAAATAATCGCCACCAGGATTAAAAAGCCAATCGCCGAAGCAATTTTAGGATTGCGCAACCATTGCCATCTCATTTTATTTGTCCCACATCTGCTTTAAATTCACACGCGCTATTCGCAAAGTCATTCTCGATATATATCAATAGAATAGTACATAGACATGTTGATTATAACATTCGCATATTGGATTGCGAGAATATTTTTATTCATTAGTCATCTTTACGGAAACAAAGATTTATTAATCTTTTTATATTCAGTATGTTGTTATTATTATCAGCGGTACTCCACATGCCCGTAGTCTTGCAGTTTCCACCCACCACCCCATACCAAGCCAAGTGTTTTAGCCTCCTGTCCAAGCATTAAATAAGCTGTTTTTGCCCATGGATCCTCGAAATTAAATACCAGCATACCGTTCCGTATCGGCGCCAGATCCGCAGCCAATCCGTATTGATGCCGACTCTCATAGGCACGCGCTTGCGTTAGATGTGAGCCGAGCGCCGCAAGCATATCCTGACGCTCTGGACTCCGATAACCTTCGAGTAAAGCAAAGTCATACCCTTGTGCGGACATGCGCGCTAACAGCAGCAGTAATTCCTGACGAAAGGCCGGTTGCAGCTTGGACCAGTCACGATCCGCTGACGCAAGCGCAGGTCGATCAGACCCTATAAAAATACTAGGGGGGAGCGGTGGTGGCGGCACTAATTTCTCTTCAGAAAACGCCAGTCTCGCATTAGAAGCAAACTGTATTTCCTTTTCGCTCGGACGCTCCAACCAATGCCGCCCACCGAGCGCTAATGTAATGCCGACACTGACAACAACAACCAGCAGTATCAGCGCCAGCAATCGTTGGCGGCGCATCAACAAGAGAAAGGTTTTAAACGATTGCCATAGGCTTTTCGGTAAATCGAGACGCTCCCACAAGCTTCTCAATACTTGCCATGGCGTCGCCCTGCTTTCCATGTTGACGGCATTATCCGCTGTAACATAGAAAAATCTATAGCCGATATATGCAACTATTAAAATAGATGTTATTACGATATAAAACATGATGTTGTGCATTATTTAAAACTGTTTTTCATATCTCATTATAGGTAATGGTATAACATTGGCATCTTTGTAGCTATTAATTTACAATACTGAAAACTTTAATTGTGAGCAGGAGAAGATATCTTGAAAACATCCACCGACCATCGCACACCGTCTGTTTTAGTTATTGCAGCATTACTAACTTTGCTGAATGCTTGCGCTTCGGCGCCAGAACCAGCGCCGGCCCCAAAGCCCTATGAAATTCGCGCCGATGCAGATGCAGTTATTAATCGTGATATCGCAGGGAAGCCACTTTCCGTTGTTGTTCGCTTATATCAACTCAAACAAGAAAAAGAATTCGACTTGCTAACCTTCGATTTAGCAACCAGCACGCGTACGGATGCTGAGCTTTTTGGAGATAGCCTAATTAAGCGTTCCGAGATTTTGATGGTTCCGGGAACAACGCATATCAGTACACAAATGCTTTTGCCGGAGACCAAATATCTGGGAGTTGTTGCATTTTTTCGCCGCCCTGATCCGCATTACTGGCGCTACTTGATCGATGCCGATCAAATCCGCAATAAAGGTTTATCTTTCGAAGCCTTAGATTGCCATCTCCGACTTAAAGACATCAAAGCTGCAACGATTCCTGGGCAGCCGCTGGATGCTAAACCTAGCTGCTTAGCTGAAAATATTGCTGCCCCAGTTGCGCCAACCCCCGCGACCACTGAAAAGACAGTGAGTGAAAAGCCGAAGAAGCACGCTAGAATTAATCGGACAAAGCCCAGCAAAACAACGTCGGCAACACCTACCGCCGTGAATCACGCACCCGCCATCAGAACAGCGAAGCCCGTGCTGCCATTACCTACGCCTCCAGAGCCGACTAGCGCTAAAGCTGCCGCCTCCATTCCCACAGTCAACATTAATGTTTCGCCAAGTCTCGGTCTACCCAAATGGGGCGTTCAATGAGTCGAGCTTTGCGCGTGTTATGGGGTGAAGGCATGTTCTTGCGCCCGCAGCACTTTCAACAGCAGGCGTTATTTGTAGACGCACGCATGGCTGATGCACTTCGGCTGATGCATGCCCACCCTTGGGGCATTCAAGCCGTTGCAGTCGATAACGACGCACTCGCCGCCGGCACATTGCATCTAAACCAATTACAAGCCGTGTTTCAAGACGGCACGCAATTCGACGCGCCCGGCGCTGACCCGCTACCGCTGACGCGCGATTTGCGCGAGCTTCCACAACTCGGGGTCGAGACCATCGTCTACGCTTGTTTGCCCACCCTGAATGCCTCTGGCGGCAACCAGAGCGATAACCTCTCCGACACCGCCAAGCCCATCCGTTTTCATACATCGGATGTCAGCGTCTCCGACCTCTACACCGATGCACTGGAATCCGACATTGCAACGCTGCGCGCCAATGTACGCCTCATGCTGGAACCAGAAAATCGCGATGGCCATTTATCCATTGCCTTGGCACGCCTCCTGAAAAATCCTGCTGGCGTGTGGTCAGTCGATGCGAATTACATCCCTCCAGCAGTTGCGATTGGTGCCTCCAATAACTTGCACATGATCGTGCGCCGTATGCTGGATATTCTTCTGGTCAAAAGCCAAGCACTTGCCAGTACCCACCGGGAACGCACCAAAAATGTCGTTGAATATGGCAGCTCGGATATCGCTTCTTTCTGGTTGTTGCACACGGTAAACCGTGTGTTCCCACTGCTTAATCACATAGTGCGATTTCCGCAAGCGCATCCGGAAGAACTCTATAAAACGCTGGCGCAATTCGCGGGCGAGCTGCTGACTTTTTCTTCAAGTCTCACGCTCAACGAAATTCCAATCTACGCACATAACGATTTGACTGGCACATTCCAAAAGCTCGACAGCCTGATTCGGGATCTGCTGGATACCGTGATCTCCAGCCGCTACATACTGATCCCTCTGACAAACACCAAGCCCTCATTCCATATCGGCAAGCTGGAGAGCGACCGATTGCTGGAGGGTACCGATTTTTATCTCTCCATATCGAGTGAGTTACCAGCAGCACAGGTCATCGAAACCGTCCCCTACAAACTTAAAGTTGGCGCACCGGACGATGTCGATAAAATTCTCAACTCTGCCCTGCCCGGTGTGCGCCTAAGTTACGCCGCGCAGACCCCCGCACCGATTCCGGTACGCGTCGGCAACCACTATTTCGCGCTCGAACCACAAGGCGCCATTTTCGAGCGTATGCTGAAATCGCGCAGTATCTGCATCTACGTGCCACAAGCGCTGCTCGATTTCAAACTCGAACTCATCGCTGTTTTCCGTTAAGAGGCCACTATGAATACCGCCGCCATGCTCGCCCCCCCGATCACCGCTGCCCAGGCAAGCGCGCCTACGTTGAAAGACATGCTGCAAGAAGGCATTTACCTTTTGTTCTTACTGCGCAACGGCAACGTGCCGGCAAGCGCCGACGAACTTGGGCGGCGCATTGATGACTTCCTCGTCTTGTTCGAAAAAAATGCGCGCAATTTCGGCAAGTCACCGGAATCGATTGAAAGCTCAAAATACGCATTCTGCGCACTGCTCGACGAAACTATTTTGAGTTGCGAAGGAACAATCCGCGACGAATGGGAGCGCGCACCGCTACAGTTGCGCATATTCGGCGAACACCTGGCGGGCGAGGGATTTTTTGATCGACTCGAAATGCTGCGGCTCGATCCTGACAAAAATATTGATACCCTAGAGGTCTACTACACCTGTCTAGTGCTAGGCTTTCAGGGCAAATACTTGCTTGAAGGCACCGAGCGTTTGAGTTATCTCGTTGGCCGTATCGGCCAAGAGATTGCGCAAGCCCGCGGCGGTAAAGCCGCCTTCGCTCCACACTGGAAACTACCCTTCCGATTTAATGAATTCGTGCGCCACGAATTGCCTTTGTGGTTATTTTTTGCATTATTGGCTGGTGTCGCCATCGCTATTTTCTTTGCCTATACCCACTTTCTTGGCAATCAAGCGGAAGACGTAAGCGTGTTGCCAAGTTTACCCGCAGAAGCCGCCAAATCAGCACAACAAACACCTCCATCAGGCACGTAAAGCAAAAGCGTAGCGTATGGACTTTTCCCAACTCATCGCCGACTTCGCCTCCGCCTTCCAGCAAGACAACCACATCCTCCGGCTGCGCTTCGCCGCCAACTCCGGCATCGCCGACGACGTCCTGCTGCCCGAGCGTTTGAGCGGCAGCGAACAACTCTCCCAGTGCTACCGCTACACGCTGACGTGTTTATCCCCCGACGCCGCTTTGGAATTAAAGCATTTCAACGGCCAACCGGTTGAAATCGGCATCGAGTTGCCCGACAGCACCGAGCGCACCATTACCGGCCTAGTCAGCTCCAGCCAGCAACTGGCTAGCGACGGCGGCTTCGCGCGCTACCAGCTCACGATCGAACCGGCTTTGGCCCTGTTATCGCAACGCCGCGCCGCCCGCGTATTCCAAGACCAAAGCGTGATGCAAATCATCGGCCAGATATTGGACGAACAC
>Ga0105107_10001450_pt1 | contig 15299 bp, 15 predicted proteins | sample PPLLaktember2015_6_FD_79335 | JGI IMG/M metagenome (GOLD analysis project Ga0105107, IMG submission 79335) | Freshwater sediment microbial communities from Prairie Pothole Lake near Jamestown, North Dakota, USA - PPLs Lake P8 Core (1) Depth... | ecosystem: Environmental > Aquatic > Freshwater >...
CCCACTTCACCCCTGCATCCTTGTAAGGGAGTCTCCGTTTCCGTAACGGGGAAATTGCGAATTGACTGAGCTGACTCTTTCCCAACGCACCCAGGAACTGCCCCTGCAGCATCCGCGGGCCTTCCTGCTTCTGGCCGCGCTGGTCTGGTGGGGCCTGTACCAGTCGCTGATTCCGGCGTCCGAGGCGATCGTGTCCGCGCTGCCGGTCGATCGTGAAAGTCACCTGGGCGGTGCACAACGTCATGCCGGCGGCGTGCCCAGTCGCGACAAGATCGAGCAATGGTTGTCCGCAAGAAGCGCTTGAGAATCGAGACCTCGAGATGAGCGAGCCGTCCGCACCCAGGATGCAATTCGACGTGGTATCGGGCGCGGGCGGCGGGACCCAGGACCACGCAGATAGCTACGCCAACAACACGCTGGCGCGAGTTTCGAAACCTGAACACGTGCGGATGCGACAGTAGGCGGACGCACATCGATTCTCGCGGCGTTTGATTTAAAGGAGTGAAACCATGAGTTCCAGACAAATCGTTCTTTGCCATCCCGTCCGCACGGCCGTCGGCACCTATGGCGGCAGCCTCAAGGACGTGCCCGCCCCGGACCTGGGCGCCGCAGCGATCCGCGAGACACTCAAGCGTTCCGGCCTCGCGGCCGACACGATCCAGACGCTGGTGATGGGGAACGTCGTCCAGGCCGGCGTGAAGATGAACGCGGCGCGCCAGGCCGGTATCGCCGCCGGGCTTCCGGTGGAAGTGCCGGCGCTCACCGTCAACCGCGTCTGCGGCTCGGGTGCGCAAGGTATCGTCAGCGCCGCGCTGGAGATCTGGTCCGGCATGATCGACTGCTCGATCGCAGGCGGCATGGAGAACATGGATCGGGCGCCCTACCTGCTGCCGCAGGGCCGCTGGGGTGCGCGCATGGGCGACGTGACGCTGTTCGACAGCATGCTCTACGACGGTCTCAACGATGCTTTCAGCGGCAAGCATTCAGGCTGGCACACCGAAGACCTGGTGACGAAGAAAAAAATTTCTCGCGAAGACCAGGACCGCTGGGCCCTGCGCTCGCAGCAGCGTTTCGGCGCGGCGCAGGCGGAAGGTAGATTCGTGGCCGAAATCGCGGCGATCGAAGTACCGGGCCGCAAGGGTCCCACCGTGTTCGACAAGGACGAGCACAACCGGCCCGAGACCACGGCCGAATCGCTGGCGAGGCTCAAGCCCGCCTTCCGCAAGGACGGCACGATCACAGCCGGCAACGCCCCGGGCTTGAACTCCGCCGGCGCCGCGATGGTGGTGGCCGATCGCGCCTGGGCCGAGAAGAACGGCCTCGTGCCGATGGCCCGGCTTGCGAGCTATGGCATCGGTGCGGTGGAGCCGGGCTTCTTCGGCTTGGGTCCGGTGCCCGCGGTGCGACAAGCGCTCGCCCGCGCGGGCTGGTCAGTGGCTGACGTGGACCGCGTCGAGATCAACGAGGCCTTCGCCGCTATCGCGCTGGCCTGCCTGCGGGACATCGGCTTTGCCGAGGACATCGTCAACGTCGAAGGCGGCGCCATCGCCCATGGACACCCGATCGGCGCGAGCGGCGCAGTACTCGCCACGCGCCTGATGCACTCGATGAAGCGCGACGGCTGCAAGCATGGCGTCGTCACGCTGTGCATCGGCGGCGGGCAAGGCATCGCGCTGGCGCTGGAAATGCTTTGAGGCTGCTTCGATGCAGTGGCGCGCGGGACCAGCGTCAGCAGGCCCGTGTGGGTGGCGCTTCGCTGGTGTCCGGAGGGCCTCATGTGTGAGCTGCTGGCTTTATCGACCTCGCAGCCGTCCCGGCTGACGTTTTCCCTGCGCACGCTGGCTTCGCGCGGCGCCGAGGCCGGCACTACGCACGACGGCTGGGGCGTCGCGTTTTATCAGGGTCATGACGCCGCGCTGTTCCGAGAGCCACGAGCCGCTGCAGACAGCGTGCTTGTGCGGTACCTCGAAGACCATGGGCCGAGCACGAACCTGGCAATCTCGCACATCCGCCACGCAACGCGTGGTGCGGTGAGCTTCTCGAACACGCAGCCGTTCATGCGCGAGCTCGGTGGCCGCCTGCATGTGTTCGCACACAACGGTGACCTGCCCGGCATCGAAGAAAGCGCTGTGCTCGCGATGGGTCCTTACCGTCAGGTCGGCCAGACCGATTCGGAGCACGCTTTCTGTGCGCTGCTCGCGCGCATGCGCACTCTGTGGCAAGGGGCAGGCCTGCCTTCATTGCAGTCACGGATGTCGCTGCTGGCCGCGTTCGCAGCCGACCTGCGAGCGCTCGGCCCGGCCAACTTTCTCTACGCCGATGGCGATGCACTGTTCGCTCACAGCCACCGTCGTCTGCAACCTGCCAGCGGTCGGGCGGAGCCACCCGGTCTTTGGGTGCTGCAACGTCACTGCGCGCCGGATGACTCCGTGCCGGTCCGCGACGCAGGCGTATCGATCGTCCGGGCGGATCAGGCCGCTTGTTTCATCGCCAGCGTTCCACTCACCGATGAGCCATGGAAACCGTTGGCTGAAGGCGAACTGGTGGCGGTAGGCTGTGGCGAGGTGCTGGCAACACTTTGTCACGGCTGAGGACGCGACGCAGAGAGCCGGCGAGTCTTGACATCGATCAACACGTCGCCCGTTTGCAGAACATGTCCTCTTTTGCAGGCGCTGGCTGCACGACCGCGGCTCGCATCACGCGCGCACCAGGTAGTTGCGCATCATCCCGAGGTCTTCGTGCTCCAGGATGTGGCAGTGATAGAGGGAGAGGCCGGTGTGGTCGGTGAACTTCATCAGGAGCTTCACGCGCTCTCCGGGCATGACGAGCACGACGTCCTTCCAGCCTTCGTCCACGAAACCGCCGCTCAGCGTCTGATAAGCCGCGGCGAAGCGCGGGTCGGGTTTTCTTTCGATCACCTGGAACTGGAGGTTATGGATGTGCATGGGGTGCGCCATCATCATCATGCTCTGGTCGTTGGCGAGCTCCCAGACTTCGAGCGTGTCGAGCTTCACGATCTCGTTATCAGCCACTTCATCCATTTTGTCGAAGGAGCGGCCGTTGAGGGTGACCGTTCCTCGTCCCATCCACGGTGCGAAGGTCCGAGGTGCGTTGCGGTTTACGGCGTCCTGTAACCGATAGCGCGGGATGCGCGTCAGCGTCGCGGGCAGGCGCGAACGCGCCGATACCTTGCGATCGATTTGCATGGTGAGCACGTTGAAATCGCTGCCGTTCGGCAGAGCCGCACCGCCCATCATTCCCATTCCCATGCCCATTCCCGCATTGAAAGGCAGGCTGCGCAGCCGTATCCGATCGCCTACGCTGCGATCGCTGAAATCCATCCAGAGCTCGACGCGCTCGGCCGGCGCAAGCGTCACGTATGCCTTCTGCAAGGGCTTTTCCAGAAGTCCACCGTCGTTGCCGATGACCGTAAGCGGCTTGCCGTCGTCGCGCGCCAGCTTGTAGATACGCGAGTTGGATCCATTGAGCAGACGTACGCGATACGCCGTGGTCGCGACGGACTGCACGAAATCGGGGCGGCCATTGACCAGTATGCGATCTCCCAGAAAGCCCATCATCCGGTCCATCATGCCGCGGGCGTAAACGAGTTGGTTGTCGCGGTCGAACGTGCGGTCCTGAATCACCCACGTCAGATCGCGCTTGCCCGCCGGAAGCCCCACCGCCTGCTCCTCTTCGTCGCTCACGATGAGCGCGCCGGCAAGGCCCCGATACACCTGCTCGCCTGTGCGCCCGTGCGGGTGCGGGTGGAACCAGTAAGTGCCCGCGCGGTTGTCGATCTGGAATTCGTAAACGAAGCGGGCGCCCGGGCGAATCGCGTACATCGGATGTCCATCCATCTTCTGGGGAATGTGCAGCCCATGCCAGTGGACGATCGACTCTTCGGGCAGATGATTCACGAAGTGAATGCGGATCTTCTGGCGATTGCGCGCACGGATGACCGGCAGCACGTCGCCCGGCAGCATCGCCAACTGCGCCGCATCGCCTTTGAGCACGCGCCCGCTGAATTGCCAGAGCCGCGTCGCGCGTCCGGGCAGCAGCGCCTTTTCCCCCGGGCCGGCAGCAAGCTCGAGCTCCAGGTCCGGGTGGAAATCCGGATTCGCCTTCGCCGGCTCGACATGGACGTGGCCGGTGTCCGCGTGCGGCACCTGTGGCAGGGCGGCGAGCAGCGCACCGGCTGTTCCCAGGCGAAGAAGCTGCCTGCGTTTGGCATCGATCGACATTACTGTTCCTTCCGCGCCTGCGTTAATCAGCGCTTCGCAGGTTGAAAAATCAGGAAATACTGGCGCGGCAGGAAAGAATGCTCCTGGACGATCTCGAAACCGGCGCGCTTCATCTCCGCCTTCACGCGATCGGGCTCGATGCGCGCGGCCTTCGGCGGGCCTTCCGGCGAGTCCATGCGGAAATCGATGATCGCCACGCGACCGCCTGGCTTCAGGTTGCCGGCCACCTTCGAAAAATACTGCTCACGCTCTCCGATGTGGTGGTAGACGTCGACGAGCAGAACGACATCGGCTTTCTGCGGCAGCCGCGGATCGTTCGGCGCACCGGCCACGGCCGAGAGATTTTTCAGACCGTCGCGCTTGGCGCGCTCCCCGAGGTGCTTGACCATGTCCGGCTCGGTATCCACGGCGTAGACGCGTCCTTTGGGGACCATATGGGCCAGGCGCGTCGCGAAGTAGCCCGTACCCGCGCCGATGTCTGCCACGACCGCATCGGGTTTGAGTGCGAGCGCCTGAATGACCTGGTGCGGCTTCTGCCACGCGTCGCGCTTCGGATCGTCGAACACCTTCGCCCATTCTTCCGCACCGCTGAAGCTGTGGTCATGGGTGTGGGGCGACTGGGCGCCGGCCGCGCCTGCGAGCATTCCAGAGCAGGTCAATGCGACCATGCCGGCGATCAAAGAGCGTCTGTTCATTACCTTCTCCTTCGTTCAGGGTGTGCGCTGCGTGACCCATTAAACCATTCGAGTCGTAAACGACCGATGTCACGCCAGGGCATTTTTGTATCGCAGCTTGTCGGCGAGCGCGGTTGCCACAGTGCGTTACAAATCCCCCCTCTCATGACATCGCCCATTTACATCTGCCTGCTTTAATGGCCCCACTGAGACCCAAGTTCCGTCGACGCTTGATGGAGGAGCGGCGGTCTACAGGAAACGACTCTTAACTTCAAAAGGAACCGATCATGAAACGCTCGAGCAAAATCGCAGTTGGAATCGCCGCAGCATTGACGCTTGGTCTTGGCACCGCGGTCAATGCCCATCAAGGTGGGCCGGGCGCCGGCGCCCACGCCAAGGGCGGTATGCAGCATTCGATGAAAGGCGGGATGGGACACGGTGCGAAGGGCCACGGAGCCGGTAATCGCGGCGCCGCCAATCAGCTCATGACGCCCGAAGAGCGGACCGCGCTGCAGGAAAAAATGCGCAACGCCACGCCGGAAGAGCGCCAGAAGATCGCCGAGGCCACGCACGCGCAGATGCAGGCGCGGGCGCAGGAGAAAGGCCTGACTCTGCCGCAGCACCGCGGACCGCGCACCGGTCCCGCGACCGCAGCGCAAAACCCGACCACCACCGAGGACGCTCGCTAATCGCGGGCGGGGCGGGGAGACCCGCCCCTTTCCGAGCACCTGTACCGTCACTCTCCCTGCAGAGAAGGAATTGAACCGGGACAGGAGTCTAGATTTGATGTAGATCAAGACTGGCGGCATTGCTGGTGATATGTTCAGCGCTGCACCCGAGACCCGGTGAGTATCATGGCGCTCGCACTGCCGCTCAGCATGAAGACGTCCGGAGGCGCCGCTTCCGCGCTGTTGCTAGTCGCGTCGCTCGTCACGGGCGGTTGTCAGACGATCGGGCCTTCCAACATGCAGCGCGACCGGCTGGATTACGGCGCCGCCGTCGGCGATTCGTGGAAAGAGCAGACGCTGCTCAACATCACGAAGCTGCGTTACTTCGATACGCCGATTTTTCTCGATATCTCGTCGGTCGTGAGCCCTTACTCATTGCAAACGGAGTTGAGCCTCGGCGCCCGGATTTTTCCGAGGAGCAGGGGGGACACATTCCGCGAGCTCGGTGCGTCCGGCACTTATATCGACCGCCCCACCATCTCGTACACACCGGTAACGGGAAAAAAATACGTCGACGCGCTCCTGCGCCCGATTCCGCCGCAGGCGATCTTCGCCATGATCCAGGCGGGCCACCAGGCCGATTTCATCATGCGAGGCACGGTTCGCACGATCAACGGCATCCATAACGCTTCCGCTTCTCCGGGTAGAGCGAGAGAGGAAGACCCCACCTTCGAGCGGGTGATCGACGCCTTCCGGCACATTCAGCAGGCGGGCGCGCTCGGCGTGAGGATCGAAAAACGGGGCGCCGAGGAAGTCACGCTGGTTTCGTTCAACGAAAAGGCGGGGAAGCGCACAGCGGAGCACATACGCTATCTGCGCGAGGCGTTGGGACTCGACCCGGGGGTCAGGGAACTGCTGCTGACATTCGGTTCTATTCAGCGCGGTCCCGGCGAGCTGTCGGTCCTGTCGCGCTCGGTGCTCGAAATCCTCGTCGAATTGTCCGCAGGCGTGGATGTTCCGGAACAGCACCTGGCTGAAAAGCGCGCGCGGGCTCTGCCGCGTCAGCGCAAGCCCGGTGATGGCAACCAGCCGCTCGCGCACATCCGTTCGGGAACGGAGCGGCCGGAGGATGCATTCGCGGCGGTCCGGTATCGCGATCACTGGTTCTGGATCGACGATCGCGATATTTATTCCAAACGCGCGTTTACGTTTCTCCTGATGTTCTCCTCCATTGCAGAGACGGGCATCGCACCCCAGGCCCCGATCATCACCATCCCGGCAAACTAGCTGCGTTTAGCGCCCCGTTGCGTCTCACGATAGCCGGTCTGCAATGTCAGCCAGGTAGCGTGGGCTGACAACCACCAGGGTCCATTAGAAAGCACGCGCAGCCCGTAGCAGGCTGCCGGGTTTTGCCTTCAGGGCCGGGCAGTTAGCGCAATTGTTACCACAATGTTAACGGCGCCCGCGAAATGTCCGGGCGCCTGTAATTTTTCTGTCACACGCGGTTTCTATACTTGCGGCTTCTTCAAATACCCCAGGAGCCGCTACCATGCGATTCACCCCTTATACGCGTCTGATCGCGGCCGCAGCCTTCGCTGTCATGCCTGCGGCGCACGCCGCGGACGTCACCGGCGCCGGCGCGACGTTTCCTTATCCCGTCTATGCCAAATGGGCTGAAGCCTACAAGCAGAAAACCGGCGTCGGCATGAACTACCAGTCGATCGGTTCGGGCGGCGGCATCAAGCAGATACGCGCGAAGACCGTCGATTTCGGGGCCTCGGATGCCCCGCTGAAGCCGGAAGTGCTGGACAAGGACGCGATGATCCAGTTCCCGATGGTAATGGGCGGCGTCGTGCCGGTCGTGAACCTTCAGGGCGTCAAGCCGGGACAGATCAGGCTGGACGGCGCGTCGCTCGCCGACATCTATCTCGGCAAGATCTCGAAGTGGAACGATGCACGACTCACGAGCTTGAACCCGGGCGTCAAGCTGCCCGATCAGGCGATCACCGTCGTGCACCGCTCCGACGGCTCGGGCACCACGTTCATCTTCACGAACTATCTGATGAAAGTGAGTAACGAATGGAAAGACAAGGTCGGCAACAATACTTCGGTGAGCTGGCCCGCGGCCAACAGCACCGGCGGCAAGGGTAACGAAGGCGTCGCTTCGTTCGTCCAGCGTATCAAGGGCTCCATCGGCTACGTCGAGTACGCATACGCGAAGCAGAACAAGCTCACCTATGCTCTGCTCAAGAATCGCGAAGGTGTGTTCGTTTCCCCGTCGGACAAGACGTTCCAGGCCGCCGCCGCCGGCGCCGACTGGAAGGAGGCGCGGGGCTTCTACGAGATCCTCACCGACGAGCCGGGCAAGGAAAGCTGGCCCATCACGGGTGCTACGTTCATCCTGATGCACAAGGTGCAGAAAGACCCGGCACGTGCAAAAGCCGCACTGGCCTTCTTCGACTGGGCCTACAAGAACGGCGACAAGATGGCGCTCGAGCTCGATTACATTCCGATGCCCGATTCCGTCGTGAAGCTGGTTCAGGACGAGTGGAAGTCGCAATTGAAGGACGCGAGCGGCAAGTCGATCTGGCAGTAAGCGCGCCAATCGTACTTGATGACACGTGCCACCGGGAGCAGGTAGCATGAGCGCTCTTCCGAATACCCTCCCGGCCGGCGTGCGCGCATCAGTCACCCAACGAAGCGAACCTAGAACGATACCGCTCGAGGCGCTGAAGCGGCAACGTTTGTACGACGGTTTGTTCCGCAACACGACGCGATTCTTTGCGTTTCTGGTCTTAGCCGTGCTCGTTGCAATCATCACATCGCTCGCGGTGGGAGGATGGCAATCGATCACGACGTTCGGCTTCAGCTTTCTGACAACTGCCGAATGGAACCCCGTCACAGGGCAATTCGGCGCGTTGGTGCCGATATACGGCACGCTGGTCACGTCGTTCATCGCCCTCCTCATCGCGATACCGGTGAGCTTCGGTATCGCCCTTTTTCTGACCGAGCTCTCCCCGTTGTGGCTGCGCCGCCCGATCGGCACCGCAATCGAGCTGCTTGCGGGCATACCGAGCATCATCTACGGCATGTGGGGCCTGTTCGTGTTCGCGCCGATATTCGCCGATCACGTGCAGCCGTGGCTCATCGATACGCTCGGTCCGTTGCCTTTCCTCGGCGTCATGTTCCGGGGTGCGCCGCAAGGCATAGGCGTGCTGACCGCCGGCATCATCCTGTCGATCATGATCATCCCCTTCATCGCGGCCGTCATGCGCGACGTATTCAATCTCGTGCCCCCGCTGCTCAAGGAGTCGGCATACGGCGTTGGCGCGACAACGTGGGAAGTGATGTGGCACGTGGTGCTGCCGTACACCAAGGTCGGTGTGGTCGGCGGCATACTGCTGGGTCTCGGTCGCGCGCTTGGAGAGACCATGGCGGTCACGTTCGTCATCGGAAACGCGCACCGCCTGAATTTTTCGCTGCTAGCACCCGGAAACAGCATCGCCTCGGCGCTCGCGAACGAGTTCACCGAAGCGGTGGAGGACATCTACTCGTCGGCGCTGATCGAGCTCGGGCTGATCCTGTTCTTGATCACATTCTGCGTGCTCGCCCTCTCCAAGCTGCTGCTGATGAAGCTCTCGCAGCGCGAGGGCACCGCGAGCTGAGCGCATGATTTCTCTCTACGCCCGCCGGCGTTTCGTCAACGCCTTCAATCTCGCCGCCTCGTTCCTGACAGTCGTGTTCGGTCTGTTCTGGCTGGGGTGGATACTGTGGACGCTCTTCGCGGCGGGTTTCGACGCGCTCGGCGTGGCGATGTTCACGGAGAATACACCGCCACCGGGCAGCGACGGCGGGCTGCTGAATGCAATCGTCGGCAGCGTGCTGATGAGCGGGATAGCCACGCTCATAGGTACGCCCATAGGCATCATGGCCGGTACTTACCTCGCGGAGTTCGGCCAGCGCGGCTGGCTCGGAGCGGCGACGCGCTTCATCAACGACATCCTGCTCTCCGCGCCTTCGATCGTGATCGGGCTATTCATCTACGCGATCGTCGTGGCGAAGGTGCGGCATTTCTCGGGATGGGCGGGTGCCCTCGCGCTCGCCCTGCTCGTCATTCCCGTGGTCGTGAAAGCGACGGAGAACATGCTGAGGCTCGTGCCGAACAGCCTGCGCGAAGCCGCCTGGGCGCTCGGCGCGCCGCAGTGGCGCGTGGTGACGATGGTCACGTGGCGCGCGGCGCGCGCCGGCATCGTGACCGGCGTCCTGCTCGCGGTCGCTCGCATCAGCGGAGAGACGGCGCCGCTGCTCTTTACTGCGCTCAACAACCAGTTCTGGTCGTCCGACATGAATTCGCCCATGGCCAACCTGCCGGTCGCCATTTTCCAGTTCGCAATGAGCCCGTACGAAGACTGGCAGCGGCTCGCCTGGGGCGGCGCCTTACTCATCACGCTCGCCGTGCTCACGCTGAACATCATCGCGCGTGTGCTGTTCCGCGAGAAAAACCCGCTACGATAAGAACAAGACATGGACACCGTCGTCACGCCGGCGCTCGCCGCAGAGAACACAAAGGTTGCCATCCGCAATCTCGAGTTCTACTACGGGAAGTATCAGGCGCTCAAAGCCACCACCATGGACGTGCCGGAGCACAAAGTCACGGCCTTCATCGGCCCGTCCGGCTGCGGCAAGTCGACCCTTTTGCGCACGCTCAACCGGATGTACGAGCTCTATCCCGGCCAGCGCGCGACGGGCGAGATCCAGATCGACGGCGAGAACATCCTCGATTCCAGGCAGGATCTCAATCTGCTCCGCTCCAAGGTCGGCATGGTGTTTCAGAAGCCGACCCCGTTTCCCATGTCGATCTTCGACAACATCGCTTTCGGCGTGAAGCTCTACGTGCGCATGTCGCAGAGCGATCTGAAGGACCGCGTGGAGTGGGCGCTGCGCAAAGCGGCGTTGTGGGAGGAGGTGAAAGACAAGCTGCAGCAGACCGGCACCGGGCTTTCAGGCGGGCAGCAGCAACGCCTCTGCATCGCGCGCGCGATCGCGGTAAAGCCGCAGATCATATTACTCGACGAGCCGTGCTCTGCCCTCGACCCGATCTCTACGGCGCGCATCGAAGAGCTCATAACGGAGCTCAAGCAGGATTACACGATCGTGATCGTGACTCACAACATGCAGCAGGCGGCACGAGTATCCGATTACACCGCTTATATGTATCTGGGGGAGCTCGTCGAGGTCGGCCGCACCGATACCATCTTTATCAAGCCGACGAAGCGCGAAACAGAGGATTACATCACCGGCAGGTTCGGATAGCGCTACTCTCGCGTGCCGTTGCAGCGCGCGCTTCCGGCGGAGCCGGAGGCCGCGACAAGAATGACCACATCATGGATGACATCGCTCGTGCCCACGCCGACCTGGTCCCAGGGGCGCACGATACCGCCGACAGCGCGGCGGAGCGTGAAGACGTGAGCCGCCTTGCGCCCCACCTTTTCCTCAACCGCGAGCTGGGCCAGCTCGCGTTTACGCGCCGCGTGCTCGCGCAGGCGGCGAATGTGAGCTATCCGCTGCTCGAGCGGCTGAGGTTCCTCTGCATCGTCAGCAGCAATCTCGACGAGTTCTTCGAGATTCAGGTCGCCGGCCTGCACGCCGAGATCGAAATGCGCACGCCGCCCGTGGGTCCCGACCGCATGCGCCCGGGCGAGATATTCGAGCAGGTGTCTGCGCAGGCGCATGCCTTGGTGGGGGAGCAGTATCGGCTGCTGAACGAAAGCATCCTGCCCCTGCTCGAAGCCGAAGGCATACGCTTCCTGCGGCGCGAGGCGTTCACGCCCGAGCAGGCGGCGTGGATCCGCGATCACTTCATGCGGGAAGTGATGCCCGTGCTGACGCCGATCGGCCTCGACCCCGCGCATCCGTTCCCGCGCGTGCTCAACAAGAGCCTCAACTTCGCGGTGCAGCTCGAAGGCAAGGACGCTTTCGGGCGCAATTCCGGGATCGCGATCGTGCAGGCGCCACGCGTGCTGCCTCGCGTCATACGGTTGCCGGAAGCGATTGCGACACGCGAGTACGACTTCGTGTTCCTGTCGTCCATACTTCACGAGCACGTGGACGAGCTATTCGCCGGCATGCGCGTCGTCGACTGCTATCAGTTCCGCGTCACCCGCAACAGCGAGCTTTTCGTGGACGAGGAGGAGGTGAAGGACCTGCGTGTCGCGCTGCGCGGGGGCCTGCCGCGGCGCCATCTCGGGGACGAGGTCAGGCTGGAAGTGGCCGACAACTGCCCGCCGGCCATGGTGGAGTTCCTGCTCTTGCAGTTCGGGCTCGAAGAGGTCGATCTCTACCGCGTCGATGGGCCCGTGAATCTCGTCCGGCTGATGAGCGTCCCCGACGGGGTCGATCGCCCCGACCTCAAGATTCCGGTATTCGCCCCCGGGTTGCCGGCGCGGACCGGTCGGGTCCAGGACATGTTCGCGACGATACGCGCGGGCGACGTCCTCCTGCACCACCCCTTCCAGTCGTTCCAGCCGGTCGTCGAGTTCCTCCAGCAGGCGGCGAGCGATGCGAACGTCGTTGCGATCAAGCAGACGGTCTACCGCACCGGCTCCGAGTCCGAGCTGATGGAGATCCTCATCGCAGCCGCGCGCAGCGGCAAGGAAGTCACGGTCGTGGTCGAGCTCCTCGCCCGCTTCGACGAGGAGGCCAACATCAACTGGGCACAGCGTCTCGAGGACGCGGGCGCGCACGTGGTCTACGGCGTGGTCGGACACAAGACGCACGCCAAGATGCTGATGGTGGTGCGCCGCGAAGAAGGTGTCCTCCGCCGCTACGTGCATCTGTCCACGGGGAATTATCACGCGCGCACGACGAAGCTCTACACCGACATCGGTCTGATAACCGCGAACGAGGAGATCTGCGGGGACGTGAACGACGTCTTCGTTCAGCTCACGGGGCTCGGGAAGGCGACGAAGCTGAAGCATCTGTGGGAATCGCCTTTCACGCTGCACAAGCAAGTGCTCCAGGCGATACAGCGCGAAGCCGCGCACGCGAAGGCGGGACGCAAAGCCCGCATCATCGCGAAGATGAACGCGCTCATGGAGCCCCAGGTGATAGCCGCGCTGTACGAGGCATCGAGATGCGGGGTGCAGATCGATCTCATCGTGCGCGGCGTATGCGCGCTGCGGCCCGGGATCCCCGAGATCTCGCACAATATCCGCGTGCGCTCGGTCGTCGGCCGCTTCCTCGAGCACACGCGCGTCTTCTATTTTCAGAACGACGGGGCCGAGAACGTCTACCTCTCGAGTGCGGACTGGATGCCGCGCAACTTCTTCCGCCGCGTGGAAGTCTGTTTTCCGGTGTTCGACGCGAAGCTGAAGCAACGCGTGATCGCGGAGGGACTGAAACCCTACCTCGAAGACAACGTTCAGGCCTGGGACATGGGGGAAGACGGCACCTATCGGCTCTCGGCGCCGGCTGAAGGGGCCGCCTTCAGCGCGCAGCAGGCGCTGCTCGACCGCCTTGCGAGCGTCCATCCGCCCGCCTAGCGCGCCGGCGCCGGTACACGGCGCCACGGACGCGCTCGTGGAGACCGAGCTCAAGCTTCGCATCCCGCAAGCCGCGCTCGAGCGCGTGAGGGTTCATCCGCTGCTCGCGACGGCCGGCCCGCAGCCCGTGCACGACCTCGATGCGGTCTATTACGACACACCCGACTGCAGTCTGCGGCGGGCGGGCGCTGCGCTGCGAGTGCGGCGCGAGGGGGGCCGTTGGGTGCAGACCGTGAAGTGGTCGGGCTCCGCGCGCGCGGCCTTGCACGAGCGCAACGAGATCGAAATGGAATTGCAGGGCCCGGCGCCCGACTGCACGAAATTCGTGCATCCGGACATCGCCGCGCTGTTCCGCGCGGTGCACGTCGCTCGCACGCTGCGGCCGGTCTTCGAGACCCGCATCACGCGCAGTACGCGCATTCTGACCACGGCCGACGGCTCTATCGTCGAGGCGAGCCTCGACGAGGGCGAGATCCGCAGCGGCGATCGCGCCGAGCCCGTGTGCGAGCTCGAGCTCGAGCTGAAGGAAGGTCAGGTGTCCTCACTATTCGGCGTGGCGCTCGAGTTGACGGCTGCAGCGCCGCTATACCTCGAGAACCGGTCTAAAGCCGGGCGCGGATATGCGTTGGTGCGCGGCGAGCCAGCCGCGCCGACGAGGGCGGGCTCGCCGGTGCTCGATGCGGACATGAGCGTGAGCGCAGCGTTCGCAGCGATCGCATGGTCGACGCTTACGCACCTGCAGGCGAACGAGCAGGGTGCGATCGAAGGAAAGGACCCGGAGTTTCTCCATCAGATGCGCGTGGCGCTGCGGCGCCTGCGCTCCGCGCTGAGCGTGTTCGCGGACGCGCTTCCATCCGCGGCACGCCAGCCGATCGTGGCGGATCTGCGATGGCTGAGCGCGGCGCTCGGCCCCGCGCGGGACTGGGATGTTTTCGTGACCGAGACATTCCCGCCGCTGCGTCTCACGTTCGGGGACCGGCCGGGTATCGCCGCCCTGGCAGCGGAAGCGCGGCGCAGACAGACGGCCGCCCGGCGCACCATGAAAGCCGCTGTGCGCTCGCGCAGGTATCAGCGGGTGCTGATAGGTCTCGGCTCGTGGCTCGCCACGCACGCCTGGCGAGAGCGTGCGGGAGACGGCGCCCGCGCCGTGCTCGACGGTGCGGTGCGAAGCTACGCCCAGAGCGAGCTGGAGGCGCGCTACGAGCGCGTGCGCAAGCGCGGGCGCAAAGGCGCTCGCCTGAGCGCGCCGGAGCTGCACCAGCTTCGCATCGCCATCAAGAAGCTGCGTTATGCGCTGGATTTTTTCGGCTCGCTTTTCGATGCGGAGGCCGTGCGGCGGCTGCGCTCGCGCCTGTCGCGCCTTCAGGACGTGCTCGGCACCATCAACGACGCCGCGACCATGCAGCACCTGATTGCGCAGGGGTACGCCGATGGACGCAGCGCCGGTGTGGCTGAGGCTCGCGGCATCCTGCTCGGCTGGAGCGAGGGGCGGGCGTGTGCGCTGCGCGCAGAGCTCGACCGTGCGTGGAAGGCTTTTCGCCGCAGCGAGACCTTCTGGTGATGCCGGACCGAAGCGGGCCGGCGCCTTGCTAGCGGATTGCCATGGATCTCATCCTCTGGAGGCATGCGGAAGCGGAAGACGGCGCCGACGACGGCGCTCGCGCGCTCACCGCAAAGGGTGTCAAGCAGGCGAAGCGCGTCTCAGCCTGGCTCGATAAACATCTTCCGAAGGATGCGCGGGTGATCGTCAGCCCCGCGGTTCGCGCGCAGCAGACCGCGCAGGCGCTACCGCGTGCGAGTGTCACGGTGGAGGCATTGAAGCCCGGTGCCCACGCCGCCACGATCCTGAAGGCCGCCGGATGGCCCGACGGGGATGGCACGGTCGTGCTCGTCGGTCACCAGCCGACGCTGGGGGCGGCCGCGGCGCTCGCACTTACGGGCAAGCCCTCGCAGTGGCGATTCAAGAAAGGCGGCGTGTGGTGGATATCGGTCCGCGCCGGCGAAGCCTCGCCGGTCGTGGTCGCCGTAGCCACGCCCGACCTGGTCTAGGCTCTACCAGCGTGTCGGCCTTGCCGTCCGACACGCAACCGAAGGAAAGGAGGTTACGGAGGGAAACCATCGGTTTCCTTCTGTTCGTGGGGCGGCCAGGCCCGAGCGAAGGCGAGCGCCGCCCCC
>Ga0105107_10001451_pt1 | contig 15288 bp, 13 predicted proteins | sample PPLLaktember2015_6_FD_79335 | JGI IMG/M metagenome (GOLD analysis project Ga0105107, IMG submission 79335) | Freshwater sediment microbial communities from Prairie Pothole Lake near Jamestown, North Dakota, USA - PPLs Lake P8 Core (1) Depth... | ecosystem: Environmental > Aquatic > Freshwater >...
CGCCACCCTCACCCCGCCCGCCTCCAGCGTCGCCGTCAGCTGCGCCAGATACAGCGGCGCCACCGCGGTGTTGGTCACCACCATCACGCGCTTCTGCGCCAGGTACGGCAGGATCAGGTCGGCCTGGCCCAAGAGGCCGGCGCCAATGTGGATGGGGTAGGAGCGGTCGCCGAGGTCGACGGTGAGGGTTTGCATGGGGGAATCAGGTCAGTGAACGTATGCGCAGATTGTAACCAAAGCCGGCGCCGGCGCCTTTTCGGCATGGACCACACCGCGTCTCCGGTCACCTCATCGGCCAGGGGGCTGGCCTCCCAGCGAATGTCCGCCGCGCTTTGCATCGCGGCCGACTCAACCCATAATCCGCCCATGGATCACTTCGACCCCATCCTGATCTCCGTCGTCATGCCCTGCCACAACGCCGCGCCCTATGTCGAAGAGGCGGTGGCGAGCGTGCTGGGGCAAAGCTATCCGCGGGTGGAACTCGTCGTGGTGGACGACGGCTCCACCGACGGTTCGACCGAAATCCTGCAGCGCCTGGCGGCCGAAAACCCCGAACGCATCAGCCTGATCCTTCAGAATCGCGACGGCCCCTTTGCCGCGCGCAACCGTGCGCTGGCGCATGCCAACGGCAACTACATTGCCTTTCTCGACGCCGACGACACCTGGCAGCCGGACGCGCTCGCCCGCCTGCACGCCGCGCTCGAAACCCAGCCCGCCGACATCGCCTATTGCGGCTGGCAGGCCATCGGCAGCGCCGCCACCGACACCCAGCCCAACATCCCGGCCGAACTTGATGCCGGCGAAGCGATCCTCCACCTTCTGCAGCAATCCCCCTGGCCGATCAACAGCGTGCTGATCCGCCGCCCCCTCATCGACGAACTGCGCGGGTTTTCCGAACGCGCCCCCACCGCCATGGATCTCGACCTGTGGCTGCGCATGCTCGCCCGCCAGCCCCGGCTGGTGCGCTTGCCCGACGTGCTGGCATTTCAGCGCCAGCACCTGCGCCGCAACAGCCACATCCCCCAGTGGCGGCAGGTGTTCGATGCCGTCGCCGTGCGCCGTGATTTTGTCCGCCATCACCCCAAATCCGTCGCCCGCCTCACCCCCGCCCATCTCGACGAACTGATCTACGACCCCCTGCTGCGCGAAGCCTATCGCTGCCACTGGCGCAACGACACCGACTCCGCCCGCCGCCTGTTTCGCCGCGCTTTCCGCAAGGCCAACTGGAAAGCCGGCGACCTCAAGCACCTCATCGCCAGCCTGCTGCCTGCGCCGCTCTACCGCCACCTCGTCGATTTCATCACGCGAAGGAGAAGCGCGCGGTTCGAGGCGTAAAGGTGTACTTGTAGCGAGCCCGCCTTTATGCCCTATGGGTGCTCGGGCCAAATGAAATGCTCACTGCTGCGCTGACGTTGATCGCAGAGGGTGCCGCTCCTACAATAATCAAGGACCTCCTTCACGCAGCAGGGCGTCCATCCCTTGGCACACCTTTTGCCGTTAATATCAATCACAATTGGCCGTACAGGAATGCATGCCCGTCCGTCACCACCCTTCCCTCTCAACGCCATCGCATCGTCCTATTGAAGCCTTCGGAGGTTTGCCCATGGTCAATCACCACCATCGCAGGAGTTGCAATGTCGACGCTTTCAACACCCTTTCCGCAGGCCGCGGCGATCCAGTCTCAGGACGCAGCCATGCATTTTCTAGAAACAGGTCGTTATTGCAGGCACGAAGATCGATGCCGGGACGCATCGCCAATGCCGACTACCCAACCAAAGGCAGGCCATGAAACGGGGCTGTAGTTCCCGCAAGCGCATCCTGATCACGGGCGGTGCAGGCTTTATCGGCTCGCACCTCTGCGAGCGGCTGCTGGGTGAGGGCCACGACATCCTCTGCGCAGACAACTTCTACACCGGCACTCGGGACAACGTCATCCATCTGCTAGGCAACCCGCATTTCGAGCTGATGCGCCACGACATAACCTTTCCCCTGTATGTCGAGGTCGACGAGATCTACAACCTGGCCTGCCCGGCGTCCCCCGTCCACTACCAGAACGATCCGGTGCAGACCACCAAGACCAGCGTGCATGGCTCCATCAACATGCTCGATCTGGCCAAGCGGGTGGGCGCGAAGATCCTGCTCGCCTCCACCAGCGAGGTCTACGGCGATCCGGAAGTGCACCCCCAGCAGGAAGACTACTGGGGGCGGGTGAACCCGATCGGTCCTCGTGCCTGCTACGACGAAGGCAAGCGCTGCGCCGAAACCCTGTTCTTCGACTACAACCGCCAGATGGGCCTGCCGATCAAGGTGGCGCGCATCTTCAATACCTACGGTCCGCGCATGCACCCCAACGACGGGCGGGTCGTGTCCAATTTCATCATGCAGGCCCTGGGCGGGCAGCCCATCACCATCTACGGCGACGGCCGGCAAACGCGCTCATTCTGCTATGTCGACGATCTGGTAGAAGGACTGGTTCGGCTGATGGGTTCCGACGACAGCTTCACCGGGCCGGTCAATCTCGGCAACCCGGTGGAGTTCACCATGCTCGACCTGGCGCAAAGCATCCTGCGCCAGGTCAGTTCGGGCTCAGAACTGGCCTTCCTCCCCCTGCCGCAGGACGATCCCCGGCAGCGCTGCCCGGACATCACCCTGGCCGGGCAGGCGCTGGGCTGGCGCCCGGGCATCGGTCTGGATGACGGCCTGGCGCAGACTATCGACTATTTCCGTACCCGGCTCTGCGAACAGACCGCATAGCCAGCACCCGACTCATGCCGACTCCCTCCACCCCACTGGTCAGCGTCATCATTCCCGCCTACAACGCGACCGCCTTCCTCGGCGAAACCCTGGACAGCGTGCTGGCGCAGACCTACCCGAACCTGGAAATCATTGTCGTCGACGACGGCTCCACAGACGACACCCCAGATTTGCTGGGAAGCTATGGGGACCGGATACGCGTCCTGCGCCAGGCCAATTCCGGCCAGGCAACAGCCCGCAACCACGGCGCCCGCGAGGCGCATGGCGAATTGCTGGCTTTCCTCGACAGCGACGACCTCTGGGACCCGGACAAGATCGCCCGCCAGGTGGAACTGCTGGATCGCTTCCCCACGGCCCTTGCCGCTTAGTGTGATCACCGCAACATCGATGCCCACGTACAACCAATGTCACAGAACGCTGCACTGACCCATCCGCGGCCATCTGGGGACATTCTCCTATCTCTACTCCTGCGCAACTGCATCATCACACCCGGACTGGTCCTGCTGCGTCGCCACGCCTTCGATGCGGCCGGAGGCTTCGACGAGGCGCCATTGATGCGAGGTCATGAGGATTACGGCCTTTGGTTGCGTCTAGCCACCCAGGGTTCCTTTCTCTACAGTCCGGACACGCTGGTTTCCTATCGGCGGCACAACCAGCAGGCCACCAGGAAGAAACACTATGAAATGCGCAAGGCACGTGCCAAGTTGAAAAGCATTATGGCTATACGCGATGTCATAGGGGCCAGGCGGGACAAGGACTTGAAGCGACTGTACGCATGGGTTCTGGGGGAATCTCATGTCAACGCCGCCTGGTCTATGCGGCAATTAGGCGACCATGCCGAAGCGCGGAGAATTGCCGCCGCAGGCTTGGCATTGCGGCCCACCTCGGTCAGTGCATGGCACGCCCTAGGTGCCGCCCTGCGGCCGCGATGGCGCAACCGAAAGCTCTGAGTACACGCCGCGGCAAATGACTGGCCAGACGTACGCCGGCCAACGGTGGGAGTTTCGGTAATCATCCCACAACTGTCCAGCGTTGTTGGAGGAGGCCTTGTCCAGTGTGCTGGAGCAGACATTGGTTCCACTTGGCTTACCAGTTGCAGCTTCAAGGTTAACCCTTGGCGGTTTTCAAAGCCTGGATTGTCAGTCAAAAGCTTGCGCCTCAATCTGGCAGCGTTAAGTTGCTCCTGCGCATTTTGCTAAGAATTCGAAATCGACCCTGATGCAGAGTCCGGCGACGGCGAGTACAGCCCAAGGGCAGCGAAGCGGGATCCGGGGCCTTTTTCCTGCATACTTGGTCCAGCGATGTGCGGTTTACATTCAATTAGGGGGATGGGATGTATAAGCATTGCAAAGTCGGATACTGGAACCTGGCGACAAACCTAAAAAAAGGGAACTTGAACAAAGCGATTTCAGAAGTGTTCTTGATGCTTAATTGGCTGCGGCTGGATGAAATCTTCTTTTCACTCAGGTATCACAAACGGGTGTTCGGAAGCTGGCCAAAAATCTTCCGCCCAAAAAGATTCAGAGATCATCTGCTGAAGATAAAACTCTCAAAGGATGGCCACAGCGCAGTTCGTTCACGCGTTACCGACAAGGAGCTTGTCAAGGAATACATCAGGCAGAAAATAGGGGACGGCTTTACCGCCAAGACGTACGCAGTACTGCACAGCAAGGAAGAGGTCCGCAATTTCACCTATCCGGAGAATTGCGCTATCAAAGCCACGCATGACAAAGGTGGAAACATTCTACGGAGGGCCGGGGGACCCGTTGACGTGAAGAAGATCGAGGAATGGTTCGACAGAAACTATTATTGGGCTCTTCGCGAGCCCAACTATCTCCATCTCAAGCCGAAAATCATCATTGAAGAATTGCTGACGCGACCAGAAGACGAAGACCTGCTTGACTACAAGATTTTCTGCTTCTCAGGCGTGCCAGCCTTCATTCAGGTCGATTTTGGCAGATTCAGGAATCATACAAGAGCCTTCTATTCGCCCCGATGGAAAAAACTCGATTTCAGAATAAATTTCCCGACACATCCATCGAGCATAGAAGCGCCAGAGGGTCTCGCGGACATGCTGTCCGCTGCAAGCCTACTCTCTGCTGACTTTTCCTTCCTGCGCGTCGATTTTTATGAACTGGATGGACACATCGCAGTGGGAGAACTCACAAACTTCCCCGCAGCGACCCGGACGCGATTCTTTCCTGACGAGGCTGACTTTAAAGCCGGCATGTTATTCAAGAACCCAAACTTAGATGTTGAGGCCTTGTTCGGGGTGGTCGATGATTAAGAAACTGTTGCCGTAGCCGTAGCTAAACAGCCGTTAAGAATTGCACGCACCCATTTGATTGAGAATCCCTCCCCGGCCACAAGGTGCAAGACTCGTCCCTCAATTGGGATTGTGTTACTCGCCTTGGCACACCCCTTGCTGCCATCTCTACGACTTACAATATCCACCCATGGCCACCACAACGCTTTCCAGCCCTAGCTCCCCCCTCCGCCTGCTCGTCGTCGGCGGCGCGGGCTATATCGGCTCGCACATGGTCAAGCACTTGCTGCGGCGGGGTTGCGATGTCGTCACCTTCGACAATCTCTCGACAGGCCATCGTGATGCCGTCTTGGGCGGGGAGTTCGTACTGGGGGATCTGGCGGACCCGGGCGCGCTCGACGCGCTGTTCTCCCAGCACACCTTCGACGCCGTGTTCCACTTCGCCTCCTTCATCCAGGTCGGCGAATCGGTCAAGGAACCGGCCAAGTACTACGCCAACAACATCGTCAACACGCTAAACCTGCTCGACGCCATGGTCGCGCACGGGGTCGGGCGCTTCGTCTTTTCCTCCGCCGCCGCGGTGTATAGCGAACCGGCCTACACGCCCATCGACGAGGCGCACCCCAAGCAGCCGATCAACCCATACGGCAAGACCAAGTGGATGGTCGAGCAGATCCTCGAAGACTACGACCGAGCCTACGGCCTCAGGTCCATCGCCCTGCGCTACTTCAACGCCGCCGGCGCCGACTCCGAGGGCCAGCTGGCCGAGCGCCACGACCCCGAGACCCACCTGATCCCGCTGGTGCTGCAGGCCGCTTCCGGCCGCCGCCCCCCTATCAGCGTGTTCGGCCGCGACTACGACACCCCGGATGGCACCTGCGTCCGCGACTACATCCACGTGTCAGACCTCGCCGACGCCCACTGGCTGGCGCTGGACAAGCTGATGCGGGGCGCCGGTTCAGCCGCCTACAACCTCGGCAACGGCAACGGCTTCCCGGTGCAGCAAGTCATCAAGACCGCCGCCACGGTAACCGGCCGCACTATACCCGTGGTGGACGCGCCACGCCGCGATGGCGATCCGGCCCGACTGGTGGCCGACAGCGCCGCCGCACGGCGGGCCCTAGGCTGGCAGCCGCGCCGGTTCGACGTCGAAACCATCATCGAAGACGCCTGGAAGTGGGAAGAGAAATCCGCTTCGAAACCAAGCTACGCCTGACCCCATGCTAACCATCGCCAAAAACCTCTACGACTACCGCGAACTGATGGCCACGCTCGCGTGGAAGAACATCGCCCTGCGCTACAAGCAGGCCTACCTCGGCATCGCTTGGGCCATCCTCAAGCCCGTCTCGCTGATGCTGATCTTCACGCTCGTGAAAAGCTTCGTCGGAATCGACAGCGGGAATATTCCCTATCCCATCCTGGTGTTCGCTGCGCTCATGCCCTGGACCTTCTTCCAGGAATCCACCTCCGAAGGCGTCAACAGCGTCACCGGAAACACCGCCCTGATCCGGAAAATCTACTTCCCGCGCGAGATCTTCCCCATCACCTCGGTGCTCACCAAGCTGGTGGAACTCGGCATCAACTTCCTTATCCTGGCGGGGCTGATGGTCTGGTACGGCATGATGCCCAGCATCTACATCCTGTGGGTGCCGCTCATCATCGCCTACACCGTGTTGGCCGCGCTCTCCCTCGCCTTCTTCGGCGCGGCGATCAATGTCTACTATCGCGACGTGGGCCAGGCGCTGCCGGTGCTGCTGTCGCTGCTGATGTATGCCTCGCCGGTCATCTATCCGCTGCAGCTGGTCAAGGACAAGCTGCTGGTGCAGCGGGCCGCGGGCGAATGGTCAGATGCGCTCTATACCCTGTACACCCTCAACCCCCTGGCCGGCATCATCGACGCCTTCCAGAGCGTCGTCCTGCGGGGCGCCCCGCCGGACCTGAACGCCATGATCCCCGGCGCCGTCATGATCGCCATCCTGCTGCCGCTGGGTTACCTGTACTTCAAACGCGCCGAAAGCTATTTCGCCGACGTCATCTGAGCCCGACACCCATGCCCGTCATCGAAGTCAACCACCTGACCAAGGAATACCGTCTTGGCACCATCAAGAGCCTGAAGCAGACCCTGCTCAATACCGGCGCGCGGCTCATGGGCAAGCCGGTGCCAGAGCGCCGCCTCTTCAAGGCGCTGGACGACATCAGCTTTTCGATCGAGCAGGGCGAAGTGGTCGGCGTCATCGGCCACAACGGCGCGGGCAAGTCCACCCTGCTGAAGATGCTGGCCAGGATCAGTACTCCCACAAGCGGATCGGTCAAGGTCAATGGGCGCATCGCACCGCTCATCGAGGTGGGCGCCGGCTTCATGCCCGACTTCACCGGGCGCGAAAACGTCTATCTGAACGGCAGCATTCTCGGTATGTCTCGCCGGGAGATCGACCGCAAGTTCGACGAGATCGTCGACTTCGCCGAAATGGCCGAATTCATCGACACGCCGGTCAAGCGCTACAGCTCGGGGATGCAGGTGAAGCTTGCTTTTGCCGTAGCAACCAGTATCGAATCGGAAATTCTGATCGTGGACGAGGTGCTGGCAGTCGGGGACCTAGCGTTCCAGCGCAAGTGCTTCGACCGAATGGAAGATGTCATTCGACGGCAAGGTAGAACCGTCTTGTTAGTCAGCCACAATATTCGGCAAGTTGAGAGAATGTGCTCCCGAGTAATGCTCATGAGCCATGGAACAATTCTCCAAGACGGCGACCCGCACGCCACTTGTGATCGTTTCTATCAGCTCAGCAATCAATCTATCCGCGACCAGAAAGCCAAAGACAGTTCAAAGCGAATAATCTCTTCTGGCGAAGTACAAAATGTAGAAGTTGCGGTGCTGGATCAACAAGGCAACTCAACCGATTCGCTGGTGGAGGGAAGCGCCTTACGCATAAGAATACGATTCTCACTCAACCAACCGTTGTCCAATCCTGAGTTTCACGTTGGCACGCACACGACAGACTTTGTTTATCTCACCGGCGAGTCCACTGCAGTGCTTGGTCAATCCCATGGGTTCACAGCAGGTGACCATGAAATCGAGCAGGTCATACCTGCCTATCCCTTAGTACCCGGCACTTATGGCATCCGATTTGCTGTCATAGACCAGCGTGGTCGCGTTGTATTCCATGGCGAGAGCCTCAGGTTTTTCAACGTGGCAGCGAAGTCCATGGATGCTCCTTTGCAAGATGAGCTTCGCCTTGTAGGCGTTCCAGTACAGTGGAAGTTACAAGGCACAACTTATTCTCATATGTGATTTATGAGCCGCTCACATTCAAATGGCCTTAGTTAACATGCTTATTAAGCTCACAAAAAAGTTGCCATATATTCGATCTATTTTGAAAGAAAGAGATCAGCTACATAACCTGGTTACTGCCTGGAAACGGCACCTCCGTTATGTCCCACCCGGGCATTTCTATTCGCCCATCCCTAACCTTGATGAAGTCCGGGAAAACGAATCTGCCATCTTCGGTAGGTCACCTGAAGCCCTACCCGGGATAGACCTCGCTGAAGCATCCCAACTGCGCCTGCTGGATGAGTTCAAGACCTACTACGCAGAACTGCCGTTCACGCCCAACAAGACTCCCGAGCTTCGTTACTTTTTTGAAAACTCGTCCTATTCCTACTCGGATGCGATCACCCTGTACTGCATGATCAGGCATGCCCGGCCAAAGCGAATCATTGAAATCGGATCCGGCCATTCGTCCTGTGTCACTTTGGACACGAACGAACTCTTTTTCTCGGGTGAAATCAAGACGACGTTCATCGAGCCCTATCCTGATCTGTTTCTTTCCTTGATCAAACCGTCCGACAAGGAGTCCATTCAACTCCTTCCTAACAAACTCCAGGACGTAAATCCCGCGGTTTTCCAGTCACTGGAAGCGAACGACATCCTGTTCGTGGATTCGACGCATGTAAGCCGAATTAACAGCGATGTAAACAGGATTCTGTTTGAAATTCTTCCCGCTTTGAAAAGTGGGGTCTATGTGCATTTCCACGACGTCTTCTATCCCTTCGAGTACCCGAAGGAATGGGTCTATGAGGGGCGCGCATGGAATGAGGCTTACGCCCTTCGGGCATTCCTGCAATTCAATAACGCATTCAGGATCGTCTTTTTCAACACCTATCTGGAACACTTTCATCGGGCTATCTTTGAAGAGCATATGCCTCTGTGCTTGAAGAACCCCGGCGGCAGCATATGGATACAACGACTTTGAGTGAAACGCCCTGGCCACTCATTTCAGTTGTGGTCCTCAACTGGAACGGAGCCGAAGACACCCTCGCCTGCCTGGATTCGCTGGCCGTGCTGGCCTATCCCAACTTTGATGTGATCGTGGTCGACAATGGCTCGACCGACGATTCGCTGGCGCGCCTGCGCCCCTATGCCGCGCCCTATCCTCTTACACTGCTCGAAACAAGTCGCAACCTGGGCTACGCCGGCGGCAACAATGTCGGCACCCGCCATGCGCTGGAGCACGGCGCAGACTTCGTCCTGGTGCTGAACAACGACACCACTGTCGCGCCGGACCTGCTGGACCGCTTGCTGGGATCTGCGCAGCGCAATCCCGATGCCGGGGTGTTCAGCGCGCGCATCCTGTATTTCGATGAACCGACGCGGGTCTGGTTCGACGGCGCACGCTGGAATCCGTCCAGCCTGCTGCTTGAATGGCCCGGCCAAGGCGAAGAAGAAGCGCGCCTCGGCACGGCCGACCACGACACCGACTACGCCTGTGGCGCAGCGCTTTTTTTCCGTTCCGAGGTGGTGCGCCAGATCGGCTTGCTCGATGAGTCGTTTTTCCTGGTGTGGGAAGAAGTCGACTGGGGTTTCCGGGCGCGCAAGGCAGGATGGCGCAATCTCGTGGTGCCTGCCGCCCGAATCTGGCACAAGATCGGCGTGTCGTTCGGCAGCGAGGCCTCGCCCCTGCGCACCTATTTCAGCATCCGTAATGAATTGCTGTGGTTCAGCCGGCATGCGCCGCTCTCTGCACGGCTTTCCTTGTGGATCAAGAATCTGCGCAGGCTGACGCCGAGGTTTTCAATTAAACGTGGGCAGTCATCGTGGACCAGTCGCATGTCGTGGGCTGTACAAGACTATGCCCGCGCGTGGCTGGGGCGTGGCAACCGGCTGGAATATCTGGCGGCCCGGCGGGCAATTCTGGACTATGTGCAGCGACGCTTTGGCGATTGCCCTGACGAGGTGCGCGTCTGGAGCAAGGCGTGGGCGGCCAGACAACGCCATGGATGACCGGTCCATGTTCCAGTTGAATCTCGCTCAGGCTTTCACAGGCCAAGCTCCATCCCTGCAGCTTGGCCGCGGGGCGCGAAGCAGCGACGTATCCGACGAGCTGCACCGGCTGCACGATGCCTTCGACGGTGCGGACTGCCTGTTTTTGCGCGCGCGAGCCGCTTCTGCTTTGCGACTGGATGGCAATTTCGTCCTGCTGCGCTGTCCGGCGGGCGGCTGGCTGCTCCGCAACCGAGATACTGCCGCCGCGAGCTATTGGCTGCCAACCCCCGCAATGCTGCGTCGCGTCAGTACGCAGCGCCACATTCTGGAGGAGCATGCTGCAGACTGGAGCGGCTTCGGGATCGACCCGGCCGGCGTGGAAGTGGCCTTCGCCGCATCCCCCGATGGCTGGTCGCTGGATGCGGTGGTCTGGAAGCTCGACGACGCGACGTTGATCAATGAGCTGATAGAGTTGGCGCCTGTCGAGACGCAGGGCTATTTCCTGCTCGGCTCCCACACGCGCTACGGCCAGCCCGCCGACCTTTATCGCCACCTGATCCACGGCTGGGTGTATGAAGACCGCTACGCCTGGCCGCATCGTCGTCGCATCTGCTCGGAAAACGACGCGCACGCACTGTGGCTGATTTTCAGTGGGTTGCAACGCGCCACCGGCAAGCGTATTTATGGTCTGCTCAAAACCCAGTTGCTGCTGTCGGTGCTGTCGCGCCAGGGCGAGGACGGCGGCTTTCGTCATGGCGAGTGGACCGACAGCATGGAATCGCACTATCGGTTGCACTGTTCGGCCATGCATCTGATGATGGATGCGTTGACCGAGACAGACGATCCGGTTGCTCGGACCGCACTGGCAAAGGCGGCTCGTTTCATTTCCGACAAGCGCGATGCCACCGAGGTGGGCGCCTGGTTTTATCACGACGAACTCGAATTATCAGAGACAGGGATGAACGGGGCGCCCTTCAAATGGCTGCCGGGGCGGGCACTGGGCAAATCCACGCAAAACATGCTGGTACTCAATACTCACCTGGATACCCTGATCGCGCTGGATCGCTACCGTCAACTGACCGGCGACGCGCAATACGCCTCGCTGGTCGAATCTGGCGTGAAAAGTGCTCAGACAGTCCTGGCACTAAGATCTGCCGAATGGCTTTATCGACTGCTTTTCTCCGCCATCAACCTGACCCTACTGCCCACCGCGCAGGCAATGCACCTGCCGATAGGGAAGCGGTTGTGGAAGCGTATCGGCTGGCAGCTGTTCATACCCAACCTGCACCACATCAAGAACCGTTTTCCGCGCCTAGTGATGCCAGGTGGCTATATCGACCGCCACCTAAGCCTGGGTAGTTGGGCTTTCCATTACCTGACAGTCAACATCATGGACCTGACACGCGCGCGGCGTCGCTTCGGCGGGCAGGGATTCGATACCGTGCTGCATGAAGCAGCACGGTTTACCCAAGTGAGCGGTGTGCGTGAGCGTTGGAAGGAGCTTAAATACGAGCGCTATGCATTGGGTTTCTGGGCTGAAGCCCTATGGCATCTGCGACGGGAATTCCCCGATCATGTCGAATATCGGGAGTGGTATCACGAGGCCTGTGCTGATCTGGAAGCTCTGAAAATGGGGTTGCCCCCATCACATTTAGGCGTTAATCCTGAAGCTGGCGTCATGGGCTGACGTTTGCTACCTTCAGTGTGGAACAGGGATAACAACACCAGCATGAAAATCGGACTTGTCGCACCTTTCTTTTTGCCCGAAATCGGCGGCGCCAATCTGTATTGTTACGAGCTCGCTCGCGCATTGGGCGTGCTCGGCCATGAGGTGCATGTGTTTTCCATACCTGATGCACTGGATGACCCGGCCTATCACCTGCACCCCATCCTTACGCGCAAACTGGAAAACGACATCCCCACCTTGCTGCAATACAAGATGGATGTGTGGCATTCGCTGTTTTTCTACCATGCGCCACTGGCGCTGCACCACCCCAGGGTATTTGCCACGGTGCATGGTGACGACGGTTTCAGTTTCCAGCTGCGCTACCCGCTACCCAAGCGGGATACCCTGACACGGGGCCTGCTCTGGCGTCTACCAAAGGGCCTCAAGTCCCGCGCCGAAAATCTCCTCAGAAAGCTGGAATTCGCATACAACCGGCGCATCTACCAGAAGGCCGTGGACAAGCTTGCCGGAATCATCACCGTCAGCAGCTTCACGCGTGACCGCTTCGGTGAACGCTATCGCGGCGCAGCAGAGAAATCGGCCATCATCCCGCCGGGGGTTTCCGAACGTTTCTTCACGCCTCGTCCGGGCCGCCACGCCCATTCCCACCTGCTGACCGTGACCCGGCTGGATGAAAACGACCGCATCAAGAACGTGCATAACGTTATCGCCGCACTGGGAAGGCTGAAAGATCGCTACGATTTCCGCTACCAGATTGTCAGTGGCACCGTGACAGGCGGGTACAAAGACGAACTGGAAAACATGATCCGCGATCTTGGGCTGACTGACCGCGCTACCATTGTTGGCCGCAAGACCGACGAGGAGTTGCTCGATCTCTATCACGACACGGGCCTGTTTATCCTGGTGTCCTATTCAGAGGCCAGGAATTTCGAAGGTTTCGGCATCGTCTTTCTCGAAGCCAATGCCTGCGGGGTGCCTGTGCTCACTTCTCGTGATGGTGGCATGCGCGACTATGTAGTGGATGGCGGAAACGGTATTTTGGTACAGACCCACGATGCAAATGGCATCGAGGCCGCCCTGGTGCGCTACTTCGAAGGCCGGGATCACTTTGACGCTGATGTCATCCGCGCCAAGCCCGAGCCGTATCGCTGGCAGCATATCGCGGAGCGCGTGACTGCACTTTATCAGGATCGGTTGCGCTGATGTGCGGCATCGCCGGGCATTATGCCTATTCGTCCGATGCGCCCCCAGTGGATCGGGAAGCGCTCTTGCGAACCCGCGACAGCATGACCGCACGCGGGCCAGATGGGGCAGGCCTCTGGTTTTCTGACGACGGCAAACTGGGGTTGGCACACCGGCGGCTCGCCATCATCGACTTGACCGAGGCGGGCGCCCAGCCGATGCATAGCACGGATGGACGTTATGTCGTTACCTTCAACGGTGAAATCTATAACTACCCTTCGCTACGGGCCACGCTCGAAAAACAAGGGGTGATTTTCCGTTCGCATTCTGATACCGAGGTTTTGATTCATCTTTATCGTCGAGACGGTGAGGAAATGGTGAAGAACTTGCGCGGCATGTTTGCCTTTGCGATATGGGATGCACATGCTCGGAGCCTATTTCTCGCACGCGATCCCCATGGCATCAAACCGCTGTATTACGCCAATGATGGCCATACTTTTCGTTTCGCCTCGCAGGTTTCGGCATTGAAGGCTGGAGGCAACATTGACCTTAGCCCTGATCATGGTGGCTCAGTAGGCTTTCTGCTGTGGGGTTCAGTTCCCGAGCCATTCACACTGCACCGCGGCATCCGCCTGTTGCCCGCAGGTAACACCCTTTCAGTCACCCAGACCGGGGCCTCCAAGGCGATATGCTACTGGGATATTGCCACCATCATTCAAAACGCAACCATCGCGGCCGACTCCATCCCTCACGGGGGGGAGCGTGATTATCTGCGCGCGCAACTGTTGGACAGCGTAAAAGCGCATCTGGTCGCTGATGTGCCCGTCGGCGCATTCCTTTCTGCAGGTCTGGATTCGTCGACCCTGGTCGGTCTTGCTCGCGAAGCTGCCGCCGCACCGCTACAAACCTTGACGTTGAGTTTCGACGACTTTCAGGGAACCCATAAGGATGAATGCCCAATCGCGGCAGACATTGCCCGACATATTGATGTGAAGCACCGTTGCGTCGTCCTGCCAGCGGGGGAACTTGACCATGAACTCGATCGATTTTTCGCAGCCATGGACCAACCTACCGTTGACGGCATCAACACTTGGCTCATAAGCCGTGCCGCTTCGCTGGCGGGCCTAAAAGTGGCCCTCTCCGGATTGGGCGGAGATGAATTGCTGGGCGGATACGCCAGCTTCCTGCAAGTACCTGATCTGATGGCACAAGCCATGCGATCCCCCTGGCGTCCTTTTGCCACGCAATACCGCAACATTCATAGCCTGCTGGGTGCCTGGCTCAAGTGGCCGCCAAATCGTGCAGGCATCCCGGAATACGGCACGACACCCGAAGGCGCCTATCAGCTTGCCAAAGGCGTATTCATGCCATGGGAATTGGCTGCTGTCATGGAGGAGGATGTCTTGATAGAAGGGATGAGGGCACTGGCAGCTGAAGATGCTGCAAAACAGGAATCCATCGATTATCTCAGTCCGTTTCAGCAAGTCATGTATCTGGAGTCGGTTCGTTATATGCGTAATCAGTTACTGCGCGATACGGACTGGGTAAGCATGGCGCATTCGCTCGAAATCCGGGTACCGATGGTGGATTCGCAATTGACTTCGGCGATTGTTGGACTTGTTGCATGTGGCCGCCTCGGCAAGTCCGATCTGCCAACGACCTTGGTGAATCCCATTCCTGGACATGTCAGAACCCGCCCCAAGACAGGCTTCACTACGCCAACCTGGAAGTGGCTACGCCACCACCCAGACATGGATGCCTGGCGTTCCATTCCTTTTTTGAATCAGGCACGCGTTCGCGATCCACGCCGATGGGCATACACTTTGCTCAAACGCAAACCCGAAACGAATGCGATTCTGAAATAAAGCCACTATGAGCGAAAATTTCGTCTCGTCCCGCATCAGCGTCATCATGCCCTGCTACAACGCCGCCGCATTCGTCGAGGAAGCGGTGAGTTGCGTAATGAACCAGACCTACCCAGACGTGGAACTGATCGTGGTGGATGACGGCTCGACCGATGGCAGCGCAGACATCCTGCACAACCTTGCCGCGGGCTACGCTCCGCGCATCCGACTGCATTTTCAGGATCGGCAGGGACCCTATCCCGCACGCAATCTTGCACTCAAGCATGCTCGC
>Ga0105107_10001452_pt1 | contig 15284 bp, 15 predicted proteins | sample PPLLaktember2015_6_FD_79335 | JGI IMG/M metagenome (GOLD analysis project Ga0105107, IMG submission 79335) | Freshwater sediment microbial communities from Prairie Pothole Lake near Jamestown, North Dakota, USA - PPLs Lake P8 Core (1) Depth... | ecosystem: Environmental > Aquatic > Freshwater >...
CTCGAGACGCTGATGGCACGCGGGCTTGCCCCCGAAGAGGCGATTGACGTGATCGTCACCGGAATTCTGCAATGAAAGCCCCGCAGCGCGGCGCACGCATGCCTGTCGAGCGCCCGACACCGGGGCGCCTCCGGCTCGACGAGCTCGTCGTCGTGCCGTTCGAAGGTTTTCCCCTGCAGATCGCGCAGGCGCTCGTCGCGGAACTTGCTGCGCGCGGCGTAGCAGCGCGCGTTGACGCAGCAGTGCCGCTGCCCGATGCCGCGTACGTGCCTGCACGCGGTCAGTACCAGGCCGAGTCGCTGCTCGCGCTCGTACGCGGGCACGGCGCGCGGCACGTTCTCGCCATCACCGAGCGCGATCTTTTTGCGCGCGATCTCAACTTCGTCTTCGGCATCGCATCGCCAGCCGGCGCCTGCGTCGTATCGACTGCACGGCTCGTCGCCGGCGCAGACGATGCGCTTTTCCGGGTACGCCTCGTGAAGGAAGCGTTACACGAGCGCGGCCACACACTCGGGCTCCGACACTGCGCCGATCCCGGCTGCGTGATGTACTTCTCGAACAGCCTCGCCGACACCGACCGCAAGGGCGACGCTTACTGCGAGCGCTGCGCCGAGCGGCTGCGCGCAAGGCGGCGCTGAAGCGGCGCGCCCGGGATTTTTTTGGAGTCGAAGCGATGCGCATCGCGGTGATCGGCGCCGGCGCGGTCGGAAGCGTGCTGGGGAGCCTGCTCTGGCGCGCCGGCGAGGATGTGGTCCTCGTCGGCCGCGCCGCGCACGTCGCGGCGATCCGCGCAGCCGGCCTGAACGTACAAGGCGTCCTCGGGGGATTCAGGGCGACGCCTCACGCGGAGGAGCGGCTCAGCACGAAGCCCGATCTCGCGCTGCTCACCGTCAAGATGCACGACATCGTCGCGGCACTGCGCGAGAACGCCGCGCTGCTCGATGGGGTTCCGATCGTCGTGCTGCAAAACGGTCTGCGCGGCGAAGAGCTCGCCGCCGGCGTCGTGCGCGCCGAGCAGCTCGTGAGCGGCGTCGTCGCGCTGCACGCCGAGTATCTCGTTCCCGGCCATGTGGTGCTCATGCAATCGGAAGGTCTCTCGATCGGCAGGCCCAGCGGAGAGAACGATGAGGTCGTCGAGCGCGTGCGGGCCGTGCTCGACAAGGCGATTCCGACCTCCGTCACGGCGAACATCCGCGGCGCGCGCTGGACGAAACTCATCGTCAACCTCGCCAACGTGCTGCCTGCGCTGTGCGACGCGACCTTCAGACAGGTTTACAGGGACCCGTCCCTGCGCGCGCTCGCCGTGCGCCTGATGCGCGAGGGCATCGTGGTTGCGGAGCGCGCGGGCGTGCGCCTCGAGTCGATACCCGGCACTTCCGTGCCGCTCGTGAGCCTCATCGCTTCCCTGCCCGCCGCGCCCGCCGGCGCGGTCGCAGCACGCCAGGCGGATATCGCCGCGGACTCCAAGGGATCGACGTGGCAAAGCGTGGTGCGCGGGCGCCCGACGGAAGTCGAATATCTGAATGGCGAAATCGTCATGCTGGGGACGGCGCTTCAGGTGCCGACGCCCGCGAACGCGCTCGTCGTGGCGCTGATGGAGCGCGTGACGTCGGAGGGACGCCATCTCACTCGGCGGGAAATCGACGAAGCCTGGCAACAGTCGATTTCGCCCGACGAACGCGCAAAAAGAAACCCTCTGAACGGAGTTGCTCAGACATGAAAAAGGCTGCGACGGCCTACTGGCGTGCGATCCGCCTGACTTCACCCTTCACGGCTGTGCCCGCGCGCGGTTTGCTGCGCCTCGCCCTGCTGCTATGCCTGATTTCGCTGAACGGCTGCTCGCTCGAACGCGTGAGTGATGCGCCGCTCGTGCTCGGCGATCTCGCTGCGGGGGCCGGCCCGAGCCGTTTGAAGGACGTCACGGCACCGCCGTCGCGTGTTTCGATCACCTATATGGCTGGCGGTACGCTCCGGAGCGCCGACTTGTATCTTCCCGGCAAGGGCGATTCCCGAGCTGGCATCGTCCTGGTGCCCGGAGCGGTCCCCAAAGGCAAGGACGATCCGCGGCTGGTGGCGATCGCAATGACGCTGGCACGGGTGCACTTCGCGGTGCTCGCACCGGAATTGACTGGATACCGTGACCAGCAAATACGTGCCGATCACGTCGCCGAGATCCGCGACGCTTTCCGGCACCTCAGCGAGCGGCGAGAGCTCTCGCCCGGCGGACGGGCGGGCATCGGCGCGTTCAGCTACGCAGTGGGTCCGGCGATCCTCGCTGCACTCGACGAGAATATCCGCAGCCAGGTGAAATTCGTGCTCGGCGTCGGCGGCTATTACGATCTGCGTGCGGCGATCCGCTTCTTTACCACCGGCTACTTCGATGACGCCGGGGTGCAGCGCTACTTGCGGCCGGACGATTACGGGAAGCTCGTGTTCGCGAAGACTGCACTGGAGTACCTGAGCAGATCGAGCGATCGCGCCACCATCGAAGCGATGGTCGAGGCGAAGCTGAAGGATTCCGCCGCCGACATCACGCCGCTCGCCGCCGGATTGGGACCCGAAGGCCTTTCTGTCTACCGGCTGCTCATGAACACCGATGCCAGCGCCGCGCCGGCGCTGATCGCGGCGCTTCCGGCGCCGATCCTCGCAACCATCGATGCGCTCACGCTCGAGGGGAAGGACCTCACGCGGCTCAAGGCCCGTCTCATTCTCGTGCACGGCCGGAACGATCCGTTGGTGCCTTATAGCGAGACCCTGAAGCTCGGCCGTGCCGCGGAGCGTTCGCACGCGCGCGTATTCATCCTGCACCACGTCCTCGCACACGTGGAGCTCACGTTCGGGCGCGTCTTCTCGCGCCGCTTCTGGAGCGAAGACCTGCCCGACGCGTGGCGCCTCTATCGCGCCGTGAGTCTGCTGCTGAGTACCCGTTCAGAGTAGCGGCCCCATCGGCGATCCGCGCTCACGACCTGGATTCAGCAGCGGTTTCCGCCGCTTGCTTCTTCCATTTTTCGTAGCAGTCCAGGCCGCAGAAATACGTAAAGTAATCCGTTGCCTCGGGAACGGTCGCCTCGGATTTGGGCACCTCCTTCAGACACACCTGGCATGCAACGTGCTCCGGTTCGACCGGTTTGTCGGCGGCAGTCATAGTGACCTCCTCGCCTCCGCGTCATTGTGCGGAGAAGAGCTCATTTTTCACCCGCCGTGGCGTTCCCGCGCTGACGCACGTCAGGTCCCGGCTCCAGCGCCCTTCTCACACGTCCACCACGGTTTGTGCGAGCCAGACGCCGTTCTCGCAGCCCACACGCAGCGTCGTGTATGTCGCGCCTTTCACCTCGGCCGCGGGATGGTGGCGCGCGACATCGACCTTCTCGCCCCATGCGGATGCGGTGAGGCATGTGCCGTCGATGCGCACGAGGAATCGCGCAAACAGCATCTTGCGTGTCGCCATTTCAAGCACCAGCGCGTTCAGCCACTTCGCAAAAAGCAGCTCGTCATCCGGCGCTTCACATTCAATGGCGATCCACTCGCGGGGTTCAACGGTACGCGGATCGGTCGCAACCGCCGTGAGCGCAAGCGCAGCCTGCTCGAATGCTTCGGCCTTGCTCGCTCCGATACCGCGCACACCGATGTCCGCGCTGTGCTCGTAGTGCTCCCAGCGTGCAACGCGGCTCGCAAGGGGTGTGGTACATGCTCTCAGGTGCGGTTCCCAGGCTTCACGCAGCTTCGCGCGAATCGCAGGATCGGCTGCGGCTGCGCTGAGCGTCTCCGGATCTACGGCGAACGTCACTTGCTGGAAACCTTCATCGACCGCGCACTCGACGCGCAGTGTCCAGCCCCTTTCCTTCGACTCGACCGTGTAGGTGTAAGCGCGCAGACCCATTTCGTCGAGCACGCGCTCGACGGCAGCGCGGGTGCTGCGGATGTCGTGCGCAAGGGGCGGCACGACGCTACTCACGCGGCTCGCCGACGGCGATCAGGTAGAGCGGCTCTTCGCTCGCGCGAAGACTGAGCACCGCGGCGACTGCGTCGTCCTCGAATGCCCCAACAGGCGCTGCGCCGAGGCCAAGCGCCGCCGCCTGCAGCAGCACGTTCTGCCCCGCGTGGCCGGCTTCCATGTGGATGTAACGCACGCCCCGGGCACCATATTTGCCCGTGGTGCGCCGCTCGACCGCTGCGATCGCAAGGATCGCGGCCGCGTCGGCAATCCATGTTTGTCCCTGCGCCGCCTCGGCCAGCGCGTTGCGACGGTCTCCCGCAGCGACCTGCGAAAGCCGATGCTCTGCCGGCTCGTAACGGTAAACGCCTGCAGCGAGATCGCGGACATGGCCGGCGACGAGATACAGCGCGAGCGGATAAAGCGCACCGGCCGATGGCGCCGTGCGATGGCCGTCGTGCGACACCCCCTGCGCGCTCCATAGAAGCTGGGACACAGCCGCAGGAGACAGCGGCGCAGCGCCGAACTCCCGCACCGAGCGCCTTTCGTGGAGCGCTCTCTCGAGTGCACAAGCGCTCTCACGCAAAGGCTTGTGTAAACGCGTCGATGATGATGTGAGCGGCGGATTGCGGATTTCGACACGGTTCATTTGCTGCTCCTCTTGCTGCGCGCGCCTTCGCTTCACGCGATCGCGCGCTCGGCGTACAGCGCGCGGCACTCTGCCTCTCGCCCGCGCACGACCCGTTTTCCGGCAAGCGCGCCGCGCCCCTCCGTCACGATCGTATGCTGGCCTTCCGCATGCTCGTCGTCGTAGAAATAGACCACCACCCAATCGCGCACGCGATCGAGCTCGTGCGCACGTGCCGTATTCGAGTAGAGAACGGTGAAATGCCAGCCCCCGCGCCGGGCGTGCATGATCGGCAGCCACGCTTCCGCTTTGGGATTGAAGCGCCGCGGCGCGATGGTCGTGAGCTGGCCGGCAGCGGCCTTCTCGCGGTATTCGCGGTCGATCTCGAGCAGGAGCGCCACGGGCGGCCCGTGCAGCGGCGGCGACGCAGCCCGCAGCCGCCGGATCGCCCGCCGCTTGTCGAGCATGGCCGTGAGAGCGGCGCAGATCGCGGCTGCCCGGCGCGCGCCGATGCCGGGTACTGTTGCGAGCCGTCCGTCGGTGCATGCGAGTTCGAGTGCTTCGAGCGTGTCGATGTGCAGGGTTTCGTGGATCTCACGCGCGAGATCGGGACCGATGCCCGGCACCACCTGAAACAGCTTCTCGGGATCGATTTCGCCGCGCAGCCGCTCCAATTGCGCCCAGCGACCCGTGATTAGCATTTCAGCCATAGATGACGCCAGGCCGCGGCCGATGCCGGGCAGTGTCTCGAGTCCCTCACGTCCTCTGTCGTCGAAGAGCGCGCGTATCGGTGCTTCCAGGCGCGAGAGCGTGTCGGCGGCCTTACGATAGGCGCCAACCCGAAACGGATTCGCGCCCTGCGCCTGAAGCAGATCGGCGGCCTCACGCAGTTTCGCCGCGATCGCCCTGTTCTCAGTCGGAATCATGAGACTACGCCCTGCGTAGCGCGCGCTTGCGCACGCAGTCGTTCGTACAACGTCCGCTCCGCGGCAGTGAGCCGTTGCGGCACCTCAACCTGCAGGCGCAGATACAGATCGCCGCGGCGCTTCACGCCGAAGTGCGGGAGTCCCTTGCCGCGCACCCTCAGCACCGCGCCGGGCTGCGTCCCGGGCGCGACGCGCACTTCCACCGGCGCATCCAACGTCGGAACCTTGAGCGTCGTGCCCAGCACCGCATCGGGGATCGCAAGAACCTCGGTGTGCCACAGGTCGGCGCCATCGCGCTCGAAGCGCGGATCGGGTGCGGTTCGCACCACGACATAGAGATCGCCCGCGGTACCCGCGGGCTCGCGGCTCGGCTCGCCGCGACCGGCGATGCGCAGCGCCATGCCCTCCTCAACGCCGATCGGGATCGACACGGTCAGGCGCTCCTCGCGCTGCGTCTGTCCGCGTCCGCTGCACTCGGGGCACGGATTATCGATGAGTTCACCCCGCCCGTGGCAGACGCGGCAGGTGCTGATGCGCTGCATGGCGACGTTGCCTTTGCGCGTCGTCACGCGCTCTTCGCCCGTGCCGCCGCAGCCGCTGCACGCGCGCGGGGACGTGCCGGCTTTGGCTCCGCTACCGTGACACGCCGCACAGACTTGTGTGTGCGCGAAACGCACCTCCTCGTCGCCGCCGCGCGCGACGCGCTCGAACGGTACGCGCAGCTCCACCTCGACATTGTCGCCGCGCGGCGGCCCCGCCTGCGGGCGGCGGAAGAAGCGGTCGAAGAGGCCTGCGCCGAAGCCGAAATCGAAATTGAGGCCGCCGAAGAGGTCGCCGAAGTCGACGCCGCGAAAGAGATCCTCCGGCGCGTATCCAGCGACGCCCGCAAAGCCGCCGCTGTCGTACGCGGCGCGCTTCTTCGGGTCCGACAGCACCGCGTAGGCTTCAGCGATTTCCTTGAACCGCTCCTCGGCGCCCGCCTTTTTATTGCGGTCGGGGTGATACTTGAGCGCGAGCCGCCGGAAAGCGTCCTTGATCGCCTTCTCGTCGGTATCGCGTGCAATGCCGAGCGCCTCGTAATAATCGCGTTTCGCTTCGGAAATGGCGCGTCACCCCGCAATCACTTTGTTTCGCGATATTCCGCGTCGACCACGCGGCCGCCTGGCGCTTCGCCGCCGGGCTGCGCCGTTGCCGTCGAAGGCCCGGTCTCGGCGCGTGGACCGGATCCTTCCCAGCGATCGCCCGCCTTGGGCGCTTGCGTGTAAATCGCCGTCCCCGCCTCGCGGAGCACGGTCTTCAACTTCTCTGCGCGCTCGCCGGCCGACGCCGCATCTTTCTTCGTCAATGCTTCGCGCGTCTCTTTGATAGAGGTCTCGATGCGGCCGCGCAATTCCGCGGCGAGCTTCTCACCGTGCTCCGCAAGCACCCGCTCGGCCTCGTAGCACAGCGCGTCTGCATTGTTGAGCGCTTCGGCCTGCTCGCGGCGCTTGCGGTCTTCCTCCGCATAGCGCGCGGCCTCTTCGACCATGCGCGTCTTTTCCTTATCCGAAAGTCGCGTCGATCCCGTAATGCGAATGGATTGCGACTTGCCGGTCGCCACGTCCTTCGCAGACACATTGAGAATCCCGCTCGCATCGATGTCGAACGTGACGTCGATCTTCGGCACCCCGCGCGGCGCCGGCACCAGCCCGTCGAGATTGAACTGACCCAGGCTCACGTTGTCGGCGGCCATGGGCCGTTCACCCTGGTACACGTGGATCGTGACCGAGGTCTGCATGTCCGCGGCGGTGGTAAAGGTCTCCGAGCGCTTGATCGGAACAGGCGTATTGCGCGCGACGATCGAAGTCGCGACACCGCCGAGCGTCTCGACGCCGAGTGTGAGCGGCGTCACATCGACCAGCACGATGTCGCGAACCTCGCCTGCAAGCACACCCGCTTCGATTGCGGCGCCGCTCGCCACGCACTCCATCGGGTCGACACCAAGCTCCGCCTTGCGGCCGAGCAGCTCTTCGAAATACGCGCGCACCACCGGCATGCGCGTCGGCCCGCCCACGAATACGAGCCGATCGATCGTGCGACCGGCGCCTATGCCCGCGTCTCGCAGCGCCTGCTCTACCGGCGCGCGACAGCGTTCGATGACCGGACGGATCACGCGCTCGAGCTCGGCGCGCGTCACCTCCTGCTCGAGGTGCCGGGGCTCGCCGCCGACCGCGGCGATATACGGGATGCTCACGCGCGTGGTGACGCTCGTCGAGAGCTCGATCTTCGCGGTCTCCGCCGCTTCCATCAGGCGCGCAGCGGCCCTTGGATCACGCCTCACGTCGACGCCGGTCTGTTTCTCGAAACATTGCGCAAGGTAATCGAACACACGCTGGTTCATGTCGGTCCCGCCGAGCTGCGTGTCGCCGCTGGTCGCTTTCACTTCGAACACGCCCTTGCCGAACTCCATGATGGTGACGTCGAGCGTGCCGCCGCCGAGATCGACGACCGCAATCCGCAGCTCGAGCCCCAGTCGGTCCAGTCCGTAGGCGAGCGCGGCAGCCGTCGGCTCGTTCACCAGCCGCGCCACTTCGAGCCCCGCGATCCGCGCCGCGTCCTTGGTCGCCCCGCGCTGGTTGTCGTCGAAGTACGCGGGCACTGTGACGACCGCCTTCTCGACCGGCTCGCCGAGAAAGGCTTCCGCGTCGCGTTTGATTTTCTGAAGCAGGAACGCCGAAAGCTGCTCCGGCGAAAACGTGCGGTCGCGCAGCCGGATCGCTTCGCGCCGTCCCATCCTGCGCTTGAACGCGGTGGCCGTCCCTTCCGGGTTCGCCGTGGCCTGTCTGCGCGCCGGCTCGCCGATCAGCATCTGCCCGTCGGCGCCGATCGCGACATAGCTCGGAAAAGCCTTGCCGCCGAGCGTGATGCCTTCCTGACTCGGAATGATGACGGGCTTGCCCCCGCGCAGCACGGCCGCGGCGGAATTGGAAGTGCCGAGGTCGATGCCGATGATGGCCATTGCAATCGCGTCCCCGAAAAGAGCCTCGTTCCAGTATAGGCGCGATGGCTCGCGCATCACTGACCCACATCAGGTTCCTCGATTCCGCAGCCGGCACGCGCCCGAGCCGCAGATTGCCGCCGGTGACACAGATCAGTGAACGCCCGGCGCAGGCGCAATAAAATGAGGCTCACCGCATGAAAACCGAAGAATGCACCCGATTTCTGCAGGAATCGTTGCCGCGACTCGGCCTCAGGTGGGCTGGATTCCGGAAAGTGCGGCGGCTCGTATGCAAGCGTCTCGCGAAACGCCTCCAGGCGCTCCGGCTCCCGGACCTCGGCGCGTATCGCGCGTACTTCGATGCGCACCCGGAAGAATGGCCGATGCTCGACGCGATGTGCCGCATCCCGATGTCCCGCTTCTATCGCGACCGCGCAGTATTCGCCGCGCTCGAGTACGAGGTGCTGCCGACGCTCGCGCGACAGGCGATCGCGGACGGCAGGCGCGAGCTGCGCTGCTGGAGCGCCTGCTGCGCAGCCGGAGAAGAACCCTACACGCTCGCCGTGCTATGGCACCTGCGGGTCGGCCCCGCTTTCCCGTCGCTCACGCTGCGGATTCTTGGGACCGATGTCGACGCAAGAGCGCTCGACCGCGCGCGCCTCGGCTGGTATTCCGCGAGCAGCATGAAAGAAATGCCGGAAGCTCTGCTTGACGCAGGCTTCGAAAAGAGCGGGCAGGAATATTGCGTGCGCGCTGCATTTCGCACGGTGCAGTTCCTCGAGCAGGACATCCGCCGGACGGATCCCGGCGGCGTCTTCGACCTGATCCTGTGCCGGAACGCGGTCCTCACCTATTTGCTGCCACGCGAGCAGGAGGCGGTGATGAAGCGGCTGATCGCCCGGCTTCGACCGCGCGGCGCGCTGGTCGTCGGCCTCCACGAGTCCTTGCCGCCGTCGTGCAGCGGCACAGAGCCGTGGGCCGGAACGCGTGCCATCTATCGTGCGATTGCGTCGCAGGTCACGGCTGCGTCCGTGCATTGCGTCGCGCCCCACGGTCATGCTCTGATCGGTCACGAAGAGCGTCTGCCGCCGGCCGCTGCAGTCTGATGCGAAGCGTGAGACGCAGCCGACTCGCAGTTATCGGCTTCGGAAAACTGGGAAGCGCATGCGCACGGCTTGGCGCATGCGATTCGCGCATCGAAATGGCCGGCCTGGTAAGGCGCGCCGAAAACGTGAATGCCGCACGCCCGCGGCCCTTTGACCGGATTCCCGCTGTGGCACACGTCAGTGAGCTCGCGAAACCGGATGCGGCTCTGGTATGCGTGCCGATCGACGCGACGGTGGATATCGCGCACGACCTCATGCAGCGCGAAATCCCGGTCGTCGAATGCGCAGCCATTCACGGCGCAGATTTCGACGCGCACGCCGGCAAAATGCGGCGGCTGGCGGCACGCTACCGCGTGACGGCGATCGTCGGCGCCGGCTGGGATCCGGGTGCGCTGTCACTCCTGCGCGGATTGTTTGCCGCACTCGTTCCAAAAGGCACGACGGACACTGCGCAGACGGCAGGCATACACACCCATCACACGACGCTCGAGCAATCGATTCCCGGCGTGAAGCGCGCGATGACGACGGAGGCGCATGGAGCGGAAGGCCGATTGCAGCGATACATTTACGTCGAGCCGGAAAAAGGCGCCGACTTCGCGACGATCGCAGCGCACATACGCAACGATGCGGCTTCGCGCGAGATCGAGACATTCGTCTTCCCTCTGGATACGGCGGCGGAAGCGCAGGAGGAGACCCGCGGGTTGGTGCTGCGACGTCACGGCGAGGTCGGAGGACGGCCACAGTTTCTGCTGCTCGAAGCGCGCGTGAGCGAGGTGACGCTTGCCGCGCAAATGATGGTTGCCGCTGCGCTGGCGATGCCTTCGCTCGAGCGGCGCTGCTACACGATTTTCGAGCTGCCGCCGATCGCGCTTGCCGGCGCGCCGATGCTCGCAGAATGGCGGCAGCGGTGGGTCTAAACGGGTGGAGTGGGAACGGCAGCAACATGCATGAGCGCGCCGGCCTCGCGGACGATGAAACGGATCGGCAGGAAAGACTCGATCAGCCACATCGCCGTTCGCGCATGCGTGGTAAGTGTGCGAGTCGTATACGATCCGCCGCCGGCCAGCCCCAGATACACGAGAAGCTGATCGGCGGCATGCATGTCCAAGCCCGCGCCTGAGGCGACATCCGCCGCGAGTTCTGCTCCGACGGCGCTGCCGAGCGTTTCCGCCCACACGCCGCGCTCGGCGACGGCCGATGCGCCGAGCACGCTGCATTCGGTCTTCGCCCAGACGACGACCGCACCTCCCTGCCCCGCAGCCAACTCGTCGGATATCGCAATGCTTTCGATGTGGGGCGCGGCTCCCGGCACTCCCGAGAGCGCGCCGAGCGCCGCGTCGCGCATCCGGTCTGCGATCGTTACCGGCAAACGCGCGACATGCGCCCGCCCTTCGATCGCAATCAGGCTGCCGGGCTGGTCGAAAGCCACCGGACGCAGCACGCTCGGCTCGACCGCGATGCGCGCCTCGCCGCCCCCCGCAGGATAGTAACCACGCTTCACCACCGTGAGCTCGATGCGGCCGCCGATGCGTGCAAGGAGCGGCAGAAGGACGTGTGCGAAGTAATCCGCCGCCGGCGCCTTGCGCACGTCGGTGCCGCCGCGAATCAAAGCCGAGACCGGCCTTCCCGCCACTAGCATAACCGGCAGCATCGCCTGGAGCACGAGCGTGATGCTGCCCGCGGTGCCGACGTCAACGCGATGGCTGCCGCCGCGCAGGGCGTGGGGCGCGAAATGCAGCGCGGGCGAGCGCGCTTCCAGGCCTTCGGCGCGCGCGTGGCACAGGCTAGCGACTGCGCGCACCGCCGCGAGGTGCTGTGGCGCGAGCCCCGGCGGCTTACGTCGCGCTCGGATGTTCTGCACGAGGATTTCACGGCCGGTGACCGCTGCCAGCGCAACGGCGGTGCGCAGGAGCTGCCCCCCACCCTCGCCGTGCGCGCCGTCTATCTCCAAAGGCAGCATGGGCTCGAGCCGAACGGAACGCACGGCGGCCGGACGTTTCCTTACCCGACGATGTGGTGCTTGCCGATCACGTGCACGGTGGTCGCCTGCGGGCCGTGTTCGCCCATCTCCTCATCGAAGCGCACCTCGGCACCGGGCTCGAGCGCATCGAAGTCGGCGTCGACGACGCTGTCGCGGTGAAAATAGACGAGATGGCCGTCGGGCGTCTCGATTCGGCCGTAGCTCTCTTCGGGATGAAGCTCGATCACACGGCCGTGGTGAGGCGCTTCATGCGCCTTCACCTGCCCGCGCCGGCGGCGCTCGTAATCCTGGAGCTGCCGCCGCATCGTATCGAACGCGTCGCGGATCGCGACATACACGTCCGTATATGCGTGATGGGCGTCCGGCTCCCGATGGACGACGAGTTTTTCACCGGGAACAGTCACTTCGACCCGCACCAGGAAGTGACTCCCCGCGGCGTGATGGTGGTGAGGGGCTTCGACGGCGACGCGGCAGCCGATGATCGAGTCGCAGAATCTTTCGAGCTTCTCGGCGCGGCCGCGAATCTTCGCCTCGACGGCGTCGGAGCGCTGCATGTTGTGAAACGTGATCTGAAGTGGAATTTGCATGTAAACCTCCGTGCGCTGCATTCCCTACCATTGCAGTGTCAAGCGTGATTCGGCGCTTACCTTGGCCGTGACCCCGAAGCGCGCGCTCTCTCTGTTCAGGACCGAACGCAGCCATCGCGTATCGGGTGCGCGGGCAAGCCTCACCTGGAATTTCTCTCTGCGCGTAATGACAAGCTCGAGCTCGGCGAGATCGCCGCTGCTGTTGTCGATCGTCGGCAGGTACATGACACCAAGATCGGGCCGGAAGCGCTCGTGGCCGCCGATGCCTTCGTAGTCGTTGATGAAGTCGCCGCAGCCCCAGAGGACGAGTTTGCCGCGATAGACCTCGATCGCTTTGGGATGGTGCGACGAATGCCCATGAAGAAGATCGACGTTGCCCGCGTCGATCAGCGCATGTGCAAACGCGACTTCACTCCGATCGATCTCGTATCCCCAATTCGCGCCCCAGTGCACGGACACGACGACGAGATCGCCGGCATGCTTCATCAGCCGAACCCGGGCACCCAGCTTCTCTGCCTGCTCGATGCTCGGACGCGCGAGCCAAGCGAGCCCCGGCCGTTCCGCGGTGGCCGCCCAGTCATTCGCAATTCCACTGTCGGATGTCCCCAGCGCGTAAACCAGAAGACGCCTGCCCTCACGCTGCGGCACGATCGCCGGCGCTTCAGCCGCTGTGCGGTTCATGCCCGCCCCGGCCGTGCGCAGACCCGCCGCATGCAGCGTCTCGAGCGTTTCGATGAGACCGCGCTCACCCCAATCGAGCACGTGATTGTTGGCCAGCACACAGCAATCGAGCCGCGCCGCGGTCAGACACGGGATGTTGAAGGGGTGCATCCGGTAGTTGATGCCCTTCGGCAGCCATTCTTCGCTGCTCGTCACGGCAGTCTCCAGGTTGACGATGCGGGCATCGGGCTGCGCCTGCTCAAGGACGCTAAGCGCATCTCCCCAGATGTAGCGCGGGCCGACACGACGCGGAATCGGGCCATTCACCCGTTCCGCGAGATGCACGTAGTCGAGGGCGCTGCGGGCGTAGGGCTCGTGTATGGCGGGATGGGTCGGGTAAGGAAGGATCTGGTCGATGCCGCGGCCCGTCATCACATCGCCGCAGAGAAAAAGCTTCATCGGATGTCGCCCGCGACAACCTCTCGATTGCACATCTGTCGTATCGTTACCATGACAGCGCCCCTTTGGGCTACGCTGGCGTGGGTTCAAGCTCCTCGCCAAGCGATTCCTGCGGGTAAACCGGCGCATAGCGGTGCATTCCGATAAAAGCCGCAACGTCTGCAGGAGACGGCTCGGTCGCGAGGTCGTGCTCGTATGCCACTTGAGCGACAGCGGCTGCGATGGGAACCGCCACCTCGCGCAGCCGTGCAGCCGACGGAAAAATGGCGCCCGCCGCCAACTCGTCCGCCGTGACCTGCGCCGCCAGCGTTTCTGCCGCCGCGATGAACATCCTGTCGGTGACGTGCCACGCGCCGCTTGCGAGCACGCCGAGGCCCACGCCGGGAAAAATGAAAGCGTTATTGGCCTGTCCGGTCAGACGCAGGCGGCCATACACCGTCACCGGCGCAAACGGGCTGCCGGTCGCGAAGATCGCGCCGCCGTCCGTATGCGCGTACGCCTCCTCGGCGGTGCACTCCGCGTTCGCGGTCGGATTGGAAAGCGCGTAGATCACCGGGTGCTCGGTATGTCGCGCAAGAGCGTTGAGCGCTTCACGGGTGAAGAGCCCCGGCTTGCCGGTGGCGCCGATGAGCACGGTCGGCCGGAAAGCCTGGACGATTTCCGGCAGATCCGAGGTAAAGCGGACCGCATGGGCATAGGCGCGCTTATGCTCCGCGAGATCGTGGCGGCTCGTCACCACGAGACCGGTCGAGTCGATGAAGCGGCAGCGCTGGCGCGCTTCGTGCGCGTCGAGTCCCGCTCTCATCAGCGCGGCGATGATTTGCGAGCCGATGCCGATGTTCGCGTTGCCAGCCCCCACGAACAGCACGCGCTCCTCGTCCATCCGCCGGCCGGTAACGCGTTGTGCGGCAAGCAGGCCCGCGAGGCCCATCGCGCCGGTGCCCTGGATATCGTCGTTGAAAACACAGGCGCGCCCGCGATAGCGCTCGAGCAACTGGAACGCGTTTCCAGTCGAAAAATCCTCGAATTGAATCAGGACGCCGGGAAAGATTTTCTGGGCCGAAACGACGAATTCCTCGAGCATTGCATCGTAGGCAGGGCCCTGCAGCCGCCGTTCACGCACCCCGAGGTAACAACGATCGCTCAACAGGCGTTCGTTATTCGTACCGACGTCGAGCATCACCGGCAGGCACTGCCGCGGATGGATCCCGGCACATGCGCTATAGAGCACGAGCTTCCCGATGGGAATGCCCATGCCGTTCGCTCCGAGATCGCCAAGCCCGAGTATGCGGCTCCCGTCGGTGACGACGATCACCCGTACATCGCGCGGTTGCCATTGCTCGAGCAGCGCCGCGAAGCGGCCGCGTTCGCGTTCCGACAAATAGAGGCCTCGGGGACGCAGGTACAAGTGGCTCCATTGCAGGCACGCTTCACCCACTGTCGGCGTGTAAGCGAATGGCAACAGCTCTTCCAGGTGCTGGGTCAGCGTGCGATAGAAGAGTGTCTCGTTCTCATCCTGCACCGCGGATAAATGCAGATACTTGTCGAGGTTCGAGTGCTTGGCGTACACCTGGTCGAGCACCCGCCGCACCTGCACATCGATCGTCTCGACGCTCGGCGGCAGCAGACCGGTGAGGCCCAGCCGCAGCCGTTCGCCAGCCGTATACGCGGTTCCGCGATTGAGCAGCGCATCGCGGAGCAGATCTCGTCCGGTTTTCATCCCGAGGCATCCGATATCGAACACATCCCAGCCTATCCCTCGGCGCCGCAGTCGTTGCTGACACAGATCACTCCAGCCGCTCTCGCCACGCCGTCACCTCGTCTGACCTGCGTCAGTGCGAGAAAAAATCACGGCCCGACAATTAATAGTGCTGATCCACACACCGCCATTGCGCATTTCAGGAGAGATAAGTCATGGCTACTCAGGAAAAACATGAAGTTGCAGTGAAATCCGGCAAGCCCCAGGGAACGTTGCCAGCGCGAGCGAGGCGGCGCTTCGACGACTTCGAACGATTCTTCGAGCAGA
>Ga0105107_10001455_pt1 | contig 15276 bp, 11 predicted proteins | sample PPLLaktember2015_6_FD_79335 | JGI IMG/M metagenome (GOLD analysis project Ga0105107, IMG submission 79335) | Freshwater sediment microbial communities from Prairie Pothole Lake near Jamestown, North Dakota, USA - PPLs Lake P8 Core (1) Depth... | ecosystem: Environmental > Aquatic > Freshwater >...
CGATCACGTAGGCGGCCTTGGCCCGCATGACCTCGGGGTCATCGAAGCTCCAGAAGGTCGTCCCGTCGAAGATCCAGTAGCCGCCGCTTAAGGGATCGCGGAAACCCGGGAGGTCGAGACGCCGCAGCATGCCGTAGTCATTGACGCCGGCCTCGTACAGGCCCATGGCAGGCTCGGCGGCTGTCTGGTACAGCCCGTCGTTGACGTCGGCCACGCCGGTCCAACCCCGCCCGTAGAAGGGCACGCCGAGGTTCAGTTTGGAGGCCGGAACCCCGGCCTCGAGGTACCCGCGCAGGGAGGCGTCGGCGCTCAGCTCCTGCGCCGCGGCCGGATCGTTGGGAGAGGTGTACAGCGGGGCGAGGAAGTTGGTCGGGCCCGTGGGCTCCCAGGCGCCATGGTAGTCGTAGGCCATCACGTTGATCCAGTCCAGGTAGGGATGGATCCGGTCCAGCTCCATGAGCGAGTAGAGATCCCGGCCGGCCGGTGCGGCGATGGTCAGGAGAAGGTCGGGGTCGATCGCGTCGAGCTGGCGGCGGAACTCGGCCAGCAGGGCGGTGAAGTTGGCTGTGTCCTCCGGGCGGTAGGTGTTGCCGCGACGGCCCGGCGCCGCCGGATACTCCCAATCGATGTCGATCCCGTCGAAGAGGCCGGCGGCCGCGCCCGGCTCCAACCCCGGCAGGTTCCCCCGGATGAACAGGTCGATGCACGACTCGACGAAGGCCCGGCGGTTCTCGGGCAGGGCCGCATCGGAGAAGTCCGCCGAGAGCGACCAGCCCCCGATGGAGATGAGGACCCTCAGGTCCGGGTACATTTCCTTCAGATGCATCAGCTGGCCGTAATGTCCGCGCACCGCGTCGGGGCCGTTTCCCTGCCCGTTGACCGAGTCGGCTCGACCGTAGATGCGGTGCAGGTCCGCCTGCGGATCGGCCAGGATGCAGCGCCCGTCGAAGGGTCCGGCGAAGGCATAGTTGATGACGGTCAGCCTCTCCGCCGAACCGCTGGTGACGATCGTCCGGACATGGTAGTTGCGCGCGTAGATCCCCCAGGAGGAGAAGTAGCCGATGATCCGGGGCGGCGGGACCAGCTCGGGCTGCTCGCGCGGCGAGACGTACGGCGTGCTTGTGGCCGTCGGTTCGACCACGGTCGGGGCGCTCGTGGCGGCCGGGGTTGCGACGGTTGTCGGCGACGGCGATGGGGCGCAGCCGGTGGCCAGCGCGATCAGCGCGGCGGCCAGGACGGCGCGCCCGACCCGGAGGCCCCGTGGCTGAGCGGTCTGGTGCACGTTTCGCAGGCGTATCATGGTTGGCATGAGGGGCAGTCCGTCATTCCCAATCGATCTGAGGCGAGCGAGTGAAGGCGATACCTAGCATATCCCAACGCGATCCGTGCGCGGCGAGTCGCTCCCGAAAGTCCAGCCAGGCGTGGGTGTGCCGCGGCGACCAGCCCAGCTCGGCGATCGCCGCCAAGCGCGGGAAGGCCATGCGGTCGATGTCGGCTAGGCTGCGGATGGTCTCCGTCCACAGTGGCGCCTCCACACCCAGGATTTCCTCCTCGCCAACACCCGGCACTTGCGCAGCCGGATCCCAGTCGTAGGCATCCTGTACTTCGACGTAGCCTGCCCAGTGCAGGCCGAGCGGGGTGTCGGGCGCATATTGCATGTCGAGATAGGCCCGCGAGGCCGGGGAAAGGATGACCTGCGACCCCTGCGCCGCGGCCCGGGCGGCCAGGTCGCTGAACCAGTGCTGAGCGATCGACTGGGCGTGCAGGTCGGCGCGGGCGATCTCCTCCCAGCCGATCATCCGCTTGCCGTGGGCTTCGACGATCGCCTGGACGCGTGCGATGAAGGCTCGGTAGTCAGCGTCGGGCGTCGAATGTGCTTCGTCACCGCCGATGTGCAGGTAGTCGCCGGGGGTCAGGGCGGCCAGCTCTCCGAGGACGTCGTCGATGAAGCGGTAGGTGGCCTCTGGTCCGATGCACAGGCTGCTGAAGCCGACCTCGATGCCGGTGTAGACGGGCGGCGCCACGCCGGTGCAGTTGAGCTCGGGGATCGAGGCCAGAGCGGCGTTGGTGTGCCCGGGCATGTCGATCTCCGGGACGACGACGATGTAGCGCGCCTGTGCGTAGGCGACGATCTCAGCGTACTCCGCCTGGGTCAGGAAGCCTCCGGGATCTCCGCCGACGGCCGTGCTGGCTCCGAGGGCGGTCAGCTGCGGCCAGGCGTGGATGGCGATGCGCCACCCCTGATCGTCGGTCAGATGCAGGTGCAGGCGGTTCATCTTGTACAGCGCGATCCGGTCGATGAACCGCTCGATGTCCTGCACGCTGAAGAAATGGCGCGCCACGTCGAGCATGGCGCCGCGCCAGGCAAAGCGGGGAGTATCGCGTATGTCGATGGCCGGAATCCGCCACGGGCCGGGCTGCGCCCTGGCCGATTCGATCGATGGCGGGAGCAGCTGCCGGAGGGTCTGGACGCCGAAGAAGAGGCCGGCCGGGCGGGGGGCCGACAGGGTCACCAGCTCCGGCGTGACCGTCAGGCGATAGCCTTCGTCCCCCAGGGACGGATCGGCGTCTGAGATCCGCAGGTGAATGCCTCCGGTCGAGGCAGCGGTCGAGACCTGGAGCTCGATACCGGTGGCCGGTCGTAGCAACGCCGCGAGGGTTCGGCCGATCGCGGCTACGTCGGGGTCCGCGGCCTCGATGGTGATCGACGTCGCCGAGGTCAGCTCGAAGAAACCCGTTGCGGGGATGACCGATGCCGGTTGCGGGATCAGGGCTGGGATGGTCGAGGTCGTCACTGCGGGCGCTTGTCCCTCCGGGGACTGGTTGGGGGCTGTCGCACCGGTCGGGATCATCGTCGGTGTCTGGGACCTTCCAGTGCACGCGGCGACGAGGAGCAGCCCGACCAGCGCGCCGCAAATCCGACCGCTGGCAGGGCGCGCAGCGCGGTCCAGTTCCATCGCCCCAGCCACGGGTTCGGCCGGCACCCTATCCCTTCAGACCGCTGAGCACAACGCTTTCCAGGATGAAGCGCTGGGCCAAGAAGAAGACGATGAACAGGGGCACGGTCGTCAGAACGGCTGACGCCATGATGGTGGGCCACGGCTGGATGGTGTTGTTGATGTTGTACAGCTGCGCGACGTAGACCGGGAGCGTCTGCAGCCGACTCGTTTGGGCGTACAGCAGCGGTCCGAGCAGGTTGTTCCAGAACCCGACGAACAGGAAGGTCGAGACGGTGGCCAGCGGCGCCTTGACCAGCGGCAGGACCACCTCCCACCAAATGCGCAGGTGGCTGGCGCCGTCGATGATGGCCGACTCCTCCAGCTCCTTCGGGATCTGGGCCATCGCCTGGCGCAGCAGGAAGATCATCGCCGCGCCGCCGGCGAAGAAGCCGGGGATGATCAGCGGATTGAAGGTGCCGATCCAGCCCAGGCGGCTGAAGAAGACGTACTGGGGGACGATCAGCGCCTGGGCGGGGATCATCAGGGTGGAGAGCATCAAGGCGAAGACGACGTTCCGTCCGGGCCACTGGATACGGCTGAAGGCGTAGGCGACGGCGGCGATGGAGACCAGCGTGCCGGCCAGCGCCAAGGCGGCGTAGAAAGCCGAGTTGACGTAGGCCCGCAGGAAGTCGGGATCGGCCAGCACCGAGCGATAGGCGTCCAGCACGACGGCGGACGGGATCCAGATGATGCGCGGGGCGTTGGCCTCCTCCAGCGACTTCAGCGATGTGGAGATCATCCAGAAGAGCGGGAAGGTCATCAGGATGCTGGCCGCTGTCAGCAAGACATACAGGCCGCACCGGCCCAGGACCCAGGCGACGCGTCTCGTCATGGCCGGCGCCTAGCGAATCTCATATTCCACCCACCGGCTCTGGAGCCTGAACTGGATCATCGAGGCGACGGCGATGATGATCAGGATCAGCCACGAGATGGCCGAGCCGTAGCCGATTTCATTGAAGCGGAAGGTGGCCTGGTACAGGTAATACACCATCGAGTAGGCCGAGGGCGCCAGCGGCTGGTTGTCGCGGTAGAGGACATAGACTGGCTCGAAGATCTGCAGCGCGGCGATCAGCCCGAGCACCAGGTTGTAGAAGACGTAGGGCGTCAACAGGGGAAAGGTGATCTTCCAGAACCGCCTCCAGCTCCCGGCGCCGTCGACTTCAGCCGCCTCGAGCAGCTCGCGCGGCGTCGCCTGGAGACCGGCCAGAAAGATCAGCATCATGCTGCCGCAGATCCACACCATGAGCAGGATGACCGACATCTTCGACCACAGCGGAGTCTGGATCCACATCGGCACGCGATTGGCGGCCGGGAATCCGGTCTCCAGGACTCGTTGCAGCAGCGTGTAGTTGCCGTTGGTCAATCCCAGGAAGAAGCCGTTGACGACCTCGACCACATAGATTAATCCCCGATTGAGGGCGCTCACCACGGGCGAGGCGTTGGAAAGGGCGCGGATGGCCTGATCGATGATGCCGTTGCTGGCATTGAGCATCAGGCGCCAGCAGAGAAGGACGGCGGCGTTGAAGCCCAGGATGACGGGCAGGTAGAACGTCACCCTGAAGGTGCGCTCGCCTTTCAGCTTCTGATTGAGGAGCACCGCCAACCCCAGCGCCACGCCGATTTGGAGGGGCACGCCGATCAAGGTCAGGAACAGCGTGTTGACCAGCGAGCCGCGGAACTCGCGATCCTCCAGGATCAGGCGGGAGTAGTTCTCCAAGCCCACCACGGCGGTCGGCTGGCCGATGCGGTAGTTGGTGAAGCTCCAGTAGAGCGAGGCCAGCATGGGTATAACGACAAAGATGAGGAACCCGACGATCCACGGTGCGGCGAAGAAGTAGCCGGCGTAGGCTTGGTCTTGCCGCCGCAGGTTGCCGCCGGTCAGGCGGACCACCAGGCGCGCCAATCCTCCCAGGCCGACGCAGGCCGCGATGATGAAGGCGGTCGTGACGAGCGCTGAAACCAGCGTGAAGACGTAGGGGTTATCAGTCATCGGCGGTGCGTCCGGCCGGTTGAGTTGGGTGGGGTGGATCCCCACCCAACTCGTATCCGGTTGGCCAGTGTGCGGCCTGCACCCGGTCTGGCGCGTGACCTACGGCAGATAGCCGGCGTCGCGCAGGACCTGGGTGTACTGCTCCTGGATGTTGGTCAACGTGGTGGCCCTGTCCTGCTGGTCGGTCAGGTACAGACCGAGCTGCGTCTGCAGGATGCTCTGGAGCTGGGTCGGCTCCAGGATGCCGGCGAAGCCGTAGCTGTATTCGGAAGCCAGCTCGGCCTCACGCTGCAGGACCGGGTTCTCCACCACATACCCGGTGTGAGCGTCGGCCCGCGCCGGGATCAGGTTCATCGTCTCATTGTAGCGGTAGTTGTTCTCCATGCTGAAGACGAACTTCAGGAACTCCGCCGCCATCTCGACGTTCGGGCTGTAGGCCGGGACGGCCCACCAGTCGACGAACGACAGGACGATCGGGCGGCTGGCGGGGAAGTTGGTCGGGTCGCCGGTGAACGGCTGGATGTCGATCCGCTCCCACACGGCGCTGTCGGGCGCCGGAGCGGCCCAGCCGGAGTGCCACAGACAAACCGCCCCGTTGCCTTCCTCGATCACCGACCCGGTGCCGGCGGGCAGGGCGCCCACCGTGTCGTCCGGGTAGACCGCGCGCTTCATGTCGTAGTTGAACTGAATGGCGGCCTCGGCTTCGGGCGAGTCAAAGTTGGGCGTGACTCCGTCGTCCTCGTAGATCGAGCCGCCCAGCGACCAGATCGTGTTCAGGTACCACTGGAAGTCGGCCATCGTTCCGGCGTCAACCGGGACGAAACCCTGCTGAGTGAGCGCGCCCGTGGCCGGGTCGAAGGTCGTGGCGGCCTGGGCGAATTCGACCCAGCCGGCAAAGTCGGTGGGCTGTTCCGTGACGCCCGCGGGCATCAGGTCGGTGCGGCAGAAGACGTAGCGCGGGGCCGAGAAGATCGGCAGGCCACGCAGCTCTCCCTCCTAGGAGGCGTTCTCCAGCGTCCCGGGGATGAAGTTCGAGATCTCCGGCCAGGCGTCCGGGCCCAACAGGTCGTTCAGCGGCGCCAGCTGGCTTCCATACAGGCCGTTGAACTCCGATCCGAGGTTGATGATATCCGGCCCCTCGCCGGCGGCGAAGTATCCGGCCACGGCCTCACCGAACGTGCTCCAGGTTCCCCAGATGAACTCCACGGTCACATTGGGGTACAGCTCCTGGAAGGCTGGGACGACCTCGTCCTCGAGCCAGACGTCGGTGGCGTCGGCCGCGTAGTCGACGACGTAGACCTGCAGGGCGATCGGCTCCTCGGCCGGCGCCGGCTCTACGACGGCCGGCTCTTCCGTGGCCACGGCCGGGGCTTCGGTGGGCGTGGCCGCTGGTCCGCAGGCCGCCAGGACGAGGGCGACCAACAGTAGGGCTGAGAACAGGGTGCTCATTCGATTGCGCATCTCGATCCTCCTTGGAGGATGCCGGGCGGTGCGCGCCTCAGGCATCCGGTTCGAATGGACCTGCAATGACCTGGCGTTCAGGTCTCCGGGGCCGGCGCTTGACTCTGACTGCGACGGCGAGATCGCGCCCGCGGCTCGCTCCGGAAGGACCGCTCGCCAGATCCGGCTCTTCTCCTCCTGCCCTCGCGTGTCCTCCTTTCCCGCTCGCCGGGCGCGTGCCCGGCCGACCGTGCTACAGGCTCTAGATCAGCCTTCGGCGTACGTCTTCGCGGAACCGCTCCAGGAATCCCGCCACGTAGGCGGCGATATCGACCGAGGCGTCCTGCACCAGCGGTGTGAGATCCATGGCGTAGACCAGGCCGGTGCGCACATCCACGCCGTGGGACTCGTCGTAGGTTGCGTTTGCGCGCCGACGACCCATCGTGGCCAGGTCGTAGCGCTTTCCGCCCGAAACCTGGGAGTCGAACACGCCCAGAAGCGCCGTCTGCAGCCCCTCGCGGCCGGAGCAATCGAAGGCAGTCCGATCCTCGTCCAGCATCCAGTCCAGACTGCGCCAGACCTCACAGCCGTACAATCGACCGGGGCGCTCGGCGGGCGCCAGGGAACGAATGGCGGCGATCGTCCTCAGGCCGACGGCCACATGGGTTGGGTGCTTGTCGGCCAGGTTGTGGGTGTAGACGATCTCCGGGCGTGCGGCTTTCAGGAGCGTCGCCAGATCCTGCACTGGCCGGGTGTCGGAGGCGTCCTTCACCGCGCGACTTGGATAGGCGAGCAGGGCCAGGGCGGCGTACTCTCCGATGACCGCCGCCTTCTTCTGTTCCTCGGCGCGGATGACCTGCATCGCCTCGTCGGTAGTCTCTGCGTAGGCGCCGGCTCGAGGGGATCCGGCACCATCGGTGACCACCACGGCGCTGAACCAGCGGTTGTCGCGTTGATAGCAGGCCAGGATGCCGTCGATGGCCATGATTTCGACGTCGTCCTGATGCGCGCCGACCGCCAGATGGGTGGTCCGCGCCCAGGCTTGATCGGCGGGGGATCCGTCCGGGGCAAACAACACGGCTCGTTCGCTGAGCAGGGTCAGGGTGGTCATCCGGACTCCCGGGATAGGGGCAGGCTGGCAGCGGCGATCGCCTGACCGACGCGTCGGCTCTTCTCGTCGGGCAAGTGCAGGCGCAGGCGCGCGGCCAGGATGGGGAACTCAGCGGTCAGGACGGCGCCGGCTTCATCGACCATGAGCGGGCCGCCTGCGCCGGAAGTGCAGCGGCCGAGGAGCAGGACGTGGCGCAGATCGTAGAACTCGGCGTAGTGGGCGATGGCGTAGCCCAGGTAAACGCCCATCGTCTTCCAGATGCGGACGGCAGCCTCGTCACCGGCTTCCAGCCGCGCCTGGGCGAATTCCAATCGCCTCGCCGGGGTCAGGTCCTTTGGAATCGCCAGCCCGGCCGTGGACGCCAGGCGGAAGACCGCCTGTTGCGAGAAGTACGAAGCGCCGCAACCCCGGTCGCCGGACCACTCCTCGGTCGGCGCGCGCGGGCTGTAATCCACCGGCGCAAAGGCGAGTTCGTTGAGCCAGTCGGTGAGGGAACCGTCGGCCGTCACGTAGCCGGCCGCCTGACTGGAGCCCATGGCGATGCCCATGACGGGGTTGTCCTCCAGCGACATGGAGCCCGCCAGGGCCGCCACTTCACCGTCGTTGACGACAGCCAGGGGCACGCCCAGTTCGCGCTGCAGGTCGACGAAGAGGTCCCGCACCTGGTCGAATCTCTCCGGGGGAATGCCTCGGAAGAGCGAGGCGACCCGCGGGCGATTGTCGATATAGACCCCGGCCGAGCTCCCGCCGATGGCGTCCAGCCGAGGCAGGTGCGAGGCGGCCAACTGCAGCGCGGCGCGGATGTGATCGCGGTGGTAGGCCGGGTCGGTCTGCTCGCGCGGGTGCCATTCGATCTCCTGGCTGAACACGGGCTGACCGTCGATGACCGCAGAGATCTTGAGGTCCGTGGCGCCCAGGTCGAAGCCGATGCGGCATCCGTCGAGGTGGCGACCCAGGGGCTCACGGCTCTCGCGCGCCTGAGGGATATCCCCCGGCGCGGCCTGTGTGAGGGTGAAGGGGCGGCCGTAGACCTGCTCGCCCATGAATCGCGCGTCGAAGGCCCGCGGCCCATCCGGCTCGTAGCAGGCCCGCAGGTAGCGCACGACGCGCGGGGGCCCGGCGACGTGTACACGCCAGGCGCCGACCTGCCACAGGAGGAACTTGAGGAGTCGTTCGGCGCAGGGCAGGTTGTCGTCGGCGCGCGGGTGCCCTTCCGGGAGCAGGGAGGTGGCGAAGCGGCTGATGGAAGCCTGGCTGCGTTCGAGGGCGAACACGAGCGGGGCAGCCTCGCCTGCGTCCGACAGGGCGCGGCGGAAGGCCTGATGGGCCAGCGCCGCGGGCCGGAAGTCCGGATCGAGCGGCGCCTGGCGTCCCGGTCTCTCCAGCTGCTTGAAGGCGGCCGCGCGCAAACTCGCCTGTCCCGCGGCCGCATCTAGGCTCACGACAGCCTCAGCTCCTGCGAAAGAAGCAGCGCCGCCGCGCCCAGGATCACGATGTCCTGGCCGAGCTGCGAGGCCTCGACGTGCGTGTTCTGGGCCAGAGCCCGAAGGGAATGTGTGTTGACGTGTTCCTGGATCGGCCGGATGAGCGCTTCCCCGAAGCGCGCCATGCTTCCGGCGATCACGATGTGATGGATGTTGAGGCCGGCAACGAGGTGGGAAATGACTTCTCCCAGGTAATCGGCGGCCTCGGCCACCAGCGGCTGGATGGCCGTATCGCCGGCTTCCATCGCCTGAACGAGAGCGCCAGTCGAGATCCGCTCCGGCGAGCGCACGAGACGGCGCAGGGCCGCCGCGCCGGGATCGTCCCACACAGTCTGGGCGCGCTGGACCAGCGCCCGCGTGCTGGCCAGGGTCTCCAGGCAGCCTCGATTACCGCAGCGGCACAGGCGCCCCCCCGGCTCGACCACGATGTGACCGATTTCGCCGGCGCCGGAATCATCCCCGTAGAAGGGCTTACGATCGAGGGCGATCCCGGCCCCGATGCCTCGGCCGACTTTGACCAGGATCAGATGGGCCAGGTCTTTGCCGGACCCGAAGGTCAACTCTGCCAGGGCGGCGATCTGCGAGTCGTTGGCGATATACACCGGCAATCCGTAACGGCTCTCCAGCAGGTCGCCCAGAGGCAGGTCGCGCCAGTTGAGGTTGACGGCGTCGCGCACCACCCCGCGCCGGGCGTCCATCAGGCCCGGGGTGCCGATGCCGACTCCGACGATCGGGCGGTCCGAAGCCTGCACCAGCTCGTCGATCAGTCGGTAGACCAGGGCCAAGGCGGCGTCGCCGTCCTGATCCCGGATGGGATGGCTCAGCCTGCGGCGGATGGATCCGCGCAGGTTGACCAACGCCCCGTGGAACTCGCTTTCGGCCAGGTCAACGCCCAGCATGTAGCGGCTGTCGTCGTCGACCCGCAGCAGGATGGGGGGCTTGCCGCCAACGGAAGGGCCGAGTCCGTCTTCCACCACGAGGCCCTCTGCCATCAGCTCGGCAATGGCCGTGGAGACGGTCGGGCGCGTCAGCGTCGTCGCCCGGGCGACATCGGCGCGGCTGATCCGCCCGGCCTGGTAGACCGTCCGCAGGACGAGGGCCTTGTTGTGGTGCTTCGATTGATACCGGGTGGCCTTTTCGAGCATGGGGTTTGTAAGTTAAATGACTTTTCAAAGTCACTGTACAGCAGTCCCTGGCGTGTGTCAAGACCCTCTTGCCTGAATAGCTCCTTGGCGCCTGGAAGTCAGCCCGGCGCAGCCTCGCCCCGGCGACGGGACCCGGCCGGCGTGCTGAGCACCCAGCCGAAGGCCCTCGCAGCGAAGCGAAGAGGGCAGCGAGGCGGAGGGGGGAGCAGCACGTGCGCCGCACATGGCTCGGCGCAGTGCGGCGCAGTGCAGGCGAGCGGAGAGGGAGCGGAGAGGGAGGCGAACCTGAAGGGGTGAGAGGGCGCAGGCGAGGCAGGGGAGGCCGCCCCCCGGAGCCTCCCTTAGCCCTCGCCCAGCCGCGGAACGCGGCCGATCGTCAGCCGCAGCGGGACAAGCGCGCAAGCCAGGCTGAAAGCCCCGCCAACCACCAGCCCGATGAGTTGACCGCTCCACGCCGGCAAGCCCAGCGCACCCGCCCCGAGTGCGGGCGCCTGGAACAACCCCAGCGCCATCATCAGGTAGACGCCGGCCGCCAGCATCCCCAGGCAGCCGCTCCGGGTGCCTTGCATCTGGCGCGGGTCCTCCCAGTCCATCTTCGCGCCGGTGATCCCGAAGGCCAGGCTGATGCCGGTCGCGCCGGCCAAACACAGCGCCACCACCGGGAAAGCGAACCACGCGGTCGCCGGCGAGGTGGCCTGGACGATCGCCAGCAGCAGCACGAACCCCCAGCCCAGCGCCAACGCCGGCAGGTAGGCGATCCAGAACTTGGCCGTGACGAGGTCGATCGCCCGGATTGGCGCGGCCTTGAGCAGCCAGTAGCTCTTGCCCTCTTGCGAGAAACCGATCCCGGCCAGCCGACCGACGAGCGAGTAGCCCACGAATAGCGCGATGGCGACGTTGCCGAGCTCCAGCAGGCGCTCGAACGACTCCATGAACCAGGCCGGCGCCTCGCCGCGCCCCGCTGGCGGGGTCCCGCCGCTGCGCACCAGCGCGAGGGCGTACACTACGCCGAGGATCAGCGGGGTGATCAGCTGCGACAGATTGCGCAGGTCGCGCCGCAACACCCGGGCATCCTTGAGCATGATGGCCCGCACGGGCGACGGGGCGCCGCGGGCCGCGAGCGGGAGCGATAGCGCAGACCGGCGCTTGCGGGGCGCGCCCCGCTTGCGCCGCTGGTCCTGCATCGAAGCCCAGCCGCGGTAGTACAGCCGCTCGGCGATCGTCAGGGTCACGCCGAACACCAGGGCAGCCATCCCCAGGCTCAGGGCCACTTGCATCGCCCCGCTCGCCCAACGCCCTTCGCCGATGGCGACCAGACCCCGGCCGGCCCAGGCCAGCGGCGACCAGGGCGTGTCCAACGCCGCCAACAGGCGCGCGGCCGAGCCCATCTGCTCCGGCGTCGGCGAGAACATTTGGGCGAACTGGCCGGATTGTGAGAATACCAGCATGCTCAGGCCGACGACCAGGCCAAGGACCTCCGCCACGCGCCGCGCCGGAAACAGGCGCACGACGATCATGACCAGAAGGCTGGATACCCCGGCGGCAGCCAGCGCCATGGCCGCCAGCAGCACGGGCACGAGGGGATAGTAGAGCCACGTGTACTGCGTCGCCGTCCCCAACCCATACAACACCGGCAACGCGAACAGGCAGATCAGAGCGAAGGTCGGCAGGATGGCCTGAAGCAGCTTGGCGATGAACACGGCCCGCCTCGGCACGGGCGCGCTCATGAGGAAGTCCATGTCGCCCGCCAGGTACAGCCCCTGGAGCAGCATTCCGAAGCTCGTGAGCAGGACGATCAGAAAGGCAATGGCCACCAGGATCACCGGGACACTCTCGAGGAGCGTCGTCAGATCGCCCGTGACCCGAGCCAATTCGGGCGAGCGCAGGAAACGGAGCAGGACCGTGCTGAGGAAGTAGGCCAGGGCCAGAATGGCCAGTACAAACACGGCCAGGATGACCAGCCCGGCCTTCTGCCGGGCTTTGGCATGCCGGAATCCGCTGACGGCGATCAACAGGCGCAGGCGCAGCAGCCGGCCGACCGAACGCCACAACCCGGAATCGAACGTGCCCGCCGCCCGGGTCATCGCAGGACCTCGGCCAGCTCGGCATACTCGGCCCCACCGGTCAGGCCCAGGAAGATGTCCTCCAGGCTGCTCTCACCTTTGCCGAGCGAGCGCAGTTCGGCCATGGTGCCCGTGGCGACCAGGCGGCCCCGGTTGATGATGCCGATGCGATCGCACATGCGCTCGGCGATCTCCAGGATGTGCGTGGATAGGAACACCGCCCGGCCGCGCTCGGCCATCTGGCGCAGGATGTCTTTGACCAACCGGGCCGACTTCGGGTCGAGGCCGACGGTCGGCTCGTCGAGCACCAGCACACGCGGGTCGTGGACCAGGGCGGCGGCCATCGACGTCTTCTGGCGCATGCCGTGGCTGTACGAGTCAATCGGATCGTCCCCGGCTTGCGTCAGATCGAAGAGGCGCAGGAGCTCGGTCAGGCGCCGCTCGGTCTGCTGCCGTTCCACGCCGTACAGGTCGCCCACGAAACGCAGCAGCTCGCGTGCCGTCAGCTTGGCGTACAGGTTCGGCTCGTCGGGCACGTACCCGCTGGCGGCTTTGGCCGGCAGGGGCTGAGTCTGAATGTCATGCGCATCAACGAGCACGGTCCCACTCGTGGGCTGGAGCAGACCGACGATCATCTTGATCGTCGTGGTCTTGCCGGCGCCGTTCGGTCCCAGGAAGCCGAAAATCTCGCCGCCGTTCACGGTAAGGCTCACATCGTCCACCGCGACCTTGTCCCCGAAGTGCTTCACCAGATGCTGCACCTGGATCAAGGGAGTGTCTGGCATGCGCGTGCTCCTTCCAGTTTGAAACCGAGTCGACTGACGGACCTGAACTGCCTGGCGCCAGGAGAGCCGCCGGGGCGAGGACAGGGGGCGCGGTCCTGGACGGGCCACCGCCCCCCGCCATCTGGTGCGACCCCATGATACCGGGCGCACCGGGGATGCGAAAGTGACGGAAGTGCTAGGCCTTCTCAGCCTTTCGAGGCATCTTGGCGCGCCAAGCTCCGGGTTCGCGGGAGGCCGGGGTGCGCCAGAGAAGGAGCGTGAACGATGAAGCAGGGCTAGACCCACATCACCCGCCTCGTCGACTGCACCGGCTCGATCGCTTCAATCCGCGACGATGCCGTCGGGAGCCAGGCTCGTCGCTCCTCGTAGACCCGTCGGCGCGATAATCCCCGCCATCCCACCCCTGGCGGAGTCCCTTCGAGGAGGCACGATGCGCCGATCGTCGCTCGGGCTGGTGCTCATGATCCTTGCCGCGACATCCTGCGGGCCGTCGGCGGCGACAACCCCTTCCCCCGAGCCGACAGCAACGATGGCGGAGGCGCCGGCTGCAACCCCGACACACACGCTCCCACCGCCGACCCCGCCGCCCACGCCAGTGCCGATTGCCTTCTACCACCTTCGGATCGAGTTGACGACCACCTCCGATTGGACGACGCTCTCCTTGGACCCGGCGGAACACCTGCTCACCGCGCGGCTGGTGAATACCCAGGGGAACCCGACCTACACTGACGCAGGGACCGAGGGGATAGCCCTCAACCAGCCACTGGACGGGGCCGAAGCCGGCGAGAGCGTCGGTCTGACGGCCGACCTTGCCCTCCAGGCGTCGGGGGGCGAGACGAGCCTGCGGCTGCGTATCGAGAAGGGTCACCTGGGGACCAGCCAGGTGCGCGTCTCGGTGTTGACCAACGGGGAGGCGCGCCTGCTAGGCGAGTTCCGGCATCAGGGGGTAGTGCCCAACCCGGGCGACAGGAACCCGCGGACGTTCGAGGTGGACCTGGCGCCGCTGGCCGACCTCGCGCCGGAAGTCGGCCAGTCCGGCACGGGCACCTTCCCGCGCCTGCTGTGGGCGTTCTACTACCCGTGGTACACGCGAGCGGACTGGTCGAGTCCGGTGCTGCGCGACCACCCCGTCGAACCGTACAACTCAGCCGATCGGGCGACGATCGAGCGCCACGTCCGTCAGGCGATGGAGGCCGGGATCGACGGATTCATCTCGTCCTGGTGGGGCCCCGGCGGCGACACCGACGCAGCCCTGCGCACGCTGCTCGACGTCGCTCAGGACGAGGGCTTCCTGGTGACGATCTACTTTGAAACGCTGACGGGCGAGGGCCACCTGTCGGCGAGCGAGATCACCCGCTGGCTGAGCTATGCCCTGCGGAATTATGGGGACCATCCGGCCTTCGCCCGGGTCGACGGCAAGCCGGTGGTCATGCTGTGGGCGTCGGGCGCCGTCCCGTTGGAGACCTGGCAGGGCTGCCTGGACGACGTGCGCCGGCAGGGGGTGGATGCCTTCAGCCTCGGGATGGGGTACTCGCTCGCCAACCTGGCGGTCTTCGATGGGCTGCACGAGTATGGCGTCTTCACGATTGCCGACCTGGAAACAACGGTCGCAGCCACAGGCGCCGGCGTCCACAACTACGGCCTGTTGGACGATGAACGCACGCGCAGGCTATGGGCGGCGACGGTCCAGCCAGGCTATGACGACCGCTTGGTCCCGGGCCGGGAGGGGCTGCTGCAGGAGCGCGACGACGGCGCTTTCTACCGCCGCACCTGGGAGGCCGCCCTGGCCAGCGACCCCGACTGGATCCTCATTAGCACCTGGAACGAGTGGTGGGAGCACACCCACATCGAGCCAAGCCAGGCCTTCGGCGACCTCTACCTCGACATCACCCGTGAGTACGCCGCGGTCTGGAAGGGGGAGTGAGGATCGCGACTCCCCCCTGGTCTTGCTTCAAGGTGGAAAGGAGACCCATCCTCAGCGCGTCAAGCCTCCGGCCTTGATCCGTGACGAACACGCAGTCTGAAGGCCTCGGTCGCGAGTCGGGCACACTTCCCGCACGCCCGCGAGGTCTCTCTTCGCTGGGCAAGCATCGCGCTTCCGGCCAACAATGCGTTCGTCAGTCGATCTACGTGCTGCGGCGAAGTGCACCTTCATAGGTCTCGCCGAGCTGCGAGGAGGCTTTGCGAAGAACACGGACTTCTCACACAAGACTCGCTACATGGCAGACCCTAATTTGCGGGTGTCGCGCGGGCCGGCGC
>Ga0105107_10001456_pt1 | contig 15276 bp, 11 predicted proteins | sample PPLLaktember2015_6_FD_79335 | JGI IMG/M metagenome (GOLD analysis project Ga0105107, IMG submission 79335) | Freshwater sediment microbial communities from Prairie Pothole Lake near Jamestown, North Dakota, USA - PPLs Lake P8 Core (1) Depth... | ecosystem: Environmental > Aquatic > Freshwater >...
ACCGAGACGTCAAGATCGCCGTAAAGGGTCATTGCCAGGGTTCTTGGGATCGGGGTGGCAGTCATAACGAGAATGTGAGGGGGATTGAAGCTTTTCTGCCACAGCTTGGCTCTCTGTTCGACTCCAAATCTGTGCTGCTCATCAATAATAACCAGACCAAGGTTGCTGAACTGAACATTTTCCTCGATGAGAGCATGCGTGCCTATCAGGATATTCAACGATTTATCGAGGAGCGACTCGTTGATATCTTTCCTTAACGACTTTTTTGAAGATCCTGTCAGCAGCCGTACCTTGATATCCATGCCCTTAAGCATGCCGGTTATGGTTTGATAATGCTGAGTGGCAAGGATTTCCGTCGGTGCCATAATGCAGGCCTGATAACCGTTGTCAATCGAGATCAGCATGCTCATGAGGGCAACAAGTGTTTTGCCACTGCCGACATCGCCCTGGAGAAGGCGGTTCATCTGCATCCCGGAACCAAGGTCCCTGCGGATCTCCCTCATAACCTTTTTCTGAGCCTCGGTGAGTAAAAAGGGAAGATTATTATGATAAAACCTGTTAAAATTTTCCCCGACGCTCGAGAAAACGAAACCTTTGAATTTTCGGGAGCGGTTGCTTTTAAACCTTATCAGATTAAGCTGAATATAGAAAAGTTCCTCGAATTTCAGACGATATCTGGCTTTTTCAAGGATATCCGGGCCGTCCGGGAAATGTATTGAATGGAGTGCCTGCTTCAGATCAATCAGCCTGTATTTTGAGGTGATATATTCCGGTAGTGTTTCAGGAAGCCTGAAATCCATCTTTTTAAGCAGATTACCGGTGAGCTTGCTTATACCTCTTGATGTAATAAAATTATTTTTAAGCTTTTCGGTAGTGCTGTATTGAGCCTGAAGTGCAGAATTTATACGTTCCGATACCTTGCTGGAAGCTTCGATTTCGGGATGGATGATATTGATCATGCCGTTAAATACACCCGGTTTCCCGAAGACAATGTACTCAACACCAGGGGTGTAGCTACCGGTTATCCATCTTGTGCCCTTGAACCAGACAAGCTTGATTGTGCCGGTTTCATCCTGGAAATCTGCAACGAGCCTCTTACCGGCGCCACGGCCCTCAACCGTATAGCCTTTTATAACTCCTTTAATCTGAACATACGGCAGATCGCGATCAAGCTCAGCGATCCTGTAAAACCTTGTCCTGTCAATATATTTATACGGGAAATAGTACAGAAGATCTCTGTATGTAAATATATTCAGTTCATTATTAAGCAATTCAGCCCTTTTGGGTCCAACTCCCGGCAGGTATGTGATATTTGTATCGAGAAAATCCTGCATTGATGATCCGGTTCAAAAGTTCTGAATAAGATGACCGAAATTACTTAATTTTGGAGACCTTACCTAATGTTATAATACGGTATGATTTTTTTCAGGACACTGAAATTCTTAAAATATATCCTGTTTTCACAACACGTCAAAGGCCATGGAATTCAAAGTCCTTTCGTTTTTAACCTTGTGTCAGGCGTCTTCAGGAATAAAATTGATCCTGATATTGTCTTAACTATAGAAAACATCAGAAAAAACCGGATCTCTGACAGGAGAATAATAGATGTCCTGGATCTTGGAGCCGGACCCTCGATGAAAAAAAGTAGTGTTAGAAGAGTGTCTGATATAGCGAAATATTCTGTCGTTCCTGAAAAGTACGGGAAATTACTGTTCAACCTGTCAGCAGAATTTGGCAAGCCGGGAATTATTGAATTCGGCACGTCTCTGGGTATCAGTACTATGTACCAGGCAGCTGGGTGCAGGGAGACGGTTGTATATACAATGGAAGGATCATCCTCCCTTGCAGAACTTGCCAGGGAGAATTTCAGGGAAGCCGGGTTTGGGAATATATTGTTGCTTACAGGATCATTTGAGGATCTTCTTCCGGAGATATGTGAAAAAGTAAAGACTCCGGGCCTTGTTTTCATTGACGGAAATCACAGGAAGGAGCCTCTTTTAAGATACTTCAGCCAGATGGCTGAAATTTCAGGCACCGGTACAGTCATCGTCATAGATGATATCCATCTTTCTCCTGAAATGGAAGAGGCATGGACAGAAATCAGGCAATATGAAAATGTATCATTTACTATCGACATCTTTAGAATGGGACTGGTTTTCTTCAGGAAGGGAATGAATCATTTTGACTATGTGATCAGGTATTAACAAAAATTAAGACATATAACTTCAATATTCAACTAAATTAGACTAATTTCGAAAATTTTAAAATTCAAAGGATTATGGAGAAAGTAATTGAGATTCATAATATTGTAAAGAATTACCAGGTTGGATCAGTGATCGTAAAAGCTCTGAGGTCAATTTCAGTCGATATCAGTAAGAATGAGTATGTGGCCATTATGGGACCATCGGGCTCAGGTAAGTCAACCCTGATGAACCTAGTGGGGTGTCTCGATACTGCTACCAGCGGAACATATATTCTCAATGGTACAGATGTGAGTAAAATGGAGGATGACTTTCTTGCTGAGATCAGGAACAAGGAAATCGGATTCGTTTTTCAGACTTTTAACCTTCTCCCGCGATACACCGCACTCGAAAATGTAACCCTGCCACTGATATATGCAGGCATTCAGAAGGTTGAAAGGGAAAAGCATGCTATTGAAACACTGAGGCAGGTTGGGCTTGAGGACAGAATGACCCACAAACCAAATGAATTATCCGGAGGACAGAGACAGCGTGTTGCAATTGCCAGGGCTCTTGTAAACAAACCATCCATAATCCTTGCTGACGAACCAACCGGGAACCTCGACAGTAAAACTTCACTTGATATTATGGGGCTACTCGATGATATACACAAGAATGGCAATACTGTAATACTGGTTACCCACGAAGAGGATATTGCAAGGCATGCAGCCCGCATAATAAGGCTGCTTGACGGTGAGATATCGCATGACTATCCGAACGAGAAATACAAGCCAGCCTGATCCCCTGTTCCGGGCTGTCAGATCTCAACCAATTCATTAATTTACCGGTTATGAAAATTTATTCCCGTACAGGTGACGAAGGGACCACCTCTCTGTCGGGTGGCAAAAGGATTCCTAAATTCCATGTCCGTGTTGAAGCTTTCGGAACTATTGATGAACTGGTTTCCTGGATTGGACTCTTAAGGGATCACAGGGAGAATGAGAAGCGAAAAGAATTCCTGGTTTATATCCAGGATCAGCTGATGACCTCGGCTGCTGCACTGGCTGCGGAGCAGGAGAATCAGTCAGGCAGACACAGGCTGGACACTGAATGTCTGAAAAAATTAGAAAATGAGATCGACAGGATGGAGAAACTGCTCAAACCGCTCAGGAGTCTTATTATTCCGGGTGGAAATATCCTTGTATCATATTGTCATATAGCAAGATGTGTTTGCAGAAGAGCCGAAAGGGCAGTGTTGAGATTAAATGTAACAGAAAAAACTCCTGAAATAATCGCTAAATTTCTTAACAGGCTTTCTGATTATTTATTCGTTTTATCCCGTCAGATCAGTTTAGAGATTGATATTGAGGAGATTAAATGGCCCCTGTAAACTATTAAAAATCTTTAAAATGGTATTGTTTATAAACTAAAATAATATTTATATTTGCAGACCTTATAAAAAACTTAAGCTCGTAAGGAAATTATGTATTGGACACTTGAATTAGCATCAAAACTTGAAGATGCTCCATGGCCTGCAACCAAGGATGAGCTGATTGATTTCGCCATAAGGTCAGGTGCCCCGATGGAAGTTATAGAGAATCTTCAGGAAATTGAAGATGAGGGAGATATTTATGAAAGCATTGAGGATATCTGGCCTGATTATCCAAGCAAGGATGATTTCTTCTTCAATGAAGATGAATATTAAAAAGGCTGTTTAAGCCTTTTTTTTATTTACACCTCCTGCCCCTTAAAGGGCAACCCCCGGCCAGCTGAAGCTGGCCTGCCCCCTAAAGGGCAACCCCGCGAAGCGGCGGGGGTTAGAACCAAAGAGAATTAGCCCTTCTTTAGGGCGGAGGATGGGTAAAGATATCTGATACTTTTTTAGGCCGCTGATTATCGTGCCAGCTGAATCCTTCAAGTTTTGGGTTAGCCTGGGGCAAAATTGAAGGAGGATCAATCACTCCTTCGGGATTCTGGTTCTCAATAATTACCGAAATTTTACCATCCTCAAGTAAAATCTCAATCCCTGCACTGGTTGCCTGGTTTACAGCCATTATTTCATTACCTTCGCCCAGATAGTAGATTGATTCGCCATTGCCGTCTATATTGATCTTGTAAAGCTTATTTTCCCTGAAATACCCGGTCAGGGATCTGCCCTTGATCTGGTTGAATCTCATGGTATCGACCTGACTGGTTACAAATGCCGAGCTGAAGAGTTCCATCCTTTCCGCCTGCCTGTTTTTGGTAAAGATTGCCATTGAGTCTGAGGTCATCTGGTTCTCTTCCGTCCACAAAACGGGATACCTGTACAATCTTATAACCGAATCCTGAAAGGAGTAAGCGATGGAGTCGCATTTTGCCTGCATATCATAGCTGAAAATCCTGCATCCATAAAAAGCCCTCATCAGCCTGTGTCCCATTCCCGTGCTGTCAGTAAGGGTAACGGCGCTGATCGTATCGGCATGCAGAAACAGGGAATCTGTTCCCGATATCTGGATAAACATGGCACTGTCGGTTACCATAAACCGTTCAGGTTGCTTATAATACCACGCATAATCCCCTTCGACAATTATTTTGTTACTTGTATCGGCAATGCTCGTATTCCCGAACGACTGACCATATCCGGTGTTGTCATCATAATACAATGAATCACCGTGGATTATTTGCTTCCGGTTGTCAATAACGGCATTTTTCCAGATACGGGTAACGTTGTTTTTTGTGTCGTACCATCCTTTTTCACAGTAGAGATAAATGCTATCGCCCTCCATTTCCGATGGTCCCGTAAAAAAAGCCGTTTCGGTTTCAGTATTATAATCCATTGTATCGGCGGTCATTATGTAATCGGGATTAACGATTTTCACACTGTCTTTAAAATGGAAAAGCTTCCGGGAAGCATAATATCTGCCGATTTTGCTGGTAAGTGTATTTTCTCCGTTTATGATCCTTCCGCTGTCGGTGTATTGTGCAATTTCATTTTTTACATCATATGTGACTGAGTTTGTGTAAAGATGAGTCTCTTTATCCACGAGTTCGACATTGTCATTCAGCAGCGCCTGTTCCGTTACCCCGTCGTAAAAGAGATAATCACCGTAAATGTCAAGGGTGTCTCCCTGTTCAATGTGGATTTTGCTGAATGCCGTTACCTGGTTCCTGTCGGGGAAAAAATGTGCACTGTCGCACAACATTAAAATCTGGTTATGCTCAAGAGAAACGCTTCCAAGAAGCCTGTGCCAGTCTTTACCTGTTTTATTGTCTCTTTCAATAATATCCTCATCGGCATGCTTCAGGTCGATCCTTCTTTTACCCTGTGTATTATCCCGGGGATCCTGGGACCGGAGATCAAAAAAAAACAACAAAATAACAGTAGTCAGTAAGAAAGCCCTTACAGGGGAGACATTGCAAAGGGACCGTAAAAGTTTTATTTCAGCCATCCTTCCTCAAGAAACGCACATGATCTGAATTCGTCGCTTACCCGGATATATGTAACATCAATCTTTTTTCTGATCCACTCATCATAGGTTTTGGTTCGTTTATTCATCAGCGCTGCATCGTTCAGGTTCTGGTAATCATCTTTGAGATTGGCTCTGTGTGCGGGAAGTTCATTATCCAGTCTGACAATCCTGAAAACTACATTATTATTTTCGTCGGTGGTTCTGAATGCATCGGATATTTCTCCGACTTTCAGATCCCTGACTTTGACGTACATTTCAGAATTGAGTTCTTCCAGAGTGAACCATGTGTCACGTTCTGAGGGATTTGTACTGACAAATTTACCACCATTGATCCTGCTGTCCTTATGACTTGATATTCGCATTGCCACATCTTCAAATTTCAGACTGTCCTTTCTGATAAGGTTTGCAAGGGAGTCAAGAAGGGAAATTGCTCTTGCTGCCTGTTCAGGTTTTACTCTTGGTTTTATCAGGATATGACGTGTATTCAGAAGGTCGCCATTCCGGTCGATAAGCTGGATAATGTGAAAACCATGCTTCGTTTCAACGATCTTAGAAACGCTGTTTTTGGTCAGACTCCAGGCCTCGTCAGCATATGGTTTTTCAAGTTCACCTCTAAGCATAAAGCCCAGTTCACCGCCATTAGCCGCGGAACCCGGATCTTCGGAGTACAATCTGGCAAGAACACTGAAGCTTTTACCCGCGAGTATTTCGCCTCTGTAACCAAGAAGCTTTTGTCTTGCTTCAGCCTTATTTTCTTCATTTTCAGGCGGATCTACCTGAATAAGGCTTATCTGAACCTTTGTTGGAATAACCGGCAAACTGTCCTTTGGAATTGATGAATAAAATTTTTTCAATTCGTTGGGGGTCACTTTTATATTTTCAGCTATGCTGCTCTGTACCTGGCTTATAATTTCCTGATCAACAAGAGCCTTTCGTATATCCTTTCTTATTTCGATCATACTTTTCCCAAAATATTCCTGGAGTGCTTCCTCGCTTTTTGCCTGTCGTATTGCATCATTTACCCTGGCATTCAGTTCACCTTCAACCATATCGTCAGTAACTTCGATGCTGTCGATGCGCGCCTGGTCGAGAAACAATTTTGACACAAGCAATTGCCTGACCACATCGCATTGCAACCCCTCAGGTGATACTTTTGTATCTCTGCTTCTTATATCAAGGATCATATTCTCAATTTCTGAAAGGTAAATAACCTCATTCCCCACAATTGCTGCCACTGATTCCACCAGGACCTGCGATTTAACCACAGGAATCCGGAGGAGCAAAACACCAGCCAGTATCAGGAATATCCTCAAACCTCTTCTGATCATAAATTATTTTTTTAGAACCGTAAAAATATTCTCTTTTAGTGCTTCATTGAAAATCCCGTTTTCGAGCGACTGGATGAATTCAAGTCTCCGGTTGTTCCAGATCATTCTCTTAATATCGTCACTGACATACTCAAAAGGCGCGGTTGTGGATCTTAGTTTGTAATCGCGGATTTTGAGAAGATATAAATAGGTTGAATCAGCATTTCTGGATTCATAAAACCTTGTTCTGCGGAGGAAATTCTCTTCATTCTGAATTTCTGAAGGCAGTTCAACTGATATTCTGTCCATTGTAACCCAATCCTCATTAAAATCGTCAAATTTTTCTGCAAACTGGTAACACAGTGTTTCCAGTTGCTGTAACTGGCCCTGATTATCCGACCGTGCAAGGTTTCTGATCCTGTTTATTCCCGGGGTTTCAACAGGAAGTTTAATAAACAGTGCTTTGACAATATTTGAAGGGAGATTAAAGCTCTCCCGGTTATTATTATAATACTCCTCAAGTTCCGTATCAGATATTGTCGTATCCATTTTTTCCAGCATCATCTGCCTCTGATACTGATAGATCACGAGGTTAATCCTGGCTTCATCGAGTTGTTCGCTGATATCTTCTTTAAGCTCCGGAGTGAGATTATCCTCGGCTTTCCTGTAAAGGAGCTCTCTTCTAGCCCATTTATTTATGTAGTTCTGAATTATGGCCAAGCTGTCAGCCATTGAGGTGCCTGCAGGAACCAGACCTGTAACCTGGTCCATATAGAGGACTGCATCTCCCGCTTTTGCTACCAAAACTCTTTTTACATTATTATTATTTCTGCAACCAGCTGAAATAAAGATAATTAACAAGAGCAACACGAGCCTATTCATCTTTTAAACTCTTTTTAACTTCAGCAAGTACCGCATTGTCAATCCTAACGCTGTATTTTTCCTTTAATTGCGCAATCCATTCATTCTCGAGATATTCCTGATACCCCGACATCATCTCACCACGGACTTCCTCCAGAGGTAAAGGAGCAGGTTCTATTATCCTGTTAATGACAACAAGTGAAGGATTGCCTTTGATCTTTGCTGTCTGGGCGCTTTTAATCCATTGTACCCTGTCAATTTCAGGATCGTCCCCCGTAAACCATGTCCCTTCGGTAATAAACAGGAGGGAGTCAATTTTCCTGTTGAATTTACTAAGCATCAGTTTATCACAGTCAGCTTTTCTTGAGTATTTCCTGTATGCAGATGCCAGCTTATTCACTCCGTTTACCGATCTCAGCGAATAGATCTTCGCTTCAATACCTTTCCGGCTTAAGAAATTTTGTTTATGGTCCTCATAATACCTGATCAAACCGGCAGAATCCTCCTGTACCCTGTTCCAGACTTTCCGGGAAGAGACCTCGAACAGCAGAATTCCATCGTGAAATTCGTTCATCAGGTACCGGAAATCCGGGTATTTCTTTTCGAGAACGGAATTTTCATAATTTATTATCTGGTCAGATACCATACTTTCGATTGACTTATCGATGAAATCCACCGGATCTTTTGTTATTATTCTGGAACCTCTTTTCTCAATGTAAGAAGCGAATTCCCTGGTAGAAAGCTTCTGGTTTGCATAAGTATAGAGGTAACCTGAAGGCATGCCGGTTCTGTTATATTTAGTCAGTCCCATGATTACCAATGTATCAGTATTGCTGACAAACCAGCCATAAGCAGTCTGATTAATTCTGAATTTATACTCATTTTTCAGTCTTTCGACTAATGATCTCCTGCTTAAGGAATTGAGGTACGACTGGTTTATCCTGCTTTCGAGAAAAGATTTCAGCTCGTCGTAAGAGCCATGGGGCTTTTTATCAAGTAACTTTATTATATGCCAGCCATAAGGTGTCCGCACAGGTTTTGTATATTTCCCGGTATCTGCTATTGAAAGTGCTGCTTCGGCAAATTCAGTAATGATCTCCCCGGCACCAAACCAGTTGAGCTTTCCGCCTGTGACGGCAGATTCTTTATGGTCAGAGTATTTTGATGCGAGTGCACTGAATGATGCCCCGCTCTCAAGTTCCCTGTAAATATTGTTTATCGATTCTTCCACGAGCCTTGCTTCTGTTTCATCTGTTCCGGGAGGGCAGGCTTTCATAATATGCGCAACGAGAACTTTACCTCTGGCGGGTTTTTTATCGGCAACCCGGATTATATGATACCCGTAAGGGGTTCTTACAGGATTTGATATTCCACCTTTATTCAGATCATAGGCTGCATCTTCAAATGGCATTATCATCTGGAAAATTGTGAAATAACCCAGATTACCTCCGTTTATTTTCACTGATGGATCGTCGGATGCACCGCGTGCCACCTGTTCAAATGGTTCTCCGTTTACAATCCGTTCCCTGATGCCGGCAGCCTTCTGCCAGGCTTCCAGCGTGTCGGCCGGTTTTGCACCCTCGGGACAATTTATGAGAATGTGCCAGGCATTTATTTCGGTAAGCGATCTCTTGTATGTTTTCCGGAGTAACTGCTCTTTTTTCTCTGTATCGGTAAGATAGTTTTGTGCGAGCTGATTCCTGTAACCGTTAAGCTCATTGCGGAACGACCTGGTGGTGTCTAATCCCTGGCTGACAGCATCTGCAACCTTTAATTTGAAAGTAATGTATTGCTGAAGGTAACCATCGACATCGGGTTTGCTTTCCACCCCGATGCTTTTATTGTACATCCTGATAAATTCCCCGGCTGGCACCTCTCTGCCTGCCACTGTCATAACGGATTTATCGTTAAGTACCTGCGCCTCGCATAAAACGGGTACAAACAAAAAAAATACAACGGGCAAAGATGATCTGAATTTCATCAGGATTGGCTGATTCAGGTTATTCGAATAATTTTCTGCTATAATTCGGAGACTCCCTGGTTATCGATACATCATGCGGATGACTTTCGATAATTCCCGAATTGGTTATCCGGACAAATTTAGCCTCTTTTTTCAGGGTTGCGATATTTTTGGCACCGACATACCCCATACCGGCCCTTAATCCTCCCATCATCTGGTAAATGACTTCCGAAAGGGTTCCTTTATATGGCACCCGTGCTGCAATTCCCTCAGGGACAAGCTTCTGGATGTCATCTTCAATATCCTGGAAATAGCGGTCCCTCGAACCCTGCTGCATTGCTTCAATTGAACCCATGCCCCTGTATGCCTTGAACTTGCGGCCGTTATAAATTATAGTATCTCCGGGTGATTCCTCAACGCCGGCAAAGAGAGAACCTGCCATTATCGAATCAGCACCGGCTGCGATAGCCTTTATAATATCGCCGGAGTATCTGATGCCACCATCTGCAATTACCGGCACTCCTGATCCCTCAATCGCTTTGGCCACGTTGTATATTGCTGATAGCTGAGGTATTCCCACTCCTGCAATGACCCTTGTTGTACATATGGACCCCGGTCCGATACCCACCTTAACTGCATCGGCGCCCTCGTCAACAAGCTTTTTAGCGGCTTCCCCGGTCCCGATATTTCCTGTTACGATTTCCGTTTTCGAATATCTTTTCCTGATTTCTTTCAGGATCTTAATTACATTTTTTGTATGGGCGTGAGCAGTATCGATAACTATTGCATCCACGTTCGCATTAACCAGAGCTTCAACTCTTTCAAGTGTATCAGCTGCAATTCCGACCGCACCAGCCACCCTGAGGCGTCCTTTATCGTCCTTGCATGAATTCGGGCGGTCTTTGATCTTTGTTATATCCTTGTAGGTAATGAGCCCGGTCAGCTTTCCCTCTTCGTTTACCATGGGCAGTTTCTCTATTTTGTGTTTCTGCAGGATCTTTGCAGCAGCTTCGAGGTTGGTCTCATGATTGGTTGTTATCAGGTTTGTGGTCATCACTTCAGTTATTTTTCTTCTGCGGTTGTTTTCAAAGCGAAGATCCCTGCTTGTTACAATACCTTTAAGAATACCATCCTTGTCAACAACCGGTATACCACCAATCTTGTATTCGCTCATAAGGTTCACAGCTTCGGCGACTGTGGCTTCAAGGCCAATAGTAATAGGTTCGAATATCATTACATTCTCAGCCCTTTTTACCTTTTTAACCTGGCCGGCCTGCTTTTCGATGCTCATGTTTTTGTGGATGACGCCTATCCCGCCTTCTCTGGCTATAGCGATAGCCAGATCATCTTCTGTAACAGTATCCATTGCAGCCGAAATTACCGGTGTGTTTATCCGGATATTCCGGGTGAACATGGTATTCAGGTCAACCTCCCTTGGGAGCACTTCTGAGTACAGAGGAATCAGAAGAACATCGTCAAATGTTAGCCCTTCAAATAATATTTTATCTATAAATGATGACATCGGACAGGATATTAAAATTTGACGCGCAAATTACGAAAAATTCATAACTCTTGAAATAGCCAATCCTGTAACCCGCTGTAAAAAATTGAATAACAGTTACTATTTTTGTATACAAAGTAAATTTCATATCGCCGGTACAGATGAATATTGAACCATACAAACAGGTTCTGACCAGATACTGGGGATTCACGTCGTTCAAACCGCTGCAGGAGGAAATCATCATTTCTGTTTCGGAAGGCAGGGATACTCTGGGGCTGATGCCGACGGGCGGTGGCAAGTCGATTACTTACCAGGTACCGGCTTTAGTTAAAGAAGGTATATGCCTGGTCATCACTCCGCTTATTGCATTGATGAAAGATCAGGTTAACCGGCTTAATAGTCTGGAAATAAGATCACTGGCGATACACTCGGGAATGTCGGGCGAAGAGATCGACATAGCTATTGAGAACTCAATTTATGGTGATTACAAGTTTCTTTACATTTCTCCTGAACGAATTTCGACAAGAATATTTCAGTCACGGCTGCCGCGTTTGAATATTAACCTGGTAGCTGTTGATGAAGCTCATTGCATATCCCAATGGGGTTATGATTTCAGGCCATCTTATCTGAAGATCGCATCAATACGCGAATTCATTTCCGACAAGGTCCCCTTCCTGGCCCTTACCGCTTCTGCAACAACTGCCGTTACAGAGGATATTATGAAAAAGCTGATGTTCAGGGAAAAAAATATCCTCCGGACAAGCTTCAGGCGGAAGAATATCTCTTATCTCGTCAGGAGAGCAGAAGATAAAGGGACCTGGCTTATAAATACCATTCTGAAAGTGAAGGGCAGCGGGATAGTTTACGTACGGAGCAGGAAGAGATGCAAGGAGGTTGCCGAGCTATTGCTCTCCAGGGGGATCAATGCCGATTTTTACCATGCAGGCCTGCCGTCTGAGCTCCGCGACAGGAAGCAGGTATCCTGGACTGCAGGTGATACCCGCGTTATTGTTGCAACCAATGCGTTCGGGATGGGCATTGATAAAGCAGAAGTCAGGTTTGTAATTCATTGGGAGATGCCTGATTCAATCGAGGAGTATTTTCAGGAGAGCGGGAGGGCAGGACGTGACGGTAAACCTGCTTATGCAGTACTGTTATATTCAGGTAGTGATAAAAGACATCTGGAAGACTCCATAAGGAGAAAATTTCCACCGGTCGCGAAAATAAAGGATATCTACGAAGCTCTCTGCAATCATCTCAGAGTGCCGGAGGGAGCGGGGAAAGACAATGTATTTGACTTCAGTATGCAGGATTTTGTTTCGAACTACAGACTTCCTGTAATTGAAACATTCAACAGTCTTAATTTTCTGCAAAGGGAAGGGTATATAGAATTTACCGAAGAGATCAATAATCCATCGAGAGTCCATTTTGTTGTTGGCCGGGACGACCTTTACAAGTTTCAGGTGGCAAATGCAGCGTTTGACGGTTTCATAAAACTGCTTCTGCGATCCTATACCGGTATGTTCTCAGAGTTTGTAGTAATAAACGAGGATTCCCTTTCAAGGAAATCAGGATTAACCCGTGATGCGATTTATAAGTTCCTGATCAAGCTCTCATCAATGAATATTATCCGGTATATCCCGGGAAAGAAGACAGCACTTGTAATATTCACTGAAGAAAGGCTCGAAAGGAAAGCACTTCTGATATCCGCGGAGAATTATCAGCAGGTGAGGGAGAAGTACATTTTCAGGGTGAATAAGATGATCGACTATGCCGATTACAACACGAAATGCAGGTCGGAAATGCTGCTCGATTATTTCGGGGAGGAGTCGGACCGGTGCGGGATATGTGACGTCTGCCGCGAACGGAATGAGCTCGATCTGAGCAAGTATGAGTTTGATCTCATACTTGAAGAGATCAAGGAGTTACTGGTGGGTCAGAAATATGATTCAAAGGAGCTTGTAAGCAGGGTAAGTCTTCCGGAAGAAAAAGTGATCAAAGTATTGAGGTGGCTTCTCGATCACAATAAGATCATCCTGGATGACAGACACCTCCTTTCCTGGAGGGAACCGGATCTCTTCTCAAGATAAAGAGATAAGATCTACGTATTAAAAGGGCTTTGTTATGTTTTATAACGCATCTATTCTACTTAAACCCCCTTTCCCGTTGCCCTTTGCTGGCGCCGATTTGCAATCGGTGCCTAAAAGGACCGGTAAGAAATACTTGCCTGTTTAATTTGGAAGGCACGGATTACAAATCCGCGCCAGCATGGTTTTACCGATTTAGTTGAAGGCACGGATTACAAATCCGTGCCAGCGGGGGGCCATTAAAAGACGTTTAATAAAACGTTTAATAAGCCGTTTAATAAGCCGTTTAATAAGCCGTTGATAACAGTTGTTACAGTTCAGTTAACCGGATATTCTTCCAGCTTACTTTGATCCCTCCGCCGCTGTGGATCTGAAGCATTATCCTGCCTTTTCCCTGGCCGATCTTTTCATCCTTAAGCTCCGTCATAACCTCCCCGTTCAGCCAGGTTGTTACATTATCATCAACAACCTTTATCCGCATTGTATTCCATTCGCCCATCTTCAGAATATTTTCCTTTTCATCAGGGATCTGTGCGATCCAGCCCCTTCCGTATGATTCGTAAATACCTCCTGAGTCATGCCCTGGGGGCGCCACTTCAACCTGCCATCCGGAAATATTAACGCCTTTTCTGATATATGAGCGTATGAAAATCCCGCTGTTACCATTTGCAGACTGTTTGAAATCGATACTCAGGTCAAAATCATCATAATATTTTCTTGTGCCCAGGTATCCGTATTCCTTATCAGGTCCGCTCTCGCAAACCATTTCTCCATTTTCAACATACCACAGTTCGGTTCCATAGACTTCCCATCCGGTCAGATCCTTTCCGTTAAAGAGGGTTTCCTGTTTTGGTTTCCGTGGTAGTTCTTTGATCTTTATATTTTTGAACCATATTCTGCTTCCATGGTCCTGCAAAGCAAAATATCCGCTGCGGGCAAGTCCGTATTCGGGAGCGAAATCCCACTTACCGGCTTCTTTGCGTGTAAACCAGTCATCTGTCCATGCTTCAAACTCAAGCAGCTTCTGACCGTTGAGCCAGTATTCTGCTTTACCATTATCAAATATAATTTTTGACGTATTCCATGAACCAACCTTTGCAAGCTGTTTCTTGCTGTTATCCGGCAGATACATTGCATAATCTGCTCCCGCTTTCTGCCATTCCTCGAGCTTATCCGGAAATCCCACATCATCGATCAGCTGGTATTCCTGCCCCGTTACATAAGGTACCTTATATTCGGGACGTTCAACAACGTGATAAAGGAGGCCGCTGTTACCGCCTTCGGATATCTTCCAGTCGAAGGTTATAATGAAATTTTCGTACTGCTTTTCGGTCACGATGTATCCCGTACTATCACTCCCGGTCCCCAGTGCAGTCAGTGTTCCTTTTTCTACTTTCCAGGGAGCTGTAACAGTGGTGGCTTCACCTTTGAAATCGCGCCAGCCGTCAAGGGTTTTACCATCGAAGAGCAATACCCAGCCGTCTGCTGTTTCCTGGTCAGTAAGTTTGTTGGCCTTCTTGCAGCCTGATAAGTATAATCCTGTAATAAGGACTATCAGCAATAAAGAAATCTTTTTCATCGTGGTCAATAATTGGTATAAATATTAGAGGCTTAAATGCCTGAATTTATCAATATTTTTGGAATTAAACCAATTTAATCTGTTTAATTCATAAATGTTCTTAATTAATTGTATTCCTTTGTGTTACCTTAGTGACAGCCTTTGTGACCCTTTGTAGTTAAATTTTTTTTACCACAAAGGCACACAAAGGTTTACACGAAGGATTCACAAAGTATATGAATTTTAAAAGTTAATAAGCTTATAAAAAAAAGGCAGATTAGTTTAATTTTATTCATGATGTTTGTTTAAAATCAAGATCAATTCATTTTCTGCCTTTTAAGCAGACTCCGGACAGGTCGATAGTCTTAAA
>Ga0105107_10001457_pt1 | contig 15268 bp, 14 predicted proteins | sample PPLLaktember2015_6_FD_79335 | JGI IMG/M metagenome (GOLD analysis project Ga0105107, IMG submission 79335) | Freshwater sediment microbial communities from Prairie Pothole Lake near Jamestown, North Dakota, USA - PPLs Lake P8 Core (1) Depth... | ecosystem: Environmental > Aquatic > Freshwater >...
CGGCTTTCTCGACGTGCTCCTCGTTTCGGCGGCCGGGGCTTCGACGCTCTGGCGCAACGCCGGCGCGGGCCGCTTCGAGGCGGCGGCGGTCGGAACGCTCCCGGCCGCGACGGCGGCGGAAGCCGTGGACTTCGACGGCGACGGCGATCTGGATCTCGTCTTCCTGACGCCGCGGGGGAGCGCGGTGCTGCTCTCGAACGACGGAGGCAATGCGAACGGCTGGATCGACGTCGCGCTCGAGGACGGTGCCGCGCATCGCTACGTGCTGTTCGACAAGGCCGTCGAGACCACGACGCTCGCGGTCGAGGTGCTCGAGGTTCATGCGGGCAAAAAAGGGTCCACGCTGTGGATCGGCGAGCTCGAGGCGGTCGGCGATCGCGGTCCGTCGCGTCCCCCGCTCGCGCTCGATCCGGCGCGCACGGTGGTGTCGTTCGAGACCGATCCATGGAAGGGCGAGGGCCAGAGCCACACGATCCGGCTCGCGTTCCTCGAAGAGGTCGGTGACGACGGCAAGCTGCGTCGCATCATGCGCGGCACTGCGATCCACGGGCGGGCGAGCGACCGCTTCTTGCTGGTCGAGCGCATGTTCAACGCGAGCTGCACCGCCACGAAAGGCAGCTACGCGCTGCTCGATCGCAACACCCGCATGCTGTTGCCGCTCGGCGAGATGGCCGGCGTGCCGGCCGAGGTCGCGCTGCGACCCGACGGCGCGGGGGTGATGTTCACGAGCATGATCGATCCGATGTCCGCGCGCGCCGTCGTGCTCGAGGGCGAGGCGCTCGAGCGCATGCGGCCGTCGAAGAAGAAGGCCGAGACCCCGGAGCAGTTCGCCGCCCGGCTCGCGTTCACCGAGCCGCCGGTGCGCCGCGGTGGCCACGTGCCCGGCGCGGCGCCGGCGGGCTGCAAGTCCGGCACGTCCGACAACGCGCTCGTGCAGCGCGTTGCGACCGCGCTTGCGCTCGACGATGCTCCGGCCGCGGACGCGTCGATCTGCGAGCTCGATGCCCAGCACCGCGCGATCGTCGGGACGTCGAGCGGCTGCGGTGCGCGCTGGTACGCGGCGGTGATCGGGCCGGCCGGCGAGGTCGTGGGCGAGATGCACGCGAAGGCCGACGATGGGCGCGGTGGTTGGTTTCTCGCCACACCCGAGGTCGGCGTGATCTTCGAGGCGACGAAGGACGGCGGACGCACGTCGGATCTGCTGCGGCTCTCGTCCGGCGGCGTGCAGGTGCTCGTGCCCGGCGGCGCACTGGCGGTGCGGCGCCCGAAGGCGTGCGATACGTGCGAGGGCGACTTCGGAGCGACCGCCGAGGCGATCCCACCCGAGACGGGAGCCACGACCGGCGTCGAGCCGGTCGCCGACGATCGCGGCTCGCCCGACGGCGAGACGCCCGAGGCGCGCTCGAGCGACGCGGTGCCAGCCGATCCCACGCCGACCGACGACGAGCCGGCCGACGAGCCGCCGGCCGACGAACCGGCGACCGACGAGCCCACGAAGCCCACGAAGCCAGACAAGTCCGGCCTGCCGACCGTCACCGACGAAGACGAGGAGTGACCATCAGACCAGCGCGACGTCGCCCGCTTCGACGCGCTCGCTCGGTCCGCCTGCGAGAGGGCGCACGCGCAGCGCACCGTCGTCGTCGAGGCGCTCGGCGAACACGCGCCGCCGCCCGCGACCGCCCGCGTCGCTCAGCTCGACCTCGCGGCCGAGCGACACGCATCGCGCCTCGTAGCGCTCGCGCACCGCCGTGAGCCCATGTGCACGGAAGTCGTCGAGCACCGGCTCGAGCGCCACGAGCACGTGCGCGAGCACGAATGCGCGACCGAGCACCCCGGCGCCGCCCTCCTCGAGGCTCGTCGCGATCGCGGCGAGCTCGGGCGGCCGCGCCACGCGGCGCACGTTGATGCCGAAGCCGACCACGATGTCGGGCGCCCCCGCGTGCACCCGCGCCTCGCACAGGATGCCGGCGAGCTTGCGCCCGCCCAAGAGCACGTCGTTCGGCCACTTGAGCGCGAGCCCCTCGGCGAACGGCGCGAGGCCCTCGGCGATGCCCACCCCGACCGCGAGCCCGAGCGCGGCCCAGCGCGCATCGAGCCGATCGGGCCGCACGACGACGCTGGCGTACACGCTGGCGCCCGCCGGCGAGAACCACGCGCGCCCGAGCCGACCGCGCCCCCCTGTCTGTGCATCCGCGGTGATCAGCGCGCCGTCGGGCGCACCCTCCTTCGCCCATGCGCTCGCGCGATCGTTCGTGGACGCGAGCACGCGGTGGTGCTCGTGTACGCGGCCGAGCCAGCGCGTGGGCAGCACGAGCGCCGCGAGGTCGTCGCTCACGGGCCCGTCTCGAACAACAGCGACACGTCGGCCGCGACGACCGAGTGCGTGAGCGCGCCGACGCTCACGAGATCGATGCCGAGCCCGGCGAGCACGCCGAGCCGGGCGAGGTCGACGTTGCCGGACACCTCGATGATCGCGCGACCGGCGATGCGCGCGACCGCGGCGCGCACCCCCGCATCGTCCATGTTGTCGAGCAGCACCGCATCGGCTCCGGCCGCGATCGCCTCGTCGACCTCGGCGAGGTTCGTGACCTCGCACTCGATGCGCATCGTGTGCGGCGCGTGCTGCTTCGCTCCGGCGACGGCTGCCGCGATCCCGCCGGCCGCACGGATGTGGTTCTCCTTGATGAGCACGCCCGCCCCGAGATCGTTGCGGTGATTGTGGCCGCCGCCGGTGCGCACCGCGTAGCGATCGAGCGCACGCAGGCCCGGCATGGTCTTGCGCGTGTCGGTGACGCGGCAGCGCCCGCCGGCCGCCGCCACGAACCTCGCCGTGGTCGTCGCGATGCCGCTCATGCGCTGCACGAGGTTGAGGGCCGTCCGCTCGGCCCCGAGCAGCGCTCGCGCATTGCCCTCGATGCGCGCGAGCACGGCCCGCGGCTCGACGCGGGTGCCCTCGGCGACCGCGGCCGTGAATACGCATGCCGGATCGAGCCGTGCGAACACCATCTGGGCGACCGGCAGCCCGCACACGACGAGCGGCGCCTTCGCGACGAGCGAGGCCCGGGCGCGTGTGCCCGCGGGCACGGTGGATCGCGCGGTAACGTCACCTGCTGCGAGATCCTCGGCGAGGGCTCGCTCGACGATCCCCTCGATGTCACCGAGCTCCGCGTCCCAGGTCCCGCGCATGTGCGACGAACATACCGCAGCGCGAGCGCCCACTCACGAAGAGAGCGCATCCGAGCGCGATACGGATGACCCGGTGGCGCCCCGAGCAGGTATCGTGGGGTCATGGGATTCCAGTGGCGCGCGCATGCATGGGTGCTCGGGCTCGTCGTCGGCTGCACCCCCGCCGGACAGTTCATCGAGGGCGGCACCGAGACGGAGACCGAGACCGACACCGACGGATCCACGGGTGACGCCAGCGCCACCGCGACCGCCACCGCCACCGCCACGCAAGGCAGCGCGACCGCGACCCAGGGCAGCGCATCGCAAGGCTCGGCGTCGGCCGACTCGACCGAGGGTCCGACGACCGACGACGACGACACGACGACGAGCGCCGCGACCAGCGAGGGCAGCGACGGCAGCTGTCCGCCAGGTGGTCAGGGCTGCCCGTGCGACGTCGGCTCGTCGTGCACCGACGGGCTCGAGTGCATCGACGGCGTGTGCGTCGATCCGCCCGACTGCGAAGAGCCCGAGGGCGAGCCGAACGACGACGAAGCGAGCGCCGTCGAGCTCGCGACGGCGATGTGCGGCGAGATGGCGGCGACCACCGACGCGGCGCTGTTCGGCGAGGAGACCGACTGGTACGCGTTCGAGATCGCGGGCGCCGGCCCGTTCTGCCCGTTCGCCGTCGTCGACGCGGCCGTCACGATCGAAGACGTCGAGGTCGTCGTGTGCATCTACGCGGTCTGCGACGGCGACGGGGAAGCGGGCGTGACGTGCGGCTTCGGCAACGGCCAGGAGGCGTCCGAGTCTCCCGACGGCCACGCGGGCTGCTGCGGCGACGCCACGGTCGAGCTCTCGTCGGCCGGATGCGGCTTCCCGCAGCAACCACCGGCGTCGGTGCTCGTGAGCGTCACCGGCGGCACCGAGGACGCGTGCAGCCCCTACGAGCTCGCCTGGGCGTACTGACCCGCGCCGTCTCGTTGCCCCGATTGGTCGACGTGCGCCGTCGAGGGCGGTTGCACCCTCAGCGCGTGTCACTCGAGAAAGCGACGCGGCCCGCGGTGCTAGCCTGGTACCGCGATGTCGCGAGCTTCGTCCGCCGTGCTGCTCGTCGCTGCCTGGTTGCTGTTCGTGGGCGGACTCGTTGCGCTGGGCTGGCTCGACTACACCCTGCGCATGCGTGACGGCAGCATCGATGCGGGTGGCATCGGCGAACCGCTCGTGCACGTCCTCGTCCTCGCCATGGGTGTCGTCTGCGCGGCGCTGGCGTGGCGCGGGCTGGCGGGGTGGTCCCCCGCCGTCCGCCTCGTCCTGCTCGCGACGCAGCTCGCCCTGGGCTTCTTCGCATACGCATGGGCCGCGATCGCGTATGTCTGCGGCACCGGCATCGACTGCTTCTGATCCGCGCCGCGCGGATCGGTGGCGAGCGGCATCCGGGCGCAGCCGAGATCAGTTCACCGGGGCCGTCGCATGGCCCAGCCAACAGGGTACCGCCGACGCCGTGCTTCGGCGAGCGCCCCGTGATCGAACGAGGCGCTCGTCGGGAACATCAGGGCGCCTGCGGCAACGGAGGAGCTGGGGGCAACGGCGTGGGGAAGCCTGGCTTCGGAATGGTGTGGTGCCACAAGCAGATCCCGCAGTGGTAGCCGCCGGGCATCTCGCACGCACCGCCGCCACACGTCGCGATGGGTCCTTCGCTCCCCACGAAGCAAGGTGCGTTGCCCCCCTGGCAGAAGTCGCCGCACTTGCAGGTCATCGAGACCCCACCTCCTCCGCCCGGTTGCGCGTGGACCGTGTTGTCGTCGGGATCGATCGTGAAATCCACTCCGTCGTGGAACTCGAGCTCGCGCCGCGAACGAGCGACGAAGAACTCGTTGTTCTCCGCCGGGTCGACCGCTGCGGGGTCGTAGTCGCATTGGGAGTCGCCGATCTCGACCTTTCTCGTCGCTTCGTCCTCGTCGTCCTCCGGCGCGGCGACGAGGTCCTCTTCGGCAGACTCGCTTCGGTCGGCTTCGACCACAGGCTCGTCAGGGGCGGTTTCGTCGCACGCAACCGGCAGGAGCAGTGCTGCGATCAGGAGAATTCGCATTGGTCCTCTCTTCTGGACATCCGTCCGGAAGCGTTGGACCGAGGCCGGAGTGATTCGATCACTTCGCGCAGCTCTTCGGCCCCGCGCGCGCCCGTCAGCGCGAGCTCGCGGTCTGGGCCTTGATGACGCGCGGCGGGGCCGTCCAGGTCTCGTACTGCCAGCCGCGCTCGCTCGCCTTGCGCCGCAATCGCGGGTCGGGATTCACGACCCGCGGCAGCCCGACGCGCTCCAGCATCGGCAGATCCGAGTAGCTGTCGGTATAGAAGTAGCTCGCGTCGAGATCCACGCCGTTGTGCGCCGCCCACCGCTCCGCGCGGACGACCTTGCCGCTGCCGTAGCACGCCGGCGCGATGTGGCGGCCGGTGACGATGCCGGCCTCGACCTCGACCTCCGTGCACAGCACGTGCTCGACGTCCAACGTGCGCGCGACCGCGTACGACAAGAACTGCGTCGCCGAGGTGAGCAGCACGACGTGGTGGCCGGCCGCCCTGTGCTCCGCGACCCGCTCGCGCGCCTGCACGCAGATCGCCCACGCGACGTCGCGCTCGAACCACGCCTCGACCTCTTCGATGATCGGCTGGATCGGTCGGCCCTTGTAGGTCGCGAGCACGCGCTTTGCCATCGCTTCGAAGTCGAGCAGCCCGAACCGGTACTCGACCAGCCACGTCAGCGAGCGCATCAGCATCACGGTGGACATCTGCCCGCTCTTCCACAGATACGAGATCCACTTCGAGCCCGAGTTGATCTCGAGCACCGTGTGATCGATGTCGAAGAATGCGGCGATGCTGTGCGCCCCGGGCTGGCTCACCTCGCAAAGGTACTCGCGAGCAGCACGGCCATCAACAGGTTCGCGGCGGCGTGGAACAGCGCCGGGGCCCACAAGCTGCCACTTCGGCGCCACAGATACGAGAACAACAGCGAAGGAAAGAACGTCGCGAGTCTCGCGAGCTCGGCCATGCCGATCAAGTGACCGAGCGCGAAGATCAGCGAGGCGAGCACCGCGCCGACCCCGATGCGGGCACCGAGTACCCGACGCCGGGGCGGAAACCGCTCCTCGAGCGCGCTCATCAAGAAGCCGCGATGGAACACTTCTTCGGGCAATGCGATCGCGAACACCTCGATCGCGATCGCGAGCAGTGCACCGAGCCCACCCCAGGCGAGCCACTCGGACGGCAGCCGCACCGCAATGGGCAGCGGATCGCCGGTGTAGCTGCGACACAGCTTCACGAGATAGTGCTCGAGCCCGCCGGCGGCCGGCGTGAGCGCTTCGAGCCACAGCACCGGCGACAGGATCGCGAGATCGCCCGCGCACACGCGCGAGTAGAACCAGAAGAATCCGAGCACGAACGGCGGGAACACCACGGCGATCGTGAGCAGTGCCCAGGTGAGGCCACGACGCGAGAGCTTCGGGATCACGCCGTCGGGGCCGACCTGCCAGCGGGCCGCACGTTCGGGATCGCCTCGCAGCACGATGCCGGGCACGAGGTAGAACGCAGCGACGAGCGCGAGGTAGCGCAGATCGCCGGGGATGCCGACGACACCGAGCAGCGCGTACGTGCCGTAGACGCCGGCGGTGGCCAACAGCGCGATGCGAGCGAGCTCGCGCCGCGGCGGCAGCCCGGCATCGGCCGGAGGCGCAGGCGGCTCGCTCGGCGTCGTCACGCTTCGCGATGATATCCGAGCACGCGCACGCGACCCCTGCTCACGACGATCACGATGAGCAGGATGATCAGGATGATCAGGGCGATGGCGTCGGTGGCCCGCCCGGCGGGACCGCGGGCGGCGAAGCCGGCGGCACGGGCAGGGCTGGAGTCAGTCGCGCGGTCGCGCCGCCCTTCGCCTCGACCAGCATCTCCGGCGCGACGTCGCCGGCCGGCACGTGCAGCCGCGCCCGACCCGCGCGCTCGGTCCGGAGCTCGAGCGTCGGCCCGTGCTCGTCGAGCTCGAGATCGGCGACATGCAAGCCCTCGCTCGAGCGCGCGAGGTGGAACGCCACGCGCCCGCTCGCGACCGACGACGACAACGTCGACGGCCCGGCGACCGCGCTGTTCTGCACGAGCTCGCGATGCACACCGAGGTCGAGTCGGCTCGACGCCGCGCCCTCGGGCTCGTGGCGCAGCCCGATCGTCACGTCCTCTTCGCCGGCCTGCATGCGCAGGCCCGCCGTCGGGCTCGCGGGCAGGAGCTCGAGCACGGTGATGTCGGCGGCCGTGGCCACCTCGAAGCGCGAGCGCGACGCTCGATCGAACACCGCCAGCTTCGTCTCGTCCGACTCGCGATCCCAGGCGAGCCGCGCCCGGGTCGTGCCGGCGTTGTCGACGATGCGCAGCTCCTTCACGATCATCGTCTTCATGTCGAGGCGCTGCACGACGAACGGCAGCACCAACGCACCACCGGCGACCGCGAGCGTGAGCAGGTTGGCGACGGTGTGCCACGTGGCGCGCCGCTCGAGCCGATCGACGGCGGCGCGCAGGCTGGCAAGCTGATCTGCGCGGGCCACCTCGGCGGATTCGTCGGTCATGCCCCGATTATTTCATGCTGGCCGACAGCCGCGCGAGCCGCCGGCGCAGGCTCTCGAGCGTCTCGGACAGACGGTCGAGGTGATCGAGCACTCGCTTGTCGCCCGCGAGCGCGAGCACGTGCTCGCGGCGCAGCTGGGGGTGGTCGAGCGTCTGCATCGTGCGCGTCAGGTACTCTTCGATGCGCTGCATCGCGAGCGCCGTCTCGCGGATGTCGTCGTCGACGAACAACAGCAGGTTCTCGATGTCGCGCACCCGCTCGAGCGACTGGCCGACCTGCGTGGGCTGCGAGCCGCGATCGAGCAGCTTGTCGCGCGCGCGGGCGCGCCGGCCGCTGTGGCGGCGGTCGTCGGCTCGACTCGCACCCACGGCGCCATCGGGCGCGAGATCGGGCGCGTTCGCGCGTGAGCTGTCGACGACGTCGGCGACCCCCGGAGGGCTCGCGCGATCGGGGGTGGACGCGCACGGCTCGGAAGACACGCTCATCGTCCCCACCGCGATGGCACGCCGAAGGCGTTCGCAGCAAGTTTTCGGCGTGGTTGCCTTGCGAGACCGACGATCGTAGGGATCCTTACCCAAAGTCCACGAAGGCCCCGACCTCGCGGACGCCCCTCGGGTCGCAGGTGCGACCGTTGCCATGGCCTCGATCCCCGACGACAAGGTCCAAGAGGTTCGCGACCGGGTCGACATCGTCGACCTCGTCGGTCGCTACGTCGAGCTGCGTCGTGCAGGGCAGAACTGGAAGGGCCGCTGTCCCTTCCACGAGGAGAAGACGCCGAGCTTCAACGTCAATCCCGCGCGCAAGGGCTACAAGTGCTTCGGCTGCGGCGAAGGCGGGGACGCGATCCGCTTCGTCATGGAGATCGAGGGCAAGAGCTTCCCCGAAGCGGTCCGCAAGCTCGCCGAGATCTACGGCGTGTCGTTGCCGGCCGGCGCAGGCGAAGGCCGCGCCGGAGCGACCGCGACGGAGAAGGACGAGGCGTATGCCCTCACCGCGCTCGCGACCACGACCTGGGCGACGATCCTCGCCTCGGCGCCGGAGGGCGAGACCGGCCGCGCGTACCTGCGCGCACGGGGTCTCGACGACGAGGTGGTCGCGTCGTTCCGGCTCGGCTACGCGCCGGCGCCGTCGGAGGCGGGCTGGGATCGTCTCGCGCGCACGATCGCCGAGCACGAGCTCTCGGCAGCGCTGGCAGAGAAGTTGGGACTCGTCGGTCGCAGCGAGCGATCCGGCGCGCTCTACGACCGTTTTCGCGGCCGGCTCATGTTCCCGGTCGTCGCGCCCGGCGGCGAGGTCATCGCCTTCTCCGGCCGCATCGTGCCACCCCACGACGTGGCGGCCGACGGCCAGCCACCGCCCAAGTACACCAACTCGCCCGAGTCGCTGCTCTACACGAAGAGCAAGTCGCTGTTCGGGCTGCACGCGGCTCGGCCCGCGCTCGCAGCCACCCGCCGCGCCGTGCTCGTCGAGGGGAACCTCGACGTCGTGCGGATGCACCAATGGGGCATCCGCGAGACCGTGGCGCCGCTCGGCACCGCCTTGACCGCCGAGCAGGCCAAGCTCTTGTCGCGCTTCTGCGATCAGGTCGTGATGGCGTTCGACGGCGATGCGGCCGGCAAGAAGGCGGCGTGGGCCGCCCTTCCCCACCTGCTCGCGGCCGATCTCGACGTCCGCATGGTCGAGCTGCCCGAAGGCGAAGACCCCGATAGTTTGGGCGCGCAGCGGCTCGGTGCGATGCTCGCGAATCCGAAGGCTGCCCTCGTGCGGATGATGGAGCGCGCCGCAGAAAAGGCCGGTCGTGGGCTGGATGCGCGCGCAAAGGCGCTCGACCGGTTCCTGCCGCTCGTCGCCCTGGCCCCGCGCGACAGCCAGCGTGAGCTCTACGCGGACTGCGCTGCGACGCTCTTCGGCGTGGCCCGAAGGGACGTGGAAGCCGGTTTGCGGCGCCACCAGGCGTCGGGAAATTCCAAAGGGGGACAGGGAGTTGGCCCGGAAGAAAACTCTCGCCACTTTCGCTCGACATCCCGGGGACCTGTGCCACCATCCGCCCTCTTGGCCGCCCGCTTGACCGCCCCCATGGCCGGTGCCCCCACGGCCGACGCGTCGCGTCGTGCCTTCCCGCTGCCGGCCGGCCAAGCTCGTCTCGCCATGCTTCTCGTCGATGTGCCACACCTCGCCACCGTCGCCGAACGCGAGGGAGTCCTCGAGTGGGTCACAGACGCTCGGCTCGCGCCGCTCGCCCGCGGGGTGATCGACGGAGCGCGCCGCGGCGAGCAGCCGAGCATGCCGGAGCTGCTCACCCTGGTCGATCCGCTGGTCCAGGCGCAGGTGCACGACGCCGTGTTCGCCGGCGAGTACCGCGACGCCGCGGATCCGCTCACCGAGCTGCGTGAGCTCATGCATCGCTGCGAGCGCGAAGTGCTGCAGCAGCGCAGAGACGACGAGGCGCGCCGCGCCCGTCGCCTCGAAGACGAAGGTTTCCTCGACGAAGCCCGTCTAGCACGCCAAGAAGAGCTGCGAATCGCTCGGCGTCTGGACGAGCTCAAAAAGCCCGTTGCCGCGGCGAAGCCGCTGCCCCACTGAACTAGTCTCCCCGGTCGCGTCTGCGACCCGAGCGCCCGTACCTCATGGCACAGCATTCGATTCTCGAGGCCCCACCCATGATCCGCAAGACCCCGACGCGCACCGTCGATGCCGAGAAGCTGAAGAAGAATCTCATCGCTTACGGCAAGAAGAAGGGTCACATCACCTACGAGGAGCTGCAGGAGCTCCTGCCGCCGGATCTCATCGATCCCGCGGAGATCGGAGACTGGGAGACGATGCTCGTCGCCGAGGGCGTGCAGGTCACGTCCAAGGAGGAGGCGAAGACCGTCACCGCGAAGGCCACGACCAAGGTCGCGACCCGCAAGGTGATGCCCAAGCGCTACGAGAAGGAAGACGAGGAAGACGAGCAGGCGCGCACGAACGATCCCGTGCGCATGTACCTGCGCAAGATGGGCTCCGTCTCGCTGCTCACCCGCGAGGGCGAGGTCGAGATCGCGAAGCGCATCGAGGAGGGCGAGCGCAAGCTGCTCGAGATCGCACTGCGCTCGCCGGTGGCCATTCCGTTCATCGTCGACATGTACGACCGCATCAAGCGCGGGCAGATGCGGATCAAGGACGTGGTCCAGATCAGCAACCCGGCCGACGGCGGCCCGCCGGGCGCACTGGCGCCCGAGCCCAGCCCCGTCAACCAGGAAGCCGCGCTCGACAACCTGCAGAAGCAGCTCGAGAAGATCCGTCGCCACCAGAAGGAGATGGACAAGGTCAAGGAGCAGGTCGTCGCGCTCGGCGAGAAGAAGCCGAACGACCCGCGCCGCACCAAGCTGCAGGCCCAGCTCGACGACCACGAGAACTCGTGCGTCGAGGCGATCCAGGACATGAACCTGTCGCGCCGGCCCATCGACGGCATCGTCGAGGAGCTGTCGCAATTGGTCGAGCGGGTGACGCGTGCAGAGCGTGACCTCGTCGAGTGCGAGCGCCGTGCGGGCATGGATCTCCGCGAGCTCCGCAAGCTCTTCAAGGACGTGCGATTGTCGGAGGAGGAGGAGTTCAAGCTCTGCCGCCGGCTCGGGCTCCATCCGTCGGAGCTGCACGAGATCGAGGCGCGCATGCGCCTGGCCACCAAGCGCATCAAGCAAGTCGAGCAGGAGACCGACATGCGCGCGCCCGAGCTGCAGGAGGTGCACAACCGCCTCATGACGGCGCGGCGCCAGGCCGAGAAGGCGAAGGCCGAGCTGGTCGAGGCCAACCTCCGACTCGTCGTGTCGATCGCGAAGAAGTACACGAACCGCGGCCTGCAGTTCCTGGACCTGATCCAGGAGGGCAACATCGGCCTCATGAAGGCCGTGGACAAGTTCGAGTACAAGCGCGGCTACAAGTTCTCCACGTATGCGACGTGGTGGATCCGGCAGGCGATCACGCGCGCCATCGCGGATCAGGCCCGCACGATTCGCATCCCCGTGCACATGATCGAGACGATCAACAAGCTCATCCGCACGAGCCGCTATCTCGTGCAGGAGCTCGGCCGCGAGCCCACGCCCGAGGAGATCGCCGAGAAGATGGAGCTGCCGCTCGACAAGGTCCGCAAGGTCTTGAAGATCGCGAAGGAGCCCATCTCGCTCGAGACGCCGATCGGCGAGGAGGAAGACTCGCACCTCGGCGACTTCATCGAGGACAAGAACATGACCTCGCCGTCGGACGCGGTCATCAACCTGAACCTCGCCGATCAGACGCGTCGCGTGCTCGCCACGCTCACGCCGCGCGAGGAGAAGGTGCTGCGCATGCGCTTCGGCATCGGCGAGGCGTCGGACCACACGCTCGAAGAGGTCGGCCAGGACTTCTCGGTCACCCGCGAGCGCATCCGCCAGATCGAAGCGAAGGCGCTGCGCAAGCTCCGGCACCCGAGCCGCAGCAAGCGCCTGAAGGCGTTCGTCGAGAACTGAGGCGACGGTGCTGTGATGGGAGGGCCCAGCTCGAAGGTGTTTCGAGCTCGGGCCCTTCTCGTTTGGCTCGGTGTGACGGCGTGCGGGCCTTCGCCGGGGGTGAGCGGCTCGAGCTCGAGTGGTGATGGTTCTTCGACGAGCGGAGCGGTGCTCGAGACGTCCACGACGTACGTAGACTCGAGCGGCGGCGAAGTGACGAGCGGCGTCGCGGGGACGACCGAGTCGTCGTCGTCGAGCAGCGGCGCCGCGGACTCGACGACCGGCTTCATGTCGCACTGCGAAGTGCCACCGGACACTCCGCCAGCGTGCTGGGACGTGATCTGCGAGCAGTTCATCTGCGGATTCGCGGGAGGTCTGTACGACGACGAGGGTTGTCCTCGGCTGCTCTGCGAAGGCGCTTCCGATTGCGCGGCGCCCTTCTACTGCAGCGCCAACATCCTCTCCTCCGCCTGCACCGGTGGCGGTGCCGGAGGGTGGAGCTGCGAAGGCAGCGAGTTCTTCGACTGCGTCTGTGGCGGCAGTCTGGGCTGTTCGCCGGACCCCCGGGGTTACTGCCTCGACCCCAACGACTTCGCGCAACAGGACGTCTGCCTCGCGACGGATTGGTCGTGCGAGGAGCTCCCCGGATTCATGGGTGATGTGCACGCGGCGATCATCCAAATCGAGGCCGAGATGCCACGCGAGCTACTGGCTCAGGCGCGCGAGTGTCAGTGGCAGCGCATTCAGCGTCTGTCCGACGAATGCGGCGTCGCCGGATGCGAGGTGCTCTGCGGGGTGCTCCCGAGCTTCACCGGCTGCGCGCCGGAGGGCTGCGCCGCGTGTGAATCCGAGGATCCTGCCGAGGTGAGCGAGCTGCTGCAAGTGCTCGTCGATCGTTCGCTTCCGTGCGCCGACTGTGCGCTGTGCGTCGAGCTCGACAACGCGGCGTGTGCCGCGTTGACGGGCTGCTGAGCGACGTCTGCTCAATCAAGATTCGCTGGGTCTCGAGCGCGGCACGGTGGTCTCGAACGATTGCCCGGCGGCATTCAGGTACAGCGAGCCGCCGGAGATCGCGGTTCACCCCTCGCACGGCGACACGCGCTTCGTGAAGCAGAGCAGCAGGTCGTCGCACGTCGGAGTCCTCGGGAATGCGGTGGATCGAGTACGGCCTGCCGGCCGCGAACGTCTGCCCTTTCAAGTGACTCCGGCATCCGCCGTCCACGTGCGCGGCGTGCCCGGGACGTCGCGTGGGTCGATCGGCCCGTGCTTCCGCCAACCCACGCGCAGCAGCCAGGAGTGCGGCGGGGACGTGCCGTAGTCCGCATGGCGGTGCGGCGTGTCGACCGGGATCGACCAGCCGTCGAAGATCGCAGCGGTGCTGCGGCGATCGAGCAGCTCGTCGGGCAACGTCTCGCCGCGCTCATGGGCGTGGTGGCGCTCGTTGAGCAACACGTAGCGCAGCGCGTTCCAGACCTCGCGGGGCGTGGCGAGCTCGCGGGCGTGGTAGCGGCTCGCGAACAGGGCACCGCAGGTTCCGAAGTGCGCGTTCAGCCGCTTCGCGAGACGAACGACGAGCGCCTTCATGCCGCGCGCGAAGTTCTCGCGATCCGTTGCCTCGACGAGCAGGTGCAGGTGGTTCGTGAGCGCGCTGTAGTGCACGACCGATGCCGCGAACCGCCCGCGGAACGCTCGCATCACCCGCACGATCACATCCCACGCGCCGCGCGAGCGCAGATTCGGCCCGCCCTCGCGCAACCGCAGCGTCACGAGCTGCGGCGCCCATTCACGCACCGCCGCACGCCGCCGATGCACCGGCGAAGCCCGCTTCGCCACGCGCTTGCGCCCTGCCCCGTCCCGCCGTCCACCCCACGTCGGCAGATGCAGCTCCAACTGACACGCACCCTTGCTTCGCATCACCATCGCAGCGCCGTATACCGCGGATCGAGATCGGTGCAAGGGGATTGTCGATGGAGATTCGATCACGACACGCGCGGCACCGTGGCCTCGAACGATTGCCCGCCCGCATTCAGGTACAGCGAGCCGCCGGAGATCGCGAGCTCCCAGCGGTTGTTGCGATCGAGGACGGCTGCGATCGCGTCGAGCAGCTGGGGATCGAGCGCGTGGATCTCGATCTCGTCGGCGCGATGGACCTTCTGCGCGACGATCTCCTGCGCGAGCTCCTCGGGGGCCTTCCAGCTGTAGACGACCACGCGGCCCGCGAGCTTGCTGGCCTTGTGCAGGCGATCCGTCGATGGCGTCCCCACTTCGATCCAGGCGAGCAGGTCACCGCGCAGGTCGTGCTGCCACAGCGCGGGCTCGTCGCTCGAGCCGAGGCCGCGGCTGAAGTCGACGCCCTCGGCATGCTCGAGCGCGCGCACGAGGACGCGCGCGACGAGATAGCGCTCGCTCTCGGACGGGTGTTGCGCCACTCGGAGATCGAGCGAGTCGTAGACGCCACGATCGGAGTCGGAGAGCTCGATCTCGAAACGTCGCACGGTCGCCGGCTGTGCCATCAGAGCTCGCGTGGATCGGCGAACCACGTCTCGACGATGCGATCGTCGTCGCCGAGCTGCACCTTCAGGAGCCGCGGGCCGTTCGTGCACGTCACGTCGATCAGCGCGCCCCGCGGCCCTCCGAGGTCGATGCCTTCGAACGCACAGGTGCCCCACTCGGCGGTGAACGTGTCCAGATACGCGCGGGTCTCCTCGCGCTCGAACGACTCCGAGAAGAACGTCGTGAACACCGTGTCGTTCCATCCGCGCTGGAGCGACAGGACGGCCTCGGCCGCGGCGTGCACGTCCGGTGGCGGATCGATGCGGTGCGCGCCCATCATGAGCTTGCGGACCTTGCCATCCTCGTCGAGCCCGAGCTGCGCCTCGAGCTCGCCATCGGCGCACGGGTAGACCCAGCGAACCGATCCCTCATCCGAGATCGACAGCACCTCGGGCGCGGCGCACTCGCCGAGTCGCTCGTGGAACCACTCGAGGGTTTCGTCGAGCTCCGCATCGCTCGCACCGCCACGCATGAGCTC
>Ga0105107_10001458_pt1 | contig 15256 bp, 10 predicted proteins | sample PPLLaktember2015_6_FD_79335 | JGI IMG/M metagenome (GOLD analysis project Ga0105107, IMG submission 79335) | Freshwater sediment microbial communities from Prairie Pothole Lake near Jamestown, North Dakota, USA - PPLs Lake P8 Core (1) Depth... | ecosystem: Environmental > Aquatic > Freshwater >...
CGGGGCCTCTTCCGGCGAGCGATCGTGCAGAGCGCGGCGCCTGCCGGCGTGCTCGGACCGGCGGAGGCGGCGGAGCGGACGGCCAAGCTGCTCGGAAAGCTCGGGCTCGGGGCGGACGACGTCGGGGCGCTCCGCGAGCTCCCCGTCGAGGCGCTGCTCGACGCCCAGGAGCGCACCCACGCCGAGGGTCCCTTCGCCAAGGGAATGCTCTTCATGCCCGTCGTCGACGGCGAGCTGCTGCCCCGGGCGCCCCTCGAGGCGGCGGCCGCCGGCGCGGCCCGCGACGTCGAGCTCCTCGTCGGCACGACCCGCGAGGAGATGCGCCTCTACGTGCTCGCGGGCCTCGGCGAGGGCGTCGGCGACGCGCTCGTCCCGCGCATCCTCGCCGCCCAGCTCGCCGGAGAGGTCCGGGACCCCGCGGCGGCGGCGGCTCGCCTCGCGGCGGGCTACCGGCGCCTCTTCGCGGAGCGCGGCCTCGCGGCCTCGGCCGCCGAGCTCTTCTACGCGCTCCAGACGGACCTCGGGCTGCGCTGGCCCTCGCACCTGCTGGCCGCCCGCCATGCGGCGCATCAGCCGCGCACCTGGGCGTACCTCTTCACCTGGCCCTCGCCCCTCGCGGGAGGGGCGCTGCGCGCCTGCCACGCCCTCGATCTTCCCTTCACCTTCGGGACGCTCGCCGCACCGGGCATGGCGGAGCTCGCGGGCGCCGGCGCCGAGGCCGAGGGCCTCTCGGCCCGGCTGCGGGCCGCCTGGGTGGCCTTCGCCCGCGACGGCGACCCCAGCCACCCCGGGCTCGGTGCCTGGCCCTCCTTTGCGCCCCCGCGCTTCGCGACCATGGAGCTCGGTGCCCGCTGCGGGGTGCTCGAGGCGCCCTTCGCGGCCGAGAGCGCGCTCTGGGAGGGGGCGCTCAGGGAATGATCAGATCTCGCGAGGTCCAGCCGGGATAGGCTCGCGCTCGAGGTCACCCATGCACGCCAGCCTTCGCCTCCGGCTCGAGGCCGGGATCCTCGCGACCGCGGCCCTCCTCGCCGCGGCGGCTCCCGCCGCCGCCGACGTCCACTGCGTGAAGGTCGGGGGCGGCGACGGCTGCTTCGCCGCGATCGGCGAGGCCCTCGCGGCCGCCGCGGCGGGGGACGTCGTGCGGGTCGCCGAGGGCACCTACACCGAGAACGTCCTCATCACCTCGAACGTGACCGTCGAAGGGGGCTGGGACGCCGCCTTCGCGGCGCGCGACCCGGCCCTCCGCGTGACGACGATCCAGCCGGCGGTGCCGTCGGAGTCGGTCGTCGCCATCGAGGGGAGCCTGCTCGACCCCGCGTCCTCGACGCCGACCTTCGACGGCTTCGCCGTGAGCGGCGGGCGCGCGGATCTCGGGAGCAACCATGGCGGGGGGCTGCGGCTCCGGTACACCCACTCCCTGGTGCGGAACAACCTCGTGACGGGGAACCGGGCCTACCTCTTCGGAGGGGGGATCTGGGTCCAAGGAGGCGCTCCGCGCCTCGAGGGCAACCGCATCGAGAGCAACGTCGCGACCGACGTCGCGATCGGCGCAGGAGTGAGCCTCGAGGGCACGCAGGCGCTGCTGGTGGACAACGTCATCGAGCTCAACGAGTTCGAGGAGCAGGCGGACAGCGCGGGCACGGGCATCGGGATCGTGGCGGGCGGCCCGGTGCGGATCCGCGGCGGGAGGATCGCGGACAATGTGAGCGCGTTCTACGGGACGGGCGTCTACGCCGTCAACGTCTCGGAGCTCGAGATCGACGGCGTGCGCTTCGAGCGGAACTACGGCTACCCGTCGGGTCACGGCGACGCCGTCTACGTCGACGCGACGCCCACGCGGGTGACGAACACCAGCTTCTTCGAGCACGACGGCTCCCTCGACTCGATCTCGATCGGGCTCGGCAGCCCGACGACGATCGCGAACTGCACCGTGCTCGGGAGCGGCGAGAAGACCGGGATCGCGATCTCCTCGGACCTGACCCTCGTGAACAGCATCGTGACGAACTGGTCCCTCGGGGCGGAGGCCGGCCCGGGCGTCGCCGTGACCGCGACCACCAACGACTTCTTCGGCAACGCCAACGCCACCGCCGGCTTCAGCCTCGACGCCAGCAACCTCTCCGTCGACTCGCTCCTCGACGCCACCTATCACTTGACGGCCGGCTCCCCGCTGATCGACGCCGGCTCGCGCACCGACGGACCCTTCCACGACTTCGACGGCGAGCCGCGCCCGATGGCGGCGCTCGGGTCGCGCTTCTGCTTCGACGTCGGCGCCGACGAGTTCGCCGGCGCGCCCCAGCGGGTGGTGGACCTGGCGCGGGCGGACGCCGACCTGACCCTTCGCGGGCCCGGCAACCCGCCCGAGAACCCCGACTCGATCGGCCCCAACGACTGGATCGGCTACTCGGTCCTCGCCCGGGACGTGAGCGGCGACGGCGCCGACGACCTCCTGGTGTCCGCAGAGGATTGGGCCGAGGACTTCGACACCCTGAACGCGACCGGGCGGCTGTTCGGCTTCCGCCACTTCGGCAGCCGGCGCACCGGCGTCCTCGACCTCGCCGCGACGCCGCCCGACTTCCAGGTGCTGAGCCTGATCCAGAACCAGCACGTCGGCGAAGAGCTCGCCACCGGCGACCTGAACGGCGACGGCACGCCGGACCTCCTCGTCGGTGCGGCCCAGAACCACGACGACCCCGCGGTCGTGCCCGGGGCCTTCGTCCTCTTCGGCGGGGACGCCCTCGCGACGAGCGGCGCCACGATCGAGGCGGGCTCTCTCGGCGACTTCGCCGTGACCGCTCCCGAGCTGGTGATGCTGACCTTCGCCACCGAGAACGGCCTCGCCGCCGGCGACCTGAGCGGCGACGGCGTCGACGACCTGGCGGTCGGCGACCTCGTCGCCGACGACGGGGCCCTCGCGGACACGGGAGCCGTGTTCGTCGTCTTCGGGGGCTCGGGGCTCGCGGGGGCTCACGACCTCGCCTCGGCGCCCGCCGACTTCACCCTGTACGGACCGACCGGGGGCAACGACTCCTTCGGCGGGGGCGCCTACTACGGGGGTCTCGCCCTCGGCGACCTCGACGGCGACGGCGTCCTCGATCTGGCGGCGCGCGACGCCGCGAGCGCCCACGTGCTGTTCGGCCCCCTCGCGCCGGGGGCCCACCACCTGTCGAGCGAGTCGGCCGACGTCACCGTCGGCGGCCTCAGCGAGGGCGGAATGCTCGTGATGGACGCGACGGGCGACCGCGTGCCGGACCTCGTCCTCGACTCCGGCGGCGACGTCCGCGTGCTCCCCGGTCCCTTCGCGACCGGCCAGAACCTCGACGCCGCCGCCGCCGCGGCGTTCACCCTGACCGGCGCGGGCCCCCGCTCCCTCGCCGCCGGCGACCTGCTCGCCGACCTGCGCCCGGAGCTCCTGCTCGGGGACCCAGTCGCCCGCGTGGTGCGCGTCGTGCCGCCGGGGGCCTACGGGCCCGGCGACGTTCCCGTCGACGAGGTGGCGCCCCTGGTCCTCACGGGCCCCCTGGCCGTCGCGCGCAACCTGGGCCACGACGTCGCCGCCGGCGACCTCGACGGCGACGGTCGCGACGACCTCGTGGCGGGGGCCTGGCAGGCGGCGGACCTCACCCTGCCGGACGCCGAGCTCCAGGACGTCGGCAAGGTCTTCGTGGTCTACGGGGACACCTGCGCCGAGTGCGCCTGCCCGGCGCAGCCGTTCCCCGGCTGCATCGCCGCGGCCAAGGGCCGCCTCGTCATCGACGAGCGGAAGCCGGGGAAGGAGAAGCTCTCCCTCAGCCTCGGCAAGCTCGCTGCGGCGAGCGAGCCTCGGGACCTCGGCGATCCCGCCGCCGGCGAGACTCGCTTCGACGTGTGCGTCTACGGCGCGGCTGGGGACCGGGTGGGCGCCCTCGCCGTGGACCGGGCGGGAGAGGCCTGCGGCGCGAAGCCGTGCTGGAAGGCGCTGCGGGGCGGCTTCAAGTACGCCGATCCGGCGGCGGCGGCGAGCGGAGTCGCGAAGCTCCTCGCGAGGGGCGGGGCGGCGGGCAAGGGCAAGCTCTCGCTGAAAGCGCGCAACGACGCGGGCCGCGGCCAGGCGTCGCTCCCGACGGGCCTGTCCGCCGCCCTGGCCGGAGGGACGGGCGCCACGGCCCAGCTCGTCGCCAGCGACGGCGCCTGCTTCGAGCTGGCGGCGACGCGGGTGAAGCGAGCGGAGGCGGCGCGCTTCGACGCCTCGGCGCCGTGAGCTCCGGCCTCAGCCGAGCCTCCGCACCAGCACACTCCCGATCGAGTACCCGGCGCCGAAGGAGCAGAGCACCCCGAGGTCGCCGGGGGCGAGATCGTCGTGGTAGCGGTGGAAGGCGATCACCGAGCCCGCGGAGCTCGTGTTGGCGAACTCGTCGAGGATCACCGGCGCCTCGCCGGGCTTCGGCTCCCGCCCCAGCACCGTGCGCGCGATCAGCTCGTTCATGCCGAGGTTCGCCTGGTGCAGCCAGAGGCGCTTCAGCTCGCCGGGCGCGAGGCCCTCGTCCTTCAGGTGCTCGAGGATCTGCTCGGACACCAGCGGGCACACCTCCCGGAACACCTGCCGGCCGTTCTGGCGGAACAGCAGCTCCTCGGGCGCGCGCGCCTCGTCCTCGCAGGGGTTCAGGAAGCCGAAGTCGTTGCGGATGTTGTTCGAGAAGCGGGTCTGGAGCCGCGTCGAGAGCACCTCGAAGGCCCCGGCGCGCGCCGACGCCGTGGGCTCGAGGAGCACCGCGGTGCAGGCGTCGCCGAAGATGAAGTGGAACTCCCGCAGGGCGAAGTTGTTGTGGCCCGAGGTGAGCTCGGGGCTCAGCACCAGGGCGCAGCGCGCGTGGCCGGCGGCGATCGCGTCCGCCGCCGCCTGGATGCCGAAGGTCGCCGAGGAGCAGGCGACGTTCAGGTCGTAGGCGAAGCCCCGGGCGCCGAGGGCGTGCTGCACCTCGATGGCGACGGCGGGGTAGGGGCGCTGCAGGTTCGAGCAGGCGACGAGCACGGCGTCGACGTCGGCGCCCGAGCGCCCGGCGCGGGCCAGCGCTTCCCGGGCCGCGGCGACGCCGATCTCGGCCTGGATGCCCAGCTCGTGCTCGCCGCGGCGCGGCAGGTGGGGGCGCAGGCGCTCGGGGTCGAGGACGCCGGACTTCTCGACGACGTAGCGGCTGCGGATGCCCGACGCCCGGACGATCCAGGCGTCCGTCGAGGCGTCCCGCGCCTCGGCGCGCCCGGCCTCGATCTCCGCGGCATGGCGCGCGTTCCAGAGCGCCACGGTCCGCTGGTGGGAGGTCACGAGCTCCTCGTTGCTGATGCTCGCCTCGGGGACCCAGAGCCCGCTGCCGGTGATCGCGCTCGCCACGTGCCCCCGCCCTCAGCTCACGCGCCGCTCGCGGCCCTGCCAGTAGCGCTCGCGCAGCACGTACTTCTGGAGCTTCCCGGTGGCGGTGCGCGGCAGGGCCTCGACGAGCTCCACGGAAGTCGGGCACTTGAAGTGGGCGAGGCGCTCCCGGCAGAAGCCGATCAGCTCGGCCTCGCTCGCCGACTTCCCGGGGCGCAGCACCACGAGGGCGCGGGGCGTCTCCCCCCATTTCTCGTGGGGCACCCCGATCACCGCGCACTCGAGCACCGCCGGGTGCTGGTAGAGGGCGTCCTCGATCTCCGGCGAGCTGATGTTCTCGCCGCCCGAGATGATCACGTCCTTCTTGCGGTCGACGATGTGGATGCTGCCGCTCGCGTCCCAGACGGCGAGGTCGCCGGTGTGGAACCAGCCGTCGCGGATCGCCTTGGCCGTCTCCTCGGGCTGCTCCCAGTAGCCCGCGAACACCACGTTCGAGCGCGCGCACACCTCCCCGACGCTCCGGCCGTCCCGGGGCACCGGCTCGCCGGCGTCGTCCACCACGCGGATCTCGACGCCGAGCCCCGGCACCCCGGCGCGGGCGCGGCGGGGCCAGTCGTCGGCGCGGGTGGCGTGGTCGGGCCGGCACACGGTGAGCAGCGGCGCGGTCTCGGTGAGGCCGTAGATCTGGAGGAAGCTCCAGCCGAGCTCGCGCTCCAGCCGCTCGATGAAGGCGGCCGGCGGCGGAGCCCCGGCGACGGTGAAGCGCGGCCGCGTGGTGACGCGGTGCTTCGCGCGGTCCGGGTAGTCGAGGATCGTGCGCAGCACCGCCGGCGCCATGCACGCGAAGGTCACCTTCTCGCGCTCGATCAGCCGGAAGATCTCGGCGGCGTCGACGGCCCGCAGCACGACGTGGGTGCCGCCCATCCCGGTGAGGGCGTAGACGCCCCCCCAGCCGTTGCAGTGGAACATGGGGAGCGTCCACAGTTCGACGTCCTCGTGGCGGACGCCGAGGTGGGCGATCAGGTTGTAGGCGTTCAGGTAGCAGTTGCGGTGGGTGAGCATCACGCCCTTGGGGCGCGCGGTGGTCCCCGAGGTGTAGTTGAGCGACACCACCCCGCTCTCCTCGCGCGGGACCGGCGGCGGGGGATCGGCGGACTCGGGGGCGACCCAGGCGTCGAAGTCCGCGAAGTCCGGGGGCCGCTCCGCGCCCGGGGCCGGCGTCGCGATCCAGTGGCGGACCTTCGGCAGGCGCCCGCGGATCTCGCCGAGGACCGGGGCGTAGGCCGCGTCGACGATCGCGACGCTCACCCCGGCGTGGCCGAGGATGTACTCGTGGTCCGCGGCGGTGAGGCGGTAGTTGAGGGGCACGAGGATCGCGCCGATCTGGCTGGTGGCGTAGAAGCTCTCGAGGAAGTAGTGCGAGTTCGGCGACAGGATGCAGACCCGGTCGCCCGGGCGGACGCCGAGGCCCCGCAGCGCCCGAGAGAAGCGGTTCACGCGCTCGCGCCACTCGCGGTAGCTGTAGCGCTCGGCCCCGTCCACGATGGCGGTCTTGTCCGGGTAGAGGTCCGCCGCGCGGCGCAGGAAGTCGTCGACCAGGAGCGGGACGTCCATCGGCACTCCGAAGGGCCGGGGGCGATCTCGCCCCCGCCGCGCGCGGGAGCATATATGATTCGGCCCGATGACGCGGCTCTCGGCGGTCTGGCAGGCGCTCTGGCGGGGGATCCCGCGCAGGGCCGTCCTGGTGCTGCTCGTCCTCGCGGTTCCCACCGCGGCCTCGCTGGCTGCGCTCTTCGACCCCGCGAGCGGCGGCCTGCGCCTCCGGGTGGACGCTTCGGCGGACCGCCTGCTCCCCGAGGACGCGCCCGAGCGCACCTTCTACGACCGCACGCTGCGCCAGTTCGGCAGCGACAAGGCGCTGGTGGTGGTGCTCGGCGCCCCAGACGTGTTCGCCCGCAGCTTCCTCGCGCGCCTCGTGGAGCTGACGCGGCGCCTCGAGGAGCGGCCCGAGGTGGCGTCGGTGCTCTCGCTGGCGAACGCGCCGAACGTGCGCTCGGTGGACGAGGACGTCGTCGTCGAGCCCTTCCTGGCCGAGCTTCCGGGCGACCGGGATGGCCTGCTCGCCCTGCGCCGGAGCGTGCTCGCGAGCCCGCTCTACGGCGGGAGCCTGGTGGCGGCCGACGGGCGCGCCACCGCCCTCGTGGTCCGGCTGCGGGGGCTCTCGGACGACGAGGTGATGCGCGGGGAGGTCGACCTGCGCGTCCTCGCCGAGGCCCGCGGCGCCTTCGAGGGCGAGCCCGGCGCCGAGGTCTGGCTCACGGGCGGGCCCCACATCCAGGCCGAGGGCGCGCGGGTGCTGCTCGCCGAGAGCGTGACGCTGCCCCTCGCGTCCCTCGCCCTCCTCGGAGCGATCCTGGTGCTGGCGCTGCGCACCGGGCGCGGCGTCGCGCTGCCCCTCGCGACGATCTCCCTCGGCGTGCTCTGGACCCTCGGGCTCGCAGCCGCCCTGGGCCACGCGCTGAACGCGGTCACGGTGCTCGTGCCTCCGCTCCTCGTCACTCTCGGCCTCTCCTACAGCGTGCACGTCGTGGCCGAGTACTACGAGGAGGTGCGGGCCCACGCCGGCGGCGAGCGCCGCGCCCTGGTCGGAGAGGCCCTCCAGCGCACGGCCCTGCCGCTCTTCACCTGCGGCGTCACCACGGCCGTCGGCTTCGGCACCCTCTGCCTGTCGCCGCTCGGGGCGGTGCGCGATTTCGGCTGGCTCTCCGTCGCGGGCACCGTGTTCACGCTGGTCGCGTCGCTGAGCTTCGCCCCGGCGGTGCTCGCGCTGCTCCCCGCGCCGCGGCGCCTGCCGCCGCTCGGCGGGGGCGGCGGCCTCTCCCAGGTCCTCGGGCGCGCCTGGGCGGCCCTCGCGCGCTTCGACGTCGAGCGCCGTCAGGTCGTCTTCGCGGCGTCCTTCGCCGTGCTCGCCCTCTCTTTGCTCGGCGCGACGCGCATGGAGGTGGGCACCCAGCAGATCGAGAAGTTCGCCGCCGACGCCCCGGTCCGGGTCCACTTCGAGGCGGTGAACGAGCGCTTCGGCGGGGTGAACCCCCTCACGATCGTGCTCGAGACCGCGCGCACCGAGGGCTTCAAGGACCCGGAGACCCTGCGCGCAGTCGAGTCTCTCCAGACCTGGCTCGAGGCCCAGCCGGAGATCGGCGGCACCACGTCCCTGGTGGACTATCTCGAGGTGGCCCACCGCGCCTTCCTCGGCCAGGAGGACGCGCCCCTCGCGATCCCCGCGAGCCGCAGCCTCGTGAGCCAGATCCTGTTCGCGGCCGGGAGCGACGAGCTGGAGCGCTTCGTCGACGGGCCCTTCGAGGCGGCGGCCGTGCACGTCCGCGCGAAGGTGATCGACTCCAGCGAGGTCGCGGCGCTCGTGGGACGGATCGAGGCGCGCCTCCGGGACCTCCCGGAGCCTCTGCGCGCGACCGAGACCGGAAGCTCGGTGGTCTTCAACCAGGCCCTCGACGAGATCATCCGCGGCCAGGCGACGAGCCTCGTGACGGGGCTCGGCATCATCTACGCGATCCTCGCGGTGATGTTCCTCTCGGCGCGCATCGGCCTCGTCGCGCTGATCCCGAACGTGCTCCCGATCGCCTTCTACTTCGGCCTGCTCGGCTGGACCGGCATCACGCTCTCGCCGGGCACGAGCCTCGTCGCGCCGATCGTGCTCGGCATCGCCGTCGACGACACGATCCACTACTTCGCCCGCTTCATGGACGACGCCCGGCGTCTCGCCAGCGAGCGCCAGGCGACCGAGTCGGCGCTGCGGGCGATCGGCCCCCCGGTCACCACCACCGCCGTCGCCCTCTGCGCGGGCTTCCTGGTGCTGAACTTCAGCGCGTTCGAGACCCAGGGCGAGCTCGGCAGCCTCGCGGCCGCGACCCTCGCCTTCGGCTGGCTGTGCGACGTGACGCTCACGCCGGCCCTGTGCTCGGGCCTGCGCATCGTCACCCTCTGGGAGCTCCTGAGCCTCGACCTCGGCAGCGAGCCCCAGCGCAGCATCGGCCTGTTCCGGGGCCTGAGCACCGCCCAGGCGCGCATCGTGGCGCTGATGGGGGCCCTGGTGCCGGTGCGCGGAGGCGAGCGCCTGTGGCGCACGGGCGACCCCGCCGACGCCCTCTACGTGGTGATCGACGGCAAGCTCCGCGCGTCCATCGAGCGCGGGGGCGCCGTGCGCGAGCTCGCCGTCCACGGCCGCGGCGACGTGCTCGGCGAGGTGGGCCTCGCCCAGCACGCCCGCAGCGCCGACGTCGACGCCCTCGAGGACGGCCGCCTGCTGCGCCTCACCCAGCAGCACTTCGACCAGCTCGCGCGCCGCTACCCGCGCATCGCCGCCGTCGTGCTGCGCAACCTCAACGAGGTGCTGGCCGAGCGTCTGGCGCGCCTCACGGACCGCTACGGGAACGAGGCGTCGCGGGGCTGAGCGCGGGCGCCCTGGCCGGAGGCGGGCCGGAGCGGGATGGGAGCCGGACCAGAGCCGGACCGGAGGGGGATCGGAACCGGACCGGAGCCGGACCGGAGGCTTCGGAAGCTGAAGAGGTCGGGATCGTCGCGTTACATCGGTGGTGACGCGGGGCATCGAGGACGCCTTCCGCCGGGGCCGCGCCCGGGCGAGCCGCGGGAGACGCCTGGGCTCGGCGGGTCGTGCGCGGGCATCGTGCTGGGCGGTGCGAGCCGCGAGGCTAGAGCTTCTCCGGCGTGCCGAAGGTCCCGCGCATGTGGGGCACCCAGGTGGCGAGGGCGGGGGGCTTCGGGAGGCCGAGGGAGCGCAGGGCGTCGGCGATCGGGTGGTCGCCGAGGTCGAGGGACACGGCGGGGCCGGAGGGGTTCAGCACCGCGGGGCCCGCGGTGGTCATGGGCGTGCGGTGGGGCGCGCCCTCGAGGTAGGTGTAGGTGACGCCCGAGGTGGTCGCGTCAGCGCTCGCCTCGCCGCCCCGGGGCACGGTGAGCGTGAAGACGCGGCGGCCCTCCATCCAGAGCGTGCCGGTGACGCGGTCGGCGGCGTAGTCGTAGTCGATCTTCTCGACGCTCTTCGGGAAGCCCCAGATGGTGCAGCCGGCCTCGCAGGTGAAGCTCTGGTCCACCGGCAGGCGCCAGATGAAGCTGCCGGCCTGCTCGGGGCCCGTGCCGCGCGGGTGGACGAAGAAGATCACGGCGACCTCGCGGTAGTCGCCGAGGTCGTTGTCCTGGTAGTCGATGAGGCCGAGGATGAGCTGGGTCTGGCCCCCGCCGACGTCGAGGGGCTGGAAGGCGTCGTCGGGCAGCAGCTTCGCCACGGCGGCGGCCGGCACCAGCCAGAGGGCGCTCGCATTGGTGGCCCGGCGCACCTCGACGGGGAGGCTGACCGTGCGGCCCTGGATCGTGTAGCGGGCGGGGGCGCTCATGCTCGTTCCTCCTCGCGTCGGCGGCCGGCGCCGAGCATGCCACAGGCGCGCTCGACCGGAAATAGAACGCGTTCTAGACTGGCTCCGGCGCGGCGCCGCGCCCGGAGGGCCCATGGACCTCGCCGAGATCGACCTCGCCGACCCCGACCGCTTCGCCGACGGCACGCCCCACCACTGGTTCAAGGCCCTGCGCGCGGAGGACCCCGTCCACTGGCACCCGGAGCGGAACGGGCCGGGCTTCTGGTGCGTCACGAAGTACGACGACCTGCGCTTCGTGTCGCGCAACCCCCAGCTCTTCTCGTCGTGGCTCGGCGGCACCAACATCCACGACGTCCCCGAGGACGTGCTGCCGCGCCTGCGCGTGCTGATGCTGAACATGGACCCTCCCCAGCACGTGAAGTTCCGGCGCATCGTGCAGCGCGGCTTCACGCCGCGCATGGTGGCGGCCCAGGAGCCCCACATCCGCGAACTCGCGCGGCGCATCGTCGACGCCGTGGCGCCCCGGGGCGAGGCCGAGTTCGTCGAGGAGCTCGCGGCCGAGCTGCCCCTCCAGGTGATCTGCGAGCTACTGGGCGTGCCCCTCGAGGACCGCAAGCTGATCTTCGACCTCACCAACACCATGGTCGGCTTCGACGACCCGGAGCTCGGCGGCGACGAGGCGAAGCGCATGCAGGCCTCGGCGGGCCTGTTCGCCTACTCGATGAAGCTGGCCGAGCGCTTCAAGGCGGAGCCCGCGGACAACCTGACCACGAGCTTGCTGCGCGGCGAGGTCGACGGCGAGAACCTCTCGGAGCTCGAGTACGCCTCGTTCTTCCTGCTGCTCTGCGTCGCCGGCAACGAGACCACCCGCACCGTCACCACCAACGGCTTCAGGCTGCTGCTCGACCACCCCGATCAGCTCGCGCTGCTGGCGCGCGAGCCCGCGCGCATCCCGCTGGCGGTGGAGGAGATCCTGCGCTTCGAGCCCGCGGTCCACTACTTCCGGCGCACCGCCGGCCAGGACGTGGAGCTGCGGGGCCGGCGCATCCGCAAGGGCCAGAAGGTCGTGATGTGGTACCCGTCGGCCAACCGGGACGAGGAGGTGTTCGCCGACCCGGACCGCTTCGACGTGACCCGCGAGGGCAACGAGCACCTCGCCTTCGGCATCGGCGAGCACTACTGCCTGGGGGCGAACCTCGCGCGCCTCGAGCTGAAGGTGATCTTCGAGGAGCTGGTGACGCGCCTGCGCAGCCCGCGCCTCGCGGCCCCGCCGCGCCGGCTGCGCTCGAACTTCATCAACGGCGTGAAGGAGATGCGGATCGCCTTCGAGCCGGAGGCGCGGCCCTAGCTGGCGCCGCGTGCCGCGTCGACGCTCCAGATGCCGGAGCCCTTCGCGGCGATGTACAGGAACACGAAGCAGTAGAGCGCCGCCGGCTCGCCCTTGTTGTTGAGGGGCAGCAGCCCCCAGGGCAGGCTCCCGAGGCCCTGCGGGAAGTGAGCCATGAAGTAGGCGACGGCCATGGTGCCGCTGGCGAGGAACGCAGCGACGCCGGCGAGGAGGCCCACCATCACGAGGAGGCCCGCCCCGGTCTCGATCAGCGCCGCGGCCCAGAAGAGCGGCGCCGGCATCTGCGGCGGCGGGGCACCCATCAGAAGCTTCTGCACGCCGTGGCAGAAGAAGAGAAAGCCGACCACGATGCGCATCGCGGCGTAGATCTGCTCGCTGTAGGGCTTCAGGAATCCCATGGCTCTCCTCCCGCGCGGGTTGCCGCCCAGTATACGCTGGGAACCGGGCGCGCAAGGCGAAACGAGCGGGATCCGAGGGTGGAATCGCCCTCAGGGCGCCTGGCAGCCGAGGCCCGGGACGAAGCCCGTGTCCGGTGCGCCGGCGGCGATCCAGGCCTCGAGGAGCGCGATCTCCCTGGCGGGAATCTTCGGCAGGCCGCGGGGCATGCGTTCGCCCTCGTCGAGGTCGAGCGTGCCGCGCAGCTTGTCGAGGAGGAAGCTGTTGTCCGGGTTGCCGGGGTCGACGCGGAGCTTGCCGGCGAGGCGCGCCGTCAGGTTGTCGGGCTCGATGCCGACGAGGTTCGCGTGTGCCTGCCCCGGCAGGAGGTTCAGGGTGTGCTCGCTCTGGGGGCCGTTGTGGCAGGTGTCCCGCGAGCAGGTCGGCGCGAAGACGTGGCGCTCGAGCAGGTCGAGGGTCGACACGGCGTCGTCGCAGGGGCCCGTGCCCGGGGCCGGCAGACACTGCATCGGGAGCGCGTCCTCGTCGGGCGCCCCCTCGCTGGCGTGCACGGTCGCACGAATCGTCTTCTTGAACTTGCGGAAGGCGGCGCCGCCCTTGCGGAAGCGCACGTCGAGGGGCAGCACCATCGCCACCGTCCCCACGCACTCGTCGGTCTCGCTCGCGTTCAACGGAAGCGCGAGGGCGGTGACAGTGTCCTGGAGCGTCTGGAACTCGAAGTCGTGGAGCGGCTCGGTGTCGGGCTGGACGTTCTGGATCTCGTAGACGTCGAGCTCCCGCGGTGCGCACAGGCCCTTGGGGTCGGTCCGGTTCAGGCAGACGCCCACCTCGAAGAGGCAGACGCCCGGGGCGGGGTCGGCGTCGCAGCTCGGGTCGTTGTCCACGCAGCGGATGCGGGGCTTCCCGCTCGGAGGGATGGCCGCGGCGTCGAAGCCGTGGAGGCACTCGTCGGCCTTGCCCTCGGCGCGGGCGGGGGACGCCGCCCCGGCAACGAGCAGCAGGGCCGCGAAGAAGAGGGCAGGGGGGAGGCGCATCCTCTGGCGCATCGGCCCCGAGCGGCGCCGGATTGAGTCGTTCCCCCCGGGCCGGGGGCCGGGCGTGACGGCGGTCACCTCCCGCCTCAGCTCTTCACCAGGTACTCGCTCATCGCGAAGCAGCGGATCCGCGGCAGGTCGAGGAATCCGCGCACGCTCTCGAGCATGCGCGCCACGTGGGCGCGCAGGCGCTCCTCCGAGCCCTCGGCGAGGTAGAAGAGCATGGGGTCCGTCACGTGGGCCTTCGACGGCCAGCACTCCTCCACGATGCCCTCGTAGGGCGGCGCCCCGGGCGTCACGGCGCGCACGACCTCGTTGCGCACGTAGCGCATGCGAGGCTGGATCTCCTCGGAGACCGGCGACTGCACGCCGTGCCAGTGGGCGATCCAGGCCGCGTGCTCGAGGCGGGCGGGCCGCTCCATCAAGGTCAGCATCAGGAGGCCCGGCGAGCGCGCGCCGTCGGGCCAGTCCCTCGGCTTCGAGAAGCGGTTGCCGCCGTAGTCGCGGTAGAGGGACTCGCTCACGAGGTAGCCGGCGTGGCGCGCGCAGAAGTCGCCGAGCAGGGCCTCGAAGGGGCCGCGCCGGTCGTAGCAGTCGAGGAACAGCGAGACCTCGGCGGCCACCGGCTCCTCGCCCGCGGGCAGGGGCACGGGCAGGCGCACCTCCGCGTCCGAGTCGGCGACGTTCAGCGTGAGGCGCAGCGCGCCGAGATCGAGGAGGCGCGGCGCGGCCTCGCCGAGCAGCCGGTCGCGCAGGGCGTCGCCCGACTCTCCGGGACGGCCCCAGAGCAGGTACACGAGCTTCTCCACCGCTCAGCGTCCCTCGAAGCGGGGCGCTCGCTTCGCGAGGAACGCCGCGATGCCCTCGCTGCCGTCGCGGCTGCGGGCAGCGTCGGCGATGGCGTGGGCCTCCCATTCCATCTGCGCCTCGAGGCCCTGGCCCGCCGAGAGCAGCAGCAGGCGCTTCACCGCGCCGAAGGACGCCGTGGCCCCGCTCGCGAGCTCCCGGGCGAGGGCCTCCGCCTCGCCGAGGAGCGCCGGGGCGGGGACGACCCGGTTCACGAGGCCCCAGGCGAGGGCCTCCTCGGCCGAGAGCGTGCGGTTCGTGAGCATCAGCTCGAGGGCGCGCCGGTGGCCGACGAGGCGCGGCAGGTACCAGGTCGAGCTGCCGTCGGGAGCCAGGCCGATCTTCGTGTAGGCCATTGTGAACTTCGCCGCGTCGCTCGCGAGAACGAGGTCGGCGGCGCAGGCGAGGGCGAGCCCGGCTCCCGCCGCCGGCCCGTTCACCGCCGCGACGACGGGCGCGTCCATCCGCGCGAAGCGCGAGATGGCCACGTGGAGCTGGGCGGTGATCTGCTTGATCAGCGCCGGCACTCCGTCGCCCGCTCCGGCGAAGGCTCCGATGTCGCCGCCGGCGCAGAACATCTTGCCCTCCCCGGTCAGCACCACGGCGCGCACGGCCCGGTCCTCGGCGCAGCGCAGCGCGGCGTCGGCCAGCTCCCGGGCGAGGGCGAGGTCGATGGTGTTGGCCGCGTCGGGGCGCGCCAGCGTGATGCGGGCGACGCCGCTGCTCGCTTCGAAGCGCAGGTTCTCGTAGCCCAATGGGTTTCCTCCTCGAAAGCTCAGGGGCCCGCCGCCTGGGCGGCGAATCCGTCCACCAGGGCGTCGAGCTCGGCGGCGGCGGCGTCCGGGGACGTGCCGCCGTAGACGACCCCCTCCTCCGC
>Ga0105107_10001459_pt1 | contig 15253 bp, 14 predicted proteins | sample PPLLaktember2015_6_FD_79335 | JGI IMG/M metagenome (GOLD analysis project Ga0105107, IMG submission 79335) | Freshwater sediment microbial communities from Prairie Pothole Lake near Jamestown, North Dakota, USA - PPLs Lake P8 Core (1) Depth... | ecosystem: Environmental > Aquatic > Freshwater >...
GAGCTTCTACGCTGCGGCGGTCAACGATCTCGCCACGGAGATCAAGACCGCCTATCGCTCCAGATAGCTCGCTATGACAGCGGATGCGCCCCTCGTGATCCGTCCCGCTATCCGCGCGGACGTGCCGGTCCTGCTCGAGCTGCTCCGCGGCCTCGCGGAATACGAGCGCCTGTCGCACCTTGTCGCCGCCGATGCGCCGCTGCTCGAGCGCGAGCTCTTTGCGCCGGGCGCCAACTCCGAAGCCGTGCTCGGGTTCGCAGACGGCGCGCCGTTCGGGTTCGCCGTTTACTTCCACAACTTCTCGACGTTCCTCGGCCGCCGGGGGCTCTACCTCGAGGACCTGTTCGTGCAGCCCGCGTATCGACGCCGCGGCTACGGCCGCGCCCTCCTGCTTCACGTTGCGCGCATCGCGCACAGCCGCGGCTGCGGGCGCTTCGAATGGATGGCGCTCGACTGGAATGCGCCGGCGATCGCCTTCTACAAGTCGCTCGGCGCGGTCGAGATGGCCGAGTGGCGACTCTTTCGCGTCACCGGCGAAGCGCTCGCGCGCCTCGCCAATGTAACGGACTAGAGCAGCGCTTCCCTCGACAAGCCGCGCCGCTTGAGCGTGCGACGGAGCTGCGCGAGCGCCTCGATCTGGATCTGGCGCACCCGCTCGCGAGTGACGCCGAGCCGCTCCGCAAGCGCGTCGAGCGTCGCGACCTCGTGGCCGCAGAGGCCGAAGCGCCACTCGATCACCTCGCGGCTGCGGTCGCTCAGCTGGCCGAGCCAATCGTTCACCAGGCTCGCGATCTCGGCGCTTTCCAGCCGCGACTCGGGATTCGCGCCCGCGTCGTCGGCGATCGACTCGCCGATCGAGAGCATCGGGTCGATGTCGAGCGGCGCGTCGAGCGACGCGAGCCGCTCGCCGTGGCCGAGCACGCGGCGCACCTCCGCGACCGGCCGCCCGAGGTGATCGGCGATGTCCTCGGCGCGCGGCTCCTGCTCGTTGGCCGCCTCGAGGTTGCGCTTCGCGCGCAGCACCGCGTTCAGGTCCTTCACCACGTGCACCGGCAGCCGGATCGTGCGCGACTGGTTCATGAGCGCGCGCTCGACGCTCTGCCGGATCCACCACGTCGCGTAGGTCGAGAAGCGGAAGCCGCGCTCGGGGTCGAACTTCTCGAGCGCGTGCATCAGGCCGAGGTTGCCTTCCTCGACGAGGTCGAGCAGCGGCAGGCCGCGGTGCAGGTACGGCTTGGCGATGCTCACCACCAGCCGCAGGTTGTGCTCGATCATCTTCTGGCGCGCGGCGAAGTCGCCGCGCACGACGCGCCGCGCGTACTCGAGCTCCTCCTCCGGCTTGAGCAGCCGGTTGTGCCCGATCTCGTGCAGATAGAGCTGGGTGACGTCGGCGGCGGGCCCGTCGTCCTCGGTGCCCGAGGGCAATGCGCCGGGCTCCCCCGCGCCGGCCAGCTCGCGCAGCCCGGCTTCGAGGAGCTCCTCGGGCGAAATCGAGTCCTGGCTGGCGATCGGCATTGGTCCGCCCGGTGGCGCGTCGTCCTGCTGCGGACCCGCGCTCGACGCGATGCGCGGCCGTCAGTTCGGGCGGTTCGGCAGGTACTGCAGCGGGTCGACGGGCTTGCCGAGCCGGCGAATCTCGAAATGCAGCTTCGCCGCGTCGGCGCCGCTCGAACCCAGCTCCGCGATCTTCTGTCCCTTCGAAACGCTCTGCCCCTCTTTTACCAAGATCTGGCTGTTATGGGCATAAGCCGAAAGATAGGTGCCGTTGTGGCGGATGATGACGAGCTTCCCGTAGGCGGGAATGCCCTCGCCGCTATAGACAACCTTCCCCCCGGCGGAGGCATAGACCGGATCGCCTACCCGGCCGCCGATGTCTAGACCCTTGTTGCCGGCCCCGTTGAAGTTGGCGACGACCTTGCCCGCGGTCGGCCAGCTCCAGTCGACGCGCTCCTCGGGGCCGTCCGGCTCGGGCTTCGCGGGCGGCGCGGGCTCGATCTTCGCGACCGGCGGGGCCTCGGGCTTGGGCGCGGGCGTGGCGACGGGCGGCGGCGCCTCCGGCCGCGCCGGCGCCGCGGCACGCGCGGCGTCGCCCCGCTGCACCGCGGCGAGGTTCTCGTCCGAATAGGGTAGGCGCACCCCCTTGGGTTCGGTCTTGAGCGCCCCGCCCGCGGCCGCAGTGGCGCCGGGAGCCGGCGCCACCCCCGACGGCGCGTCGGCGCCCAGCGGGCGGACGGCGATCGGCTGCGACGGCGCCACCGGACTGACCGTGACCGGCCCGTCCGCCGCGGGCCCGGGTCGACGCACCACGAGCGATTGGCCGGCGCTCAGCCGGGTCGGGTCCGAGAGCTGGTTCCAAGCCGCGAGGTCCCGCCAGTCCACGCCTTGATCCAGGGCGATGCTGTACAGCGTATCGCCGCGCTTGACGACGTAGGTCTCGGGCTGCGCGGACGGCGCGGCGCTCGGCGCGGCCGGCTTGGCCGCGGGCGGCGGCAGCCGGTCGACGACGGGCGCGGGCCGGCGCGACGCGCAGCCGGCGGCGACTGCGATCACGCAGCACAGGACGACCGAGCGATAACCGAGACCGTTCACGCTGCCCACTTGCCGCTTCCCGCCGTTAGCCTTTTCCCACGCGCATCGGCACGAACTTCACCGGGTCGAGCCGGTGCTCCTTGAACCCGCTCGCGGTCCGCTCGAAGACGCGCAGCTGCTGCTCGTCCGCTCCGACCGGAATCACCAGGCGCCCGGCGCGCGCGAGCTGATCGAGCAGCGCACGCGGCACCTGCGGCGGCGCCGCAGCGACCACGATCGCGTCGAACGGCGCCGCCTCCGGCAGCCCTTTGAAGCCGTCGCCGTGCACCAGGCGCAGGTTCGCGATGCGGAGCGACCGCAGGTTGGCGCGCGCCTTCTCGGCGAGTGCCCCGATGCGCTCGATCGAATACGCCTCGGCCGCCAGGCGCGCGAGCACCGCAGCCTGATAGCCGCACCCCGTACCGACCTCGAGCGCACGGCCGAGTTCCCGGCCGGCGCGCGCCGTCTCGAGCATGCGCGCGACCACGTACGGCTGCGAGATCGTCTGCTCGAACCCGATCGGCAGCGCGGTGTCCTCGTACGCCCGGCTCGCCAGGGCGGCATCCACGAAGTGATGCCGCGGCACCGCCGCCATCGCCGCGAGCACCGCTTCGTCCGCGATCCCCTGCTCGCGCAGGCGCGCGATCATCCGGTCGCGGGTGCGCTGCGACGTCATGCCGATGCCGGGCGGGGCCGCGCGGGCGTTCACTCCATCCACTCCCGGATGCGCGTGATCTGGTGCGAGTGCGTCAGGTCGACCTGCAGCGGCGTGATCGACACGCGGTTCGACGCGACCGCGTGGAAATCGGTGCCCGGCCCGGAGTCCTGCGCCGCGCCTGCGGCGCCGATCCAGTACATCATCTCGCCGCGCGGATTCTCGACCTTCACGACGCCCTCGGCCTTGTGACGCTTGCCGAGCCGGGTGACCTCGATGCCGTCGAGCGTCTCGAACGGGATGTCCGGCACGTTGACGTTGAGCAGCACCGGATGCTCGATCGGCTGGTTCTGGAACCGCCGGACGATGTCGCGCGCGACGCGCGCCGCGGTGGGGAAGTTGCGCCCGGCCTTGCTCGTGAGCGACAGCGCCACCGACGGGATGCCGAGGAGAAAACCCTCGGTGGCCGCGGCGACGGTGCCCGAATAGATCGTGTCGTCGCCCATGTTCGCGCCGAGGTTGATGCCGGAGACGACCAGGTCAGGCAGCTCCTCCAGGAGGCCGGTCACCGCCAGGTGCACGCAATCGGTCGGCGTGCCGTTCACGAACATGAACCCGTTGGCGGAGCGCCGCACCGCGAGCGGGCGGTCGAGCGTCAGCGAGTTGGAGGCGCCGCTGCGATCGCGCTCCGGCGCGACCACCACGACCTCGCCGAGATCGGCCAGGGCGTCGGCGAGATGCGCGAGGCCCGGCGCGAAGTATCCGTCGTCGTTGGAGAGGAGGATCCGCATCCGGCGACGCCGTCAGGCCCCGAGAACCGCGGAAGGACTCGCTGCCTGGAGCGTGTGTGCGTGGTGCGTGCGCATCTTGCGCCGGGATTGTAGCGCACGCACCGTGGCCCGAGCGTCGTTCGGGCACGACACTTCCCGCGCGCTCCCCGTAGAATCGGGCACACCATGCGAATCGCCGCGAAGATTTCAGTCCCGTGACCGGTCCCGGCCGCGACGCGGTCGCCGGGTATCGGGGTCTCCCGGCCGATCGCCCGTTCAAGAAGGCCACGAAATGAGCACTGCGCGCTTCCGCGTCGGCATCTCGCCCGACGTCCTCGACACTCGCGGCGGCACGATCTTCGATCCGGGCGCGCTCGAGCTGCTGGCAGCGCCGGGGATCGAGTGGCAGTACCTGACGGCTGCCGAGGAGAAGCTGATCGCGTCGGAGACGGCCGCCGCCTACGACGCCGTCTGCCTGATGCTCGGCCGCGTGACGCGGGAGACGTTCGCCCGGGGCGCGGGCCGCCTCAAGATCGTCGCGCGCTTCGGCGTCGGCTTCGATACGATCGACGTGCCGGCGTGCACCGACAACGGCGTGCTGCTGACGATCGCGCCGGACGGCGTCCGCCGGCCGGTTGCGGTCAACGTCATCACCTTTATCCTCGTGCTCGCGCAGCGGCTGTTCGCCAAGGACCGCCTCACGCGCGCGGGTCGCTGGGCGGAAAAGGTCAATTACATGGGCATGGGCGTGACCGGCCGCACCCTTGGCGCGATCGGCATGGGCAACATCGGCGCCGAGGTGTTCCGCCTCGCCCCGCCGTTCGGCATGCGCCACATCGCGTACGACCCGTACGTCGCCCCAGAGCAGGCGCGCGCGCTGGGCGTGGAGCTGGTCGGCCTCGACACCCTCCTCCGCACCGCGGACTTCGTGTGCGTGATGTGCCCGCTGAACGACGAGACGCGCGGCATGATCGGCGCGCGCGAGCTCGCGCTCATGAAGCCGACCGCCTACCTGATCAACACCGCACGCGGCCCGATCGTCCAGGAACAGGCGCTCCACGACGCCCTCGTGGCGCGACGCATCGCCGGCGCTGCGCTCGACGTCTTCGAGGTCGAGCCGACGCCGGCCGACAACCCGATCCTCGCGCTCGACAACGTCGTCGTCACACCGCACGCGTTCTGCTTCACCGACGAGTGCCTGACGGGTCTCGCGCGCAGCGCGTTCACCAGCGTGCTGGACGTGTCGCAAGGCCGCGCCCCGCGACACATCGTGAACCGCGCGGCGCTCGCGCACGCGCGGCTCGCCGGGCTCGCCCCGACCCGGGCGTGAGGCCGCGCGGAAATCAGCCGCCCGGCGTCACCGCCCGGATCTGCTCGAGACCGTGACTCGCGGCCCCGAGCAGCGCCACCTGCGCCAAGGTCACGACATGGACCGGCATGTGCGCGACCATGCTTTTCATGCGTCCCTTGTCCTGGATGCGCGCGAGAAAACCGCCCGCCTGCAGCTTCGGCAGGATGCGCGCGGGAATGCCGCCGGCGATGTAGACGCCAGCGGTGCTCAGCGTCTTCAGCATCAGGTTCGAGGTCTCCGTGCCGAGGATCGCGACGAAGCTCTCGAGCGCCGCGGCGCACAGCGGATCGGGCGTCGCTGGATCGAGCGCGCCGTCGAAGATCACGCGCGCCTGCTCGTGCTCCGGCGCCTCGGCCAGCCGTGCGGCGATCGACTGAGACTCGATCACGGCGCGCCGGTCGCGGTGGAACGCGTACAGGTTGACCATGCCGATGCCCGAGCACACGCGCTCGTAGCTGACGTGGCCGAACCGCTCCCGAACGTATAGATAGAGAGCCGCTTCGTCGGGCGTCGCCGGCCCGAAGCTCGCATGGCCTCCCTCCGACGCGTACGCGCGGTAGCGGTTGCCGTCCCAGGTCAAGAACGCTTCGCCTAGACCGGTCCCGGGCGCGATCACTGCGATCGTCCCGCCCGCCACGGGCTTGCCGGCATTCAGCGTGACGACGTCAGCCGCGCCCAGGTAGGGCACTGCGGCGGCCATCGCGGCCAGATCGTTCAGCAGCCACACGGCTTTCACGCCGAGCGCGCGCGCAAGCGCGGTCTCCTCGAGCAGCCATGGCAGGTTGGTGAGCTGTGCGCGGCCGTCCACCACCGGCCCCGCGACATCGAAGCACGCATAGTCGACGACGAGGCCGTGCGCATCGAGGAAGGCGCGCGCGAGCGGCACCATCCCGTCGTAGCCGGTGCTGGAAAGCCGGCCGGTCGCGAGCGGCGCGCGCGGCCCCGACCCGAGCGCGTACACGCCGAGATCGGTCTTGGTTCCGCCGATGTCGGCGGCGAGCAGGCAGGGCCCGGGCGCGAGGTGGGCGGTCGGCATCAGAGGTCTTTCGCGAACGCAGAGCAGGCGATTACCTTGGCCGATGGTACTACGCGCCCGATAGGCGAAAGCGCGCGCCGCGGAGCGTGCCCGCGGACACGGCCCCGGGACTGAGTACGGCGCTATGATGCGAGGAAACCCCGACGAGGAACGCCGACGTGATCGTCAAGCAGATCTGGACGGGCAACGTTTACCGCAACTTCAATTACCTCATCGCCTGCAGCGAAACGGGCGAGGCGCTCGCGATCGACCCCCTGGACTACGAGAAGTGCCTGATGGCCGCCAAGGACGAGGGCTGGACCATCACCCAGATCCTGAACACGCACGAGCATCGCGACCACACCGGCGGGAACGACGCGATGGTCAAGAAGACCGGCGCCAGGATCCTGGCGCACAAGAATGCGGGCGACAAGATCTCCGGCATGACGCGCGGCCTGGGCGCCGGTGACGTTGTGAAGGTGGGAAAGACCGTCGAGCTGGAGGTGCTGGACACGCCGGGCCACACGATGAGCCACGTGTGCCTGCTGTCCCACACCGATCAGCCGTCGCTGTTCTGCGGCGACACGCTGTTCAATGCCGGGGCGGGCAACTGCCACAACGGCGGCCATCCGGCGGAGCTCTACAGGACCTTCTCCGAGCAACTCGACCGGCTGCCCTCGTCCACCCTGATCTACCCGGGCCACGACTACATCGAGAACAATTTGCGGTTCACCTTGAATCGCGAGCCGGACAACCGGACGGCGCAGGAAATGCTCGACCAGCTCGCGGGCCAGGACCCCAGCCGCGCGTACGTCTCGACGCTGGAAGTCGAGCGGCAGGTGAACACGTTCTTCCGGCTGACGAGCCCGACGGTGATCAGGACGCTGCGCGAGGCCTTTCCCGACCTCCCGGAGAGTCCGGACCAGCGCACCGTGTTCGTGAAACTGAGAGAGCTGCGCAACAACTGGTGAGCGGCGCATCGGTCACCGGCGCGCGCTCCGAGCTCGGCCGCCTGCTCCTGCAGCGGCGCGCGCGCGGCAGCGCTCACATCAATGTCGCCGGACAGCAGGCAAACACGCTGCTGCACGACGGGCATGCCTGGAAGGGGTTCTCGCGAGCGGCGCTGACGGGCGTGCGCCGGGCGCTGCGCGCCGACGCGAGCCTGCTCGTGCACGCGAGCTTCGCGTTCGTGCTGGGGCGTCCGCAGAAGGATCCGTTGCGCTCGCTCGCGGAAGCGATCCTGGAGTGCGAGCAAATCGCCCTGTCCGGGCCGGTCCCCGCGTGCGTGGTCCGCCTCGGCTATCTGTACGGCCCCGAGAGCGCCGACCTGCGGGCCTACCGCAAGGCGTTCCGCCTCGGGCGGCCATATTGGGCGGGCGCGCGCAAAGCCCTGCAGTACCACCTGCACCAGCACGATGCCGTCAGCGCCCTGCTCCTGGCCGCGCGGCGCCGCAACGCCGGAAAAATCCTGTACGCGACCGACGGCAAACCGGTCGCGTTCATGCAGTTCATGGACGACTTCGCCCGGAAGATCGGACGTCGCGTGCCGCTGCACGTGCCGATCATCGCCGCTCCGGTCATGCGGCTGATCGTGCGCGAAGAGCACATGCAGCAGGCCGCGCTCGCCATGCCGCGGCGGGCGCCCGCGCCGAGCGTGCCAGGTTGGAAACCCGAGTTCTCGGATTACCGCGCCGGTCTCGATCAGAGCATCGCCACCTGGGACGCCTGAGCTACCGCGAACGCGGGCGATGACACAGGTCCGGAATGAAGCGGATTAGACGCAAGGGCGCCGCGCCCCTCGGCCTGCGCGAGCAGAAGAAACTCGTGACCCGCGAGCGCGTCCGCGCCGCGGCCGCCGATCTCTTCACCCGCCACGGCTACGGCGACGCCACGATGCGCGGCATCGCGCAGCGCGCGCACGTCGGCCTCGGCACGCTGTTCAACTACGCCGCGGACAAGCGCGACCTCGTCTTTCTCATCTTCAACGAGGAGCTGAATGCGGTCACCGACGTGGCGCTCGCCGCCCCGCGCCCGGACCAGCCGCTCGTCGAACAGCTGATCGCGGTGTTCCGGGTGCACTACCGGTGGCTGGCGGGCAAGCCCGCGCTCGCGCGCATCCTGCTGCAGGAGCTGACGTTCTACTCGAGCGGCAAGCAGGCCGCGACGTTCCTCGGCATCCGCAAGCGCCTGATCGACGGGCTCGAGGCGCTCGTGCGCGCCGCACAGCGCGCCCGGCGGATCCGCTCGCGCGAGGACCCCGCAGTGATCGCGCGGCACATCTTCTTCGTGTACTCGGCGTCGCTGCGCTGGTGGATCGCGGCGCCGCGCCCGAACCCCGAGAAGGGCGTCGCCGATCTGCGCCGGCTGCTCAAGCTCCAGTTCGACGGGCTGCGCTAGGCGCGGCGATCGCCGCCCAGACGCGGGCCGGCGAGAAGGGGAAGTCGAGCTGGTGGATGCCCAGCGGGCGCAGCGCGTCAATCACCGCGTTCGCGACCGCAGGGACCGCGCCGGTGGTTCCGGCCTCGCCCGCCCCCTTCACGCCGAGCGGATTGCCCGGCGACGGCACCGAGTTGTCGTAGAGATACATTTCGGGCTGCTCGTCGGCGCGCGGCATCGCGTAATCCGAGAACGTCCCGGCGACGAGCTGCCCGGTGTCGCGGTCGTAGCGCGCGTGCTCGCCCATCGCCTGGCCGATGCCCTGGACGATGCCGCCGTGGATCTGGCCGTCGAGCAGCGTGTGGTTGATGATCCGACCGCAATCGTCGACCGCCGTGTAGCGCAGCACTTGCACCTCGCCGGTTTCGGGGTCGACTTCGACCTCGGCGACGTGCGCGCCGCCGGGGTACGAGCGCGGCTGAGGCAGGTCGCCGCGAGAATCGAGCGGATGCGGTGACGGCCCGGCGTACCGGCGCACGACCTCCTCGAAGCGGATCGTCACATCCGTCCCCTTCACCCGATAGGCGCCATCAGAGAACTCCACGTCCGTCGCCGCGACCTCGAGTGCCTTGGCCGCGAGGTCCGTCCCCTTGCGCACCGCTTCCCGCACCGCCATCGCGACCGCGCCGCCCTGGGCCATCATCGAGCGCGAGCCGATCGTGCCGTCGCCCATCAGCGGCGGGCCGTCGGGATCGCTCGCCCGCAGCGTGATCTTCTCCGGGTCCATGCCGAGGATCTCGGCCGCGACCTCCGGGTACACGGTCTCGTGCCCCTGGCCGGAGTTGCCGGAGACGGTGAAGAGCTCGGCGTTGCCCGACGAGCCGAAGCGGATCTCCGCCTCCTCCTTCGGGCTGCCGCCCGCGCCGGCCGGCTCGACGAACACCGCGCAGCTGATCCCGCGCAGCTTGCCGCGCGCCCGGGCTTCCGCACGGCGCGCCTCGAAGCCCTTCCAGTCGGACTTCGCCAGGACCATCTCCACGTGGCCGTGCGGATCGCCGCTATCGTACTTCGACATCGGCAGCGGCGTCTGGTACGGAAACTCGTCCTTGCGGATCAGGTTGCGCCGGCGCAGCTCGATCCGGTCGACGCCCGTTTCGCGCGCCGCCTCCTCGACCAGGCGCTCGGCGAGGTACGAGACGTTCGGCCGCCCGGCGCCGCGATAGGCCGTGGTCGGCGTGGTATTGGTCAGCACCAGACGGTGGCGGCCGTACAGCGCCGGGATCCGGTAGAGGTTGGTGGCGTGAAACCCCGGCAGCAGCGTGTTGATGAGCGGTCCCGGGTGAGAGAGATAGGCGCCCGCGTTGACGATCCACTCCAGGCGCAGCGCGAGGAACGTGCCGTCGCGGTCCAGCGCCAGCTCGCCGATCAGGCGCGCCGCGCGGCCGTGGTGGTCGCTGACGAACGACTCCGATCGCGTGCCGACCCATTTGACCGGCTTGCCGAGTGTCTTCGCCGCGAGCATCAGCGCGCAGTACTCGGGGTACACGTCGGAGCGGATTCCGAACCCGCCGCCGACGTCGCGCGCATGGAGGCGGATCCGTTCGACCGGGTGGCCGATGATCGCGCTCAAGCCGCCGAGCATGAGCGTCATTCCCTGGCTGGGGGCGTAGAGGTTGAACGTGTCGGTCGCCGCATCGTAGGCGGCGAGGCAGGACTTCGGCTCCATCGGGTTGCCGACGAGGCGCTGGCTTTCCAGCGCGATGCGCGTGACATGGGCGGCTTCGCCGAATGCGGCCTGGACCTTGGCCGCGTCGCCGTACTCGAAGTCGAACGCGAGGTTGCCCGGAATCTCGTCGTAGAGCGGCAGCGCGCCCGTCGCGAGCGCGTCGTCGACCTCGACGAGCACGGGCAGCTCGCGGTACTCGATTTCGATCTTCTCGGCCGCATCCTGCGCGGCGGCCGGCGAGTCGGCCACGACCAGCGCCACTTCCTGGCCCACGTGGCGGACGCGGCCGACCGCGAGCACGTCGCGGTGAGGCTCGAGAAGCTTCATGCCGCCCCGGCCCGGGAACTTCACGAGCGGCGGCGCCTCCTTGAAGCCGGCCTTCCGCACGTCCTCGCCCGTCAGCACGGCCTTCACGCCCGGTGCGGCGCGCGCGGCCTTCACATCGAGCGAGACGATCTCGGCATGCGCGCGATCGGCGCGCAGGAAATGGCCGTAGAGCTGTCCGGGCAGGTTCCAGTCGGCGGTGAACCGGCCCTGGCCGGTGATCAGCCGGTGGTCTTCACGTCTTCCCTTGAACGGCCGGCTCACGCTGGGTCCTCCTGTGCGGCGCGATTCTAAACACCTTCGCGTGACGGTGTGGCGTGCGGGGCCCTACAGCCCGAGGACGCGCTCGGCGTTGCCGTGGAAGATCTTCTCCATCACGGCGTCGGTGTAGCCGAGCTCCCGCCACTCCTTGAGGATCCGCGCATAGGGCATGCTCGGGTAGTCGCTGCCGAACATGATCTTGTCCTGCAGCCGCGCGCGCATGTCGACCTTGAGGTTGCCCGGAAAGTACTTCGGCGCCCAGCCGGACATCTCCCAGTAGACGTTGCCCTTGTGCAGCGCGACTGCGGTGGTCTCGTCGACCCACGGCCAGCCCGGGTGCGCCATGATGATCTTGAGGCTGGGGAAGTCGGCGGCGAGCTGATCGATCGCCGCCGGATGGGCGTGCCGGATCACCGCACCCATGCCGCCGGGCAGCCCGGCTCCCATGCCGGTGGTGCCGACGTCGATCATCACCGCGGCGCCGAGCGACGCGATCTCCTCGAACAGCGGGTAGTACCGACGATCGTCCATCGCGAAGTGCTGCATGATCGGGTGGAAGTGAAAGCCGATCAGGCCGAGCTCGCGTACCGCCTTGCGCACCTGCTGAATTGCGATCTCGCCCTTCGCAGGCTCGACGGCGCCCCAGGCCTGGATGATCCGATGCGGGTGCCGCTTCCACATCGCGTGGACGTACTCGTTGGTGACCGGCGGCGTCGCGATCGTCGTCTCGAGGTCGAGCGCGACGAGCACCGCCTCGACGCCGGCGTCGGTGAAGTCCTTCAGGACCTCGTCCTCGGTCTTGCCGACCCACTGCCGGTTCCAGTACTTGGCGAGCGCTTCCACATAGGGCCCCTGGCATGCGATCCATTCGTGCGTGCCCGGGTAGCAGTGCAGGTCAACGATTCGCATCGCGTGTCACCATCTCTGATAGTGCCTTCTTCGACACCTTGCCGAACGTGGACATCGGGAAGTCTTCCACGACCTCCAGCCGCTCGGGGATCTTGAACTTGGCGATCTCCCGCGCCTTGAGGAAATCGGTCAGTTCGCCGAGCGACAGCGCTGCGCCGCGCCGCAGGATCACGCAGGCACACATTCTTTCGCCCAGACTCGGGTCGGGCACCGGCACGCATGCGACGTTCTGGACCGCCGGGTGCGCGAGGATGAGGTTCTCGATCTCCTCGGCGCTGATCTTCTCGCCGCCGCGGTTGATGAGGTCCTTCTTGCGGCCCTCGACGACGTAGTTTCCGGACGGATGCAAGCGCATCAGGTCGCCCGAGCGGTAGAACCCGTCCGACGTGAACTGCCGCGCGTTGTACCCCGGCACGCCGTAGTAGCCGCGCAGCGTGTAGGGGCCGCGGCACGTGAGCTCGCCCACCTCGCCCGGCGGCACTTCGCGGCCCTCGTCGTCGCACAGGCGCACCTCGTCGTCCGGGCAGATCGGCCGGCCGCAGGTCTCGAGCTTGACCTCTTCGGGGTCGTCCAAGCGCACGAAGAAGAGCATGCCCTCCGACATCCCGAAATTCTCCTGCACGAACGCGCTCGGGATGAGCTGGTGGGTCTTCAGCCGCACTTCGGGCTGCATCCGCTGTCCACCGCTCTGGATGATCCTGACCGAGGACAGGTCGTGCTTGCCGATCTCCGGGCTGTTGATGAGCCGGATCAGCAGGGCGGGCACGACCTTGATGTGCGTCACGCGGTGCTTCGCCACCAGCGGCAGCATTTCCTCGGGGCGCGTCGTCGGGCTGAGCACCACCTTGCCGCCGTTGAAGAAGTAGCCCTGGATGCCGGGGCACGCGAGCGGCAGGTTGTGCGCGATCGGGAGCGCCAGCAGCAGCACGGAGTCGGCCGTCACGCCGCACACCGGCGCCGCCGTCTTGGAGTTGTACGCGTAATCGTTGTGGGTGCGCGGAATGAGCTTCGGCACGCCGGTCGTGCCGCCCGAGAGCTGGAAGATGCACGGGTCGGTCGGGTCGATCCGGATCTTCCCGAGTTCGGCCGCCGGAAGCGCCGGCTCGCGCTCGATGAGCTCGCGCAGGGCGCCGAGGCTCACGCAGAACTTCAGGCAGGGACTCTCCTCGCGCACGCGGCGCACCATCGGCTCGAACTCGAAGTCGCTCTGACGCTCGGGGTAGAAACACGCGGCGGCCTGGGCGATGCGGACGAACTGGCTGACCTCAGTGTAGCGATGGGTGGCGAGCGCGGCGATCGGGATCGCGCCGATCTTCTGCAGCGCGAAGTAGAGGATCACGAACTCCGCGACGTTCGGCAGCGTGAGCACGGCGCGGTCGAGCGGCTTCATCCCGAGCGCGAGCAGGTTGAGCGCCAGGCGATCGCTCAGCCGATCGATGTCGCCGTAGGTGTATTGCCGGTCGCCGTCGATCAGGGCAACCCGGCGCTCGTATCGGGAGAACACCAGCGCGAACTCGTCCGCGAGCGACCTGTCCTGCCAATAGCCCTTCTCGCGGCAGCGCCGCGCGTAGTCGGGCGGAAAGGGAACGACGCCTTCGAGCATGATCAGGTCGAGCTCGCGAAGCCGCCGTCGACGACGATCACCTCGCCGGTGACGAAGCGGTTGGTTTCGATGAGGCTCATCATGGTCTCGGCGACGTCGTCGGCGGTCACGACCCGCCGGAGCGGCGTGGCCTTCGCGCGCTTGGTCATGAGGTCTTCGTACTTGTCTTTGAGCATCCGCTGCATCCAGTCGCCCTCCATCCACCCGGGAGCCACGGCGTTCACGCGAATTTCGGGCCCCAGGTTCCAGGCGAGCGTCTTGGTGAGGTTCACCACCGCCGCCTTGCTGGCGGCGTACGGCAGCGGCTGCGGGCCGGGCCGCAGGCCCACGATGCTCGCGGTGTTCACCACGCACGGGCGCTCGCCCTTGCGCAGGAGGGGCAAGGCTGCCCGGGTGACCTGGAACATGCCGCGCACGTTGACCGCAAACACGCGGTCCCACTCGTCGAGGTCGAGCGTCTCCAGGTCCTTCGGCTTCCAGGACGCGGTGACTCCCGCGTTGTTGACGAGGACGTCGAGGCGGCCGAAGCGCGCGTCGATCGCCTCGATCATTCCGCGCACGCCAGCCTCGTCGCTCACGTCACACTTGATTAGCAGCGCCTGCGCACCGGCCCGCTGCGCCTGGGCCGCGGTTTCGTTCGCCTGCGCCTCGCTGCGGCTGTAGTTGATCGCCACGTCGAAGCCGGCGCGCGCCAGCGCAACGGCCGCGCTGCGTCCGATGCCGGTCGCTGCGCCGGTCACCAGGCCGACCCGCTTGGTCCCCAAGGAATCTCCTCCGTGCGATTGCTGCGCCGCGCAAACAGCGCCTACGGCTTTTGATGAACATGTTCATGTTCGAGTCGAACGCCCGTCGCTGTCAAGGGCTACGAACCTTTGGACAATCGCGGGGCGATGTCTTAGTGTTCGACTGGCTTCAATCAGAGGAGGAAGACGATGAGAAGACTCGCAATCGCGCTGCTCGCCGTGGTCGCGCTCGTCGGGACAGCGCAGGCGCAGCAGTGGCCGTCGAAACCGGTCAGGGTGATCGTCAACGTCGCCCCGGGCGGCGTGGCGGACATCACCGCGCGCGTGCTCGGGGCGCGCCTCTCCGAGACGCTCGGGCAGCCGTTCGTGATCGAGAACCGCGCTGGCGGCGACGGCTACATCGGGTTCGAGGGCGTGGCCGGGTCGGACCCGGACGGCTACACGCTCGTGTACTCGCCGGGGTCCAGCATGATGATCTCGCCGTGGATCGTGAACCGCGCCGATTTCGATCCGACGAAGATGCTGACGCCGGTTGCGGCGACGGGCAGCGTGTCGCTGTACGTGATCGTGAAGCCCGACCTGCCGGCGAAGAACTACCAGGAGTTCCTCGCCTACGCGCGGGCGAACCCCGGCAAGCTGAACTACGGCACGCCCGGCAACGGCACTTCGCCGCACATTGCGGCCGAGGTGTACGCCCGCGCAGCCGGGCTGAAGCTGAACCACGTTCCCTACAAGGGCGCGGGCCCGGCGCTGAAGGACCTGCTCGGCGGCGTCATCGAAGTCGTGTTCGATCCCGGCGTCGGTCTGCCGCAGGTGAAGGCCGGCAAGGTGCGGATGGTCGCGATCGCGGGGCCGCAACGCCATCCGGACTTCCCCGACGTGCCCACGCTGGAGGAGAACGGCGTCAAGGGCGTGGACGGTGGACCCTACTTCGGGTTCTACGCGCCCAGCA
>Ga0105107_10001460_pt1 | contig 15251 bp, 14 predicted proteins | sample PPLLaktember2015_6_FD_79335 | JGI IMG/M metagenome (GOLD analysis project Ga0105107, IMG submission 79335) | Freshwater sediment microbial communities from Prairie Pothole Lake near Jamestown, North Dakota, USA - PPLs Lake P8 Core (1) Depth... | ecosystem: Environmental > Aquatic > Freshwater >...
ACCCATGCCCAGACAATGGTACCCGCCACCCCCCAGCGAACAGCGCTAAACCGCCGGATCGAGCCAACTCCCATGATTGATCCGGTGATGGTATGGGTGGTGCTAATGGGAACCCCGAACGCGGAAGAGACAAAGAGCACAGTCGCTGCACCTGTTTCAGCGCAGAACCCGTCAATAGGCGTCAATTTTGCCACTTTCTGCCCCATGGTCTTGACGATGCGCCATCCGCCCAACATGGTTCCGAGTGCAATGGCGCCATGACAGGTGATGACGACCCACAAAGGCACATAGAATTTTTCCCCGAGAAGTCCCGCGCTGAAAAGCAGGCTTGCGATAATGCCCATGGTCTTCTGCGCATCATTCCCGCCGTGGCCGAGACTGTATAATGAAGCGGAAACCAGCTGGCCTTTCCTGAAGAAACCCTCAACCAGGACGCGCGGGCTGTTTTTAAAGAGGGTGTAAACGGCCAGACCAAGGCCGAGACCCAGTAAAAGCCCGACTACCGGCGATACGACGATAAAGACCACGGTTTTAAGGATTCCCTTCCAGACCAGCGCCGAAGGTCCTGCTTTCACCAGCGCAGAGCCGATCATCCCACCGATCAGTGCGTGAGAGGAACTGGAAGGCAGGCCTAAGTACCAGGTGAGAAGGTTCCAGCTGCAGGCGCCCATCAGTGCCCCGAATATAACCGTTTTGTCCACAATGGCGATGTCAATGATGCCCTTTCCGATGGTATTGGCAACATGCAGCCCAAAGAAGAGGAATGCAATGAAATTGAAGAAAGCCGCCCAGAACACCGCAGTCTTCGGAGAAAGGACACGCGTGGAAACCACAGTTGCGATGGAATTGGCGGAATCATGAAACCCGTTCAGAAAATCAAAGGCAAGGGCAAGCAGAATAAGGCCGACTATAGTAATAGTCATATATCTAAAGGCGCCGATTGCCGGAAGTTGCCGGGTGAACTGGTCTAACGGTATAAATCAGCAGCAGAGGCGTTCTATGCATACTTCAAGACAATCGCTTCAAGGACATTCGCTACGTCCTCGCACTTGTCCGAAGCGTCTTCGAGGTGTTCGTATATCTCTTTCCACTTGATGATGAGGATAGGGTCGGCCACCTCATCAAACAGCTTTGCGATTGCGTCCCTGAAATCCCTATCTATCCTGTTTTCGAGCCTGTTGATCTCGATGCAGTATTCCTGGACATGGGAGTAATTCTTTTCCTTGAGTTTATGTATCGCCTTATGCATGACCTCAGTGGTCAAAAGAAGGTCCTTCGATATCCTGATGGCATCCGGAGTCGACTCCTTGACCTTAAATATCGACAGTCTGTCTACCGCACCCCATATCAGATCGAGGACATCATCCAGGCTTGATGAGAGAGAATGTAAATCTTCCCGGTCGATCGGGGTTATAAAGGTTTTATTCAGTTTCTTCATAATCTCGTGAGTCAGTATGTCGCCTTCCTGTTCCACCTCATAAATCTCTTTTGCCCTTTCTTCAAGGTTGTCAAAATTTTCCATGAGCGCGACAAGAAGGGTAGCCGCCTTCGTCAGGTTCAGGGAAGCCCTGTCAAAAATCTCGAAAAAATCTGTTTCTTTTGGGAAAATTTTCATAGTTTTATAGTACCGATAGGATATAAGAAATATACGACGATGTCAAATATTTGAACCGTTTTTTAAACAGCGTTTCACGAATAACAAACCGCTCTTCCTGTCCTACAACTGAATTTAATCTCCAGGGACCACGATGATGATTTTGGTGCCCTTTCCTTCCCTGCTTTCGATGAGTATCTGCCAACCATGGGCCTTCACAAGGTGCTTGACAATGGCAAGCCCGAGTCCTGTCCCTCCCATCTTTCGTGACCTTGCAGGATCAACGCGGTAAAACCGCTCCCCAAGCCGTGGCAGATGCTTTTGGGGCACCCCTATTCCGGTATCTTCCACAAACAGGAAGGTTTTTTCATTCTTTTTATCGATACCGAATGTCACCCCGCCCGATTCGGTAAACTTGACCGCATTATCCACAAGGTTGGTCAATATCTGAATAAGCCGGTTCTTGTCCGCATTGATCTCACTGATTCCCAGCCTGTTCGATACCGATAATGACAGGTTTTTTTCAGCAGCCTTATTCGCGAACAGTTCCTGGACATTCCTGAAAACATCCTCAATCCCGATCTTTTCTTTTTCAACCTTTATCACGCCCAATTCTATCTTGGAAATTGTCATAAGGTCATCCACAAGACTGTTTATCCGCTCGCTGTTTGATTTTATGGTACGGATAAACCGGGAGGCGTTTTCTTTATCATCAATTGCGCCATCAAGAAGAGTATCGGCAAATCCTTTAATCGCTGTTATGGGGGTCTTTATTTCGTGCGATACATTGGCTACAAAATCCTTTCTGACCTGTTCGAGTTTTTCGATCTGCGTAATGTCGTGGAAGACTGCGACAAAACCGGAAAGCTCATTTTCCCTGTAAAAGAACGGGGATACCCTGACCGCAAGGTATTTCTCCTCAGGCGCTTCCATCCTGAATGTGGTCATGCCCGGCGAACGGGTCTTTCGCACATGGTCTATCAAACCGGCGATTTCGTTGCTTCTTACCACCTCGATAAACTGCATGCCTGTCATGGGGACATCACCAAAAAATTCTCTTGCCGATGAGCTTGACAGTATAATGCTGCCCTTTGCATCTATTATGAGCAGGGCATCGGGGATGCTTTTGAGTATCACATTGAGGCGGCTCCTTTCCTCTTCATTCCGGGCTATCATCTCCTGCAGTTTGAGCGACATCGACGTAACATTTTCCGCGATCTCGTTAAACTCCCCTGCATTTTTCAAATACAGTCTCTTGTCGATCTCTCCCCTCGAAAGCGATCTTGAAAAATCGGTTATCTGCCTGAGCAGCCTCCTTAAATGTTCCGTCTGCCACAGGGAAACAAACGATGTTGCCAGCAAAACGGCAATAATAACAAGGATAATCCTGATCCTCAGAAGGTTTACGGAGTTATCCACTTCTCTTAACGGAACAGCAAGCCGTATAAACCCTTTCGTGCTTTCATCACGCGAAATCTTTTTTGCGATATAAATAAAATCATATTTCAGGGTATCGCTATAGCGGATTGCCATTCCTGTATCAAAAAGAAGCGCCTGTTCTATCTCAGTCCTGTGCAGATGGTTATCCATACGCCCTGCAACTGTATCTGAATCGCCGATGACCTTCCCGTCACCCGCTATAACAGTGACCCGCGCCCCGACCTCTTTCTTCAATTGCGCGCATACGTCGTCTAAATTAGACTCATCAAAGGATATGCTTTTTGAGATGAGATTTATCTGACTGGAAAGCTTTTGTTTGAGATGGTCCTTATAGTTTTCCCTTACTGTAGCGGTGACATAAAACTCAACAAAGAGAACCGCCAGCAATAATACAACAGCATAGAATACAAAATACCGTCTGAAAATCCCCTTTTTCACAGGTCAGCATCCATGTAGTAGCCGATTCCTCTTTTTGTTTTAATGTATTCGGGATGCGAAGAGTCATCCTCGATCTGAGCGCGCAGTCTCCGGATATGCACATCAACAGTCCTCGGTTCGACAAATGCCTCATTCTTCCATACCGCATCCAGCAGCTGGTCCCTGCTGAAAACTTTTCCTCTTCTTTCAGCAAGGTATACAAGGAGTCTGAACTCGGTTGAGCTGAGTGCCAACGGTTTACTATTCTTTAAAACCGAATACGTCTCCTTGTTGACCAGAAGGTTTCCAATTCTGACAACCTTGTCCTCCCCCTTCTTTTCCGTGGTCCTTCTTAAGACAGCCCTGACACGCGCCACGAGTTCTCTTGGGCTGAAAGGCTTCGTGATATAGTCGTCAGCGCCAATTTCAAGGCCGAGTATGCGGTCAACTTCCTCCCCCTTCGCGGTCAGCATAATGATCGGCAACGAGGAAATCCTGGGGTCTCTCCTGATGATTCTGCATAGCTCCGCCCCCTGCAGACCGGGGAGCATAAGATCCAGAACAACAAGCGAATAACTGTTTTTTTTGAGTTTAAGAAGGGCGGTTTCCCCATCATAAGCCGAGTCAACAGAGAAACCCTCTTTTTTGAGATTGTAAGAAACGAGTTCGACAATATCTGACTCGTCATCGACTACCAAAACAGGTTTTGTTTCCACTGTATAGTTATAGCATCATCAGGAACGGCGATGCAACCCGGTGAATGCGCATAAAGACAGGCTCCGGGCCTTGCTTAATTATTCTGCAGGCTATTTATATCTTCTGCCTTAATCCCACCGTGAATTCTTACCGATCCGATCTTTCCAGGAAGAACAAAATGCATCTTCCCTCCAATTGTTTTTTTATCGATCTGCATAATTTCAGTGAGATCTTTCATTGATATTTCACCCGGCATCTCAGAGGGCAGTTCATAAGAATCGATCAGGGCCTTTATTCTCGAAACCTCCTCTTTATCGATAAGACCGGCCTGCTGCGACAGTTTTGCCTCCATATACATTCCTATCGCAACAGCTTCTCCGTGCAGATACTTCTTGTAGCCGGTAATTGTCTCTATGGCATGTCCGATTGTGTGGCCATAATTCAATATCGCCCTGAGGCCCGACTCCCGCTCGTCCTTCGAAACGACCTCTGATTTTATTTCACAGGAGCGCCGTATGATATGGGTAAGTGCCTCCGGATCAAGTTTCAATATTTTGTCCCTGTTCTCCTCCAGATACGCAAAGAATTCTTTATCCCATATTACCCCGTACTTGATGACCTCTCCGAGTCCGCAGAGAAATTCCCTGCGCGGCAGCGTTTCAAGTGTCGCCGTATCTATCCAGACGAGCCTCGGCTGCCAGAAAGATCCGATCATGTTCTTCCCGAGCGGGTGATTGACACCTGTCTTTCCGCCTACCGAACTGTCCACTTGCGCGAGAAGTGTGGTCGGCACCTGTATGAAGTCAATGCCCCTCATATACGTAGAGGCGGCAAATCCGGTTATGTCGCCGATCACACCCCCTCCGAGTGCAACAAGTGCTGAATGCCTGTCGAGTTTTGCCTTCAGCAGCGATTCATAGATCTTTTCCGTATATGCCAGGCTCTTGTATTCTTCGCCGTCAGGAATGAGCACTTCTGTGAGATCATACCCTGCAGCCTTTATCGCCCCGGAAACCTTTTCGCCATAAAATTTATATACAGTAGGATTGCTTATCAGGGCTATTTTATTGCTGAATTCGAATTTTTCAAGCGTCTTGCCGATATCCTTCAGGACCGCATTGCCGATCATGATGTTGTAGCTTCTCTCTTCAAGCTCGACCCTTATTTTCTGCATTTGTAAAGCTCCATAATTTCTTCTGCAATCTGCAACGGCGTTTTGCCGTCGGTTTCAATCATAATGCCCGCCTTTTCATAGAAAGGCCTCCTGTAAGCAAGAAGTTCTTCGATCTTTTTCTTTGGGTTTTCCACCTTCAGCAGTGGTCTGTCCTGATTATTGCCCGTTCGCTCCAAAATCGTCTCAGCGTTTGCGTCAAGGCAAAAAACAATGCCGTTTTCTTTCAGCGCCTCCATATTTTCGTCTCTTAAAACAGCCCCTCCGCCTGTTGAAATGATACAATTCTTGTTATGGGAGAGTTTTTTTATCATGGCAGTCTCGATATCCCTGAAATAGGGTTCTCCATAAATTTTAAAAATATCATTGATCGTCATTTTTTGGGATATTTCAATCTCTTCATCAACATCAACGAGCTTCATATGAAGCATCTTCGCAAGCGCTTTTCCGATAGTCGTCTTGCCAGCCCCCATAAAACCTGTCAGGACAATATTCTTCATGTCTCCGATTCCTTTATTTTTAAAAAAGATGAACTGAAATTAAAACTTATTTAAGTACGAAAGATAGGCTTTATAGTTTCTTTCAATTTCTTCCCTGCTGTCCCCGCCGAATTTTTCAAGAAAAGCATCCGCAACGACAAGGGCAGTCATTGCTTCTGCAACCACAGCAGCAGCAGGTACGGCACATACATCAGATCGCTCATATGCGGCAGAAAAAGGTTTTTTTGTATGTATATCAACGGACATGAGCGGTTTTCTGAGCGTGGGAATTGGTTTCATAGCGGCCCTGACAATCAGAGGCATACCATTTGAGATTCCCCCTTCAATACCACCTGCATTATTCGTCTTTCTGTAAAAACCGGAGTCTGACTTCTGACCTCTGTAGAATATCTCGTCCATAACTTCCGAACCGGATTTTTTTGCCATCTCGAATCCAAGGCCGATTTCTACACCTTTCATCGCCTGGATGCTCATCACTGCCTGTGCTATTTTGCCATCAAGCTTTCTGTCCCATTGGACATGGCTGCCGAGACCGACTGGAAGTCCTGTGACAAAAACCTCGAATATGCCCCCCAGTGAGTTGCCTTCCTTAATCGCCTTATCGATGAGTCTGACCATTCTCTTTGAGGCTTCTTCATCAGGACACCTGACAGGAGATTTTTCGGCTTTTCCAAATGTTTGAAGAAGGTCCTTTTCTGAAGTTTGAAAGATGGACCCTGACCTTTGAACTTTTCCTATCTGTATGACATAGCTTCCGATTCTCACGTTAAATTCAGACAATATCTCCTTTGCAATTGCTCCAAGGGCTACCCGCATCGCGGTTTCACGGGCGCTTGACCGTTCAAGAATGTTTCTGATATCTGCATGGTTGTATTTCAAAACTCCCGCAAGATCAGCATGGCCCGGCCTTGGTCTTGTAACAGGCTTGCGAAAGCCTTCATATGCAGGATCGACAGACATGCCTTCCTGCCAGTTCTTCCAGTCTTTATTTTCTATGAGAATGCCGATCGGGGAACCAAGGGTTTTCCCCCATCTTACACCGGAGAGGATTTCCGCATGGTCTGACTCGATCTTCATTCTGCCGCCGCGGCCGTACCCTCCCTGACGCCGTCTGAGCTCCCTGTCTATAGCTTCTGAAGAAATGGAAAACCCGGAAGGGATGCCCTCAAGTATTCCCGTCAGTGCCCTGCCGTGCGATTCACCGGATGTAAAAAATCTGAGAGTATGCATAGGAAATTATATATTGTATGGCGGGAGATATACAAATAAAAAAGAGGACAGCAGAGCGCTGTCCTCTTTGGAAACAAAACGATTACTTCATGCTATTATATTCAATAACCGTCGGGGTGATAAAAACCATTATTTCGGTGTTTTGCTCTAAAGTTCGATTCTTTTGAAAAAGCATTCCCACGAGCGGTAATTTTGCCAGGCCCGGGACAGCATTATTATTATCTGTATGGGACTGCTTGAATATTCCGCCGATGACAACAGTATCAGAATTATTGACCAGTACAGAGGTCTTCACTGTATTTTTAGACACATTGACTTCGGTACCTTCAGAAGGCAACTTTTCATCTTTCGTAATATTCAGATCCATAAAAATCGCGCCCCCAGGTGCGATACGTGGTTTAACTGTAAGAGACAACAGCGCATCAACAGGGGTAACACTGGCCAAATTACTGCCTGATGCCGTTGACTGAACATAAGTGGTTGTACCCTGCGTGATCTGTGCCTCCTGATTGTTCATTGTCATTACCTTGGGGCTCGACAATATCTTGCCGTTGTTTGTTGATTCCATGGCAGAAAGCTGGAGATCAAGTGCTAAGGTAGCAGCCTTGTTTATATATCCAAAGCCGATAGCCCCGCCCGAGCCTGCCCCAACCGCTGCCGGAAGATTCACCAGGAATGGATTGCCGGAAAAACCTGAACCTCCTGCGGAAGCCCCGCCATTATTTGCACCTATTGTAAAAGTATTATCTGTCCAGAACGCACCCCACTGAATACCGAGATCTTTTGTATAGGTTGAGTTGACCTCGACGATCCTGGCTGAGATCATCACCTGCCGCGCCTGCATCTTCTCTTGATCCAACTGCAATATCAGAATCTCAATATCCGCGAGATTCTTCTCAAGATCATTCACAATAATAGAACTGCCTCTTTCGTCAAGGGTGATGCTGCCTCTTGAACTGAGAACTTTTGCCTTGTCGATCGCATCCTTAAGTTTTCCGAGATCAGCGTAATTGACCGGGAATATCTTTGTCTTAAGCTCACCCGCCTCATCCCTTGCTTTTTTCGCTTTTGCTATTTCATCCATCTCTTTCGCAACAACTGTATTCGGGACTATCCTTATGATATTTCCTTCCACGATCTTTGCCAGAGAAAATGTCCTCAATATTATGTCAAGAGCCTGATCCCATGGCACATTGATGAGTTTGAGGGTAACATTTCCCTTAACGGCAGGGCTAACAACCATATTGTACCCGCTTATATCTCCAAGCAATCTGAATATCGGGATGATATCAGCATCCTGAAAATCAAGCGATATCTTTTTCCCTGTAAACTCACCTTCTATCAGCTTTTCAGGCTCAGGGGCCGGCAGGACCGGCTTTGCTGCTGTCGCTGGCAACGGACGGACTGGATGCCTTGAAGTTTCAGAGGGAGTTTCTACTGCTTTCGGTTCCTCAGCATGGGTCACTTGCACTTCTCTGGTCATCAAAGAAATCTCTATATAGTTCTCTGTTGCAGTGACATCGAAATTCGTCTTCTCTTTCAAGTCAAGAACAAGTCTCAATTTATCCTTGTGTCTTCCTGCCCTTATGCCCTTTATCGGCGCGATCACACTTGCCGGTACCGTGGCATTCAATGATACATCAGGTATATCCACAACAATTCTTTCACTTATCGGAAAGACATTCGGTATCATGGTACCGTTTCCGGTAATTAAAACTTTTACCGCATCTGCAGCTTTTTTAATTTCAATCCCCTTTACTTCAGTTGCTTTGGCCATAGGTTGCACATGCTCTTCGGCAGCTTTTACAACTTTCGCCGGTTTCTCAGCTACGGCAAGGAGAGGAGCAGGGCTGGACAAACTCTCGACCTCTTTAGCTTCAGCCTCTTTCAATTCTGACAAAACAACAGGCTGTTTCCTTTTGATCGAGAGTACCAAAGTATTATCTTTGTATGAAGGAGATATCGTGGACGGCGACTGGAGGACAATGTCGATCTTGGCTGAAACATGCGGAGAATCTATCTGTTGTGGGATTATTTCTGCGATCCCGGATTTATCCGGACCGATCTTGCTTGTATATTTACCGGTTGTCATATGGGGGATTTCTATCGAGGTTTTATAAGGATCAGCATTGTATATTGTATAAGCAAAGTCCTTGTTGCTTTTGATCACCACATTGCCATCTTCTATCGCAATATCCGTGATAACCGGCATTTCTTCTGCCGAAGATGTTTCCTTCGTCCCGGATGTTGTAGCACAGCCGGAAAAAAGCAGTACCACAATGATTGATATACATAGTTTTGACAGTGTATTTTTTTTCATTCTTCCCCCTCCTTGCGGAGTTTCAATATTGTATCTTTCATTTTCGTTTGCCCTCTGTAGTCTTTAACCTGCTCCTTTATAATTACAGAATCCCTTGTTATCTCTACAACTTTCCCACTGTAAAGACCTAACGTCATTCCCTTTCTGAGCGTATAAGATTTATTGTCCGGCAGCGTTATCAGAGCATAATATTGCCGACTGTCCCAGGCTATCGCGATAACCTTGATTTCATCAACGTCGACGCTCTCTATCGGGCTCGCGCCTGGTTTCCTTACAGCTTTTTGTTTGGAAACCTGGGCCAGAGACGTAAAAGGGTCCCTTCTCCCTTTTGGGTCATACACATAAATCTCTTTTTCAACCTTCGGCTCCTCTTTCTGCACTGTTGCCGGTGCTGCTGAACCTGCTGCCGGCTTTTGGGCAACAGGCTGCTTGCCAGGCACAGCTTTTTCCTTGCACCCAACAGCCACTATTGAAAGCAGTATGAAAAAACAAACAAGTTTATTCATCATTTTTTCTTTCCGGTTGCACCTGCTGCAGTTGCCTCTGCTTCAGAGATGGCAGTAAACGTCGCAGCTTTAAATGAAGCACTCAGGAGATTTTCCCCTTTCACCATTCTGGGACTTGCCAGTTTCATATTACTGATATTGACAATCCTGTTTAATCTTGTCAGACTGCTCAGAAAATACCCTAAATTATGGTACGTTCCATCGACCTCAACAGACACCGGAATTTCATAGACAATGCCACTCGGATGTGTGGCCTTTTGCCCAGGTCTCCATGCTTTTATGTTGAGTCCAGCAGCTATGCCAAGATCAGAAACCTGCTTTAACAGGGACGAAATCTCTTTTTCCTCCGGCAGCTGCTCTTTGAGCTCATTTATTCTGTTTACCAGTCTCTCATTTTCCTTTTTAAGAATATCGAGTTTTGCGACTTTGGCTTCACTTGATGCAATCTCATTATTTTGTGCGTCTATTTTTGCATTGAGCGCTTTAATTTCCTTCTGCTTTGGAAGAATAAGAAGCATTATTACGAGAACTGCCAATATAACGGATGGGAGAATGGATATCAGTATCTTTGCATAAGGAGGAAGATTTTTTATGTTTATATTGATAGCCATATCATCCCCTGACCTTAAACGTTAATTTGAAATTATAGAGCGAAAAACCACCCGCCTGTGCCTGCACAGATTCCTGGAGATAGACGTCGGCAAAGAGCTGGGAATTCTTGAGCTTATCTACGTAATTTACGACATCTGTATTCGTGAATGCAGTACAACTCAAATTCATATTTTCACCCGTTACGTCCATGGAAGTAAGCCATACACCCGGTGGAAGAAGAGCGCTCACCTCATCGACTATTTTGACCGGGAGGGTCTTATTTTTGCCCAATTTTTCGATAATTTCCTTGCGCTGCTGAAAGACAGCGTTGCGTTTTTCGTAATCTTCCACGTCTTTGATCTTCAGCTTAAGTTCCGCTATTTTTGCTTCATTATTTTTTACCCTGGCTTGCTTTTCGGATACACGTCCGCTGAAGAAAAATACGAGATATGCGAGTATTGCCCCTACTGCGAGAGTAATGATTAACATGGACAATGCAAAGGCTGGTAAAGGCTTGTGCTTTTTCCTCTTTTTTACAGGGAGGAGATTAACTTTTATCATCTGTCCCCCATCTTTCTTAATGCCAGTCCAACTGCAACAGCCATCATCGGGGCGATTTCTTCTAATCCTGTCACATCAATTTTTTTAGATATTATTATATTTTTAAAGGGTTCTGCGATCCTTGTTTCTACCCCTGACCTTTCTGCTAACATCGATGCGAAATCACTGATCAACGCACATCCCCCGCTCAGGATGACTTCCGAGATATCTTCATGGACTGTAGTGCTCCTGTAATAGTCAAAGGAACGTATGATTTCGTTGAGGATTTCTTCGGAAGCCGATGCTATAACAGAATGCGCATCCTCAGGCGAAACATTCTCAACAGACTCTCCCCTTTTCAATTTTTCCGCATTTTCATAAGAGAGGTTAAATTCCCGCTGCAGTGCTTCTGTATGCAGATTGCTGCCAAGAGAACTGTCTCTCGTAAATACCGAAATACCACCCTTTAAAATACTCATGTTTATAGTGCTTGCGCCGATATTGACCAACGCCACATTTTTATCCGGTTCAATCTCATAATTGGTGCCATACATATTTTCAAGGGCAAACGAATCAATATCAACAATAATCGGGTTAAGGCCGGCTTCCCTGACCACAGAAATATATTCATTAATGATATCTTTTTTTACCGCAACGAGAATGACATCCATCTGGCCAGGCTCATCTTTTGGACCGATAATCTGAAAATCGAGGTTTACATCTTCAATATCAAAAGGGACGTACTGTTCCGCTTCAAATTTAATCGACTCGGAGAGTTCCTCCTCCGTCATTTCAGGCAATGAAATCCTTTTGATAATTACAGAGGAATGCCCGGAAATGGATATGACAGCGTTTTTTGTCTTGATACCGGCGGTTCTAATCATTTCTTTTAAGGAGTCGACCACACGAAGCGAATCGATTATCGAGCCATCAACGATCAATTCCGGAGGAAGTGAATGCACCTTGAAAAGTTCGAGCTCATAGCCGCCTTTAGCCTCTTTCAACTTTACCGCTTTGATATAACTTGAGCCTATGTCTAAGCCTATTGAACCTTTTCCACTCAGAATCATAGCTTATGATTACCAGAAACGAATACTCTTGTCAAGCTTTTTTTTAAAAAATATTCCAGATATTTCATATAGTTCACACTGAACATTGAGAAATTGGTTTAACATTTGCAGTCCCCGCCGGCGAGAAGATATTAATTCTACACGTCTTTTTCAGGGATTTTAATTGCAGGGGGTATAACAGATTCTACACCGTGAGAAAATTATTATCAGAGATTCAGAATTCTTTCAACACGTATGATATTTGACTCGACTCTGCCGACTGCAAAGAGCTTTCCCCCGGGATCTTTCATCCGGACAAATTCTCCGTTATACGGACTAATCGACTCCAGGAAGACTTTGACTCCATTTCTTGCCTTTCTATAAGCAGAATCATCAAGCACTATCTCAGGTAGTTTGTCCAGTGCCTGATCGATTGAATAAAACTGTACTCCATCGGCCAAGAGATCATCAAAGGAGCATGAATTTTTTATATGGAAAAAACCTACTGCGGTTCTTTCAAGCGATGTCATATGCGCCCCTGTCCCGAGGCTAACCCCTATGTCATCACAGAGGGATCTTATATATGTTCCCTTTGAGCAGGAAATAGTGACTTCGAAATAAGGCAGGTCTATAGAAGTTATCGTTATGTCGTAAATATGAACTGTCCGGTCCGGCCTCTCTATCTCAATGCCTTTTCTTGCAAGCTTGTAAAGCGTCTTTCCCTCAATCTTGACCGCGGAATACATCGGGGGTTTCTGCTTTATCAACCCTTTAAACTTTTGAACCGTGTCAACCAGATCAGTCTCTGTAAGAAAAGAGATATCTTTTTTCTCAATAACCTTGCCTCCGGCATCATAGGTATCAGTCCTTTCACCGAGTTTGACTCTTGCCTTGTACTGCTTGTCCATATTGAGCAGGAATCTCGTGACTTTTGTAGCCTCATTAAGGCATATAAGAAGAACGCCGGTTGCCTGCGGGTCAAGAGTGCCGGCGTGTCCGGCTTTTTTGGCTCCAAGCAGGCGTTGGACCTTCGTTACCGCCTGCCGCGAAGTTATACCGGGAGGTTTATTCAGGTTAATTATTGCATGCATAAGTCATTATGAGAGGTCCAGAGATAAAAAACTGAAGCTTAGCGATCCCTGCTTGTTTTTTCCGCGGCACGCAGAAGCTTTTCTTTTGCTGATTTCAAACCGCCGCTGATCTTGAACCCGGCAGCATTCTTATGCCCACCTCCGCCAAACAGTTCTGCTATCTTTGCCACGTTCACATTCCCTTTTGAGCGCAGGCTTGCCTTCCAGAAACCGTCACCGATATCCCTGAAAAGAGCTGATATTTTTACTGACTTGATCGCCCGGGGAAGATTCGAAAAATTCTCAGTATCTTCGGAAGTCGTACCTGTTTTGTCGAACATATCTTTTGTTATATGCATCACGGCAACACCATTTTTTATTTCAAGATTATTCAAGGTCATTACAAGAAGATCGAACCTGGTTTTTTCCCATCTTTCATAGAGACATTCTGCGATAAACGCCGGGTCTGCGCCCGCTTCAATAAGTTCAGCGCTTGCCTTGAGAACCTCCGGTGAAGTATTGCTGTAGCGGAAAGTTCCGGTATCTACTGCTATCGCGGTATACAGGTTCCTGGCAATGTCACCGGTAAATGCAATCCCGATCGCCTTTATCAGATAGAAGACCATCAAACCTGTGGCTGCCGCTGCAGGAACTACCCACCTGATATCCCCGAAATCATTTTCGGTCTCATGGTGATCTATAACGATAGATTTTCGGAACGAATAGCGTTCAAGCGCCGCCCTGTCAGGACTGTTGCAGTCCAAAAGAATCAATACAGGGTCTTTGGCGATGGCCTTTTTAAGGCTGGATCCGACTGTCTTATACCCGGGCAAAAACCTGTAGAATGCCGGAACACTGTCTTTATTATATACATACACTTCCTTTCCGGCAGATTCAAGCGCGCTTGATAAAGCAAGACAGGAACCGAGCGCATCCCCATCAGGATTGATATGTGCGGCTATCAGAAATACCTTTTCTTTTTTAAGAGCCGCTACAACCTCTTTAGGTATCTTCATCCTGATCTTTAATCTCTTTCAGAAGCTTGTCGATCTTGTAGCCGTATTCTATCGAGGTATCAAACCGGAATTCAATAACAGGGATAAATTTCATTCTGAGCCTTTTTGAAAGGAGGGAGCGAATAAATGATTTCGATGAGTTCAGAATCTCAAGGGTCAGCTCACGTTCCTCTTCCTTCAGAATGCTTACATAAACCCTTGCGTTTTTCAGGTCCGGCGTCATATCAACACCGGTAACGGTGACAAAACCCACCCGCGGATCTTTCAGCCGGTACATGATTATATCGGCAACCTCTTCACGGATAAGGTCACTAACTCTCTGTGAACGTTTATAAGGGAGCATAATTAGTCTCGGTGTTCAGTGAACTGTGCCAGTCTCTGATTTTTCAGTGTCACTAAGAACTGACACTTTTAAAGTTTCGCAGCAATTTTTTCTATAATATAGTTTTCGAGGGTATCGCCAATTTTGATATCATTAAAATTTTCGACCATTATGCCGCATTCATAGCCCGACTGGACCTCTTTTACATCATCCTTGAATCTCCTCAGCGTGCTGAGCTTGCCCTCGTAAACGACAATGTTGTCCCTGAGAACGCGGATACCGTCACATCCCCGTGAAATAAGTCCATCGGTAACATAACAACCGGCAATTGTTCCCAGTCGGGAAACCGGGAACAGCTGTCTTACTTCCGCCCTTCCCAGCACTTTTTCCTTGAGGGTTGGCTCAAGCAAGCCTTCCAGCGCCTTCTTCACATCTTCTATCGCCTCATAGATGACATTATAGAGTCTTATATCGACCCCTTCTTTTTCAGCCGTCTGTGAAGCCTTTGCTTCGGGTCTCACATTGAATCCGATGATGATAGCGTTAGAAGCGGTCGCCAGCATGACATCAGACTCGGTGATGCCGCCAACAGAAGTATGTATTACCTTAACTTTGACCTCCGGATGGGTAATATTCTCAAAGGCATCCTTAATCGCTTCAACAGAACCCTGAACATCTCCTTTGATGATTATATTCAGTTCCTTGATCTGCCCCTCTTTAATCTTTACGTAGAGTTCATCCAGGGTCAATTTTTTGGCCTTCGCGATCTCAAGCGATCTCTGTTTCTGG
>Ga0105107_10001461_pt1 | contig 15250 bp, 10 predicted proteins | sample PPLLaktember2015_6_FD_79335 | JGI IMG/M metagenome (GOLD analysis project Ga0105107, IMG submission 79335) | Freshwater sediment microbial communities from Prairie Pothole Lake near Jamestown, North Dakota, USA - PPLs Lake P8 Core (1) Depth... | ecosystem: Environmental > Aquatic > Freshwater >...
CTGCAGCACGCCCTTGCATCCGGCATCCGCGAGACGGATGTCCGCGGATGGTGCAAGCGGGGATCCGTAGCGGGCATCGTCTTCACGGAGCTCCAATCGGCCGCACCCCATGTGCGGGACATCCTCATCCGGAGGGTCATGGCCGGGCTGGTCGGTCAGATCGAGCCCAACGTCTTGTTCAAGATCACGGTGACCTTCCACGTGTTCCCCGAGGACGAGGCAAAGGGCCCTTCCTGCGGTCACTTCGCGCTGGACTGCCACCAGGATCTTGCGAAGAAAACCGCCAAGCGCGATTTATCATCACGGGTCAGGATTCTCAAGGATGTCGTGGCGAACTTCTTGATGACGTAACGGATCTCATTGCAGCCGATTGCTTATCCGCATCCACGGCTTCTCATAACCACCCCTCCTCCTCCACCCCATCCGGCCCCCCCTCTTACCGGATGGGGTGGACTTCATTCATGATCCTGTCACGTGTTGTGGAATCGAGCCGGAGTGATGAAACGCGACAGGCAGACGGCCGGGGACGATATCGAACGGCTGAATCGCTGAACCTGGCACGCCCGGTCCGGACAAAAAAAAAGAACACTCCGGCATTGCCGGCGCGCCCCGTCGGGGATTCCGCTTTGCTTCGTGACGGATTAAAGAGCCTGAAGACCGCATGCGCTGCGGATCGCCGAGGCAAGCTCAACGAAGTCGGAGCCCTTCAGGACGTATCCGGCGGCGCCGGCGGCAATGACGCTCTGCACGAGGGGACCGCTGGAGTACATGGACAGCATGATCACCTTGACCTCCGGCCTGTCCTTGATCAGATGCCGCATCGCTTCGATCCCGTTCATTCCCGGCATGCTGATATCCATGATCACGACATCAGGGGAAAGCCTGCGGGCCACCTCGATGGCTTCCCTGCCGTCGATGGCCTCTCCCACGACCTCCATGCCCGGCTCGGCATTGATCAATCCCCGAAGTCCGTCCCGAAACATCTTGTGATCGTCAACGAGCATTACCCTGGTATTCATCCGTTTCCTTCCCGAGAGGCCCTGAAGCCCATCGCCCGGTCAGCCTGCCATTGGTTCCTCGTTTATGATTACCGCAACAGGAGGCGGAAATATATCAGGAAAACCCCTAATTTGGATGAGAAATTTGCTTAGATGCCCTCATCACCCCCGAAACCGGGTCGACACCCGGATGATTTCATTATACTTTCAGACCAAAGATGTCTTAAAATACCAACGTACATCTCGCACGACAATCGACGGATAACCGAAGCAGGCGACCGGATCGTGGTCTAGGCGGATTTGATCCTCTAAGGGTTTCCCGGCCCGTTCCGGAAGGATGGTCTTATGGGACATTCAGCACAGAGTTCCGGAAAGAAACGGTTTTGGTCCGACCTGTTCGGCAAGCCAGATACCCTGCCCGTTTTCCTGTTCATCCTGTTCTTCGTCATCCTCTACGCCGCAGGTCCTGAGCTTCGGTCCTCGAAATATGTTTTTGAGCCTCCCTGGCTGATCTTTGCGCTGAACGCCGTTTTTATCACGGGCCTGTGCCTGTTGATCGCCGGGCTGTGTTTCAGGAGTTTTCTGCGCGGAGGGTTTCTGAACGTGCTGTTGCTGGGCTGCGGGGTGCTCACCTTCGGCCTGTCCTCCTTCGTTGCCGGGTGGCTGATCCACCCCCCCGACAGCCCGAACAACGCGATAACGATCCACAACATCGGAGTCTTCTGCACGGCCGTTTTCTTCTTTGTGAGTTCCCTCTACTCCGCATTCGGAATTTCGCCGGATATCGGGGGTCGCAGGGGCCTGGTTGCCGTCCTGGCCTACACCGGGGTCCTTGCGACGGGGACGATCCTGACATCCGCTGCCATGCTTCATCTGACCCCGCCTTTCTTTATCGCCGGTGAAGGCCCCACGGTCATCCGCCAGGTCGTTCTCGCTGTCTCCACCACGCTCCTTACCCTGTCCGCCATCCTGATGATGACGGTTTACTCGGAGAGAAGATCCGGCTTCATTCTTTATTTCGTCAACGCGTTGCTGCTGATCGCTGCCGGTCTCGTCGGCGTTGCCCTGGGGCCCCCCGGCAGCCCCCTGAACTGGCTGGGGCGGGCGGCGCAGTACCTGGGGAATGCGTACCTGCTGGGCGCTTCGATGAAAGCCCTTGGTGAGGCAAAAAGCAAAAGAACGACAATCGAAAAAGCCCTGGCCGATTTCTTCAGAAAGTCCGAGACACACTATAGGGCCCTCGTCGAGATGGCGGCCGATGCCATCGTCTCCATCGACCGCGCGGGAAGGATCATCCTGCTGAATCCGGCCGCCGGGGAACTATTCGGGTACGGCCGGGATGAGGCCACCGGTCAAAGCCTGGTGGAGCTGATGGTTCCCGCACAGTCCAGGGAATTCTTTTCCGCGTGTCTGTCCGGTGACCGCGATCGCAACATGGAAATGATGCTCATGAGAAAGGACGGTTCAATCTTTCCCGCCGAGTTGTCCTTCTCTCCGGAGATGAAATCCGATGGAGGCTCCGAGAAAACAATCATCATCCGTGACGTCACCGAGCGCAGGCAAGCCGAGGAAACCGTTCGGAGCGCGGCGCTGTTCCCGATCCAGAATCCCCAACCGGTCTTGCGAATCCACCTGGACGGAACCCTGCTCTTCGCGAATCATGCTGCAGAGACGGTCCTGAAAGAATGGCGGGCCGAAAGCGGCAACGGGATTCCGACCCGGGTTCGCCAGGTCGTCGAGACCTCATTGAACGAAGGCGCTTCGCGGGAGTTCGAGATGCTCGTTGCCGGCCGGGATTTCTTATTCGTCGTAACGCCCATCGCAGGGTGCCATTATGCGAACCTCTACGGTTGGGATGTAACCGAGCGCAAATCCGCCGAGGAGTCGCTGCAAGAGGCCAAGGACTATGCAGAAACCCTCATCCAGACGGCCAACGTGCTCATCGTGGGTCTGGATTCATCCGGTAGCGTGCAGACCCTCAACGACGCCGCGGAAACGATCACCGGATACACCCGAGCAGAACTGCTCGGCCGGAACTGGTTTGAGGTGGTGGTGCCAAAGGACCGTTTTCCTCACGTATGGGATGAATTCCTGCGGCTGCAGGACAGTTTTTTTCCCTCTGAATTCGAGAATCCCATCGTGACCAAGGACGGCAGGGAGCGGGTCATGTCCTGGCGCAACAGCGAAATTCGCGAGGGGGAGCGGGTGAGGGGAACGATTTCGTTCGGAATCGACATCACCGATCGCAAGAAGGCGGAAGAATCTGTTCAGGCCTCCTATGACTTGCTCAAGATCGCGCAACGAGCCGCAAAGGCCGGGCTATGGGGTTGGGATATTTCAACGGGGACGCTCACGTGGTCGGAAGAGTTCTACACGCTGTTCGGCCTGGACCCCATGGCATCGGCATCGTTCGACACATGGATGGGTGTCCTGCACCCGTATGACCGGCAACCGGCGATGGAGAGAATCAATCGCTCGATCCGGGATGGGAACCCCCTTGAAAACGAGTATCGCATCATCCGCCCCGACGGGCAGGAACGCTGGATTCGCGTGTGGGGCAGTACCTTCTACGATGAGAACACTCGGCCACTGAGCATGTCCGGCATCTGCATCGACACAACCGAGAGCAAACGGGCCGAGGAGGCCCTGCGCCGCAGTGAGGCGAGATATCGCTCGTACATCGAAGTCACCGGCCAGATGGGTTGGACGACCAATGCCGACGGCGAGGTCGTGGACGACGCCCCCGGCTTACGACAATACACAGGCCATACCTACGACGAGATACGGGGCTGGGGCTGGTCAAAGGCGCTTCATCCCGACGACGTCGAGATCACCCTGGCCGTCTGGCGGAAAGCCGTCGAAGAGAAACAGGGCTACGAGACCGAGTTCCGCCTGCGCCGGCATGACGGGGTCTACCGGCATTTCCTGGCCCGGGGCACCCCGATCCTGAATGATGACGGCAGCGTGCGGGAATGGGTGGGCACCTGCGTCGACATCACGGAACGCCGCAAGCAGGAAGAAGAGCTACAAAAGCTCAACCGGACTCTCCGGGCGCTGAGCCGCAGCAACGAGGCCCTCATGCGCGCCGAGGAGGAGTCGGCCTTCCTGGAGGAGGTCTGCCGCATCGTCATCCAGGATTGCGGCTATGCCATGGTCTGGATCGGCTATGCCTCCGATGACGAAGAAAAAACGGTACGGCCCGTCGCCCATGCCGGTTTCGCCGGAGGGTACCTGGAAACGTTGAACCTGACCTGGGCGGACCGGGAACGGGGCCGGGGACCCACCGGAACTGCGATCCGGACCGGGAAACCGATCCTGTGCACCGACATGCTCATCGATCCACGGTTCGAGCCCTGGCGCGACGAAGCCATCAGGCGAGGTTATGCCTCGTCTCTTGCCCTGCCCCTGCTTGACGGCGGGAGGGCCTTCGGTGCCGTCACCATCTATTCGACCCAGCCCGATCCTTTCTCCGAAGAGGAAATCAAGTTGCTGTCCGAAATGGCCGACGATCTGACCTACGGAATCGACTCGCTGCGCCTGCGCCAGCAGAGCCGGCAGACCCTGCAGGCCCTGCAGAATAGCGAGGCGCGATTCCGGCAGCTGGCCGACTCCATGCCGCAGCTGGTCTGGACGGCAGAGCCCGATGGCAGGGTGGACTATCACAACCGCCGCCTCTCTCTCTTTGCAAGCCACGGGCTATGGACGCCCAATGTTCACACCGAGGACCGTCCGCGGACAATTGAGGGGTGGAAGAGGGCGGTCCAGACCGGGTCGCCCTACGAGATCGAGCATCGCATGCAGCTCGCCGACGGCCGGTTTCGCTGGTTCCTGACTCGCGCCGTCCCCGTGCCCGATGAGGCAGGGCATGTGATGAAGTGGTACGGCACATCGACGGACGTGCACGACCGCAAGCAGGCCGAAGAGGAGAGGGAAATCGCGCGGATCGAGGCCATAAACGAGAAGAACCGCCTCGAAGCCCTCATCAAAACCCTGCCCGTGGGTGTTGCACTGGTCGACACCGAAGGCGGAACCATCCAGTCCAACGATATGTTCGAACAGGTCTGGGGCGGGCAAAGGCCCGAGACGAGATCGGTCGACGATTATAACAAGTATAAGGCCTGGTGGATCGACTCGGGTAGGCAGGTCCAACCCGAGGAATGGGCCTCGGCCCTGGCCGTTCAGAAAGGAGAAACCGTAACGGGCCAGCTGATGAAGATCGAGCGGTTCGACGGCACGGGCGTATTCGTCATGAACAGCGCCGCCCCGATTTATGCCTCCGACGGCCGGATCGCGGGTAGCGCCGTGGCCATCCTGGACATCACCGAACGCATCGAGGCCGAAGAGGCGCTGCGGCAAAACGAGGCGCGTTTCCGCCTGCTCTCCGGAACCGCAGGGAGCCTGCTGTCTACCGACGACCCCCAGGACCTGATCGATAAGCTTTGCCGGGACGTCATGGAGCACCTGCACTGCCAGGCCTTCTTCAACTTCCTGGTCGACGAACGTGCAGGAAGGCTCCGCCTGAATGCTTGCGCGGGCATCCCCGAGGAGGAGATCCGAAAGTTCGAGTGGCTGGACTTTGGGGTTGCCGTCTGCGGCTGCGTTGCCCGGGACAATGTGCGAATCGTCGCTGAAGACATCTTCCACACGCCCGATGTGCGGACCGAGCTGGTCCGGTCCTACGGGATTCAGGCCTACTGCTGCCACCCGCTGAAGGCCCAGGACAGGGTTATCGGCACGTTGTCTTTCGGAACAAAAACCCGGGCCCGCTTCACCCCTGAGGAGGTTGAGCTGATGCGGATCGTGGCCGATCAGGTCGCCATCGCCATGGAGCGAATCCGGGCCCAGCAGGAGATCCGAAAAAGCGCAGAGGAATTGCGGCTCGCCAACGAGCAGCTGGAGCAGAGGATCCGGGAACGAACGGCAGAGCTGATGCTGACCCTGGAGGATCTCGAAAAGAACCGGGGTGACCTGCGCAAGCTCGCCGCGGAGCTGGTCTTGGCGGAAGAGCGGGAGCGCAAGAGAATCTCCGTGGTCCTGCACGACGAGGTGGCCCAGACACTGGCTGCGACGAAAATGCGCCTCGACCTGCTCAGGAGCCTGACGGGCGGCGCAGAATTCCGCATTGCCATCTCGGAGGCCCAGGAGCTGCTCGGGCAGTCCATCCGGCAGACACGGGCCCTTATGACGGACATCAGCAACCCCGTACTCTACGACATGGGGCTTCGGGTGGCCGTGGAAGCGCTCGCGGAGGAGGTGAAAGCCAGGCATGGCATCTCCGTCTCATGCTCGTTCGGCGGAAAGCTCAGAAACCTGGGGCAGGACATGGAGGTGATGATCTTCCAGGTGGTGAAGGAGCTGGTGCAGAACATCGTCAAACACAGCCGGGCCCGGAATGCAAGCATCCGGGTCGTCGAGGAAAAGGATGCCATACGAGCGGTCGTCACCGATGACGGGCTGGGTTTCGAGACCGGCCATATCGGCATCGTCCGATCCGAGGGAGGGTTCGGCCTCTTCAGCATCCGAGAAAGGGTGAAGTCGTATGGCGGGAGAATCCATATCAAGTCTGAGCCGGGAAGAGGTTCGGAGGTGACCGTCAAACTTCCGAAGGCGGCGGCGGGCAACACCGCACCGCTCATGACCCGGAACGGAAAAAAGGGCGACTGATCGGAGTGGACCCTGGAGAAAAGAAACCCCTGATCCTCCGGGCCTGTTCGTGCCGGCGGAAGCAGCTTCAGGATTACCCCTCGATGCTCACCAGCCCCTCGCGGACGGCGTATTTCGTCAGCTCGGCGATGCTGCGCATGTTGAGCTTCTCCATCATGTTCCGGCGGTGGGTCTCGACGGTCTTTACGCTCACGTTGAGGTGAACGGCAACCTCCTTGGCTGCCATCCCCTCGGCCAGAAGCTGGAGGACCTCGCGCTCGCGCGGCGTAAGAACGGAGCCCGATCCGTGGGACAGCCCGGGCGCCTTGTCGAGATACCCCTTGACCACCACCTCGGCGATCCTCGGGCTGAGGTACGTATGTCCTCCCGCCACATTGCGAATGGCCGTGGCCAATTCCTCGAAGGCGCAATCCTTGAGAAGGTAGCCGCACGCCCCTGCCTCGAGCATACCCAGCACATAGCGCCGATCGGAGTGCATCGAGAGGCCTATGACCCGGACCCCGGGGGTTTCTTCCATGATCTTCCGCGTGGCGTCAATCCCGTTCATGTCCGGCATGGACACGTCCATGATCACCACGTTGGGGCGGAGCTTCTGGGCCAGCCGGACCGTCTTGCGGCCGTTTTCCGCCTCGGCGACCACCTCCATGCCGGCCTCCTTTTCGATCAGTGTCTTAAGCCCGTCCCGGATGATATTGTGGTCATCGGCAAGCAAAACCCGTATGGTCGACATCTCTCTTCTCTCCTGCTTTCTTCTTTCCTGCGTGTCTCGGTAAAGAAACTCCTTTTTCGATGAACACGCGCGACAAGGTTCATGAGGGGCTCCATGCCTTCACACATCCGACGCACAACGCTCATTTATATTTATACCACTTAAGATCGGCCGGCGGAATGGGGATTTACCCGAGGCATCCTCAGCTTAATCCTGATCCCTTCTCCTCCTTTTCCTGAGTCGCACGTGAGGGATTTTCCCGCCGTGAATCATGCATACGCAGATGGAATTATCTTTGATGATTGGTGTAAATAATTTCGCATGCAGATGGTTCTGGGGGTTGGCCGAACAGAGCCGGAGGCCGGAAGCACCCTCAGGCGGTTTACCCGTGACGCGTGTCAGTACAATCATCGCCAAAACCACCGATCCCTGCCCAAGCGGGTCATCGACGGCACGGATCGAAAAGGAGAGAGCCATGAAAGACTTGCAGGGAGAGATCAATGAGTGGATCTCGCGCAACCGGCATAACCTGATTCGCTGCCCCCACCAGCCTGGAAATCTTCTCATCACGAAATGGAGCTGCCGCATGAGGCAGCTCAAGGCACAGAAGGAAGACCTTGCGAATGTGATGAGCGGCGACGTGATGGACTACGTTCACAGGCAGGGGCTGTCCATCTGCCTGAACTGCAATGCTCTGAAAAAAGCCGCGGCTTAGAGCCAACGCTTCATCCGGGGCCCCTGCGCCCGCAGGGCCCTGGCGCAGCCATTTCCCTTTCCTCGGGCACATGCTAAAAAATGGAAGTGCCGCCAGGAGGTTTAGAACCCGCTGGCGGCCTTCTCTTACTTCTTTTTTCCTCAGATCATCAGGAAGCCGTCCCCTTACTCCCGCCGTTTTTCCTAGCAGTCCGGATCCTTTCCGCACTTCGGATCCTTGAGGTCGACCTCGATGCACACACGCTTTACGCGAACGCACTTCACCTCCGGTTCGCGCAGGCCCAGGCAATCCAGAAGCTCCCCGGCGATCTCGGTGCATTCCTCACCGCCAACCGGCGGAACGGCAGTCGACGGCGTCATCGGCACGGGATCCCGGTCGGGCTGGTGTACCAGCACTCCGGGCACTAGCGTCACAGGGAAGTCCCACACGACAGGAACCCCATAGCTGCCGTCTCCCCGATCCTTGACCTTGCCATCGACCTTGACACCCGGCAGCGGCGTGACGGTGAACCCGCCTCCGCGACCGGGGCCGAGCGGGTTGCCGTAGCGATCACGCGGCACGATCACCAGCGTTCCGTAGCGGCCATCCGGCTGATCGATGATGCCTGCCACCGTCACGTCCGAGCGGTCGGGATCAATGCCCGGCTCGACGTGCAACGACCAGTGCGCCTCGCGCATGGCCCGACACCCTTCACCGTACGTCGCCACCGCCCTGAACTGATACGTGCCCTCGGCGCGCGTGAGGTCCTTGAGCCGGTGGTTGAAGATGCCGTCCGGCTCCATGGCTCCGTCGTCGTGCAGGCCGTCGTCGAAAAGAGGGACTCGGACCGTTGATGTGGGAACGGGCAGCACCCCGCCCGCCTGTCGCGCAACGGCCTGCAGGGTGGCGTGGAACGCGTCGACCCCATCGGCCGAGATCGTCGGCGGCTGGAGTCCCGCCGCGGTCGCAAGCTGCCCCAGCGCCACGCCGGGGACTTCGACGGTGAGCTCCACCTGAGCGCCGTGGGGTGTCGTTCCGTTGCCGTAATGCAGCCCGACCAGCGGGTCGATCGGGTCCCCGGTGTAGAGGCGTTTCCGCGTGACGAGGGAGACGAGCTTCGGTCCGCCGGAACAGACGACCAGGAAGAAGTAGCGGACGTCCTTCGGGGCCGATGGGAACTCGCCCCCGGTCGGTACTCGCTCCACCGTGAACTGCCAAGTGCCGTCGCGCTCGCCCTCATGAGGCAGGGGAATCCGCCAGAAGACCCAGGATCGGCCCCGAACGGGCCTCACGCGTCTCTCGTTGATGGGCTTTCCGCTTGGCGTCCGGATGTGCGCCCGCAGGGGCGCCGATGGATCGTCCCAGCCCAGCACCAGGGTGATCCGCTCCTCGCCGCACACGTCGAAGCGGTGAGGCGCAGACTCCTTCTGATTTGCGCGGAGCAGGAATTCCGGGTCGCTCAGCGCCCCGCTCTCGAAAATGTTTCCGAAGCAGAGACCGAAGAACTTTCGAAGGGCGAGCCCTTCCGTTGCCCGGGTGAAGTGACCCCCGTGAGCCCTCGCGACCCGATTGAGAAGCGGCCCGTCAATGTCGGCGTCTGAACCGAATCCGATGACACTGAGCCGGGTCGAGCCCAGGAATCGCTCGATCTCCTCGACCATCGGGAGGGTGTTCTGCAGGCCGTCAGTCATGAGCAGCATGGCGCGGTCATTCGAGGAGCCGGAGCCGAAGGCCAGAAGCGCGGCGCCGAGGCCTGCACCGATGCTCGTGGCGCCCCCGGCGGAAATCGCCCCGATTTTCCCCGCGGTGAACGGAGCCGGACCCACCAGGGCGGGCTTTGCAGTGGCGGCGAGGCCCGCAGGCAAATCGATAGCCGCCGTGGAGCTGAAGGTCACCAGCCCCAGACGATCGCCCTGCCCTTCGCGGACCAGTTGCACGAACAGGGCAGCGGCATCCTGGGCCTCGGCAAGCTTGGCGCGGCCGGCCGGCGGCGCGGGGCTCGTCATGCTTCCGGAGCGGTCGAAGACCACCATCACGTCGAGTGGCACGGCAGGGACCGGCGGGCTGGAGAGAGCGGCCTTGATGGGGGCGACGGGCGCGTATGAGACGCTGCAGCCTGCGCCGCTGCTGAGAGGACCGCCCACGAGTTGCCCGCTGATGTCGAACAGGGCGGAGCCGGAACTGCCGCCGGCGTAGTCGAAGCCGGAGATGGTGCCTCCGTCATGGACACCGGCCTGGGTCTTCTTCGCGGCACCGTTGGGGTGGTGCATCGTGAAGATCGTCTCCCCTGTCATCAGCGCGGCGTCGCGCATCCCGAGCGGAGGAGGCAGCGCGCCGGGCGCGGCGTCGAGCCGCAACACCACCCAGTCCGAGTTCACCGGAGGGCTGGACCCCGTGGCCGGGCTTCCGGAGGCCACCTCCTCGACGATCTTGAAGAATCGGGTGACATGCCCCGGGGGTCTGCTTCCGTTGCAGGCGGTGGCGTAGTCGAAGGTGACCGAGGCGCTCCGCACGTCCTCTCCCGCCGGATCAGTCAGGCAGTGACGTGCGGTGAGGAAGAGATCCGCCGCAATCAGAGTCCCCGTGCAGCTGCTGACGTGATCCTCGTGCACCTCAACGATGATGCCCGTCGCCGCCGCGACCCGCTCCCTGACTGCATCCGGGATCGAGGGGAGGGCGCAGGCCGCGTTTCGCCACGCGAACCCCGGGTTGCACTCCAGCCGAGTCTCATAGATCGGCTCCTGATAGGGGTCGGTCTGCAGGAACGGGTCGGGATTGGTCCGGCTGCCGAGAGGGGTCCCCGGGGTTTGCCCGGGGGGGATGCTCGGCTCGCCGCTTCCGAACTCGAGCAATCGGGCACTGCCGGTGCCGCCGGTGATGCGAATGAGCATGGGGCTGAGCAAGGTATCGACCGGTCTGGACCAGAAGCTGGAACCGGAGCTTGCAGTAAACACATCGGTGCCGTACCCCAGATTCACCGTCAATTTGGCGCCTCCGGTGAGATGCACGGAATCGAAGTGCAGGATTACGAATCGCGGAGCGCCAAGCGGACCGGGGCCGGGAATAAGATCCAGGCCCGACGTCTGGTTGAAGGTCCGACCGTCGGCAACGACGCGTCCCAGATTATGGCTCATGGTAACCTCCGTGTTCTCGGGATTGGTTCTAGCGGTAGCGGGTTCCCGTCACTGCCGAGCCGCTGCGAGATTTCCTCCGAGGCTGCGATGCCCTCCGTACAACGGATCGAGGCGGGCAGGCGCGGAAGCGCCGGTCAGGAAGCGGCATTGCGCTTCCTGCCGTTGCGACGGTGGCGCGGCCGCGAAGGGTTTTCTTTCGCACCGGCAAACTGACCTGAAAGAGCGAGACGGCGGGCTTATCGGACAAGAAGAACCGGGCATTTCGCCTCGCGCATCACCCGTTCGGCTACCGTGCCGAGGAGGCTTTTCAGGATGCCCGTACGGCCGTGAGAGGCGATGACGATGAGGTCGGCCTTTCGCTCCTGCTGTTCCTTGAGGATCTCCTCGTAGGGGGTGCCCGACTTGACGTCGAAGGAAACGTCGATTTTCCTCGACTGCAGGATCTTGTTCGCCTCCTCCTGCATCCTGCGGGCGGCCTCTTTCTCGCTGTCGGACTGGACCTTCATCATCGTCTCAACGGGGATGCAGTAGTCGATGGCGCACTGCTGAAGCTTGTCGACGACGTGCAGGAGAAAGATCTTTGAATTGTTCTGCGCCGCGATGTCCACGGCCTCCTTGATGGCCCTGTCGGAATACTCGGAAAAATCCGTAGGAACGAGAATCGCTTTCGGTGCAAACATGGCAAACCTCCTTTTTGGGTGTTGGAAGCTTTCTATTGATATTATTTTATCATCAAGGGGCTTGTTTTCCATTGGCAGGAGCCTTAGCCGTCCCTTCCAAATCCCTCAGGGCAGTCTCAGGGATCGGATGAGCCGGGGGCGTCGTGAAAAAAGTTGCGCTCCCGTAGCCGGGGTGAGGTAGAATTGACAGCGGCGAGGCCGCTGGCGGAATGCACAGCCGCTGCCGATCGATGCGATCAATCCAGGAAGAGAAGAGGCTGCCGATGAACGAGAAGAAGATCACCGTGGAGAGACGGGGCCACGTGCTCCTCATGGGGCTCAACCGCCCCGACAAGATGAACGCCTTCGACGTGGAGATGTACCTGGAGCTGGCCGCGGCCCTCGGGGAGCTGAACCGCGACCGGGAGCTTCGATGCGGCCTGCTGTTTGCCCACGGGAAGCATTTCACGGCGGGCCTCGATCTTCCGACGTGGGCGCCGTTTTTCGGTGAGGGCAACTTTCCCGCCCTGCCCGCAGGGGCCTGCGACCCCTTCGGTCTCGATGAGGGAAGGCACGTCGGAAAGCCCATGGTCATGGTCGCCCAGGGGATCTGCTACACCATCGGCCTGGAGCTCTTGCTCGCCATGGACATCCGCGTGGCGTCATCGGATACGCGATTCGGGCAGATCGAGGTGAGGCGGGGCATCTACCCCGTGGGGGGCGCCACGGTGCGCCTGCACCGGGAGATCGGCTGGGGAAACGCCATGCGGTATCTCTTGACGGCCGACGAGATCCCTGCCGCCGAGGCGCTGCGTCTCGGCCTCGTACAGGAGGTCACCGAGCCGCGCCGCCAGTTCGACCGGGCCCTCGAGATCGCGGAGAAGGTATCCAGGCAGGCGCCTCTGGGCGTCCAGGCATCGCTTGCCTCGGCCAGACGAACACGCATCGAAGGAGAAAGGGCGGCCATCGCACGGCTGCTGCCGGACCTGATGCCTATCATGAAAAGCGACGATGCGGCCGAGGGGATCCGGTCCTTCATCGAGAGACGGGAAGCCCGGTTCCAGGGAAAATAAAGGCCCCCGCAACAAGCTGAAACGAAAGAGGGATTCCGCAAAGACGGAATGCCTCTTTTTTCCTCCAACCCCGCAGGAGCCATTACAGCCGGCAGCCCTCTTCGAAGTAGCGGGCGTTGAGCTTCCGGCCGATGTTCATGACGACCGTGTGGATCTTGTCGCGCCTGGTCGCAAGCGCCCGCCTGGCAATGGAGCGCATCGAATAGAAGGCATGATAGGCCCGGATGTAGCCTTCCGTGAGATCCTTTTTGGACATGTGGGCGGGCTTGATCACCACGTGGTTGGCGTCGTAGCGGGACCAGTTGAAGTGCTCGATGCGGTCGTTCGCTTTCATTTCATCGAATAGTTTTGTCCCGGGCAGGGGCGTCAAGATATAGAAGTTTGCGCACTCCAGGTGGTTTTCGATGCAGAAGTCGAGGGTCCGGGCAAACACGTCCGGGCCGTCGTTGTCGAGACCGAACATGAAAGAGCCCAGGATCTTGATCCCGGAGCGGTGGATGGTGGAAATGGATTGCTCGTATTCCGGCGCGCAGTTGAGCTTCGCCTTGCCCAAGGACCTGAGATTCTCCACGCTCGTCGTCTCGAAACCCATGAAGAGCCACTTGCAGCCGCTTCGCGAGGCAAGCTCCAGGAGCTCGGGGTCTCGCGCCAGCCGCAGGTCCCCCTGGCCGACCCAGCGCCGCTTCAGCGGGATCAGGACCCGGAAGAGCTCCTTCGAGCGCTCCGAGTGCCCGAACATGTTGTCGTCGATGAACAGCAGGTCTCCGGGCGGCAGGGCCTTGATCTCGTCGATCACCTCCTCGACGGGGCGGAACCGGAATTTCGATCCCCAGAACTCGGTGACGGCACAGTAGTTACACCGGTTGGGGCAGCCCCGGGAGGTCTCGACGACATTCGGGAAGGAATAGGCGCCGGGCTTGAGCAGATCGAGGCGGGGGCGGGGCAGGCCGGCCAGATCGTGCAGCGTTGCAGCACGATAGCTCCTCTGCAGTTTCCCTGCCAGGAAATCGTCCAGAAGGTCGTTCCAGGCGTACTCGCCTTCCCCGATCACGATGGCATCGGCGTGCTCCAGTGCTTCGTCCTGCAGGAAAAAGACGTGCATGCCTCCGAGGACAACTTTGACACCGCGGAGGCGGAGGGTATCGGCGATTTCGTAGCCGCGAAGGGCCGTGCAGGTCATCAGGGAGATCCCGACGAGGTCCGCATCGACGGCGTCGAAATGGATCTCCTCGACGTTCTCGTCGAGGATGCGCACGTCGAACCGGTCGTCGGCATGGGCGGCAAGGATAGGGAGGTTCAGCTGGGCGACGGAGGACTTCGTCCGTCGCCTGGAGATGAGTCGGTCTTTGTCGGGCGCGGGGTGGATCAGGACAAGTTTCGGTTTCTTCATGCCGGTCACAGGTCAGCCGGGGATATTTTCCAGGATGGACTCGGCTTCATAGGCAGCCTCGTGGTAAAAAAGCGGGCCGGCCCCCCGCGGGGAGGGCCGGTTCCCGCAAAACAGCTTAGTAACGCCGCCCGCCACCGCCGCCGCCACCCGGCCTGCCGGGGCCGCGGCCGAAACCGCCCTGGCGGGGACGGCTGTCCCTTCCAAAGCCGCCGCCTTCCGGACGATCCTTCGGCGGCCGGGCTTCGCTCACCACGATGACCTTGCCGTGGAGCTCGCCGCCGTTGAAGGACTCGATGGCCTTGCGGGCGCCTTCCTCGGTTTCCATCTCCACGAATCCGAACCCCTTGTTCAGGCCCGTCATCCGGTCCTTGATGAGGCTCACCGACACGATCGTGCCGGCCTGGGAAAAATTAAAACGCATTTCCTCTTCCGTCGCTTCGCTCGAGAGGTTTCCGACGTATAGTTTTCTGTTCATGTTCGTCTCCTTTCATTCATCTGTCTTCCTCCGGATCTTCCAGGTTCAAGGGACAGGGCCCCTGCCATGTAAACGGCAGAGGAGGGATCAGTCGGAAGATTCAGCAAGGGCACTTCCCTGCATCCATAGCGGGAAAGTGCCCCCTGAGTATCGGGTCGGCTTAGAGCGCCCTTACATCCGCAGCCGCGGGGCCTTTCTGGCCCTGCTCAACTTCGAAGCTCACGCGCTGGCCCTCTTGAAGGGTCTTGAAGCCGCTGTCCTGAATCGCGCTGAAGTGCACGAAGACGTCATTGCCTTCGTCGGTCTCGATGAAGCCGAAGCCCTTGCGCTCGTTGAACCATTTGACTTTACCTTCTGACATCGCTTTTATCCTCCTTTCGAAAATTTTTCAGGCGGATAAAAAACAACGGCAGAAATAAAAAAACCACCACTTTGAAGAGCATGGTGGTCAACC
>Ga0105107_10001462_pt1 | contig 15250 bp, 11 predicted proteins | sample PPLLaktember2015_6_FD_79335 | JGI IMG/M metagenome (GOLD analysis project Ga0105107, IMG submission 79335) | Freshwater sediment microbial communities from Prairie Pothole Lake near Jamestown, North Dakota, USA - PPLs Lake P8 Core (1) Depth... | ecosystem: Environmental > Aquatic > Freshwater >...
ACAACGTGGAGATGGTGGTGGAGCTGATCATGCCGATCGCGATGGACAAGGAGCTCCGCTTCGCCATCCGCGAAGGCGGTCGCACCGTCGGCTCCGGCGTCGTCTCCGAGATCGTCGAGTAACTGAGAACCGCAGGCGCGTAGCACAACTGGTAGTGCACCGGACTCCAAATCCGGGGGTTGGGGGTTCGAGTCCCTCCGCGCCTGCCAACGAAGAGTGGCGAGAACGGTGCAGCTCAATCCCGCGCAATGGGTCGGTCAGGCTCGGCAGTTCACGGACGAGGTCCGTGCCGAGGTCCGCAAGGTCACGTGGCCGACCCAGAAGGAGGCGGTCGCGGGCACGATCGGAGTGCTCGTCATCGTCGCGTTGCTGACCGTCGTGCTCGGGGTGGTCGACTTCGTGCTCGCGAAGCTCGTCCAGCTCGTGGTTCCCTGAGGAGAGCGATGCCGAAGCGCTGGTACATCGTTCACACCTACTCGGGCCACGAGGCCAAGGCGAAGCAGGCGCTGCTGGAGCGCGCGCGGCTCGAGGGCATGGAGGAGCACTTCGACGAGGTGTTGATCCCCGAGGAGAACGTGGTCGAGGTGGTGAAGGGCGAGAAGCGCACCTCGAAGCGAAAGTTCTTCCCGGGCTACATGCTCGTGCACATGGAGCTCAACGACGAGACGTGGCACGTCGTGCGCGGCACGCCGAAGGTCACGGGCTTCGTCGGCGGTGGTACGACGGCGCCGACGCCGATCTCCGACGAGGAGGTCGCGCGGATGACGCAGCAGATGAAGGAAGGCGCGGTCAAGCCCAAGCCGAAGATCCGCTTCGAGGAGGGCGAGAACGTGCGCGTGGTGAGCGGCCCGTTCGCGAACTTCTCGGGCTTCGTGGACGAGGTGCGGCCGGACAAGGAAAAGGTGCGGGTGATGGTGCAGGTCTTCGGCCGCGCCACGCCCGTCGAGCTCGACTTCATGCAGGTCGAGAAGGCGTAGCGGGAGAAGGGATCCGACGTGGCGAAGAAGGTCACCGCGATCGTGAAGCTGCAGTGCCCGGCCGGGGCGGCGAATCCGTCGCCGCCCGTGGGCCCGGCGCTCGGCCAGCACGGCGTCAACATCATGGAGTTCTGCAAGGCGTTCAACGCCCGCACGCAGGACCAGGCGGGGCTCATCATCCCTGCGCTCATCACGGTCTACTCGGACCGCACCTTCACCTTCGAGCTCAAGACGCCGCCCGCGGCGATCCTGCTCAAGAAGGCTGCGAAGCTCGAGAAGGGATCGGGCGAGCCGAACCGGACCAAGGTCGGCTCGGTGACGAAGCGCCAGGTCCGCGAGATCGCGGAGCTGAAGCTCAAGGACCTGAACGCCCACGCGATCGAGCCTGCGATGCGCATCATCGAGGGCACCGCCCGCTCGATGGGCATCGAAGTGACGGAGGGCTGAGCCGTGGCCGGGCCTGGCAAGCGATTCAAGAAGTCTCTCGAGACGGTCGACCGCACCAAGCTCTACGCGCTGCCCGAGGCGGTAGAGGCGCTGAAGGGCACGCCGTCGCCGAAGTTCGACGAGAGCGTCGACCTCGCGATGAATCTCGGCGTCGACCCCCGCCATGCGGACCAGATGGTGCGCGGCTCGATCGTGCTGCCCCACGGCACCGGCAAGGCGATGCGCGTGCTCGTGTTCGCGAAGGGCGACAAGGAGAAGGAGGCCCGCGAGGCCGGGGCCGACCACGTCGGCGCCGAGGATCTCGCGAAGAAGATCACGGACGAGAGCTGGCTCGAGTTCGACCGCGTGATCGCGACGCCCGACATGATGGGCGTCGTCGGCCGGCTCGGAAAGGTGCTCGGCCCCCGCGGCCTGATGCCGAACCCGAAGCTCGGAACCGTGACGGTCAACGTGGGCCAGGCCGTGCGCGAGACCAAGGCCGGCAAGGTCGAGTACAAGGTGGAGAAGGCGGGAATCGTCCACGTCTCCATCGGCAAGAAGTCGTTCACGCCCGAGGCGCTGGTCGCGAACGCGTCGGCGCTGCTCGAGGCGGTGCTGAGGGCGAAGCCGGCAGCCAGCAAGGGCACCTATCTCAAGAAGGTCGTGATCTCCACGACGATGGGCCCGGGCGTTCGCATCGATCCGTCGTCGGTCTCGGCCGGCAAGGCAGCGTAGGGGAGGCGATCGTGCTCACGCGAAGCCAGAAGGAAGAGTCGGTCGTCGAGCTGCGCGAGAAGTTCGTGCGCGCGACGAGCGTTTTCGTGGCCGAGTACCGCGGCCTCGACGTGGCCCGCGTCGACGCCCTCCGGCGCAAGCTTCGCGCTGCGGGCGGCGCCGACTACGAGTACCGCGTCACGAAGAACACGCTGCTGCGGCGCGCGGCCGAGGGCAACGACGTCGCGGCGGTGGCGTCGCACTTCAAGGGCCCGACGGCCGTCGCGATCTCGTTCGGCGACCCCGTCCAGCTCGCGAAGATCCTGATCGACTACGCGAAGGACAACGAGCTCTTCCTGCTCCGCGGCGCCATGCTCGACGGCAAGGCGCTCGGGAAGAAGGAGATCGCGACCCTCGCGACGCTGCCGTCGCTGGATCAGCTCCGCGGCCAGATCGTGGGCCTGCTCCAGGCGCCGGCGTCGAAGCTGGTGCGCGTGCTGGCGGCGCCGCCGTCGCAGCTCGCGCGTGTGGTCGAAGCGCGACGCAAGTCGCTCGAAGAGTCTGGCGCCGCGTCGTAGCGCGGCGTCGAAAACGAACCCCGGCGGGGGGCGCCCGCCCAAGGACACGTTGCGTTCGCAGGGCCTCGGCCTCGAACGAAACGGGACGAAGCGAGAAAGGTGAAGGTCATGGCCGATCTGAATGCAATCGCGGACACGCTCTCGAGCCTCACGGTGATGGAGGCGGCGGAGCTCGCCAAGCTTCTCGAGGAGAAGTGGGGCGTCTCCGCGGCCGCGCCGGTCGCGGTGGCCGCGGGCCCCGCGGCTGCGGCGGGCGCTGCGCCGGCGGCGGAGGAGCAGACGGAGTTCAACGTCATCCTGCTGTCGTCCGGCGACAAGAAGATCCAGGTCATCAAGGAGGTCCGTGCGATCACGGGCCTCGGCCTCAAGGAGGCCAAGGACCTGGTCGAGGGCGCGCCGAAGCCGGTGAAGGAAGGCGTGAGCAAGGACGAGGCCGCGAAGATCAAGAAGCAGATCGAGGAAGCGGGCGGTCAGATCGAGATCAAGTAGCTGCGCTTCCGGCTGCACAGCCGGTTCGGGAGCCGGACGTCCCGCAATGCGGGACGTCCGGCTCCCTGTCGCCGTTTGTGCAGGCCTCGGTGCTTCGGTTCGAGCTGTCTGAAAGATCGGTTCGAGAGCGCAGAAGCGCCTCGCTAGTACGCCCGTCGGCCCGAGCGGCCGAACGAGCGCGGAGGGCCACCCGGACCCGTGACGGAAACCTTCTTCTCCGAGAACGCGCCCCGACTCCGGAAGACCTTCTCGAAGGTCCCGGCGATTCTCGACATCCCGAATCTGATCGAGATCCAGAAGCAGTCGTTCGAACGCTTCCTGCAGACGCACGTCGAGCCCGAGAAGCGCGAGAACACCGGGCTGCAGGCGGTCTTCAACTCGGTCTTCCCGATCAAGGACTTCAACGACACCGCGTCGCTCGAGTTCGTCGGCTACGTGCTCGAGGAGCCGAAGTACGACGTGCAGGAGTGCCTGCAGCGCGGCATGACGTACGCCGCGCCCTTCAAGGTGACGATCCGCCTGGTCGCATGGGACGACGCCGATGGCGCCCAGACCATCCGCGACGTGAAGGAGCAGGAGGTCTACTTCGGCGAGATCCCGATCATGACCGACAACGGGACGTTCATCGTGAACGGCACCGAGCGCGTGATCGTGTCGCAGCTCCACCGCTCGCCGGGCATCTTCTTCGACACCACGATGTCGTCGACCGTCTCGGCGGCCGGCAAGAAGATCTACTCGTGCCGCGTGATTCCGTACCGCGGCTCGTGGCTCGATCTCGAGTTCGACCACAAGGACCTGATCTACGCCCGGATCGACCGGCGCCGGAAGATCTTCGCCACCGTCCTGCTGAAGGCCCTCGGCTATACGCCCGAGGACCTGCTCGCCTACTTCTACAAGGCCGAGACGATCAAGCTCGAGCCGAAGCGCATCGTGAAGAAGGTCCTGCCCGAGCTGCTCGAGGGCCAGCGCTGCACCAAGGAGGTGCGCGACGAGGCCGGAAACGTGCTCGTGCGCAAGGACAAGAAGTTCACGAAGGCCGCGGTGCGGCGGCTCGTCGAGGCGGGGATCGAGTGGATCCCGGTCGGCAACGAGGACGTGATCCGCGCCGACGCGGTGAAGCGCGTCGCGCCGATCGACATCGTGGACGAGAGCACGGGCGAGGTGATCCTCGAGTGCAACGAGGAGATCCAGGAGTCCCATCTCGAGGAGCTCCGCAGCCGTGGGATCGAGGAGTTCCCGCTGCTCTACCTCGACCCGATCTCGACCGGCACGTCGCTGCGCGACACGCTGCTCGCGGACAAGACCCTGTCGCAGGACGAAGCGATCCTGGACATCTACAAGCGCCTGCGCCCGGGCGACCCGCCGACGGTCGACACCGCGACGAACCTGTTCAACAACCTGTTCTTCAACCCCGAGCGCTACGACCTGTCCCGGGTCGGGCGGCTCAAGCTGAACCACAAGCTCGGCTTCGACGGCGAGCAGCGCGCGTCGCTGCAGGTCGGCAACACCACGCAGGAGGTGCCCCTCGCGGAGCTGCCGACGCTCCGCTCCGAGGACATCCTCGCGGCCGTCCGGTACCTGGTCGACCTGAAGAACGGCTCGGACCCGGACAAGCGCATCGACGACATCGACCACCTGGGCAACCGCCGCGTGCGGGTCGTCGGCGAGCTGCTCGAGAACCAGTACCGGATCGGTCTCGTGCGCATGGAGCGGGCGATCAAGGAGCGGATGTCGCTCCAGGAGATCGAGACGCTGATGCCGCACGACCTGATCAACTCCAAGCCCGTCTCGGCGGTGATCAAGGAGTTCTTCGGCTCGAGCCAGCTCTCGCAGTTCATGGACCAGACCAACCCGGTCTCGGCCGTGACCCACAAGCGGCGGCTCTCGGCCCTCGGGCCGGGCGGTCTGACGCGCGAGCGCGCGGGGTTCGAGGTGCGCGACGTGCACCCGACGCACTACGGCCGGATCTGCCCGATCGAGACGCCGGAAGGCCCGAACATCGGTCTGATCGCGTCGCTCTCGACCTACGCCCGCGTGAACGACTACGGCTTCATCGAGACACCGTATCGCGTGGTGAAGGACGGCCGCGTGACGGACGAGGTCAAGTACCTCTCCGCCCTCGAGGAGGAGCGCCTCGCGATCGCGCAGGCGAACGTTCCGATCGACGCCACCGGCCGCTTCACGGAGGAGCAGGTCTCCGCCCGGAAGGCCGGCGAGTTCGTGATGATCCCGCCGGCGGAAGTGCAGATGATGGACGTGTCGCCCAACCAGCTGGTGTCGGTGGCGGCTTCCCTCGTGCCCTTCCTCGAGAACGACGACGCGAACCGCGCGCTCATGGGCTCGAACATGCAGCGCCAGGCCGTGCCGCTGCTGCGCACGCAGGCCCCTCTCGTCGGGACCGGCATGGAGGCCGTGGTGGCCCGCGACTCCGGCGTGACCGTCGTCGCGAAGCGCGACGGCAAGGTCGTGTCGGTCGACGCGGCGCGCATCGTGATCAAGCCGGACGACGACGCCGACACCGGCTCGAACGTCGACATCATCAACCTCATCAAGTACCAGCGCTCGAACCAGAACACGTGCATCAACCAGAAGCCGATCGTGAAGCCCGGCGACCGCACGAAGCGGGGCCAGGTGATCGCCGACGGGCCGGCGACGGAGCGCGGTGAGCTCGCGCTCGGCCGAAACGTGCTCGTCGCCTTCATGCCGTGGGGCGGGTACAACTTCGAGGACTCGATCCTGATCTCGGAGCGGGTGGTCAAGGACGACCACTTCACCTCGGTGCACATCGAGGAATTCGAGTGCGTCGCCCGGGACACGAAACTCGGCAAGGAGGAGATCACCCGCGACATCCCGAACGTGGGCGAGGAGGCCCTGAAGGACCTCGACGAGTCGGGCATCGTGCGGATCGGCGCCGAGGTGAAGCCCGACGACATCCTCGTCGGCAAGATCACGCCGAAGGGCGAGACGCAGCTCTCGCCGGAAGAGCGGCTGCTGCGCGCGATCTTCGGCGAGAAGGCCGGCGACGTGCGCGACACCTCGCTGCGCGTACCGCCCGGCGTCGCCGGCACCGTGATCGGCGCCCAGGTCTTCTCGCGCCGCGGCGTGGAGAAGGACGAGCGCGCCCGCGCGCTCGAGGAGCAGGAGGTCGAGCGGCTCCGCAAGGACCAGGAGGACGAGATCCGGATCATCCGCGACAGCGCGATGACGAAGGTCCGGGAGCTCCTGCTCGGCAAGAAGGCCGCGAACCGCGTGGCCGACGAGCGCCGCAAGCACGTGTTCGTCGAGCCCGGCGCCGCGATCGACGCCGCCGTGCTCGCCGACGTGCCGCAGCGGCGCTGGCGCGATCTCCAGGTGACCGACGCGCGCGTGCAGGCGCAGGTCGACCGGATCTTCGCGAGCGTCGACGAGCGCGCGAACGTGATCAAGACCGTGTTCGACGAGAAGATCGCGCGGCTGAAGAAGGGCGACGAGCTGCCGCCGGGCGTGTTCAAGATGGTCAAGGTCTACGTGGCCATCAAGCGCAAGCTCTCCGTCGGCGACAAGATGGCGGGCCGTCACGGCAACAAGGGCGTGATCTCGCGCATCCTCGCCGAGGAGGACATGCCGTACCTCGCGGACGGCACGCCGGTCGACGTCGTGCTGAACCCGCTGGGCGTGCCCTCGCGCATGAACATCGGGCAGATTCTCGAGACGCATCTCGGCTGGTCCGCGCGGGGCCTCGGCGCGAAGGTGGGCGAGCTCGCCGACCGCATGGCCTCGGAGGACGTGCTGCGCAGCGAGCTCAAGAAGATCTACGAAGACCCGGGGGTGTCGAAGCTGCTCGACGGGGCGGCGGTCGAGACGCTGCGCGATCTCGCGAACAACGTCCGCACCGGCATCCACGTGTCGTCGGCGGTGTTCGACGGGGCGCGTGAGGACGAGATCCGCCACGAGCTCGTACGCGCGGGCCTGCCGCCGTCCGGGCAGACCGTGCTCTTCGACGGCCGCACCGGCGAGGCGTTCGAGGGGGACGTCACGGTGGGCATCCTCTACATGCTGAAGCTCCACCACCTCGCGGACGACAAGATCCACGCCCGGAGCATCGGCCCCTACAGCCTCGTCACGCAGCAGCCGCTCGGCGGCAAGGCGCAGTTCGGCGGACAGCGCCTCGGCGAGATGGAGGTCTGGGCCCTCGAGGCCTACGGCGCCGCATTCGCGCTGCAGGAGTTCCTCACGGTCAAGTCGGACGACGTGCAGGGCCGCACCCGCATGTACGAGTCGATCGTGAAGGGCGACTGCACGCTTGAGCCGGGGCTGCCCGAGAGCTTCAACGTACTCATGAAGGAGCTCCAGGCCCTGGGTCTGAACGTCGAGCTCACCGAAGAAAAGCAGTAGGAGGCGACCACACTTGCGCGACCTCTACAACCTGTTCGAGAAGCCCAAGGACCCCCTGGCGTTCGATTCGCTTCGCATCTCGATCGCTTCGCCGGACAAGATCCGGGAGTGGTCGCATGGCGAGGTGAAGAAGCCGGAGACCATCAACTACCGGACCTTCAAGCCGGAACGCGATGGGCTCTTCTGCGCCAAGATCTTCGGCCCGGTCAAGGACTACGAGTGCAACTGCGGCAAGTACAAGCGCATGAAGCACCGCGGCGTCGTGTGCGAGAAGTGCGGCGTCGAGGTGATCCAGTCGAAGGTGCGCCGCGAGCGGATGGGCCACATCACGCTGGCGACGCCCGTCGCGCACATCTGGTTCCTGAAGTCGCTGCCGAGCCGCATCGGCAACATCCTCGAGGTTTCGCTGCGCGACCTCGAGCGCGTGCTCTACTTCGAGTCGTACGTCGTGATCGACCCGATGGAGACCGAGCTCAAGTTCGGCGAGCTGCTGAACGAGGAGCGGCTCGCGGAGGCGAGGGAGAAGTACGGCCGCGACGCTTTCAAGTACGGGATCGGCGCCGAGGCCGTGCGCGGGATGCTCGCGGCGATCGACGTCGAGAAGGAGTGCCAGGCGCTCCGCCTCGACATGAAGGAGGCGACGAGCGAGGCGAAGCGCAAGAAGATCGCGAAGCGCCTCAAGGTCCTCGACGCCTTCCGCGAGTCGGGCAACAAGCCGGAGCACATGATCCTCGAGGTCGTGCCGGTGCTGCCGCCCGACCTGCGCCCGCTCGTGCCGCTCGACGGCGGCCGCTTCGCGACCAGCGACCTGAACGACCTCTACCGCCGCGTGATCAACCGGAACAACCGCCTGAAGCGGCTCCAGGAGCTGAACGCGCCGGAGGTCATCATCCGCAACGAGAAGCGGATGCTGCAGGAGGCGGTGGACGCGCTGTTCGACAACGGCCGGCGCGGGCGCGTGATCACGGGCCCGAGCAAGCGGCCGCTGAAGTCGCTCTCCGACATGCTGAAGGGCAAGTCGGGCCGCTTCCGCCAGAACCTGCTCGGCAAGCGCGTGGACTACTCGGGCCGCTCGGTGATCGTGGTCGGCCCGGAGCTGCGCCTGCACCAGTGCGGGCTCCCGTCGCGCATGGCGATCGAGCTCTTCAAGCCGTTCATCTACTCGAAGCTCGAGCAGCGCGGGCTCGTCACCACCATCAAGGCCGCGAAGAAGATGGTGGAGAAGGAGCGGCCGGAGGTCTGGGACATCCTCGCAGAGGTGATCCAGGAGCATCCGGTGATGCTGAACCGCGCGCCGACGCTCCATCGGCTCGGCATCCAGGCCTTCGAGCCGATGCTGATCGACGGCAAGGCGATCCAGCTCCACCCCCTCGTGTGTGCGGCGTTCAACGCCGACTTCGACGGCGACCAGATGGCGGTGCACGTGCCGCTCTCGGTCGAGGCGCAGATCGAAGCGCGCGTGCTCATGATGAGCACGAACAACATCCTGTCGCCCGCGACCGGCCGCCCGATCATCGGGCCCACGCAGGACATCGTGCTCGGCTGCTACTACATGACCCGCGAGCGCCCCGGCGCCCGCGGCGAGGGGCGCCGCTTCGCGAACCCGGACGAGGTCCGGGTCGCGTACGACGCCACCGAGGTCGACCTCCACGCGGCGATCAAGGTGCGGATGAACGGGGGCGGGCTCAGCGACACCACCACGGGTCGCGTGATGCTGCGCGAGATCGTGCCGGACGAGATCCCGTTCGAGATCATCAACAAGACGATGGACAAGAAGGCGCTGGGCGAGCTGATCGACCAGGCCTACCGGCGCCTCGGCAGCAAGGCGACGGTGATCCTCGCCGACCGGCTGCGCACGCTCGGCTACCAGTTCGCGACCCGCGCCGGCATCTCGATCTGCGTCGACGACATGCAGATCCCGAGCGACAAGGCGCGCTTCGTCGAGGCGGCCAACGAGCAGGTGCGGCAGATCGAGGCCCAGTACCAGGAAGGCCTGATCACCGACGGTGAGCGGTACAACAAGGTGATCGACATCTGGGCGCAGACGACCGAGCAGGTCGCGGCGCAGATGCTCGAGCGCCTCGGCACCGAGATCGTGAAGGACGGCGAGGGACGCGACGTCAAGGTCCCGAGCTTCAACCCGATCTACATCATGGCCGACTCGGGAGCGCGCGGATCCGCCCAGCAGATCCGCCAGCTCGCCGGCATGCGCGGGCTCATGGCGAAGCCGTCGGGCGAGATCATCGAGACGCCGATCACCTCGAACTTCCGCGAAGGCCTCTCGGTGCTCCAGTACTTCATCTCGACCCACGGCGCGCGGAAGGGCCTCGCCGACACGGCGCTCAAGACCGCGAACTCGGGCTACCTGACGCGCCGGCTCGTGGATGTCGCCCAGGACATGATCATCCGGCAGGACGACTGCGGGACGACGGGCGGCATCGAGATGGGCCCGCTCGTCGAGGGCGGCGAGATCATCGAGCCGATCGGCGAGCGCATCCTCGGGCGCACCGCGCTCGAGGACGTGCGCGACCCGATCACCGACGCGGTGCTCGTGGCGCGCGGCGACGAGATCGACGAGGAGAAGGTCCGGATCATCGAGGAGGCCGGCATCGAGACGGTGCTGATCCGCACGGTGCTGACCTGCGCCGCCGAGCGCGGCGTGTGCGTGAAGTGCTACGGGCGAGACCTCGCCCGCGGCACGATGGTGAACCTCGGCGAGGCGGTGGGCGTGATCGCCGCCCAGTCGATCGGTGAGCCGGGCACGCAGCTCACGATGCGCACCTTCCACATCGGCGGCGCCGCGACCCGTCGCGCCGAGCAGTCGAGCGTGGAGGTGCACAGCGAGGGCCAGGTGCGCTTCAACAACCTGCGGGTGGTGCGCGATCGCGAAGGCCGCCAGATCGCGATGAACCGGAACGGCGAGATCGGGATCTACGACGTCACGGGCCGTGAGCGCGAGCGCTATCCGGTGGTGTACGGCGCGTTCGTGAAGACCGAGGACGGCACGCACGTCCAGCCGGGCCAGGTGATCCTCGAGTGGGACCCGTTCGCGAACCCGATCCTCTCCGAGGTCGCCGGAACCGTGAAGTTCGGCGACATCCTCGAGGGCGTCACGATGCAGGAGCAGGTGGACGAGTTCACCGGCCTCTCGTCGAAGGTGATCATCGAGGCGAAGGACCCGGAGCTCCGCTCGCGGATCTCGGTGAAGGGCCCGGACGGAAGCACGCTGCCCGGCGGCCGTGCGCTGCTGCCGGTGGGCGCATACCTCGCGGTGGCCGAGGGCGACGAGGTCCATCCCGGCGACGTGATCGCGAAGATCCCGCGCGAGACCACGAAGACGAAGGACATCACGGGCGGTCTCCCGCGCGTGGCCGAGCTCTTCGAGGCCCGCAAGCCGAAGGAGTTCGCGATCGTCTCCGAGGTCGACGGCATCGTGTCCTTCGGCAGCGACTCGCGCGGCAAGCGCCGCGTGATCGTGACGCCGGAGAACGGAGAGCCGCGCGAGTACCTGATCCCGAAGGGCAAGCACGTCTCGGTGCACGAGGGCGATCGCGTCCGGGCCGGCGAGCCGCTGATGGACGGCGCGTCGAACCCCCACGACATCCTGCGCATCAAGGGCGAGAAGGAGCTCGCGAAGTACCTGGTGGACGAGGTGCAGGAGGTCTACCGCCTGCAGGGCGTGAAGATCAACGACAAGCACATCGAGACGATCGTGCGCCAGATGCTGCGCCGGGTGCGGGTCACCGAGGTCGGGGACACCGACTTCCTGGTGGGCGAGCAGGTCGAGAAGCAGGGCTTCGAGGAGGCCAACGCCCGGATGACCGCGGAGGGCAAGGAGCTCGCGAAGTGCGAGCCCCTGCTGCTCGGCATCACCAAGGCGTCGCTCTCGACGGAGTCGTTCATCTCGGCCGCCTCCTTCCAGGAGACGACGAAGGTCCTGACCGAGGCCTCGATCTGGGGCAAGACGGACCGGCTGAACGGGCTCAAGGAGAACGTGATCATGGGCCGGCTGATCCCGGCGGGTACCGGTCTCGCCCGGTACAAGAACATCGGGATCCAGATCGAGGCGCCCGAGGGCATCGCGGCCGGCGCCGACGAGGAAGACCTTCTGCCCGAGGGCGCGCCCGCCACCTCGACCCCGGCTTCGGCCGGCGCCGAGGGGCTTGTCGCGGCACCGGCCGCAGGGTCCGACGGGCTCGAGGTCTGAGGCGATCGATCGATGCGGGGGAGGGGCCTGTGCGGGCCTCTCCCCCCGCCGCTCCCGCCGGTTGACAGGGGTTCCAAGCCCGTTAGGATACGGCGGTTTTCCGGCCCAGTAGCCGTTTAACGAAAAAACAGCTGCCCGCTCGCCAGGCCCTGTCGTAGGGCATTGCAACGTGGCACCTCGGTGGTTCCCTCGGTGGACGGGGTGCGACTAGTGCGAGCGGCGCGCTTGCGTCCCGCGGAGAATGAATGCCCACGGTCCAGCAGCTCGTGCGCCTCGGGCGCGCACGCAAGAGGAAGAAGTCGGGCGCGCCCGACCTCGACGCGTCGCCGCAGCGCCGCGGCGTGTGCACGCGTGTGTACACGCAGACCCCGAAGAAGCCGAACTCGGCGCTCCGCAAGGTGGCGCGCGTGCGGCTCACGAACGGTCGCGAGGTCACGGCGTACATCCCGGGCGTCGGCCACAGCCTGCAGGAGCACTCGGTGGTGCTGGTGCGCGGTGGCCGCGTGAAGGATCTGCCGGGCGTCCGCTACCACATCGTGCGCGGAACGCTCGATTCGACGGGAGTTTCGGGGCGGCAGCAGAGCCGCTCGAAGTACGGCGCGAAGCGCCCCAAGTAGTCGGTTCGTTCGGCGGCCGGCGGGTGTCCGCGGAAGACACCCTCCGGCCGCCGGCTTTTCTGAGCTCCTCTCCGCGTGGGAGGGGCGAGTGAGAGACGGCCCATGCCGAGACGTCGAGAAGTCGAGAAGCGCATGCCCATCCCCGACCCCCGCTACGGGGATCGGATGGTCGCGCGCTTCATGAACATCATCATGCGCGACGGGAAGAAGAGCACGGCCGAGCAGATCCTCTACGGAGCGTTCGGCGTGATCGAGAGCAAGACGCGGAACGATCCGATGGCGATGTTCCGGCGCGCGCTCGAGAACGTGCGGCCGCGCATCGAGGTGAAGTCGCGGCGCGTCGGCGGCGCGACCTACCAGGTGCCGATCGAGGTCCGGCCGGAGCGCGCGCTGTCGCTCGCCATGCGCTGGATCGTCGACTACTCGCGCGCGCGCGACGGCAAGAGCATGAGGGACAAGCTCGCGAACGAGATCATCGACGCCGCGAACGAGCGCGGCGAATCGGTGCGGAAGCGCGAGGAAACGCACCGCATGGCGGAGGCCAACAAGGCCTTCGCGCACTACCGCTGGTAGTCGGTCGAAGAAGGAGGGCGGCGCGAGGGCGCCGCACGACGACATGCCCCGGAGCCACCCGCTCGAGCGTACGCGGAACATCGGCATCATGGCCCACATCGATGCCGGGAAGACCACGACCACCGAGCGGATCCTGTTCTACACGGGCGTGACGCATCGCATGGGAGAGGTCCACGAGGGCTCGGCCACGATGGACTGGATGGAGCAGGAGCAGGAGCGCGGCATCACGATCACGTCGGCCGCGACGACCTGCTTCTGGAAGGAGCATCGCATCAACATCATCGACACACCGGGCCACGTCGATTTCACCATCGAGGTCGAGCGCTCCTTGCGCGTCCTCGATGGCGCGGTCGCCGTGTTCTGTGGCGTCGGTGGCGTCGAGCCCCAGTCCGAGACGGTGTGGCGTCAGGCCGACAAGTACCGCGTCCCGCGCATCGCCTTCGTGAACAAGATGGATCGCATCGGCGCCGACTTCGAGCGCGTGCTCGGCATGATGAAGGACCGCCTCGGCGCCAACGCCGTGCCGGTGCAGGTTCCGATCGGGAGCGAGGACCGCTTCCGCGGCGTGGTCGACGTGGTCTCCGGCAAGGCCCTGGTCTGGGACGACTCCGCACTCGGCGCCGAGTTCACCGAGGCGCCGGTGCCCGACGACCTCGCGCCCGCGGTCGACGCCGCGCGCGAGCGGCTGGTCGAGGCCGCTGCCGACGTCGACGAGGCGCTCATGGCCCGGTACCTCGACGGCGAGCCGATTCCGGCGGACGCCCTGCGCAAGGCGCTGCGCGAGGCGACGCTGCGAATGCAGGTCGTTCCGGTGCTCTGCGGGAGCGCGTTCAAGAACAAGGGCGTGCAGCCGCTGCTCGACGCCGTGGTCGACTACCTGCCGTCGCCCCTCGACGTCCCGCCGATCGAGGGCGTGAAGCCGGGCAGCGGCGAGACCGTGCAGCGCAAGGCCGACGACAACGCGCCCTTCGCCGCCCTCGCGTTCAAGCTGATGAGCGACAAGCACGTCGGCCATCTGACCTACGTGCGGGTCTACTCGGGCCACGCGAAGAGCGGCGACCAGATGCTGAACCCGCGCTCGGGCAAGAAGGAGCGGATCGGCCGGCTGCTCCAGATGCACGCGAACAAGCGCCAGGAGCTCGACGAGATCTACGCCGGCGACATCGCCGCGGTCGTGGGCCTGCGCACGGTCAGCACGGGCGACACGCTCTGCAGCGTCGGACATCCGGTGGCACTCGAGCCGATGGAGTTCCCGGAGCCGGTGATCGACATCGCGATCGAGCCGCGCACCAAGGCCGACATGGACAAGCTCGGCGAGTCCCTCGGCCGGCTGGCGCTCGAGGATCCGTCGTTCCGCGTCTCGACCGATCCCGAGACCGGCCAGACGCTGATCTCGGGCATGGGCGAGCTCCATCTCGAGATCATCACCGATCGGCTGGTGCGCGAGTTCGGCGTCGACGCCCAGGTCGGCCCGCCGCAGGTCTCCTACAAGGAGACGATCACGAAGCCGGTCAAGGTCGAGGGCCGCTACATCAAGCAGACCGGCGGCAGTGGCGACTACGGCGTGGTGTGGCTCGAAGTTGCCCCGGGCCCGCGGGGCTCGGGCTTCGTGTTCGAGAACGCGGTGAAGGGCGGCGCGATCCCGAAGGAGTTCGTGAAGCCGGTGGCGCAGGGCGCCGAGGAGGCCGCCCAGAGCGGCGCGCTCGCCGGCTACCCGGTGCTCGACCTGCACGTCCGGCTGGTCGACGGCCAGACGCACGACGTCGACTCCTCGGAGCGCTCGTTCAAGATTGCGGCCTCGATCGCGATGAAGGAGGCGCTGCGCATCGCGCGCCCCGTACTCCTCGAGCCGATCATGAAGGTCGAGGTGGTGACGCCGGAGGATTTCGTGGGGCCGCTGCAGGGCGACCTGAACGGCCGCCGCGGCACGCTCACGGGCCTCGACGTGCGCGGCAATGCGCGCGTGATCAAGGCCGAGGTTCCGCTCGCGAGCATGTTCGGCTACGTGAACAGCCTGCGGTCGATGAGCCAGGGCCGCGCCACCTACACGATGCAGTTCTCCCATTACGCCCAGGTTCCGGCGGCCGTCGCCGAAGCCATGGGAGCCGTCGCGCAGGCTTCGTAAGCGCAGAAACTCCGGGTGCGCTCGCGCGCCCACGGTCGGAGGTCGAGAGAGCGACATGGCGAAGGCGAAGTTCGATCGGACGAAGCCGCACGTGAACGTGGGGACGATCGGTCACGTGGACCACGGGAAGACGACGCTGACGGCGGCGATCACGCAGCGTCAGGCGGCGA
>Ga0105107_10001464_pt1 | contig 15243 bp, 13 predicted proteins | sample PPLLaktember2015_6_FD_79335 | JGI IMG/M metagenome (GOLD analysis project Ga0105107, IMG submission 79335) | Freshwater sediment microbial communities from Prairie Pothole Lake near Jamestown, North Dakota, USA - PPLs Lake P8 Core (1) Depth... | ecosystem: Environmental > Aquatic > Freshwater >...
CCGGAGGTTCTGGCCAGGAGCCGGACGCCTCCGCGCGCGCACAGTTCGAGGCGCGCGATGCGAAAGTTGCCTTCCTGCTCGCGCGGGCAGGCGCGGCGGTCGCAGACTTCGAGCGGGAGTTCGAAGAGACCATCGACCTGCGCCGTAGCGTACTGCGCCGGCTCGGGCGCAGCACGCGCCGCGACAACGTCCAGTTCGACGGCCTCGCGCGCGTCTCGCACGTCACCGACGCGACCGACTGGCGCGTCGAGTACCCGTTCGTCGTCGTCTCGCCCGACACCGAAGCGGAGGTCGCGGACGTCGTGCGCGACTGCATCGCGCTCGGGCTCACGATCATCCCGCGTGGCGGCGGCACCGGGTACACCGGTGGCGCGATCCCGCTGACGCGGCGGGCGGCGGTTGTCAACACGGAGAAGCTCGATACACTGGGCCCCGTCGAGATGCGCGAGCTCCAGGGCGTCGCGCGCAAGGTCCCCACGATCCGGTGCGGCGCCGGCGTCGTCACGCGACGCGTGATGGACGCGGCGGAAGCCGCCGGCCACGTGTTCGCCGTCGACCCGACCTCCGCGGATGCCTCGTGCATCGGCGGCAACGTGGCGATGAACGCCGGCGGCAAGAAGGCGGTGCTGTGGGGCACGGCGCTCGACAACCTCGTCTCCTGGCGGATGGTCGATCCGAACGGCTATTTCCTCCACGTTACGCGGCTCGACCACAACCTCGGCAAGATCCACGACGCGGCCGTCGTGCGCTTCTCGGTGCAAAAGTTCCGCAAGGACGGCAGGACGCCTCATGGCGAGCCGACGGTCCTCGAGATTCCCGGGCGCGCGTTCCGCAAGATCGGCCTCGGCAAGGACGTCACCGACAAGTTCCTCGCCGGCCTGCCGGGCGTGCAGAAGGAAGGCTGCGACGGGATCATCACCTCGGCGCGATTCATCCTGCACACGATGCCGAAGGCGATCCGCACCGTGTGCCTCGAATTCTTCGGCCAGGTCCGCGACTCGGTGCCGGCGATCGTCGAGATCAAGAACTATCTCGACGCGCATCCGAACGCGACGCTCGCGGGCCTGGAGCACCTGGACGAGCGCTATCTGAAGGCGGTCGGCTACGCTACGAAGGCGAAGCACCCGGTCGGAATCTCGGGAAGGCCGAAGATGGTGCTCATCGGTGACATCGTCGGCGACGACGACGACCAGGTTGCCCGCGCGACCTCCGAGGTGGTGCGGCTCGCGAACGCGCGTGGCGGCGAGGGCTTCGTCGCGGTGTCGGCCGAGACCCGCAAGAAGTTCTGGCTCGACCGTGCGCGCACCGCGGCCATCGCGAAGCACACCAACGCGTTCAAGATCAACGAAGACGTGGTCATTCCGCTTGACCGGCTGGGCGACTACTCCGATGGCATCGAGCGATTCAACATCGAGCTGTCGATCGCCAACAAGCTCCGGCTCCTCGATGCGCTCGACGAGTACTTCGCGGGCGAGCTGCCGCTCTACCAGCACGACGAGAAGCTGCCGGCGGCCGAGCTGCTCGGCGACCGCCCGGCCCAGGCCCGCGCGGTGCTCGCGCGCGTGCGCGCCCGCTGGCGCTACCTGCTCGACCACCTCGATGCACCGGTCGCGGACGCGCAGCGCGAGTTCGTGCCCGGGCTGGCGATGCTCGGCGCCGGCGAACTGACGCTCTTCGCGCTGGTTCAGAACCACGCGCTGCGTGTGTCGTGGAAGGACGAGGTCCGGGCGGAGCTCGTGGAGCTGTTCGATGGATTGCCCTTCCGCAAGATCGTCGAGGGCCTCGACGCGGTGCACCGGCGCGTGCTCAAGAGCCGGGTGTTCGTCGCGCTGCACATGCACGCCGGCGACGGCAACGTGCACACCAACATCCCAGTCAACTCCGACGACTACGGGATGCTGCAGGCGGCGAACGCGGCAGTCGCGCGCATCATGGCGCTCGCGAAGTCGCTCGGCGGCGTGATCTCGGGCGAGCATGGCATCGGCATCACCAAGCTCGAATTCCTCGACGCGGAGGAGCTGGACGCGTTCCGGCGGTACAAGCAGGAGATCGATCCGGAGGGTCGGTTCAACAAGGGGAAGCTCCTCCCCGGCGGGGACCTGCGCGACGCGTATACGCCGTCGTTCAACCTGATCGGCGCCGAGTCCCTCATCCTCGAGGCCTCCGAGATCGGCCACATCGCCGACTCGATCAAGGACTGCCTGCGCTGCGGCAAGTGCAAGCCGGTCTGCGCGACGCACGTGCCGCGCGCGAACCTGCTCTACAGCCCGCGCAACAAGATCCTGGGCACCTCGCTGCTCATCGAGGCATTTCTGTACGAGGAGCAGACGCGGCGTGGCGTGAGCTTGCGGCACTTCGACGAGTTCGGCGACGTCGCCGACCACTGCACGGTCTGCCACAAATGCGCCAACCCCTGCCCGGTGGACATCGATTTCGGCGACGTCTCGATCGCGATGCGCAACCTCCTGCGCAAGCAGGGCAAGCAGCGCTTCAACCCCGGAACGGCCGCGTCGATGTTCTTCCTGAACGCGACTGACCCGACGACGATCAAGCTCGCCAAGAAGGTGATGATCGACTGGGGGTACCGCGGTCAGCGGCTCGCCCATCGCCTGGCGAAGTCGTTCCTGATCACGCGCCAATCGACGCGGCAGCCGTCGTCAACCGTCGGCAAGCCGCCCGTCAAATCCCAAGTCGTCCACTTCATCAACAAGCCGATGCCCGGCGGGCTGCCGAAGCGGACCGCGCGTGCGCTGCTGGATCTCGAGGACTCGAAGATCGTCCCCATCATTCGCGACCCGGCGAAGGTCACCGACGACACGGAGGCGGTGTTCTATTTCCCGGGCTGCGGGTCGGAGCGGCTGTTCAGCCAGGTGGGCCTCGCGACGCAGGCGATGCTGTATCACGTGGGCGCCCAGTGCGTGCTGCCGCCGGGATACCTGTGCTGCGGCTATCCCCAGACCGCGGCCGGGAACGAGGACAAGGGGCGTGCGATCACCACCGACAATCGCGTGCTGTTCCACCGCGTGGCCAACACGCTCAACTATCTGGACATCAAGACGGTCATCGTGTCCTGCGGGACGTGTATGGATCAGCTGGAGAAGTACGAGTTCGGGAAGATCTTCCCGGGCTGCCGGCTGCTGGACATCCACGAGTATCTGCTGGAGAGGGGCGTGAAGCTCGAGGGCGTGCAAGGCGTGCGCTACATGTATCACGACCCGTGCCACACGCCGATGAAGACCTACCCGCCGATGACGGTGGTCAACCGGCTCATGGGCACGGATGTGACGCTCAACGAGCGCTGCTGCGGCGAGTCCGGCACGCTCGCTGTGACTCGCCCGGACGTATCGACGCAGGTCCGCTTCCGCAAGGAGGAGGAGATGCGCAAGGGCGCCGACGCCGTCCGTGCCGACGGGTTCAAGGGCGACGTGAAGATCCTCACCTCCTGTCCGTCGTGCCTGCAGGGCCTCGCGCGCTATCGGGACGACGCAGAAGTGGACGCCGACTACATCGTCGTCGAGATCGCGCGGCACGTGCTGGGTCCGAACTGGCTGCCGGAGTACGTCGCCCGAGCGAGTCGGGGCGGCATCGAGCGCGTCCTGCTGTAGCCCGTCGGCGAGCCGACAGCCCGTTCGGCGGGTCGCCACCGTCGTGTCGCACTTGTGACATCTGCCCCCCGGGGCCCCTGGGGGCCGGCAAACGCTCATTCGAATCAACGGAATGGGCGATATACTCGATGCCAACGGAATATCAAGCAGGGGAGACGCCGGCCGGTACGCCCGGGCGGCGCAAGAACACGATGCCGAGCTTTCTGCCCACGCAGCAGCCGGTGGTGGCGGACGCCAAGAGTTGCGAGGCTTGGCTCGCGCGCGCGACGCTCGCCGACCCGAAGCAGGCCTGTCACGAACTGACCGGGCTGCTCGAGGCGCTCGAGGACGTCTCCCCGCCCGAGAGCGCCTACCTGGAAATCCTCGAGCGCCTGCGCGAGCCGATTGTCATCGCGCAAGCCGAGCACGGCAAGAAGTTCGCCGCGCGGCCGCTGCCGCTCAAGGAATACGAGATCTCCGCGTTCGAGCAGGTCTACGACCTGTGGGCGACGCTCGGTCGCGCGTTCCGCCGCCTGCTGCGCGCCGCGATCGAGGACGGCAGCCCCGACCTCGCCGGCAAGGAAGCGCTGCTCGCCCAGCGCGCGCTCGACTGCGTCGGAGAGCTGATGCTCGTGCACTACCGCGCGCGGCGCGAGGTGGATTCGGAGCTCTGGCAGGACCTGCATCAGGTCTATCAGACCGCGGAGCAGGCGGGCGTCGTGATGACCACGGTATCGGCCGGCCATCGCTCCAAGTCGGTGTCGACCTGCACCGAGGTCTATGTGCGGGCGCTGCTGCTTGCGCTCGCGAACCCCTACGGCCTCGCCGCGCGCGAGCTCGCCTGGACGCGACGCTGGGCGACGATGTGGGCCTACAAGGTCGACCTCGTATCGGCCGCTGCGGACGCGCAGGGCTACGCGGTCGACCTCGCACACAACCAACCGCCGGTCTGGATCAAGGCCGAGACCGCGAAGCCGACCGTGCGCTTTCTCGAGACGACGAATCTGCGCCGCAGCGTCCGCAGCCGCGTCAAGAAGCTCGAATCGGGCGTGGATCCGCAGACGCTCGGCCTCGGCAAGGACTGCGTGCAGCCCGAGGTCGGCCGGCTGCTCGTGTCGCTCGGCCGTGCCTGGATCGAGTCGCCGGCGCAGCGGCAGTTCACGCGGCGCCTGGTGACCGGGCGCACCGAGCTGACCAGCGGGCTCGAGTCGATCCATCTCGCGATGAGCGGCAAGGCGTTCCGGAGCGCAGCGCGCCACTGGGACTACACCCGCCGCGACGCCGAGCAGATCTACATCTACCAGGGCGTGTCGCCGGCGGCCGCGGCCGAGGACACCACGAGCGGGTTCAGCGCCGAGAAGTGGGAGACGCTCGACGAGAGCGCGAACGGCTTCCGGTTGCGCCGTAAGGGCGGCGGCGAGCGCCTCGCGCTCGGTCAGCTCGTCGGCCTGAAACCGGACGGCGCGCGCAGCTTCATCCTGTGCGAAGTGCGCTGGCTGATGACCGGCATCGACGACTCGCTCACGATCGGCGCATCGGCATTGCCAGGCCTCGGGGCGGCGGTCGCGGTGCGCCCAGCGAGCCTGCCGAACAACACGCCCGAAGCTTTCACCCAGGCGTTCCTGCTGCCGAACGCGGCGGCGCAGCCCTCGTCGCTCCTGCTGCCGTCGGGCTGGTACCAGCACGGGCGCGAGCTGGAGATGCGCGAGGAGGCGGCGGACGTCAAGCGCGTGAAGCTGCTAGGCATCGTGCACCGCGGGTACGACTACGATCGCGCCAACTTCTCGGTGGCCGGACCGGTCGCAGCCTGATCGACGCGCCACGTCACGCGCCGCGCGGGAAACACCGCGACGAACCGGCTGCCCTTCCCGGGCTCGCTCGTCACTTCCAGGCGCGCCTGATGGTGCGTCAACACGTGCTTCACGATCGCGAGCCCCAGCCCGGTTCCGCCGGTCTCGCGCGAGCGGCTGGTGTCGACGCGATAGAAGCGCTCGGTGATGCGCGGAACGTGACGGGTCTCGATGCCGATGCCCGTGTCCTCGACGCTCATGCATCCTTCGCCGTCGCGCTCGGTCCAGGCGAGCGTGATGCGCCCGTCCTTGGGCGTGTAGCGCACCGCGTTCGAGACCAGGTTCGCGATCGCGCTGCGCACCTCGCGTTCGTCGCCCCAGAGGGTCGCCGCCGGCCCGGGCTCGAGCACGATCGAGTGCCGTGCGCCCGAGAGCGCGCGCGCCTCCTCGTGGATCGTTCGCAGCAGGACCTGCACGTCGATCGCCGTTTCGCGCGCCGGCATCGCGGTCGATTCGAGCGCCGACAGCGTGAGGAGGTCGTCGATCAGGCGCAGCATCCGATCGCTCTGGCTGCGCATCAGCCCGAGCACCTGTCGCCCGCGGGGCTCCTCGAGCGACACGTTCCCGTCCGCGATCGTCTCCAGGAACCCGCTCACCACCGTGAGCGGGGTCTTCAGCTCGTGCGACACGTTGGCGACGAAGTCGCGACGCATGACTTCGAGCTTCTCGGCCTGCGTCACGTCGCGCGACAGCAGCAGCTTCTCGTCCTGGCCGTACGCGACGATCCGTACTGATAACACGAGCACCTCGCCGCGCTGCAGCCGCAGCGTGAACGGCTCGGCGTACTCGCCGCGCTTGATGTACTCGGCGAAATCCGGCTGGCGCACGAGGTTCAGGATCGGCTGGCCGGTGTCTTTCTCGACGTCCAGGCCGAAGTAGCGCTCCGCGTTCGTGTTGCACCAGCTGATGTGATCCTCGCCGTCGAGCACGATGACCGCGTCGGGCATCGCCTGCGCGGCGCTGCGGAAGCGCACGAGCTGCGCGGTGAGGCGGTGCTGGCTCTGGAGCGCCCCGCGGACGAACTTGTAGAGCGCCGTGAAAACGCTTTCCCACTGGCCGCTCCCCATCGGCACGGTGGCGCGCAGGGGATCGCGCAGCCACCGGGCCAGCGCGCCCAGGTTCGCGACGTGATGGACCAGCAGCACGGCGAGGCACGCCGCCAGCGTGCCGAGCCCCCATGCCCGTCCGCGCGCGAGCCCGACCACCACGGCGAAGATGCCGAAGGCGGCCACGAGCAGCGCGGTGCGAAGCCAGACAGTCTTCACGGTCGAGATGAATGCGAGCGCAGAGCACCCAGCGCCCGGATAGGCGGGCGCAACTTAGCAGAATCCCGCGCCGTGCGGCGGTCGGTCAGGCGGCAGTTCCGGCGAGCCGGTAGCCGCTTCCGCGCACGGTCTCGATCAGCCGGTCGTGCGCGGTCGGCTCGAGCGCCTTGCGCAGGCGCCGGATGTGCACGTCGACCGTCCGTTCTTCGACGAACACGTGGTCGCCCCAGACCTGGTCGAGCAGCTGGGAGCGGCTGTGGACGCGCTCGGGATGGGCCATCAGGAAATGCAGCAACCGGAATTCGGTGGGGCCGAGCTCGACCGCGGTCCCGTTCCCGGCAACGCGATGGGTCGCGGGGTCGAGCCGCAGGCCGCCGATCTCGATCGGCTCATCGGTCAGCTGCGGCGCGCGGCGCCGCAGCACTGCCTTGATCCGCGCCAGCAGCTCGCGGGGGCTGAACGGCTTGGTGACGTAGTCGTCCGCGCCCGAATCGAGGCCGGCGATCTTGTCCTGCTCCTGCCCGCGGGCGGTGAGCATGATGACGGGGACGCTCTTGGTGCGCTCGTCCTGGCGCAGGGTCTTCGCGAAGGCGATCCCCGACTGGCCAGGCAGCATCCAGTCGAGGACGATCAGGTCGGGCAGGGCGTGGCGGACGAGGTCCCCGGCCTGCTCGGCGTCCCGGGCGCGCATTACGTGATGGCCGGCGTGCTCCAGGTTGAGGGCGATCAGCTCCTGGATCGCGGGCTCGTCTTCGACGACTAGGATGTTCGCGGACATGCGGGATACCTCGTTGACGCTTCGAGACCGATTCTATGTCCGTTCAGTGACGGTTTTGTGACCGCGCCGTTGCGGCGCGCGACCCCTCTGCCCGGGTCGCGGCCTTGTGGTAGCGTTCCGCGCCCGCATCTGAAGTTCCACGAGGCAGGCCATGGCCGGACTTGACCCCACCACCCCCGCACCCACCGAGATCAAGCTCCATCAGAAATCCCGCCTGATGGAGCTCACCTACGCCGACGGTCAGCACTTCGAGCTGAGTTACGAGTTCCTCCGCATCTACTCGCCCAGCGCCGAGGTGCGAGGGCACGGACCGGGGCAGGAGGTCCTGCAGAGCGGCAAGAAAGCGGTGGACATCGTCGGCGTCGAGCCGGTCGGGAGCTACGCGATTCAGCCGCAGTTCTCTGACGGGCACGACACCGGGATCTACTCCTGGGACTACCTCTACGAGCTCGGCGTGAACCGCGACCGGATGTGGGCGGAATACCTGCAGCGCCTCGCCGCCGCCGGAGCGAGCCGCGAGGTCGACACCACGGCCGGCCCCACCGCGCGCGGCGGCGGGGGCTGCGCGACGCATTGATCCCGCGCATGGCCGGCGACACGCACTTCGGCTTCGAGCAGGTCCCCACCGACGAGAAGGTCCGCCGAGTCGCGGGCGTTTTCGAGTCGGTCGCGCCGAAGTACGACCTGATGAACGACCTCATGTCGCTCGGCCTGCACCGCCTGTGGAAGGCGTTCACGATCGAGATGAGCGGCGTGCGGGCGGGCCACCGGGTGCTCGACATCGCCGGCGGCTCGGGCGACCTCGCGCGCGCGTTCGCGCGCCGCGTCGGCCCCACGGGCGAGGTATGGCTGACCGACATCAACCGCGCGATGCTCGCGGTCGGGCGGGACCGGCTGCTCGACGACGGCATGGTCATCCCGGTCGCGCAATGCAACGCGGAGCGTCTGCCTTTTCCGGCGGACCACTTCGACTGCGCCACCGTGGCCTTCGGCCTGCGCAACATGACGCACAAGGACCACGCGCTCGCGGAGATGCGTCGGGTCCTCAAGCCGGGCGGCCGGCTGCTCGTGCTCGAGTTCTCGAGGGTGTGGAAGCCGCTCGAGAAGCCGTACGACTGGTACTCGTTCAAGGTCCTCCCGTGGCTCGGCAAGCGCGTGGCCGACGACGAGGCGAGCTATCGCTACCTCGCCGAGTCGATCCGGATGCATCCGGGCCAGGAGGAATTGCGGGGGATGATGGAACGCGCCGGCTTCGAGAACGTCGAATACTTCAACCTGGCCGCAGGCGTGGTAGCGTTGCACCGTGGCTGGAAGCTGTGACGCCAAAATCAGCGTGGAGACAAACCCAATGAGAAAGTGGTTATTCGCTCTGTTCGCTTTAGTTTTCTTCGCCGGCCTCGTGCCGTTTGACGCCGAGGCACGGCGCTTTGGTGGCGGGAGGTCTATCGGTACGCAGCGCCAGGCCATGCCCGACAAGCCGGTTACGCCACCCGCCGCGACTCCGGTCCAGCAGGCAGCCCCGGCCGCCGGCGCGGCCGCTGCAGCGGCGAAGCCGGGCATGGGCAGGTGGCTCGCACCCCTGGCCGGTCTCGCGGCCGGCCTCGGCCTCGCTTACCTGCTCGGCGATCAGCTGGGCTCCGTCGTGACCGCGCTGCTTTTCGGGGTCCTCGCGATCGCCGTCGTGATGATGCTGATGCGCCTGTTCCGCAAGCCCGGTCAGCAGACCGCGCCGCAGGGCATGCAATACGCGGGCATCGGCAATGAGACGGTCGCCGCGCCGCCGCCATCGCAGGCCACGGGCGGCCCGGCCGAGCCGAGCTTCCGCGCGCAGTTCGCGCGTCGCATCCCCGAAGGCTTCAACGCGGACGCGTTCGTGCGCGAGGCGAAGAAGAGCTTCATCGCGCTGCAGGGCGCGAACGATCGCGGTGACGCCAGCTCGATCCGCGACTTTGTCACCGACGAGATGTTCCAGCACCTGAAGGCCGACATCGACGCGCGCGCCGCGACGGGCCAGCAGACCGACGTCGTCACGCTGAACGCCGAGCTGCTCGAAGTGGTGACCGAAGGCGGGACGCACTGGGCATCGGTGCGGTTCTCCGGCATGCTGCGCGAGGACACCGGCGCGGCGCCGCAGGCGTTCGAGGAGATCTGGAACCTGCAGAAGTCCGCTCAGGGTGACAGCGGCTGGCTGCTCGCGGGGATTCAGCAGGTCTCGTAGCGAAACTGCGCCAACGGAAGGCCGCCTGCGGGCGGCTTTTTCGTTTGAACCGGGAAACGCCCGCGCCGCGCCCCGGGCGCGGGCGCGCGCTAGTCGAAAAGCGCCGCGAACTCGGCAACGGCCAGCACCCGGGTGCGGCCGTGCTTGCGGACCTTGAGCACACCGCTCCGGTCGCCGGTCACGAGGAAGTCGGCCGCTCCCGATTCGGCAATCGCGAACAGGAAGTCGTCGGCCGGGTCGGGCGAAACGGGGGGCGGCTTCGAGTACTCGATCAGCGTCGCGAGTGCCCGGACCTGATTGATCATCCGACCCGCCTCCGACCCGGTGATGAACGGACGGACAGTCGGGTAACGGGTCACCCGTCCGAGCTCGTCGAGTTGCTCGGGGCTCGTGAGCAGCTCGAAGCGGCCGCGCTTCCACGCCTCGTAGATGCGCGCGGGGCCGCCTCCGGGACTGATCAGCGCGGCGAGCAGGACGTTCGTATCGAGGACGACCCGCACATGCTAGCGGCGGGACGCGCGCGCCTTTCGGCCGGGTCGGGCACGGCGGTCAACCGCCGCGGTGCGCAGCGCCCGCGTCCGCGCGGCGCGAACGTGGGCTACGGCGTCGTCGATCAAAGCCTGCAGCTCGCCCGCGCCCATTTGACCGGCGCGCTCACGCACGCCCGCGGCAGTCCGGTCGAGCACCCGCCAGCGCACCGCTTCCTCGATGAACTTCGACAGGTCGCCTTTGCGCAGGCCGGACTGCGCGAGGTAGGTCCTCAGGGCGACGTCCGTCTCCTTCGAGACCTTGACCGTCCAGCGCGTCGACTCATCCATCATGGGCACCTATGTGCATAAGCGTCTAGACGCCTATCATAGCGCGAGCCGACGCTTCGCCCACCGGGTGCTGCCAGCGGTGGGCGTGAATGCTTCACGCGTGGGCCGCGGGCGTACCTGGCCGGAACGCCGTGGCGGCACGGGCAACGGCCTGCTTCACCGATACCACGAACTGGCGGAACATCTTCGCGCGCTCGTGTGCGCACAGTTGTCGCGCCAGGCTGCCGCATTCGGATGCGAACTCGTTCAGCGAGACGATCCGCTCGGTGCCGTCGACGACCCAGTAGCCGCCGGCGTCTCTCCTTTGGTTGGGTGCCGCCGGCTTCGGCGGCCACGCCTCGTCTTTCGCACGCGCCGTGCCAGCGTCCGCACGGGCCGGTGCCGTCGCCGGAAAACCTTTTAGCATCAACTGGTTCTGCGTAAAGCAGACCCGGAACACATCACGCTCGCCGCGCTCGGACCCTGTCAAATGCGGCGGCCCCGTCTAATGCGACGAGCGGCCCCGCTGCATGCCGCGGCGCCAAAACCGCGGTGCTATCCTTGGCCGCGCCGTGACCCCCCTGCTCATCGTCGCCTTCCTCAATCACCTGCTCGAAGCTGCACCGTGGGCCCGTGAGCGGCTGGTGCCCTTCGCGGGCCGGACGTGGCGGGTCGAGCTGGCGCCACTGCCCGACCTCGCATTCGTCGTGCGCGAGAATGGGATGCTCGACGCGTCCGATGTGCTCGAGCCCCATCTCGTCGTGACGCTGACGCCGGCGGTGCTCCCCGCGCTCGCGCGCCGCGACGAGACGGCGCTGCGCGAGATGACCTTTACGGGCGATGCCGAGCTCGCCGCCGCGCTTCAATACCTTGCGCGCCATCTCGAATGGGACGTCGAGGAGGACCTGTCCCGCGTCGTGGGCGATGTCGCCGCGCACCGCATCGCCGGCGGCGCGCGCGACTTCGTCGCGTGGCAGAAGGAGGCCGCCGTGCGCCTCGGCCAAAACTTCGCGGAGTACCTGACCGAGGAGGCGAACGTCATCGCGCCGCAAGCGGCGGTATCCGGCTTCGCGCGCGCGGTCGACGACCTGCGCGACGCGGTCGAGCGGCTCGAGAAGCGCATCGCGCATCTCGAGCAGTCGAGAGGCCGAGGCACCACCGGGTGATCGTGCCCCCGAGCTCGCGCGAGACGCGTGAGGCGCTGACGCTGCTCGCGATTGTCGCGGTCGCGCTGTTCGCGTCCGGCATCGCGCCGCGGGAGCGCGGCACGTGGGTGCTCGAGACGTTCCCGGTGTTCATCGCCGCGCCGCTGCTTTGGCTCACGTGGGATCGATTTCGGCTCACACCGCTCGCGTACCAGCTGATCTTCCTGCACGCGCTGATCCTGATCCTCGGCGGCGCCTATACCTACGCGCACGTGCCGCTGGGGTTCTGGCTGCAGGATCTCTTCGGCTTCGCGCGCAACCCGTACGACCGCATCGGCCACTTCGCGCAGGGCTTCGTGCCGGCGATCCTCGCGCGCGAGATCCTGCTGCGCCGCTCGCCGCTCGGCGAAACGATGCGGAGGGGCCCCTCCCACTCCTCCGGCGGCAAGTGGCTCTTCTTCCTGGTGTGCTGCGTCTGCCTCGCGATCAGCGCGGTCTACGAGTTCCTGGAGTGGTGGAGCGCGGTGATCCTCGGCGAGGGCGCCAAGGAGTTCCTCGGCACGCAGGGCGACGAGTGGGACACGCAGTGGGACATGTTCCTCGCGCTGCTGGGCGCGATCACCGCGCAGCTATCGCTGGCGCGGCTGCACGACCGCCAGCTGGCGGCGCTGCGCGGGGGCTGATCGGGCGCGATCAGCGCCCGGAGGTTCTCCAGCCGTCCTTGGTCTTGCAGAAGGTCCACTCGCTGCGGCCGGACATGCCGCCGGCGAAATTGGTCATCTCGAGCAGCCGGCAGGTCGTGCCCTTCTCCTGCGTGGTCTTGAGCGGCGTCGCCGTGCCGCTCGCGCCCGTCTTCGGATTCGTCCAGGTGTTGGTGTGGCCGTCGGGAAGCGAGTCGAGCGCCTGCTGGTAGTTGCGCACCAGCATCGTCGTGTCCTCCCGGTTCATCTTGGAGACCGGCGCATCCTGCATGAAGCCGAAGGTCTGCGCCGTGGTGGTTCCTGCGCCCAACGCGATCGACGCGCCAACAAGAAGGATTCGGGTGCGACGCATGCGGATTCTCCAATGACGCGAATGCGCGGCGGAGGATAGCACGCACCGTTCGCGGGATCGCGTCCCGCCGGGGACGGTTTTGCGACGCGGCATGATTCCCGGTAGATTCCGCCTTCCCTCCAAGAACGACACGCCGTGCGCCGCGCCCTGCGCCTCGCCAAGATCCTCTGGGTCGGATTTCGCTTCGGTCTGGACGAGTTCGCGCTCGCCGCCGACCCGGCCGGCCGGCTGCAGCGCCTGGCGCAACGTGCGCTGTCCTTCCGGACATTCGCCGAGCCGCGCGCGGTGCGGCTCCGCCGCGCGCTCGAGACGCTCGGCCCGATCTTCGTGAAGTTCGGGCAGGTGCTCTCGACGCGGCGGGATCTCCTCCCGCCCGACATCGCCGAGGAGCTCGCGAAGCTTCAGGACCAGGTCCCGCCGTTCGCCTCGGAGCTCGCGGTCGCGGAGGTCGAGCGCGCGTTCAAGAGGCCGATCGACGCGGTCTTCGGGTCGTTCGAGCGCACGCCGGTCGCGAGCGCGTCGGTGGCGCAGGTGCATCTCGGGACGCTCCCGAACGGCACCGAGGTCGCGGTGAAGATCCTGCGGCCCGACATGCGGCCGGTGATCGCGCGCGATCTCGAGCTGCTCGACGCCGGGGCGTGGCTGGTTGAGCGCCTGTGGCCCGAGGGGCGGCGCCTGCGCCCTCGCGAGGTGGTGCGCGAGTTCGCCAAGCACCTGGACGACGAGCTGGATCTCATGCGCGAGGCGGCGAACGCGAGCCAGCTGCGCCGCAACTTCCTGAACTCTTCGCTGCTCGTCGTCCCGGAAATGCACTGGGACTGGTGCACGCCGAGCGTCATGACCATGGAGCGCATGCACGGCATCCCGATCAGCCAGGTCGACCGCCTGCGCGCCGCGAGGCAGGACATTCCCCGGCTCGCGCGCTACGGCGTGGAGATCTTCTTCACGCAGGTCTTCCGCGACGCGTTTTTCCACGCCGACATGCACCCGGGGAACATCCTGGTCGCGCAGGACGGGCGCTACATCGCGCTCGACTTCGGGATCATGGCGTCGTTATCGGATGCGGACCGCGACTACCTCGCGCGGAACTTCCTCGGCTTCTTCCAGCGCGACTACAAGCGCGTCGCGCAGGCGCACGTCGACGCCGGCTGGGTGCCGCCGGGCACGCGCGTGGACGAGTTCGAGGCGGCGATCCGCACCGTCTGCGAGCCGATCTTCGACCGGCCCTTCGCCGAGATCTCGTTCGGCCAGGTGCTGGTGCGCCTGTTCGCGACCGCGCGCCGCTTCAACTACGAGGTACAGCCGCAGCTCGTCATGCTGCAGAAGACGCTGCTCAACATCGAGGGCCTCGGCCGCCAGCTCTACCCGCAGCTCGATCTGTGGACCACCGCCAAGCCGTTCCTCGAGAAGTGGATGGCGGAGCAGGTCGGCTGGCGCGGCTTGGCGCGCAACCTGGAGCGCGAGGCGCCGCAGTGGGCGAACCTGCTCCCGCAGCTTCCGCGCCTCGCGCATCGGCTGCTCGCTGCCGACCCAACGGCTGGGATTGAGGCAAAGCTCGATGCGATCCTCGCCGCCAACCGGTACCGCAACCGTCTCCTCGCGGCGCTGACGGTCGTTGCCGCGGGCGTGCTCGTGACCCTGCTCTACGTGTTGCTCGCGAGCTGATCGGAGCCGGAACGGCGCCATGCTGATCGCTTTCGTCGTCCTCTATCTCGCGGTCACCATCACGATCGGTCTGTGGGCCGCGCGACGCGTCCACAACGCCAGGGACTTCCTTATCGCCGGGCGCAGCCTGCCGCTCTACATGAACGTCGCGACCGTGTTCGCGACCTGGTTCGGCGCGGAGACCGTGCTCGCGGTCTCCTCGACGTTCCTGAAGGAGGGCCTGCATGGCATCGTCGCCGACCCGTTCGGGTTCTCGCTCTGCCTGATCTTCGTCGGCCTGTTCTTCGCGCGGGCGTTCTACCGCATGGATCTGCTCACGATCGGCGATTTCTATCGCAAGCGCTACGGGCACGCGGCCGAGTTGATCACGAGCCTCTGCATCACCGTGTCGTACCTCGGCTGGACCTCGGCGCAGATGATCGCGCTCGGGCTCGTGTTCAGCGCGCTCTCCGGCGGCGCGATCTCGATGCCGGTCGGCATCGTGCTGGGCGCCGGCGTCGTACTCGTCTACACGCTCTTCGGCGGCATGTTCTCGGTCGCCTTCACCGATCTCTTCCAGACGGTGATCATCGTGCTCGGGATGCTCTACCTCGCCTGGCTGCTCGCCGGTATGGCGGGCGGCGCCGACGTCGTGATCGCTCACGCCTTCTCCGCTGGCAAGTTCGAGTTCTGGCCGAAGCTCGAGACGCGAGAGGTGCTCGCCTTCTTCGCCGCGTGGGTGACCGCCGCGATCGGCGGGATCCCGCAGCAGGACGTGTTCCAGCGCGTGACCTCGGCGAAGGACGAGAAGACCGCCATCCGCGGCTCGATGATCGGCGGGGGGCTCTACTTCGTGTTCGCGTTCGTGCCGATCTTCCTCGCCTATTCGGCGTTCCTGATCGACGCGAA
>Ga0105107_10001465_pt1 | contig 15237 bp, 12 predicted proteins | sample PPLLaktember2015_6_FD_79335 | JGI IMG/M metagenome (GOLD analysis project Ga0105107, IMG submission 79335) | Freshwater sediment microbial communities from Prairie Pothole Lake near Jamestown, North Dakota, USA - PPLs Lake P8 Core (1) Depth... | ecosystem: Environmental > Aquatic > Freshwater >...
ATCTCGGCCAGCGTCCGGGCGGCAACGTGATCGCGTTCGTGATGGGGCCCGACGAGACCAAGGTCGAGCTGATCGAGAACACGTCGATCGCGCATCCCATTCAGATGCATCACGTGCATTGGGCCTCGGCCGACGGGGCCGCCATGCAGGCCTGGTACGTGGAGCACTTCGGTGCGGTGGCCGGCACGCGGATCAATCAGCCGGCGGCGGATTTGCCCGGGGTCAATCTCACGTTCGCACCCGACACCACCTCGCTCGTCCCCACGCGCGGACGCTCGCTCGACCACATCGGCTTCGAGGTGCGGAACCTCGAGGCGTTCGTGCGCGAGCTCGAGGCGAAAGGCATGCGGATGGACCGCGGCTACACGCCGGTGCCGGCGCTCGGCATCGCGGTCGCGTTCCTGACCGACCCGTGGGGAACGTACGTCGAGCTGACCGAGGGGCTCGCGGCAGTGGACTAGGAAAGTTGAACTGAGATGATGCGCGCCATTCCGCTCGTCTTCCTCCTCGCCGGCTGCGCTGCCGATGCGCCCGACCACGCCGCGGTGTTCGATGGCCGCGCCGGGCGATGGGTCGACCTGACGCACGCGTTCTCCGAGTCGACGATCTACTGGCCGACGGACACCGCCGGCTTCCAGCTCGACACGCTCGCGTTGGGTCCGACGCCCGGCGGGTGGTTCTATGCGTCGTACGCGTTCTCGTCGGCCGAGCACGGCGGCACGCACCTCGATGCGCCGCTGCACTTCGCCGAAGGGCGGCTCGCCACCGACGAGATCCCGCTCTCGGGTCTGATCGGCCCGGCGGCGGTCGTGGACGTCTCCGACCGCGCCGATCCCGACTATCTCGTCTCCGTCGCGGATCTCGCCGGCTGGGAGAGCGAGCATGGCGAGCTGCCGAACGGCGGCGTCCTTCTGCTGAGGACGGGGTGGGGGGCGCGCTGGGGCGACCGCACGGCCTACCTCGGCACGTCGCTCACGGGGCCCGAAGCGGTGGCCGAGCTGCACTTTCCCGGGCTATCCGCCGAAGCCGCCGAGTGGCTCGTCGCGAACCGGGGCATCGTGGCCGTCGGGATCGACACGCCGAGCATCGATCGGGGACAGTCGACCGACTTCCGGGCCCACGTGATTCTCTACGCCGAGAACATCTCCGGCTTCGAGAACGTGGCGAACATGGATCTGCTGCCCGAAACCGGCAGCTACGTGGTCGCGCTTCCGATGAAGATCGAGGGGGGGAGCGGCGGGCCCCTCAGGATCGTGGCGTTCGTGCCGTCGACCGGGGGCTGACGCGCCGTCGCGGGTTGCCGGGAGGCGGCCCCCCTGGCATGCTAGGCCCAGCCCACACACCCGACCGGAGGTCCAGGTCATGCGCCACCTTTGGCTCACGTCGTGCCGCTGTCTCATCGCGCTCGTCCTCGCCGCGACGACGCTTCCCACCGCGGTGGCCGCGCAAGCCGATCCGAGGCTCGAGCGTCTCAAGACCGAAGCCCTGGCGATGGTCGAGCAGCGCTCCGAGATGGTCCAGGAGATCGTCGACATGCTGTTCAGCTTCGGCGAGCTGGGCATGCAGGAGTTCGAGACGCAGCGCTACCTGACGGGCATCCTGCGCGAGAACGGCTTCGATATCGAGCTGGGCGTGGCGGGTATGCCGAGCGCTTGGACGGCGCGCTGGTCGCACGGCGCCGGCGAGCCCGTGATCGCGCTCGGCTCCGACGTGGACGGCATCCCACAGTCCAACCAGAAGCCGGGCGTCGCGTACCGCGATCCGATCCTGCCGATGGCTCCCGGGCACGGCGAGGGCCACAACTCCGGCCAGGCGGTGAACATCGTCGCCGCGCTCGCGGTGAAGGAGCTGATGGAGAGGGAGAACATCGACGGCACGCTGCTCATCTGGCCCGGCATCGCGGAGGAGCAGCTCGCGGGTAAGGCGTTCTTCGTGCGCGACGGCGTCTTCGAGGGCGTGGACGTGAACCTGTTCACGCACGTGGGCTCGAACTTCGGCGTGTCGTGGGGGCAGTCGGGCGGCAACGCGCTGGTCTCGGCGCTCTTCCGCTTCACCGGCGAGACCGCCCACTCGGCCAGCGCGCCGTGGCGCGGCCGCTCGGCGCTCGACGCCGTGATGCTCATGGCGCAGGCATGGGAGTTCAAGCGCGAGCATCTCAGGCCGCCCGAGCGCTCGCACTACGTGATCGTCGACGGAGGCGATCAGCCGAACGTCGTGCCGCAGACGGCGACGATCTGGTTCTTCTTCCGCGAGGTGGACTACGAGCGCACGATGGAGATGTACGAGGCTGCCAAGCAGATGGCGCAGGGCGCGGCGCTCATGACGGGCACCGAGGTCGATACGATCCAGACGATCGGATCGGCGTGGGGCCGCCACTTCAACCGGCCGGTCGCCGAGGTCACGCATGCGAACATCTCGCGCGTCGGTCTCCCCGCGTGGAGCGAGGACGACGTCATGTTCGCCAGAGCGTTCCAGCGTGAGATGGGCGTGAACGAGCAGGGGCTGCCGAGCGAGGTCAACGACCTCGGCGGGCCGACTGACCTCTCTCGCTCCACCGGCGGCGGCTCGGATGACATCGGCGACGTGTCCTGGAACATGCCGACCGTCACGCTCAACTATCCGGCGAACATGCCGGGCGGGCCGGGCCACAACTGGGCCAACGGCATCGCGATGGCGACGCCGATCGCCCACAAAGGCTCGCTCGCGGGCGCCAAGGTGCAGGCGCTCACGCTGCTCGACCTCTTCCTCGACGGCACGACGGTGGACGCCGCGTGGTCCTACTTCAACGACGAGCAGCTCGCCGAGACGACGTACACGCCGTTCATCAGCGAGACCGACCAGCCGGCGATCTTCCTGAACGAGGAGATCATGGCGGAGTGGCGGGAGCGGATGCGTCCTTACTACTACGACCCGTCGCGCTTCGACACGTATCTCGAGCAGCTAGGGATCACGTATCCGACGGTGCGCCGCCCGCCCACGCTCCAGCAGCAATAGCGTCGGTCGGGCACGGCGGCGAACGACCGCGGCGGTGCTGCCGGACCTCACGCGGCGCGTCCGAGAGCCGGAAATCATGGACCAGCCCGGCCTCGATTCCGCGCGGCACGCGCACGCGCTCGACGCGCTGGCGCGGGTGAACAGGCTCTCGCGGACGGCGGCGCGCGTTTGGCGTGAGGTGCGCGGGCTCGCTCGCGAGGGCGTGCGCCCGGTACGCATCCTGGACGTCGCGTGCGGCGACGGCGACGTGCTCTTCGGCCTCGACCGCCGCGCGCGCAGGCACGGCGTGGAGATCGCACTGACCGGCTGCGACCTGAGCGCCGTGGCCCTCGCGAGGGCGCGCGAGCGGGCGGGTGGCGCGGGCACGGACGCGCGGTTCGTGGAAGCGGATGTGCTCCGAGACGAGCTGCCCGGCACGCATCACGTGACGACGTCGTCGCTGTTCCTCCACCACCTCGACGAGCGCGATGCGGCCGGGCTGCTCGCGCGCATGGCCCGGGCGGCCGAGCGACTGCTGCTCGTCCAGGATCTCCGGCGGACGCGTCTCGGCTACATCCTTGCATGGGCGAGCCTCCGGGTGCTCACGACGTCGGATGTGGCGCGAACGGACGGACCCGTCTCGGTGCGCGCCGCCTTCACCGTCGACGAGGCCCGCAGCCTCGCGGAGAGCGCGGGGCTCTACGGGGCGGAGGTGAGTCGCTGTTGGCCCGAGCGGTTCACGATCCGTTGGGTCCGCCGAGGGTCGACCGAATGAACGAGACATCGAAACAGACCTGGGATGCGCTGGTGGCCGGCGCCGGGCCGGCGGGAGCCGCCGCGGCCCTCGCGCTCGCTCGGTCGGGCGCCTCCGTGCTGCTCGTCGAGCGCGCCGCGCTCCCTCGCTGGAAGGTGTGCGGCGCGTGTCTCGGGCCGGCGGCGCTCGCCAGCCTAGACCGGCTCGGCGCGCACGACGTCGCGGCCCGTGCGCGCGCCGTCCCCCTGGCCGGCATGGTCCTGCGAAGCGGCGGCAAGGCGGCCCGCCTGCGGCTCTCGGGCTGGGCGGCACTCTCCCGCGCGACGCTGGATGAGCAGCTGGTCGGCGTCGCCGCGCGATCGGGCGTCACGGTATGGACGGAATCACGGGTCACGCTCGGCCCGGCCGACAGGACTGCGCGTACGGTGCGCGTGACCCAGGCGGGGTCGGACATGGAGGTCGAGGCACGTATCGTCATCGACGCGACGGGGCTCGGACGGGGTCTCGCGGAGGACGGGCGACCGACGACACGCGCGGCTCCGCGCGCGCGAATCGGTGTCGGTGCGGAGCTCGTCGCGACGGACTACCCGGTCCTCCCCGGCGACCTGCACATGGCGGTGGGCAGGGCAGGGTACGTCGGCTTGGTGCGCGTCGAGAACGGCCGCCTGAACGTCGCCGCCGCGGTGGACCCGTCCGCGCTCCAGGGGAGCACCCCCGGCGAGGTGATCGCGGAGATTCTGGCGTACGCCGGGCTGCCGCCGCTTCCGCCCGCGGCCACGCACGCGTGGCGGGGCACGCCTGGGCTGACGCGCTCCGGCGGCGCCGGCGGCGACCGGCTTCTACGCGTCGGTGACGCGGCCGGCTACGTGGAGCCGTTCACGGGCGAAGGCATCGGCTGGGCGCTCTCGGACGGCCTCGCCGCCGCGACCTGCGCGCGCGCCGCGATCGAGGGCCGACCGACCGACGCGCTGGCCCAATGGCGGCGCCATCGCGCCACACGCAGGGCGACCGTAGAGCGTATATGCCGCGGGCTCACCCGTGGCCTGCGCCGTCCTAGGCTGGTCGAGCTCGCCGTCACGACCCTCGGCGCGCTACCCGAGCTCGCGGCCCCACTCGTTCGCCGCGTGGCGCGCAACCCCGCCGCGTGAGCGACTCATGACCCTCGCGCTCGCCGGCTTCGGCACGCGTGTTCCCGCGCACGCGATCTCGCAGGAGGAAGCAGTCGAGATCCACTCGACGCTCTGCGAGATCGATCCCGAGCGCGCGCGTACACTGCGGGCGCTCTACCGTCGCTCCGGCGTCGCAAAGCGGCACAGCGTGCTCTTGGAGCGGTCGGGCGGGCCGCTCATGGAGCGGCAGACGTTCTACCCGCCCGCGCGTGACGACCTGGACGCGGGACCGCCGACGGCGAGCCGTATGCTGCGCTACGAGGCCGAGGCCCCCGCGCTCGCCGGCGGCGCCGCGTGCGCGGCGCTGAGCGCGGCGGGTGTGCCCGCCGCGGACGTCACCCACGTCGTGACCGTCTCGTGCACCGGGTTCGCCGCGCCCGGGATCGACACGCGGCTCATCGAGTCGCTCGGGCTGCCGGCGAGCACGCAGCGCACGCACGTCGGCTTCATGGGCTGCCACGGTGCCATCAACGGCCTCAAGGTCGCCGACTCGCTCGTGCGCGCGAGCCCCGAGGCCGTCGTGCTCGTGTGCTCCGTCGAGCTGTGCAGCCTCCATTTCTCGTACGGCTGGAATCCGGAGATGATGGTCCCGAACGCGCTGTTCGCGGACGGTGCTGCGGCGGTGGTCGGCCGGGCAGCATCGGAACGCGATTCCGAGACGTGGACGGTCGCCTCGTTCGCCGCGCTGCTCATCCCGGGCACGTCGGGCGACATGTCCTGGAGGATCGGTGACCACGGCTTCAGCATGACGCTCTCCGCGCGCGTCCCCGACCTCGTACGGGAGAGCGTCGGCGGCTGGCTCCGCGGCTGGCTCGCCGAGAGCGATCTCGCCCTCGAGGACGTCGCCTCCTGGGCCGTTCACCCGGGCGGGCCGCGCATCCTGAGCGCCGTCGAAGCGGCCGCGGGGCTGGCGAAGGAGCGTACGCGGGTATCGCGCGGCATCCTCTCCGAGTACGGCAACATGTCGTCGGCAACGGTGTTATTCACTCTGGACCGTCTGCGCGCCGAGAACGCTCCGCGCCCGTGCGTGGCGCTCGCGCTCGGGCCGGGGCTGGTCGCGGAAGCCGCGCTGATCATCTGAACGGAAGAACGATGTCGAGATTCCAGCCGCTCGCGCGCATGGCGCTGCTCGTCGCGGGGATGTCGATCCCCTCGCAGGCAGGCGCACAGCTGGCGGACGTCGTGGAGCTCGGCGTCGAGGACGTTCGGGAAGGTCTCGCGTCTGGACGGTTCACGGCCCTCGAGCTCACGCGCAGCTATCTCGCCAGGATCGAGCGCTACGAGCGTCGCTACAACGCGTTCATCTCGTTCGTCCCCGACGCGCTCGACGTCGCAGCGGCGCTCGATCGCGAGTATGCCGCGTCGGGTCCGCGCGGCCCGCTGCACGGCGTCCCCGTGGTCATCAAGGACAACATGGACTACGCGGGAGTCCCGACCACCGCCGGCTGGGAGGGCTTCAGCGCGGTGTCGGGAGGCATCGACATGGTGCCCGGTGACGACGCCGTGGTCGTCACGCGCCTGCGTGCGGCCGGCGCCGTCGTTATCGGGAAGACCAACCTGCCGGACTTCGCGCGCGACGGCACGCGCACGCGGAGCTCCGTGGCCGGCGAAACGCTCAACCCGTACGACGTCGCCAAGGTGCCCGGCGGCTCGAGCGGTGGGACGGCGACGGCGGTGAACGCGAGCTTCGCGGTCGTCGGCCTGGGGACCGAGACCGGCGGCTCGATCCAGAACCCGGCTTCGGCGCAGGGGCTCGTGGGCGTGAAGCCGACGCACGGGCTCGTCCCGCTGGAGGGCGTCGTGCCGGTGAGCGCGACCTATCTCGACGTGGTCGGGCCCATCGCGCGTACGGTCGCCGACGCGGCGACCGTGCTCGACGTCATCGCGGGTCCGTCCGACGAGGATCTGGCGTCGTATGCCGGCTCGGGCAGGATTCCGGAGGGCGGCTATGCCGCGGCCATCGAGACGGCGTCGCTCGGAGGGAGGCGGTTGGGTCTCTTCGGGCCGGGGTGGAGGATCGACCGCTTCCCGCTGGATACGCTAACGGAGCGGCTCTACGCGAGCGCGGTCGAGACGGTCGTCGGGTTGGGCGCGGTCGTCGTCGAGGATCCGTTCCGTGGGAGCGGCTTTCTGGAGCTCTACGACGAGCGGCCGGATCTGCCGACCGGAGGATGGGCCGATCTGAACGACTATCTGCGGGGGCTCGGCGTGGGCGCGGCGTTCCATTCCGTCGAGGAGTGGGAGCGCCTCGTCGGGCACGAGTTCAGGCCGAGCCGCCGCGCCGACGACCAACCGGTCGAGGTCCGCCGCCCCGGCTCGGGCGCCCGAGTCCCCGATCCCGCGGGCGCGTATCTGGCGTGGCGGCAGGATCTCGTCGCGCTCTTCCGTCAGGTGCTCGCCGACAACGAGCTCGACGCGCTGTTCTTCCCGCAAGCCGCCGCGCCGAACCGCGACTTGATCGAGGACCCGAGCCGTCCGGATTACGCCCCCAACAACTGGCCCGAGATTCCGAGCAACATCGTCAACGATCTCGGCGTGCCGGTGGTCACACTCCCCCATGCCTACTACCCGGACGGGACGCCGTTCGCGGTGGCGTGGATCGGTGACAGCTGGACGGAGGCGGAGCTGCTCGGTTACGCGAGCGTCTTCGAGGCCGTAACCCGGGCTCGCAGAGCGCCTACGCTCTCCACGACATCCGCCAATTGATGTAAACTCGGAGTTTACTCAACAACCGGGTGCGTGGCCGTGTCCCCACTCGGGTTTTCCGTTTCCGCCCCTCCCCCAGAACCAGGGTAGGATATTGCGCCTTCGATCCATGCTGCTGGGCTCGCTCGCCATGTGGCTCGTGCTGGCTGGGCCGCTCGTCTCCCAGGCCAACGGCACCCGCCCGCGGATCTTCCTCGACTGCAACGCGCCCAACTGCGACGGTCAGTATTTCCGGACCGAGATCAATTGGGTCAACTGGGTCAACGATCGCGCGGTGGCGGACCTGCATGTGATCGTCGGAGCGGTGAACGCCGGCGGAGGCGGACGCGAGTATCAGCTGGATTTCATCGGCACGAACATCGCTGATCCCTACGAGGAGCAGCATCGCTACAACCAGCTCGGCACCGACACGCAGCGTGAGACCTTGGACGGCCTCGTGCTGGCTCTCGGGCTCGGCATCGCGCAGTGGGCGAGCACGCACGGATACCGTGGCCTCGTGGATATCCAGGGGGCCGATCTCGAGCAGGGCGGTCCCACCGGTCGGCTCGTATCGCAGGAGGAAGTGGACGATCCGTGGAATCTCTGGGTCTTCCGGTTGAACGGGAACGTCAACCGCAACTCTGAAGAGAGCAGCAAGAACTGGCAGTTCAACGGCGGGTTCAACGCGTCCCGCGTCACGCCGACGTGGAAGCTCAACACGAACTCGTTCGTCAACTACCGGCGGATCTACCGCAAGCTGTCCAGCGGTGAGTTCCGCGACTATCCGCTCGACTGGCGCGTCGGACAGCTCGTCGCCTATTCGATCGCCGATCACTGGTCCGTGGGCGCGACCGCGGAGGTCGCGCGCCAGACGCAGAACAATCGACAGATCCAGCTCGCCTTCAATCCCACCATCGAGTACAGCTTCTTCCCGTACGAAGAAGCGACGCGCCGGTCGCTGACGCTCTTCTATGCGATCGGTCCGGTGTGGCAGGACTACATCGAGCAGACGATCTACGAGAAGTACTACGAGCTCCGCTACGAGCATTCCCTGGAGCTGAGCTTCGACTCGAACCAGCCGTGGGGTAACGCGGGCGTCAGCATCCGCGCATCTCATTACCTGCACGACTTCGACCTGTACAACCGCTCACTCCAGGGAAACGTGAGCTACCGACTCACGCGCGGCGTGAACCTGTTCGCCAACGGGAACATCTCCTGGCTGACCGACCAGATCTTCCTGGAGGCCGAAGGCGCGACCGACGAGGAAGCGCTGCTCAACCTCCGCCGTCAGGCCACCGACAAGCAGTACGGGTTCAGCGTCGGCATCCAGTTCCAGTTCGGCTCGATCTTCAACAACGTCGTGAACAACCGCTTCACGGGGATCCAGGGCTTCGGCGGTGGCGGCTTCGGCGGTGGTGGGGGCGGGGGCGGTCGCGGAGGCGGACCGAACTAGGGCGGATTCGGCCCGCGCGATTGATCCGGCCGGGCCCGCGTTCCTACCTTACGCGGCCACGCGTCGAGGTAGGGTCGTGTCCGGTCACAACAAGTGGTCCCAGATCAAGCGGAAGAAGGGCGTCGCCGACGCGAAGCGCGGCGCGCTCTTCACCAAGCTCATCCGCGAGATCACGGTCGCGGCCCGCGAGGGCGGCGGCAGCACGGACGCCAACCCGCGGCTCAGGCTCGCCGTGGACGCCGCGCGAGCCGCCTCGATGCCATCGGACAACATCGAGCGCGCGATCAAACGCGGCACGGGGGAGCTCGAGGGAGTGAGCTACGAGGCGGTCACGTACGAAGGATACGGTCCCGGCGGTGTGGCGCTCCTCATCGATTGCCTGACCGACAACACCAACCGGACCGTCGCGGCCGTACGCTTCACACTGAGCCACTACGAAGGCTCGCTCGGAACGGGCGGCTCGGTGTCGTGGCAGTTCGAACGCAAGGGACAGATCGTGGTCGATGCGTCTCGGCACCCCGAGGAGGCCGTCTTCGAGGCCGCGATCGAGGCGGGGGCGCAGGACGTGACGAGCGCCGCCGGGGAGCACGTGGTGACCACCGAGGTCGCCGACCTCCACGCCGTGCGCGACGCGCTCGAGCGGGCGGGCATCCACGTATCCTCGGCGGAGCTGACGAGAGTGCCGAAAGCCGAAGTCGCCGTGACGGGCGGCGCCGCGTCCAAGCTGATCAGGCTGCTGGAGGCGCTCGAGGAGCTCGACGACGTGCAGAAGGTCTACTCCAACGCCGACATCGACGACGCCGTGCTCGCGGGCGTCGAGTAAGCCGTTCTCGCCATCGTGCCGAGCGAACCCGCCGAGACCGAACGGCGAACGGTCGTGGTGCTGGGCATCGACCCCGGCACCGCGGTGACCGGGTACGGCGTGATCCTCCGCACCCCGACGGGCGGTGTCACGCTCCGCGAGTGCGGCGTGATCGAGACTTCGGCGGGCAGACCGCTGCTCGAGCGTATCCGCGACATCTACGACGCAACCGCCGCCCTGATCGAGCGGCACGCCCCCGTCGCCGTGTCCGTCGAGGACGTCTTCCAGGGCAAGAACGCCCAGACCGCGCTCAAGCTCGGGCACGCTCGCGGCGCGATCCTCTTGGCCGTCGCTCATGCGAGGGTGGCGGTCGCGGAATATGCGCCGCGCGAGATCAAGAAAGCCGTAGTGGGAAACGGCAACGCCACGAAGGACCAGGTCGCGTTCATGGTCCAACAGCAGCTGCGGCTGAAATCGGCTCCGGCACCGGCCGATGCCGCCGACGGCGTGGCCGCGGCGCTCTGTCACTGCATGGTCGGTAGATTCCCCGCATGACGGACACTACTGACACGAGAGGAGGCCGCCCATGATCTCGCGCGTGCAGGGCACGTTGCTCACGCGGGACTCGAGCCGAGTCGAAATTGAGACACGCGGCGGCGTCGTCTACGAGGTCGAGGTTCCGCTCACCGTGCTCGAGCGGCTGCCGGACGCGGGAGATCTGGTCGAGCTCCGGACGGTGCAGATCGTCACCGAGAGCACCGTGTCGCTGTACGGTTTCCTCAGCGTGCACGAGCGCTCGCTCTTCCAGCGGTTGCTCACCGCGTCGGGCGTCGGGCCGAAGCTCGCGCTCTCGATGATGTCGACCTACTCGGCCGAGCGCCTCGCGCGGGCGCTGATCGACAAGGAGATCGGCGCGCTGATGCAGATCCCGGGTGTGGGGAAGAAGACGGCCGAGCGGCTCGCGGTCGAGCTGTCGGACCGGATCGCCGACCTCGCGTTCCTCACGCCGAGCGAGCCGTCCGGCGGCCAGGTCGCCCAGGAGGCCGTGCAGGCGCTCATCTCGCTCGGATACACGTTCGGCGACGCCGACAAAGCGGTTCGCTCGGCGCTCGACCAAGGAACGCCCAAGAGCGCCGAGGAGCTGATCCGGCGGGCGCTCGCCGGATGAAATCTTCGACGCCGCTCGGGTCTGCGGCGCTACATTGCGCGCCATGACCAAGCACCTGCACATCACCACGCCGGAGTCGCTCGGCGAAGACGTGAGCGCGGAGCCGTCCCTCCGCCCTCACCGGCTCGCGGAGTTCATCGGGCAGGCCAAGGTCTGCGATTCGCTCCAGATCGCGATCGATGCGGCGCGCCAACGCCGCGAGCCGCTCGACCACATCCTCTTTCACGGACCGCCCGGGCTCGGCAAGACGACGCTCGCCTCGCTCATCGCCCGTGAGATGGGCGTCAACTTCAAGGTCACCTCGGGCCCGGTGCTCGAGAAGCCGGCCGACCTGGTCGGCATGCTCACCAACCACCGCGAGGGCGACGTCCTCTTCATCGACGAGATCCACCGGTTGCGCCCGATCATCGAGGAGTTCCTCTATCCCGCGATGGAGGACTGGAAGATCGAGATCCGGCTTTCCGAGGGTCCGAAGGCGCACACGATGACGATGAAGATCGAGCGCTTCACGCTCGTCGGCGCGACGACGCGCTTCGGCCTACTCACGGCGCCCATGCGCGCGCGCTTCGGCATCGTGCAGCGCCTGAACTTCTATCCCGCCGATGAGCTCGCGGAGATCGTGAAGCGGAGCGCCGCGCTGCTCGGCGTGCAGACCACCGAGGACGGGGCGATGGAGCTGGCCAAGCGCTCGCGCGGCACGCCGCGCGTGGCGAATAGGCTACTGCGGCGCGTGCGCGACTTCGCCGAGGTGAAGGCGAACGGGCGCATCGACGTCGAGGTGGCGCACGAGGCTCTTCGCATGCTCGACGTGGACGAGTACGGCCTCGACGAGATGGACGCCCGCGTCCTCAAGACGCTCATCGAGAAGTTCGAGGGTGGGCCGGTCGGACTGAGCTCGCTCGCCGTGGCCATGGGCGAGGACGCGACCACCCTCGAGGAGGTCTACGAGCCCTTCCTCATCATGGAGGGGTTCCTGAAGCGCACGCCGCAGGGCCGCGTGGCGACGCCGCGCGCGTTCCGCCGCTTCGGCTACACGCTACCGAAGGACGTCCGCGGACAGGGTACGCTCTTCGTCGAGGAGTGATGGACGGCGGCTCACGGCTGTCGGACTACGAGTACGAGCTTCCCGCCGGGCGCATCGCCCGGTATCCGGCGGAGCAGCGCGACGAGAGCCGCCTGCTCGCCCTCGTCGGTGACGAGCTCCGTGATCTCCGCTTCCGCGACGTCGTCGAGCTGTTCGAGCCGGGCGACGTGCTCGTGGTGAACGAGACGAAGGTCATCCCGGCGCGCCTGCTCGGCAGAAAGCCGACCGGCGCGCCCGCCGAGATCCTCCTGATGAGGCCGGCTCCGGACCAGCAGGATGGCCGCGTGTGGGAAGCGCTCGTGCGGCCCGGCGGCAAGCTCAAGCCGGGGCGGTTGGTGAACGTCGCCGCCGACCTCGCCGTGGAGATCCTGGACTCGGTTCCGGGCGGAGGGCGCCTGGTGCGCCTGGTCACCGAGCTGTCCGTCGAGGAGGCGCTCGAGCGTCACGGGCACGTGCCGCTGCCGCCTTACCTGGAGCGGGACGACGAGCCGCTCGACCGGGAGCGTTACCAGACCGTCTACGCGCGTGAGAGCGGATCGATCGCCGCGCCGACGGCGGGCCTCCATTTCACGCCCGAGATCCTGTCGGCGCTCGGGGCGCGGGGCGTCACGCGAGCCGCGCTCACGCTGCACGTGGGGATCGGGACCTTCCGGCCGGTCGAGAGCGACCGGATCGACGCCCACGAGATGCACCAGGAGTGGTACTCCGTCCCGGAAGCCGCCGCCGCCGCGGTGAACGCTGCGCGGGAGCGAGAAGGCAGGGTGTGGGCGGTGGGCACCACCAGCGTGCGTACGCTCGAAGCGGTCGCCGACGAGCGGGGACGGGTGCACGCCGCGAGCGGCACCACCGACCTCTTCATCCGGCCGGGCTACGAATTCCGGATCGTGGACTGCCTCATCACGAACTTCCACCTGCCGCGCTCGACGTTGTTGATGCTCGTCGCGGCGTTCGCGGGCTACGAGCGCACGATGGCGGCCTACGGCCACGCGATCGCGGAGGGGTACCGGTTCTACTCCTATGGGGATGCGATGGCGGTGGTGGGCGGCGGAGGCCGCTCGTCCCCTGGCCGAAGCGGGGCGCCGGCAGTACGCTGACGCCTTCGAAGTAGTCCGTCAGGCGTGGCTCTTCCGCGGAGGGAATGCATGTCAGCGTTCCGTGGGATCGTAGGCCTCGCGCTCGCCGTCAGCGCGCTCGGCCCGCAGCAGGTGCTCGGACAGGCCCAGAATCGCATGAACCCCGATGGCGAGTGGCGCTATCAAAGCGCCGACGCGTGGGGAACGAGGTACTCGCCGAACAACCAGATCAACGCGTCGAACTTCGCGAACCTCGAGGTGGCGTGGATCTATCGGGGCGACAACTTCGGCCCGGCGCTCGAGGACCAGACGAAGGCGACGCCGCAGTACATCGACGGCGTGCTCTACACCGTCATGGGCCATCGTCGCACCGTGGTCGCAATCGATCCAGAGAACGGCGAGACCCTCTGGACCTACCGCGAGCCGAACACGACTCGGTGGGAGCGCTCGATGCGGCAGAACTACGGCAAGGGCGTCGCCTACGGTGAGCTCGACGGCCGCGGCGTCATCTTCTACATCTCGCCCGCGTTCTTCCTGCACGCGCTCGACGCCAGGACCGGTGAGCACATCGAGAACTTCGGCGAGCGCGTGAACCTGCCGGGCTTCCCGGAGACGGGCGTCGTGGACATGATCCCGGACTTGGTCGCCGACTGGGAGCCGTGGCAGAACTACGTACGCGACGGCGGCAGCTACGATGCGGACTTCGGCATCCCGCGCGAGCTGGGCTACATCACTTCGTCGTCGCCGCCCATCGTCGTGAATGGCGTCGTCGTGGTCGGTAACTCGGCCGAGCAGGGCTACAACCAGACGCGCGTCGAGAACGTGCCGGGCGACATCCTCGCCTACGACGCACGGACCGGCGATAACAAGTGGAAGTTCCACGTGATCCCGCGGCCGGGCGAGGTCGGGCACGAGACGTGGCTGAACGACGCGTGGCGCTGGACGGGCGACGTCTCGTCATGGGCGCCGCTGTCCGCGGACTACGAGCGGGGCATCGTCTACATCCCGACGAACCCACCGACGATCGACTACTTCGGCGGCTTCCGTCCGGGCGACAACCTGTTCGGCACGAGCGTGATCGCGCTCGACGTGCAGACCGGAGAGCGCAGGTGGCATTTCCAGACGGTGCACAACGACCAATGGAACTACGACCTGCCGAACGTGCCGATCGTGACGAACCTCACGGTGAGCGGCCGGCAGATCCCCGCGGTGATCCAGACGACCAAGACCGGAATGATCTTCGCGTTCAATCGCGAAACGGGTGAGCCGATTTGGCCGATCGAGGAAGTCGCGGTCGAGCAGACGGTGGTGCCGGGCAACTGGACGGCGCCCACGCAGCCGATCCCCACGCGGCCGGAACCGTCCGAGCCGCTGGGGCTACCCGAGTCGGACGTGATCGACTTCACGCCGCAGCTCCGACAGGAAGCGATGGCGATGATCTCGCGTTACCGCGTGGGCAATCCATTCATGCCGCGCCTCTACGACGATCACAACACGGGCGTGCAGGACAACATCCGCTGCTACGGCGGGCTCAACATCACGAACCCGGCGACGCTCGATCCCACGACGGGCATCCTCTACGTGCCGTCCTCGCGCGGCTGCAGCGGCGGTGGCGTGACGCCGGGTCTGGAGCAGGACGATCCGGACAACATCATGACCACCGGCAGCACGATCTCGCAGTGGGTCGCGGGAGCCGGCGGCGGTCTGCCGCGCGTGCAGGGTCTGCCCGCATGGAAGCCGCCCTACAACCGCGTGTCGGCGTACGACATGAACACCGGTGAGCGGATCTGGTGGGTACCGATCGGCGAGGTGCCGGACGACATGCGGAACCACCCGGCGCTCCAGGGCGTGGACATGTCCCGCTTCGGTGGTGGCGGCAACTCCGTGCAGATGGTCTCGGGCGACCTGCTCTACACGACCGAGGGCTCGAACGGAGCGCCGGTGCTCAACGCCTGGAACAAGCGGACCGGCGAGCACGTGGGCGAGCTCACGGATCTGCCCGGCTCCGTCGAGTACGGGATGATGACGTACATGCACGAGGGTCAGCAGACGATCGTCCTGCAGGTCGGCGGTCCG
>Ga0105107_10001468_pt1 | contig 15232 bp, 13 predicted proteins | sample PPLLaktember2015_6_FD_79335 | JGI IMG/M metagenome (GOLD analysis project Ga0105107, IMG submission 79335) | Freshwater sediment microbial communities from Prairie Pothole Lake near Jamestown, North Dakota, USA - PPLs Lake P8 Core (1) Depth... | ecosystem: Environmental > Aquatic > Freshwater >...
CCCAGCATGCTCGCGATGATCACGACAATTCCGGCAATCAACAGTGTGGGATACAACAGTGCCGGCGCGCGCCGGACGGCGACGGCTGACTCCTGCGTAGTGGTGCTCGATGCCATGATGGGGGTCTCCGTTGATAGGGATATGCCGCAGCGCGTACTCCGGACGCAGCGGCAACGATGATCAGCAAGACCGATGCCAGAAAAATATTCTTTTAAAAACAGAAGGTTACATCAAACCGCGAGACTGACTTGTCGCCGGGCAACGACTCCGCCGCTACCGGCTCGCCTAAGTCGCTGATTGCATGAGATTTCTGCAGTCGGGTCGCAGCGACGACGACGGGATGCGACCCGGCGCTTCAGGCGCGCTGCGGTTTGAACAGCCGCGGATCGAGCGCATGGCGTTGCAGCAGCTTGTAGAACTCGGTGCGGTTGCGTTTGGCAAGACGTGCCGCCTGCGTCACGTTGCCGTCGGTGATTTTCAGCAACTGCGCGAGGTAATCACGCTCGAACTTGCGGCGCGCCTGCTCAAACGACGCCAGTTCCGTCTGTTCGCGCTGAATGGCCTGCTGCACCAGGCTGGCCGGTATGCGTGGCGTCGTCGTCAGCGCCACCGACTGTTCAATCACGTTGTAGAGCTGGCGCACATTGCCCGGCCACGCCGCAGCCACCAGCTGCTCGACCGCTTCCGGGGCGAGGCCCGTAACATGCTTCTTGTAGCGGGCGGCGAGTTCGTTGAGGAAATGCCCGGCGAGCAGCGGGATGTCCTCGCGCCTCTCGGCCAGAGACGGCAGCATCAGCGCCACCACCTTCAGCCGGTAGTAAAGGTCCTCGCGGAAATTGCCCGCAGCCATTTCCGCCTCGAGATTGCGGTGCGTCGCAGAAATCACCCGCACGTCGACCGGCACCTGCTGCATGCCGCCCACCGGCCGCACCTGCTTCTCCTGCAGCACCCGCAGCAGCTTGACCTGCAGCGCCGGCGGCATGTCGCCGATCTCGTCGAGCAGGAGCGTGCCGCCGTCGGCCGCCTGGAACAGGCCGCGGTTGTCGCGCACGGCGCCGGTGAACGCGCCCTTGACGTGACCGAACAGTTCGGACTCCAGCAGCGGTTCGGGAATTGCCGCACAATTGATCGCGACGAACGGGCCGCCGCAGCGCGGGCTGGCCGCATGCACCGCGCGGGCCAGCAACTCCTTGCCGGTGCCCGATTCACCCTGGATCAGCACCGCGGCGTCGCCCGCCGCCACCAGCCGTGCCTTGGCCAGCACTTCCTCCATCGTCGGATTGCGCGTGATGATGGCCGCGCGCCATGCCCCGTCGTCGACACCTGCGACGTTGGGCGCGCCGGACACCGTCAGCGCGCGTTCGATTTCGACCAGCAGCGCTTTGGCGTCAAACGGCTTGGTCAGGTAGCCGAATACGCCGCCCTTGACCGCCGCGACCGCATCGGGGATCGTGCCGTGCGCCGTCAGGATGATCACCGGCAAAGCCGGGCTCTCCGCGCGTATCGCCTCGAACAGCGCAATGCCGTCCATGCCGCCCATTTGCAGATCCGTGACCACAACTCCGGGCCGCGACACCGCGAGCTGCGCCAGTGCCCGTTCGCCGCTGTCGGCAACCGTTACGCCGTAACCGGCCGCTTCGAGCCGCAGCTGCATCAACCGCAACAATCCCGGATCGTCGTCGACGACCAGCACGCGTGCAGTGCCCGATGTCCTGCCTTGCATAGCCATATTCATTGTTTGTGCATTGCCTTTCACGCAATAGCTTAACAGCATCATTTTTTCCGCGGCGCGCCGCCGTCGCGCCCGGTCATGTTGCGCTCCAGCGACAGCAGCGCATCCAGTTTCTGCTGCAGTCCCTGCGCATGCCCAAGCAGCGCATCCAGTTTCTGCTGCAGTCCCTGCGCATGCCCATCGAGCCGGCGCTGTTCCTGCAGCAATGCGGTCATCAGCAGTGCCAGCCCACGCAGCGCGCTGGCATTGTTGCGCGCCACCGGCTCGAGCAGTTCCAGCGCCTGGGTCTCCTCGCCTGCCGCGGCACCCGGCAACGTCAGCAGCAGCGCGGAACGCACCCGGTTGCCATCGGAGCGCGTCTTCGCCAGCGCCCGCCGCGCGGCCTCCCGTTCGCGCGCGAGTTCCGGCACCGTCATCTGGCGCACCCGCGTGTAATACGCCAGCGTTTTTGCAGGTTCCGTGCTGTCGCCGCGGATGTCTTCCACTGCTGCCGGCGTCGTCTCGGCCGGCTCCGTCCCGCGCAAAGTGTCGCAGGCTGCCAGCAGCAACAGCGGCAGCAGCAGCACCGCCGATGCACGCAGGCGGCTCATGCCATCGTCCCCTGCCGCAGCGGCAGCGTGACCCGCAGGCGCGCACCCGGTCGCTGCGGCTCGTCGACCACTTCGACCGTGCCGCCGTGCGCCTGGGCATAATCGCGGACCACCGACAGCCCGATGCCCGATCCGCGCAGTGCGCCCGCGCCGACGCTGCGACCGCGGTAGAACGGATCGAACACCCGCTCGCGCTCGACCGGCGGGATGCCGGGACCGGCGTCGGCAACATCCAGCACCATGTGTTCGCCATCGCTGCGCACGTCGATCTCGACCACGCCCTGCTCCGGCGAAAACTTCACGGCATTGGATAACAGATTGTCCAGCATGATGCGCAGCTTCTCCGGATCGGCTTCCAGCGTAATATCGTCCACGTGCGGCAAAATGCGCAAGGCCCGGGCGCGCAGCGCAAGGTTCTGGTCGTCCAGCACGCGCGCCACGACGCGCTGCACGTCGACCTGGGTGAATCGCAGCGCGCTGCGGTGAAACTCTGCGGCACCGTAGGACAGCAGGTCTTCGATCAGCCGCTGCAATTCTATACTGTTCGCGCGCAGTATCCCGGCCACCTCCTGCTGCTCGGGCGTGAGTTTGCCCAGTGCTTCCTCCGACAGCAGCTCCGAACCTTCACGCAAAGCCGTCAGCGGCGTCTTCAGTTCGTGCGACACCTGGCGCAGAAAGCGATTCTTCTGCTGCTCGAGCTCCCTCAGCCGGTGACGCAGCCATTCGATACGGCGCCCGAGCAACTGCAGGTCGCGCGGCCCGCTGACACCAACCGGCACGGAAAAATCGCCGCCGCCCATGCGCCGGATCGCGGTATCGATCTGCCGGATCGGCCGCGCAATCAGCACCGTGAAACCCGCTGCCAGCAGCAGCGCGACCGGCACCAGCGCCAGCATCTGCCAGAAGGTGATGCGCTGGGCCCGGGCAGCGGTTTCGCCCATGGCAACGATCTCGCGATCGATCAGCTGGTCGCCGCGCTCGATGATGTTCTGCGCGCGCGCGTCCAGCCGGCCAAACTCCGCCGCTACCCGCTGCAGGTCGGCGTTACCCGCAGTCGTGCTGCGCAATACCGCGTAGATGCGCGCTTCGCTGCCGATGATGTCGTCGAGCGCCGCCTTCTGTTCCGCATCGAACGGCAGTGCTGCGAATTCCGCAGCGACCTGCAGCAGCACCGCGCGGTTGGTCTCATAGGTATCGAGCAGCGAGCGGTCGCCGAGAATCGCCATCTGGCGCGCATTGCGCTCCAGCGTGTCCAGCCGTTGCGAGAGCCTGCGACTGGATTGCGTCGACTGCACGGCCTGCTGCACCGCGATCTGGCTGCGGCTGGCGAACTGGTTTATCGAAATCGCGTTGTTGACCAGTGCAATAATCAGCGGCAACGCCACCATGGCGAAGCCGACGGCCAGCAGCTTGGGAAACGAGTTGGGTTGCAGGAAACGCATCGTGGGATCCCGGACCGGCACCGCGCGGCAAAAGCGTCAGCCTTTGCCGCGGGAGACAGCCGGGATTATGCGCCCTGTTTGTTCTTGTCTTCGAGGACCTTGATCAGCCCGTCGATGCCGGAGCGCCCGATTTCGGTGGCAAAGGTGCCGCGGTAGCTGATGACCAGGCTCGCGTTCTCGGCGACGATATCCGTGACCTTCCACGCCTTATTGGTCAGCGTCATGCGGTAATCGATGCTCACCGGCTGCCGACCCGGCTCCTTGACCAGCGTCCGTACGGTGGTGTAATCGTCGCCGGGTTTCATCTGCAGCGGCTTGACCTCGATCTTGCGATCGACATTCGCGGCCTCGGCCAATGCCGCGGTGTAGGTGCGCACCAGCAAAGTACGAAACGCATTTTCCAGCGCCTTTTGCTGCGCCGGCGTTGCCTCGCGCCAGAACTTGCCTGTTGCCAGCTGAGTCATCGCGCGAAAATCGAAATGCGGCAGCACTTTTTTCTCGGCGATATCTTCCAGTGCCCGCCGGTCCTGGCTCTGCTTGAGTATCGCCAGCACCTCTTCGACGGTGGTCCGTACCAGCACATCCGGGGCCGTCTGGGCCCATGCCGGCAACGCAAGTGCCGAGCAGATGGCAAACAGTATTCCGGCTATCGTTTTCTGCATGTTGTTGTTCATCCCTTGTCAGTCGTCAGTTGCACAATACGCAGGTTAGGCCGGCAACGGCCATGAAATGTTCCGCAAGTCTGCGGCCGGCGCCGGCGATCAACCGGGAACAAGGTTGATCTTCTTTATAAAACAACCGCTTACAGGAAACCCTCGGCACCGGAAACGCAGCAGAAATTCCCGTGCCGCGCCATGGCAGGCCGCCGTTTCGCGTTTGTTATGATCAACCGTTCGCCACCAACGCCACACCGCAAAGGTACTCCGTGAAACTGCTCCGCTACAGCCTCAAACATGAACCGCGCACCCTGGCCCGACTCGGTGTGCTGATCGCTCCGGACCGCATCGCCGACCTGCGGGCGGGCTATGCGCGGCACCTGACGCAACGCGCCGGCAATCTCAAGGGCCGTGAAGTGGCGGCACTCTACATGCCGCCGTACATCACGGAATTCCTGCACATGGGAGAGCAGGGCTGGCTCGCGCTCGGCGATGCCTACACCTACCTCGCCGATCTTGCCGGCACGGAACCCGCTGCACTGGGCCTCGACAGCGAACCGTTGTTTCTGCCGCTCGCCGACTGCCGGGTTTACGCGCCGGTGCGGCCATCAAAGCTGATCGCCGTTGGCCGCAATTATCCCGGATACACCAGCAATCCCGGCAAGGCACCGGGAAAAATTCCCACCGGTTTCATCAAGACCCTGTCATCGATCATCGGCCCCGGCCGCGACATCATCAAGCCGCGCATCACGCAGGCGCTCGACTGCGAAACCGAGCTCGCCGTCGTGATCGGCAAGAAATGCAAGGACGTGTCCGAAGACCGGGCCTACGACGTGGTGGCGGGTTATACCATCATCAATGATGTGACTGCGCGGGACCTGGGCACGCTCGAGCGCCAGGGCGGCCACATGTTCCTGGCCAAAACGCTGGACACCTTCGCGCCGCTGGGGCCGTGGATGGTCAGCCGCGACGCGATTCCCGACCCGATGCACCTGCGCATCCAGACCCGGGTCAACGGCGAGACGCGTCAGGACGGCAACACCCGCGACATGCTGTTCCCGATCCCGCAGCTGATCGCGCACTTCTCGCAGATCACGCTGATGCCGGGAGACATCATCGCCACCGGCTCGCCCGGTGGCGGCGCGCTGGCCAACCCCGACTGGTATCTGAACGCCGGCGACATCATCGAGTCCGAAGTCGAGGGCATCGGCGTGCTGCGCAACGGCGTGGTGGACGAACCGGCGGTCTGACGCGGTTTCTCGCCCCGGCAACGGGGATGCGTTTCAGGATCAGCGCGCGAGCTTGCCGATCTTCAGTTCAGCCGCCAGCTGATCCAGTGCCGCCAGCAGCGCCTCCGGCATCGGAATGCCGTTCTTCTCGCGGTCGGCGCGCGCGGTATGCGTGCCTTCGCCCGGCAGGCGGATGCGGTCGACGCCGGGCAGGCGCCGTGAATTGCGGATGTCGCGGATCAGCGTGTCCATGCCCTGCTTGAACGCCTTCAGGTCCTGGAACGCCTCGATGCTGATCGCAATGATCGCGTGTCCCGTATTGGTTTCCGTGGTGTCGTCATTGTTGAAATCGACCACGTCCTTGCCCATCGCTGCGCCGTTGAGGTTGCCGGCGAGCAGCCCGATGATCATCGCGAGGCCGTATCCCTTGTAACCGCCGATCGGCAACAGGAAGCCTTCGCTGGCGCGTTTCGGATCGATCAGCGGCTGGCCCTGGCGATCCATCATCCAGCCCTCGGGCATCATCTCGCCGCGCTGGGCCTTGGTCTTGACCTTGCCGTAGGCCGCGACCGTCGTCGCCATGTCGAGCACGATCGCCGGTTCGTCACCGGCAGGCACCGCAACCGCAATCGGGTTCGTCGACAGCAGCATGTCGAGCCCGCCCCACGGCGGCAGGTGGTTGGCGCTGCCCACGGCCATGTAGAGCCCGATCATGTCGTGCGCCAGCGGCATCGTTGCATACAGCGACGCCGGTCCGGCGTGGTTGCTCCAGCGCGCGCCGACCCACGCCACGCCCGCGGTCTTCGCTTTCTCGATGGCCTTTTCCGCGGCGAACTTCATCACCAGGTGGCCCATGCCGTTGTCGCCATGCACCAGCGCCATGCCGGCCATTTCGCGCTCGACGCGGATGCTCGGCCTGACGTTGACGGCTCCACCCTTGATGCGACGGATGTACTGCGGCAGGCGGAACACGCCGTGGCCCTCGGAACCGTTGATGTCGGCCTGCGCCATCAGGTGCGCGATCGCGCGTGCATCTTCACGCGGCACGGCCACGGCCTCGAACGCGCCGGCGATGAACGCGCGGAGCTTGTCGCCGGAAATCCGTTGTTTCTGTTCAGCCATGGTTTTTTTCCAACTTGTTGTCCTCGAGTTCGATCAATGCGCCTAGAAAATCTTTCGGGTGCACGAAGGCGATGCGCTCGCCGTGGACGTTGAGTTGCAGCTTGCCGCCGCCGAGCACCTGCACGCCGGCCGCGGCAAGGTCATTCGCGGCCTGTTCGACGCTGTCCACGCCGACGCAGAAATGGTGAATGCCGCCCCTGGGATTACGTTCGAGAAATTTCGCGATCGGTGAATCGGGCCGCGACGGCTCCATCAGCTCGATCTTCGCGTTGCCGAGATCGACATAGGTCATGCGCACGCCCTGCTCTTCGTTGACCTTGATCTCGCCGGCGATCAGGCCATACGTCGCGCGCAGTTTTTCCACCGCCGCCTTGAGGTCGGGCACGACGATGGCGACGTGGCTTAATCCGGTAATCATCCCGATATATCGTAAGTATTTGTTGTTAAATGACTTTTTCTTTACGCAGCGCGGCGATGCGGACATCGCTGTAACCGAGTTCGTCGCGCAGCACGGCCTCGGTATGCTGGCCCAGCGTCGGCGGCGGCCGGCGGATGCTCGCCGGTGTGTCGCTGAAACGGAACGGGATGCCGAGCATTTTCACATTCCCCGCGACCGGATGCTCGACTTCGGTCACCATGCCGCGCGCGACCGCGTGCGGCGCAGCCAGCGCCTGCGCCACGCTGTTGATGCGGCCGCAGGGGATGCCCGCCGCGGTCAGTTTGGTGATCCAGGTTTCCGCGCCCTCGCGCTGCAGTTCCTTCTTGATCAGTGCATCAAGCGCATCGCGGTTCACCACGCGGTCGGGATTTTTCGCGAACCGCGCTTCCGCCGCCCAGCCCGGGTTGCCGAGCACCGCCGAGAATTTGCCGAACTGCGCGTCGTTGCCCACCGCCACCGCGATCATGTCGTCGCGCGTCGGATACGCGGTGTAGGGCACGATGTTGGGATGCCCGTTGCCGAAACGGCCGGCGTCCTTGCCCGACACCAGGTGGTTGGCGGCGACGTTGGCCAGCATCGCCAGGCCGGAATCGAACAGCGACACCTCGACATGCTGGCCGCGATTCGTCGCATGGCGCGCGTTCAGCGCGGCGAGAATGGTGTTGCAGGCGAGCATGCCGGTGCAGATGTCGACGATGGCGACGCCGTACTTCATCGGCGTGCCGCCGGGCTCGCCGGTGATGCCCATCAGCCCGGACTCCGCCTGCAGGATGAAATCGTAGCCGGGCAAACCCGCTTTCGGTCCGGTCGAGCCATAGCCGGTGATCGAGCAGCGCACGGTGCGCGGCGCGTTCTTCTCGAGCCAGTCGTTGCGGAAACCCCATTTCTCCAGCGTGCCGACCTTGAAGTTTTCCACCAGCACATCGGATTTCCTGATCAGGCCGGCGAGTATTTCCTGTCCGGACTTCATCGCCATGTTCAGCGTCATCGAACGCTTGTTGCGGTTGACGCCGAGGTAATACGCCGACTCGCCTTCGGCGAACGGCGGCCCCCAGCTGCGCGTGTCGTCGCCGGTACCCGGCGGCTCGACCTTGATCACGTCCGCGCCCATGTCGCCGAGCATCATCGTGCACAGAGGCCCCGCAAGGATGCGCGTCAGGTCGAGGACACGGACGCCGTGGAGGGCGCCTTGAGGATCTGCAGAGGACATGTTGATCGGGATGAGTTGATGGTACTTGAAACAGCTGGATGCGTGAACGGTGCGCAGTAAGCCGGTGGGCTCCCTCTACCGGCCGCCGCGCCGGCGAGGGATCACGGAGTCAGGGGATTGCCCATCCACCGGTTCACCGCTCACTTCTCACCGCTTACGGCCTACCGCTTTTTACGCATCGCCGGCGGCGCGTTGAGATCCTTCTGATAACCGTCGACATACTGTTCGAGCTCGCGCTTCGCCTTCATGCGGAATTTCTGGAAATCCGGCTTGCGGCCGGCGAGGAAGGCATTCATGCCCTCGTTCGCCTCATCCGAACCCCAGACATGCGCCAGCAGTTCCATGCCGTGCTGCCACGACGCATACAGGTTGTCGGACTCGAAGTTCAGCGACTTCTTGGTCATGCGGAGCGTCAGCGCGCTGTGGCCCTTCATGGTTTCGCACCATTTCAGGGTTTCGGCCAGCAGGTCCTTCTGCGGCACGCATTTGTTGATCAGGCCGACTTCCACCGCCTCCTGCGCGCCGAAACGCCGCGCGCAGAAAATCATTTCACGGGCGAGGCGCTCACCGATGATGCGCGGCAGGTACTGGGTCGCGCCCACCGTCGGGCAGGCCCCGACCTTGGCGCCGGTCTGGCCGAGCACCGCGTTTTCCGAGGCGATCACCAGGTCGCACCACAGCGCGAGTTCATGCCCGCCGCCCATGCACCAGCCGTTGACCATCGCGATCACCGGGATCGGCAGACCGCGGATGGTCATCGCCAGCCCCAGCATGCGGTCGTTCCACATGTAGGCGTTGGTGAAATTGAGCCGCTTCATCGCGTAAAAATCGCCGCCGGCCGAAAACGACTTGTCGCCCTTGCCGGTGACCACGGCACAGACGATCGACGGATCCTCGCGCGTCGATTTCAGCGCGTCGATCATTTCATCCAGCGTCTGTTCGCGGAAGGCGTTCAGCACTCGCTCGCGATTGATGGTGATCCACGCGACCTGGTCCTTCACTTCGTAGAGGATATCGGTGTATTTGCGCGCGATGGTTTTTCTCTTGCGGGTTGCAGGCATGTCTTTAATCCGTCCGTTGTTCAGAAAAAGTGCCCCGAAGTCTACCAGAATGCCGCTCACGATTACCCGTGGCGGCGGGCGCGGCGGCATCAGAGTTCCTTCACCACGTCCGCGAGTATCTGCCTGAACCAGCGGTGTGAAGCCTCCTTCTGCGTCCGCTCGTGCCAGTACATGCTGATCCGCATGTCCGGAATGTTCACCGGCGGCTCGAGCGCCTGCAGCGAAAGCTGATCAGCCAGCCCCCGCGCCAGTCTTTCCGGTACGGTGGCGATCAAATCAGTATGCGCCACCGTGTAGAACACCGTGAGGAAGTTCTGCATCAGCAGTGCGATGCGCAGCTTCCTGCCGTGGGAAGCCACCACTTCGTCGATCACACGACCCGAAGGGCTGTTGCGCATGAAGCGCGAGCGCACGTGGGGCAGGGAAAAATACTGTTCGGCGGTCATCGCGCCCCTGATCTGCGGATGCCCCTTACGGACCAGGCACACGAACTGGTCGCGGAACAGGAACTTCGAATGCAGGCTGTGCGGCGGATCGCGCAGCCACGCGAGGCGGAAATCGATCTCGCCCTTTTCCATCCACTCCGAGATGCGTTCAGGATTCGGCGTGCGGAATTCGATGTCGACCCCCGGGGCTTCCCTCTGCAGCACCCCGAACAGCTTCGGCGCCAGTACGTATTCCACATATTCGGGCGCCGTCAGCACGAATTTCATCCGCGAGGTTTCCGCCCTGAACGCGGATCGCCGCAACACCACGCCGTCGATTTCGGCAAGGATGCGTCCCACGGATTCGCGCAGTTCGAGGGCGTGGCGCGTGGGCACCATGGCGCTTTGCGCGCGCAGCAGCAGCGGATCGTCGAACAGCCGGCGCAGGCGCGCCAGGGCATGGCTCATCGCCGGCTGGCTCAGATTCATCTGCTCCGCCGCGCGCGACACGCTGAGTTCGGCCATCAGCGCATCGAAGCACCGCAGCAGGTGCACGTCGAGCGATCTGATATTCATATCGTGAATATGTGGAATGCAGTATCACTTATGGACGGATTATAGGCCCGGGCCTAGACTGGCCGGCAAGAGTGGCGACCACGCCACCGGAACAATTCGATGGCCGGATGCATCCGCCGCGCCGGCCGGACACCCAAAGGAGGAACCGCCATGTCTCGCCCCATCAGCATCGCACTGCTCGCCCTGTTGACGATGTGGACCGGAATCGCCGCCGGTGCACAGGATTATCCGAATCGCCCGATACGCCTGGTGATCCCGTTCGCGCCGGGCGGCGCCACCGACATCATCGCGCGCATCCTCGAACCCCGACTGACCAAGCGCCTCGGCCAGCAGGTCGTCATCGACAACCGCACCGGCGCTGCCGGCAACATCGCGGTCGAGCTGGTCGCGCAGGCACAGCCCGACGGCTATACGCTGCTGGTCGGCAACATTTCCACCAACTCGATCAACCCCATCATGTTTGCCAAGCGCAGCAAGGTCAACGCGCTGAAAGACCTGACTGGGGTGAGCAAGCTGGTGGCGATCCCCAACTTCATCCTCGGCAGCCCGAAGATCCCTGCCACCACGCTGAAGGAAGCACTGGATTACGCCAAGGCACGCCCGGGGCAACTCAATTTCCAGGCGCCACTGGGCTCGTATTCCCACCTCGACATGCTGGCGCTGACCGCGGCAGCGGGCGTGAAGATGGTGCACCTGCCGTCGAAGGGCGCAGGTGAAACGATCCCCGCCCTGCTGCGCGGCGACATCCACATCACCGAATCCAACGTCGCGTCCAACATCGGCGCGGTCAAAGCCGGCCAGGTCAAGGCCTTCGCCGTCACCGCCGCGCAGCGCCTGCCAGACCTGCCCAAGGTGCCGACCATGGCCGAGGCGGGATATCCCGGCATGGGCAGCCTCAACTGGAACGGCATCTTCGCGCCCACCGGCACCTCCCCCGCGATCGTCAACCGGCTGCATGCCGACATCGTCGCGGCGATGAAGGAACTCGATGCCGAAGGCGCGCTCGCCAAGCGCGCGATCCCGGTCAGCCTGAGTGCCTCGCCCGCCGAGTTCAACACCTACGTGCGATCCGAATCCGACCGCTGGAGAAAAATCATCAGCGACAACAAGGTCAGCATCGACTGACCGTCACATCCAATCCTCAACCATTGCGCCAGGAAGCCCATCGCATGAGCAAGAAGAACCGGAAACTCTCCCAACCCCGCCATTCGATGGTGATCGAAAAAGACGTCAAAGTCCGGATGCGCGACGGTGCCGTGCTCTACGCCGACGTGTTCCGCCCCAAGGCCGCGGGCCGCTACCCGGCGATCGTCAACATCAGCGCCTACCAGAAAGACAAGGTCTGGGTGCCGCCGCATGACCTCGAGGAGAAAGCCAACCCGTACATGACCTGGGAGACGGTCAATCCGCTGTGGTGGGTGCCGCGCGGCTACGCCTGCGTGCGCGTCGACACCCGCGGCTCGGGGAAATCACCCGGCCTGTCCGACCCCGGGGGCCCGCAGGAAACGCTGGATTTTTACGATGCCATCGAATGGTCGGCAAAACAGCAATGGTGCAGCGGCAACATCGGCACCGCCGGCATTTCCTATCACGCGGTCACGCAATGGCGCGTCGCCGGGCTGCAGCCGCCGTCGCTGAAGGCGATGATCCCGTGGGAAGGTTACGGCGACGCCTACCGCGATTCGGTGTTCCACGGCGGCATTTTCCAGCTCTATTACCTAGCCACCTGGTACGCGACGCAGATGGCGCACCATCTGCTGGGTGACCCGCAGGAATACAACCCCGACGCCTTCCGCAACGAGCGGCTCTACAACTACATGCGCCACAGCCTCGACACCGGCTACTGGGACAACCGCGGCGCGCAGTGGGACAGGATCAAGGTGCCCTTCCTCTCCGCCGGCAACTGGAGCGGTCACAACCTGCACCTGCGCGGCAACACCGAGGGTTTCGTGCGCGCGAAATCGAAACACAAGAAACTGCGCATCCACACCGGCACCCATTACCACGCCTTCTACACCGAGGAAGGCCGGCTCGACCAGCTGCGCTGGTTCGACTACTGGCTGAAGGGCATCGACACCGGGATCATGAAGGACCCGCCGATCAAGCTGATGATCCGCACCGGCGGCGGCACGATGAAGGACTACAAGTTCCGCTTCGAAAACGAGTGGCCGCTGAAACGCACGCAGTGGACGAAGCTTTATCTGCAGGCGGAGCGCAAGACACCCGGCGCCGGCGCGATGGACAGCGAAGGCGCGCTGACGTCCGGGGCGCCGAAGAAAACCTCCGCCGTCACGTACTCGGCAACCGGCGTGTCCCACGCCGGTGTCGCCTCGGCGTCATCGACGATGCTGCAGGCCGGCAGCATGCACCGCACCGGGGTCGCGTTCGAAACCGCGCCGCTCACAGAGGACACCGAAGTCACCGGCCCGGCGAAACTGGTGCTGTGGGTGTCGAGCACGACCAAGGACATGGACCTGTTCGTCACCGTGCGCAATATCGGCCGCGACGACAAGGATGTCTGGGAAGTCGGCCAGCAGGGCCAGCAGGTGCCGGTGGCGAAGGGCTGGCTGCGCGCCTCGCACCGCAAACTGGACCCGGAGCTGACGCTGCCGTACCGCCCCTACCACGCGCACGACGAGCGCTGGTGGCTGGAACCGAATGTGCCCGTCGAATGCGAAGTCGAAATCTGGCCGATCGGCATGGTGTTCCGCAAGGGGCACCGCATCCGCGTCGACATCCAGCCGCGCGACGGCGTCGGCAGCGCGCCGTACAACCACTACCCCGCCGCCTACAACACCAACGGCGAAAACACCGTGCATACCGGCGGGCGAATGGCGTCATACTTGCTGCTGCCGGTCATCCCGGCCGCAAAAAAATCCCGATAACAAGCCCGACGGAGGAGGATCCATGAAAACCCTGATACGACTGGCGGTGGCCACGACGCTGCTGGGGGTCGCAACGGCGCAGGCGCAGAACTATCCGACCAAACCCATCCGCATCATCGTGCCGTTCGCCCCCGGCGGCCCGACGGACACGCATACGCGCTGGGGGGCACAGTACCTCACTACGGCGCTCGGCCAGCAGATCCTCGTCGACAACCGCGGCGGTGCCGGCGGCATCATCGGCACCGAAGCCGTTGCCAAATCCCCTGCCGACGGCTACACGCTGCTCGGTGGTAATCCCGGTCCGCTGACCATCGCGCCCAGCGTGCGCAAACAGCTGGCCTATGACCCGGTGCGCGACTTCGCGCCGATCACGCTGATCGTCAAAAGCGCGAGCTGCATGTGCGTGCACCCGAGCATCCCGGTAAAGAACCTGCGCGAGTTCATCACGCTGGCGAAACGCAGCCCGGGCAAGATCAACTACGCGACGCCGGGCCTGGGCACGGTCGGCCACCTCGGCACAGAGTTATTTGCGACGACCGCCGGCATCAAGATGAACATGATCCCCTACAAGGGCGCGGCGCTGTACGTCGTCGACCTGATGGCCGGCAATGTCGATTTCGCCTATGTGCAGATCGCGCAGTCGGCGCCACTGGTCAAGGTCGGCAAGATGCGCGCGCTGGCGGTCACCGCGACCGAACGCTCGCCGTTGATGCCGGACACCCCCACCGCCGCCGAACAGGGCGTCAAGGGCTTTTCCAGCTACAACTGGACCGGCCTGCTGGCGCCGGCCGGCACGCCTAAGGCCATCATCGACCGCCTGCACGCCATCCTGCACAAGCCGCTCAGCGACCCGGCGACGCGCAAGCTGCTGACGGACCAGGGCAACGAAGTGGCCGGCGACGGTCCGGCCGAATACGCCGCGTTCATCAAGAGCGAAACCGAAAAGTGGGCCCGGGTCGCGAAGACCGCCGGCATACCCAAACAGTAAGCCCGGAAGCGGCAACGGGCCTGCCCCGGTCCGTTGCCCCCGCGCAGTCCGCCGGGGCTACACACCGATCAATCAGGAGATGCCGCATGTCCGCCAAGAAGGACCCCGCCTATTTCATGTACTTCCCCGGCAACTACCGCTGGTCTTCGGCGTTCATCAACATGATGAGCGCCGCGCCCTATGGGGGCTCCGAGATCAGCGAACTGCATCGCATCGGCATGCAGCTGAAGGACAAGGCGCCGGAGGACGACGAGGCGTGGTTCCATGCCTGCGTCAACGTCGCCGACAAGGTGCGGGCCCATGCGCAGCGCTTTGAAGCGGCCCGGCATCCGGTGTCGGCGGCCCACGCCTACCTGCGCGCCTGCAACTACTATCAGATGGCTGAACGCTTTCGAACCCCGAAGGATGAAATTGCGCTGGCCGCCTTCAAGGCGGGCGTCGACTGCTTCCACCGCCATGTTGCGCTGACCGACGTCAACATCGAAATCGTCGAGGTGCCGACCTCCGCCGGCCCCCTGCCCGGCTATTTCGTGCATGCGCAGAATGCCAAATCCAAACGCCCGCCCTGCGTGGTCTATTTCGACGGCCTCGACGTCACCAAGGAAATCCAGTACGTGCGCGGCGTGCCCGACCTGATCAAGCGCGGCATCTCGGTGCTGGTGATGGACGGCCCCGGCACCGGCGAGGCAATCCGCTTCCGCGGCCAGTACCTGCGCCACGACTACGAAGTCGCCGGCTCCGCCTGCATCGACTGGCTGGAAAAACGCAACGACGTCGACCCGAAAAAAATCGGTGTGGTCGCGATCAGCCTCGGCGGCTATTATTCGCCGCGCATGGCGTCGATGGACGACCGCTTCGCCGCGTGCATCGCCTGGGG
>Ga0105107_10001470_pt1 | contig 15224 bp, 14 predicted proteins | sample PPLLaktember2015_6_FD_79335 | JGI IMG/M metagenome (GOLD analysis project Ga0105107, IMG submission 79335) | Freshwater sediment microbial communities from Prairie Pothole Lake near Jamestown, North Dakota, USA - PPLs Lake P8 Core (1) Depth... | ecosystem: Environmental > Aquatic > Freshwater >...
CACCTCCTTCGGCCCCGCCGTGAAGTAGGTCTGCAGGCCGAGCAGCTTGTAGCCGGCGTGGATCACGCGGTCGAGCCCCGGCTCGGCGAGGCCGAGGTCGTCCAGGAACGCCTGCTTGTCGTCGCCCTCGAGGTCGGCGATCTCGCTTTCGAGCTTCGCGCACACCGGCACCACCGGCGCGCCCTCGGCCTGCGCATAGGCCTCGAGGCGATCGAGCAGGGGGTTGTCGTGAAAGCCGCGCTCGTCGACGTTCGCCACGTACATCGTCGGCTTCATCGTGAGCAGGAAGAACGGCTTCAGCAGGGCCTTCTCCTCCTCGTAGAGATCGGTGGCGCGCGCGGGACGGCCCTCGTTCAGCACCGCCTGCACCTTGACCAGCACCTCGTGCAGGCGCTTCGCCTCCTTGTCGCCGCCAGCGCGCGCGACCTTCTCCACCTTCGTGACCTGCTTCTCCACCGACGCGAGGTCGGCAAGTGCCAACTCGGTGTGGATGGTCTCGACGTCGGAGACCGGGTCCACCTTGCCGGCGACGTGCACCACGTTCTCGTCGACGAAGCAGCGGACCACGTGCGCGATCGCGTCGGTCTCGCGGATGTTGGCGAGGAACTGGTTGCCGAGGCCCTCGCCTTTCGACGCCCCCGCGACCAGCCCCGCGATGTCGACGAATTCGACGGTCGCGGGGATCACCTTCTCCGGTTTCGCGATCGCGGCGAGCTGCGCGAGCCGCGGGTCCGGCACCTCGACGATGCCGATGTTGGGCTCGATCGTGCAGAACGGGTAGTTGTCCGCGGCGATGCCGGCCTTGGTCAGCGCGTTGAACAGCGTCGACTTGCCGACGTTCGGCAGCCCCACGATCCCGCATCGCAAGCTCATCTCTGGTCCTTCGTGTGGAGCGCGGTCATCGCGCGCTCGGTTGCACCGGCGACGAGCGCCGGAATCACGGCGAGCCCGCGCTCGATCGCCGCGTCGATCGCCGCGCGTTCGTCGCGCCGCGGGGGCTTCAGCACGTAGTCGACCACCTGCTGCTGCGGCACCTCGGAGTCGCGCGGATGGCCGATCCCGAGGCGCAGGCGCCGGAAGTCGGCGGTGCCGAGGTGCGCGCGGATGTCCTTCAGCCCGTTGTGGCCCGCCACGCCGCCGCCGAACTTGAGTCGCACTTCACCCGCGGCAAGGTCGAGCTCGTCGTGGACGACCAGGATCTCCGCCGGCGGGATCGCGAAGAAGCGCGCGACCGCGCCGACCGCACGGCCCGACAGGTTCATGTAGGTCGCGGGCTTGACGAGCCGCAGGTCGGGCCCGGCCTTCGCGACCGCGCCGTGGAACCTGGGCTCGCTCGCGAACGACGCGCCCTGCGCTGCGGCCAGCGCGTCGACGAACCAGAAGCCGGCATTGTGGCGCGTCGCGTCGTGCTCACGGCCCGGGTTACCCAGGCCGACGACGAGGCGGATCGGTGCCCCCATGGGTCAGCGCGCTCCTGCGTACGGTCGCCCAGCAAAAAGGGCCCGCGGTGACCTGCGCGCGGGCCCCTCGCGGCGACAGCGCTCGCCTATTTCTTCTTCTCTTCCTTCTTCTGTTCTTTCTTCTCTTCCTTCTTCTCTTCCTTCTTCTCGGCGGCAGGGGCTGCGGCCACTGGCGCCGCGGCGGCCGCCTCGGCCACCGGCGCTTCCTCGGTCTCGGCGTGGGCCTTCGGCACCATCGCGGACGCGATCACCGGGTCCTTGCCGTGCGTGAGTGCGACGACTCCGGGCGGCAGCTTGATCTCGGAGACGTGCACGGACTTGCCGGGCTCGATCGCCGACAGGTCCACCTCGATGAACTCCGGGAGGTCCTTGGGCAGGCACGAGACGTCGAGGTCGTTGGCGATGCGACTCACGATCGCGCCGCCGAGCTTCACCGCCGGCGACAGCGTCTCGTTCACGTAGTGCAGCGGCACCTTCATGTGGATCTTCTTGCTCTCGTCGATGCGCTGGAAGTCGACGTGCAGCACCTGCGCGCGGAACGGGTGCATCTGCACATCGCGCAGCAGCACGTTCTGCGCCTTGCCGTCGAGCTTCATCGACAGGATCGACGCGTGGAACGCCTCGTTCTTGAGCGCGTGGATGAGTGCGTTGTGGTCGAGCTCGATCGGCGTCGGATCGACCCCCCCGCCGTAGACGATGCCGGGGGCTTTCCCCGCGTGGCGCAGGCGGCGCGACGCGCCGCGTCCTTCGCCTTGGCGGGGAAAGGCGGTGAATTCGATGGAGGCCATGGCAATGCTCCCTGGTGTCTGCGGCCTTCCCTTCGCGGTCCCCGGCACCGCCGTTGCGGCGGTCGCGGGCCGGACAGGTCGTCCGCGGTTGGCGACAACCCCGCTCGGCTGGCCTGCCGGCGGGGATAGATAAAGCGTTGGATTGTAACAGGAAAGCGGGGCCGCCGTTACGGCATCAGCTGCCCGCCGTTGATCTCGACCACCTGCCCGGTCACGTAGCCGGCGAGTGCGTCCGAGGCGAGGTAGAGGAACGTCCCGGCGCACTCCTCGGCCGTGCCGAGGCGTGCCATCGGGATCATGCCCCGCATCGATTCGAGCATCTGCGGCGTCGAGTAGCGCTCGTGGAACGGCGTCGTGATCACGCCCGGCGAGACGCCGTTCACGCGGATGCCTTCCGGCGCGAGCTCGCGCGCGATGCCGCGGGTGAACGTGCTGACGAAACCCTTCGCCGACGCGTAGAGCGCCGCGCCCGGGCCGCCGCCATGACGCGCGGCGATCGAGGTCACGTTGATGATGCTGCCGCGCCCGGACTTGCGCAGGTGCGGGACGGCCGCCGCGCAGCCGATGACGAGCGACCGCACGTTGAGGTTGACGATGTCGTCGAAGGTCGCGTCGTCGATGTCCGCGACGGGCACCCGCTTGACCATGCCCCCGGCGTTGTTGACGACCACGTCGAGGCCGCCCAGGACGCGCGCCGCCTCGTCGACGATGCGCCGCACCGTCTCGCTCGAGCGCACGTCCCCGCCGACGAGGTGCGCTTCGCCACCCGCTTTCGCAATCGCGGCGGCAACCTCCTCGGCCTTGCCGCGGCTTGCGTTGTAATGCACCACGACGCGGCTGCCGGCGGCGGCGAACGCGCGCGCCGCGGCCGCGCCAATGCCGGTCGAGGCGCCGGTGATCAGTACGCGCTTGCCTGCGAGGTCGGGGGCGACGGGGGTCGACATGAGGGCTCCTGGGGTTGTCACTCGGTGAACAGGCTCGACACCGACTCCTCGTTGGAGATGCGGGTCATCGTCTCGGCGAGCAGCTGCGCGCAGGACAGCTGGCGGATGCGCGGGCAGGCCTCGCCTTCGGCAGACAGCGGGATCGTGTCGGTGACCACCAGCTCGTCGATGTCGGACACGCCGATCCGCGACACCGCGCCGCCGGAGAGTACCGGATGGGTGCAGTAGGCGACGACCTTGCGCGCGCCGTGCTCCTTGAGCGCGGTCGCCGCCTTGCACAGCGTGTTCGCCGTGTCGACGATGTCGTCCATGATCACGCAGGTGCGCCCGGAGACGTCACCGATGATGTTCATCACCTCGGAGACGTTGGCCTTCGGCCGCCGCTTGTCGATGATCGCGAGGTCGGAGTCGAGACGCTTGGCGATCGCCCGCGCGCGCACGACGCCGCCCACGTCGGGGGACACGACCAGGAGGTCGTCGTAGTTCTGCTTCCACACGTCGCCGAGCAGGATCGGCGTCGCGTAGATGTTGTCGACGGGGATGTTGAAGAAGCCCTGGATCTGGTCGGCGTGCAGGTCCATCGTCATCACGCGGTGCACGCCCACCGTGGTGAGCAGGTCCGCGATGACCTTGGCGCTGATCGGCACGCGCGCCGAGCGCGGCCGGCGGTCCTGGCGGGCGTAGCCGAAGTAGGGCAGCGCCGCGGTGATCCGCGCGGCGGAGGCGCGCTTCAGCGCGTCGACCATCACCAGCACTTCCATCAGGTTGTCGTTGGTCGGCACGCAGGTCGACTGCAGAATGAACACGTCGCGGCCGCGGACGTTCTCGAGCAGCTCGACCATCACCTCGCCGTCGGAGAACTTGCCGACGACGGCACGGCCGAGGCTCAAGTTGAGGTGCCGGCAGACCGCACTCGCGAGCTTCGGGTTCGCGTTGCCGGTGAAGATCCGCATCCGTTCGTAGGCCATCGAGCGCGTCGCCGGGCGTGGGGCTCAATCAAAAAAGGCAGGCCGCCTGATGCACGGGCGGCCTGCCTGACGGTGGCTGGGGAGGAAGGATTCGAACCCTCGAATGCCGGAATCAAAATCCGGTGCCTTAACCAACTTGGCGACTCCCCAGCGGAAACCTGGCCCCTCCCGGTACATGCCCCTGCCGGAGGGGGATCGTCGTCCCTTTCGGGCCTTCCCGCAGCCACTACGCAAACGACGCCAGCGGATGCCGCGCGAGCGTGCGGACCACGAGGCCCCGCAAGCCCGGCGGCAACGCGAGCACGGCGTTGCGGGCCGTCCCGGCGCTTGCGCACGCGGCGAACACCGAACTCCCCGAGCCGCTCATGCGGGCGTTGCCTGCCGCACGTCCCAACGCGACCAAGGCGGCCGCGACGTCGGGATGGCGGGCAGCGGCAACGGGCTCAAGGTCGTTGCATCCGTAACCCACGGAAAAGACGTTTATTTTCGCCGACGGTGTCGAACGTGTCAATTCGGGGGCCGCGAAGATCGCCGCGGTCGGCACCTGCACGGCGGGCAACGCGAGCGCAAGCCATTGCCGCGGCAGCGAAACCGGCGCGATCAACTCGCCGATGCCGCGCACGATCGCGTTCTCGCCGTGGACGAAGAACGGCACGTCCGCGCCGAGCTTCACGCCGATCCCGGCGAGCTCGGCGCGGGACAGACCGAGGCCCCAGAGGCGGTTCAGCCCGAGCAGCACGCTCGCGGCATCGGAGCTGCCCCCACCGAGGCCCCCGCCGATCGGGATGCGCTTGTCGACGTCGATCGACGCGCCGAACGACGTACCGGTCGCGTCGCGCAATGCGAACGCGGCACGGATCGCGAGGTCGGCCTGTTCCGCGACGCCCGGGACGGCGCGCGCGCGGACGATCGCGCGGTCGTCACGGCGTGCGAGCGTCACCGTGTCGGCGAGATCGACGAGCACGAACAGCGACTCGAGCAGGTGGTAGCCGTCGTCCCGCCGTCCGGTCACGTGCAGGAACAGGTTGACCTTGGCCGGCGCGGGCACGACCAGCGTGTCGGGGGGCATGCGCTGTCGCATGGCCGGCGCATCCGTTCGATCGTTGCTAGCGTGGGCCACTGTCGACGTACGAGTCCAGCGCCAGCCTGACCTCGATCCCGGGATAGGCGAGCACGAGACGCGACGGCCGCACGCCCTCGTCCCGATAGCCGTAGACGATCTCCCATCCGTCCTGCCGCAGCACGGTCGCACGGCCCGCCGTGTCGCGCTCGATGGCGTGCTCGCTCGCAGGGTGCGGCACCCCGCGCACCCACCAGGCGAGTCCGCGCACGGGCACCGGAACGCCGAGCGCCTCGCGCGTGAGCGACTCCCAGTCGCCCGAGCGTGCGACGCCGCCGTCCTGCTGTTCGAGCACGACGCCGTGTGCACCTCCCGAAAGCCGGGCGAGCGCCTGACCGAAGGGTGTCGAGAGCAGGAGCTCGTCCGTTCCCGGCGCGTGGCGCCAGTGGAAGCTCGCGGCCACGCCGGTCTCGCCGTGGCGCGCGGAGAGCCGCCCGGAAAGCTCGAACGGCGCATCGGCAAGCGCGATGACGGCGGGGGCGACGTCGACGCGCGGCGGTGTCGCGCAGGCCGCCAGCGTCGCGGTGAGCGCAAGCGCCAGCGCCCGCCGCCGCATCTCACCGCGCAGCGCGACCATGCTGTAGGCTCGCCAGCCGTGGCTAGCGGGAGTGGCGGCGCACCGTCTCGAGCAACAGCGGGTGATCGGGCGTCGACTTGAGCTGCGACTGCCAGATGTCCTTCGCCTTCTGTTGCTGGCCCTTCGCCCACAGCACCTCGCCCCAGTGCGCGGCGATCTCGGGATCCGGGCGTTCCGCGAACGCGCGGGCAAGATACTGCTCGGCCTCGTCGAGTCGCCCCAGTCGATACAGCGCCCAGCCCATGCTGTCGAGAATGAACGGGTCCGACGGCGCGAGGCGGTGCGCCTTCTCGGCGTCGTCGATGCGGTCGAGCTTCTCCAGCACCATGGCCCGGTCGTAGACCAGGTCCGTCGACTCCGGAAGCTCGGCGAGGCCCTGGTCGAGGATCGCCAGCGCCTTGGCATGGTCGTTGGCGTCGCGGTAGAGCTGCGCCTCGGTCTGCCGCACCTGGACACGCTGCTCGATCGTCACGGCGGGCAGTTCGGCAAGGAAGCGGCGTGCCTCGTCGCGCTTGCCCTGCTTGCCCGTGACCACGGCGATGCGCAGCTGGGCGAGCCAGGCGCGCTCGCCTTCGGGCACGTCACGGTAACGAGCGATCGCCTGGTCGAGATTGCCGCGGTCCTCCGCGACCTGCGCGAGGTAGAACTCGACCTGGCCCGCCTCGCCGTAACCGGCGCGCTGCAGCGCCTGCAGATCGGTCTCGGCCGCATCCCAGTCCTTCATCTGCACGGACAGCACGGCGGCACCGAACTGCAGCTCGCGCTGCGACGGGTCGCTCGCGAGGACGCTCCGGTAGAGGGTGCGAGCCTCCGCGAATCGCTTCTGCTCGACCAGGTGCTGGGCGAGGGCGATCTTGAGGGCACGCGACTGCGGCGCTTTCGCGAGCGCCGTCTCGATGTAGGCGATCGCCCGGCTCGCCGAGGACTTGCCGAGGAGCTCGGCCTTGAGCAGCACCGCACGATCCCAATCCGGCTTGAGGGCGAGCGCATGGTCGGCCGCCTCCATCGCGGCCGTGGCGACGCCCGGATCGGTGAGGCCCGTGTTGAGTCCGGCCAGCGCGATCGCGAACTGCGCCTCGGCGCTTCCTGGGTAGGGTTTCGCCAGATCGACGACCAGGCGGAACACCGCAGACTTGTCCGTCTGGTGGCCGAAGACGCGGTTGATTTGCAGGAACGGCTCGCCTACCCCGGCGCCCGAGACGGCGGCGTCGGCCAGGAAGCGTTCGAGCCGCGCCCGCAGCTCGCTCTCCGGAGTCTCGTCCTGCAGACGCGACATGTTGCCCGAAGCGACGGCCGCGATGATCTGGCCGGGCCGCTCGGCCGTCGGATCGAGCTCCTGCCACAGCCTCGCCGCCTGCTCGATGGCCGGGCGCTGGCGGGTCGCAAGGGCGATCTCGGTCGCACGGCGGGCGAGCGCCGGGTTGGCCGAAGCCCGTGCCGCTTCGAGATAGGCACGGGCGGCAATCGCCGGCTCACCGCGCTGCAGCGCGATATCCCCCACCAGGAGGCGATAGAAGATGTCGGGGGGCAGTACGTCTTCCGCCGATCGGGATGCCGCCGGCCCGCTCGCGGGTTGCGGTGACGCCCCCGGACCCGGACTGCCCTGCGCGGATGCCGTGGCCGCCGCGAGTCCCGCGAGCGCGGCGATCGCGATCCGGATGAGGCGCTGCTTCATCGATTCCTCTGCTTTCCTGGCGTTCCGGCACAGCCGGAGCGGAAAATCCATCTTAGGTTATATTCCGCGGCCCAACAAACGTCGGCGTGACCGCTTATCGCGCGGGATCGCCGGGGTCGCAGCAAACACCCGCCATGCCAGAGCTTCCCGAAGTCGAAACCACGCGGCGTGGCATCGAGCCGCACGTGGCGGGGCGGCGCATCGTCTCGGTCCATGTGTACGACGCCCGCCTGCGCTGGCCGGTTCCATCGACGCTGCCCGTGCTTCTCGATGACGCACTGATTGTCGGCGTCGAGCGCCGAAGCAAGTACTTGCTCTTCCGCATTGCCGCGAAAAGCGGTCCTGGAACGCTTCTGATGCACCTCGGGATGACGGGGAGCCTGCGCGCTTTCGGCGACGCCCCCGCGCGTCGCCGGCACGATCACGTCGATGTCTGCCTGGACGACCGTACGGTCATCCGCTATCGCGATCCGCGCCGCTTCGGCTCCATTCACTGGGTGCCCGGGCCGGCGCCGTCGCACCCCCTGCTCGACGGGTTGGGCCCGGAGCCGTTCGATCCCGCGTTCGACGCGGACTACCTCCACGCGAGGACCCGTGGACGGCGCGCCGCGATCAAGGTCACGCTGATGGACAACCGTGTCGTGGTGGGCGTCGGCAACATCTACGCGGCCGAGTCGCTGTTCCGCGCCGGCGTCCGTCCGGCTACCCCGGCGGGACGCGTGTCGCGGGCCCGACTCGCCGCGCTCGTCGATGCGGTGCGGCAGGTGCTCGCCGAGGCGATCGACAAGGGGGGCAGCTCGTTGCGCGACTTCGTCGATGCGGAGGGAGCGCCGGGGCACTTCCAGCTCGACTACCGCGTGTACGGCCGCGAGGGCGAGCCGTGCCGGGTCTGCGGCACCCCGATCCGCAACCGCCGCCTCGGGCAGCGGTCGTCCTGCTACTGCCCCGCCTGCCAGCCGCGCTGACGCAGGGCCACCCGGTCCGCGCGCAGCCCAGCACCGTCGGTCGGCCGACCATGGTACGGCCCGTCGCGGGGCACGGGGCGTGCTTCGAAGCCCCGTGTTAGATTCGTCGTCCCGCGTGGGCGAGGGGAACAGGGGAAGCATCGTGCAATCGCGCGAACTCGCAGCGCGTTTCGAGGCCTACGGCGACTGGCGGCGTCGGCTCGCGGCGCGGGTATCGGAACTCCACGGCTGGCTCGACGAGCAGGAGCTCGCGGACGCGCAGGTCGAGCAGCGCGTGCAGCGGATCCTCGATCGGCTGCACCAGGACAAGCTGGTGGTCGCGTTCGTCGCGGAATTCTCGCGCGGCAAGTCCGAGCTGATCAACGCGATCTTCTTTGCCGACTTCGGCGCGCGCCTGCTGCCCTCGGCGGCCGGTCGCACGACGATGTGTCCAACCGAGCTGCTGCACGACCCGTCGCGGCCCCCGTCGATCCGTTTGCTGCCCATCGAGACTCGCGGCAAGGACGCCACCGTCGCCGAGTTCAAGAACTACGCCGAAGAGTGGACGACGATCGCGCTCGACCTCGCGTCCGCGGAGCGGATGACCGACGCGCTGTCGCGCGTGTCCCAGGTGAAGCGCGTGCCGGTGGAGCTCGCCCGACGCTACGGATTCCCGGACGGCGACGAAGGGATGTCGGCGGCCGGCCCCGCCGAGGAAGTCGAGATCCCGTGCTGGCGGCACGCGATCATCAACTTTCCGCACCCGCTGCTGAAGCAGGGACTGGTGATCCTGGACACGCCGGGGCTGAACGCCATCGGCACCGAGCCCGAGCTCACGCTGTCGCTCCTGCCGCAGGCGCACGCGGTGCTGTTCATCCTCGCCGCCGACGCGGGCGTCACGAAGACCGACCTCGAGGTGTGGCGGCGGCACCTTGCCGGCGAGGACGCCGCGACCCGGCGCGGCCGGATCGTCATCCTGAACAAGATCGACGGCCTCTGGGACGAACTGAAGACCCCTGCCGAGATCGATGCCGAAATCGCCCGGCAGGCGCGGTCGAGCGCCGAGCTGCTCGGCGTTCCGCCGGAGCAGGTGTTCGCCGTGTCGGCGCAGAAGGGGCTCGCGGCCAAGGTGAACGGCGACGACCCGCTGCTCGCCAGAAGCCGCCTGCCTGTGCTCGAAGGCGCGCTGTCCGGGCGGCTGATCCCGGCGAAGCGCGAGATCGTCGGCAGCGCCACGTCGAGCGACGTGCGCGCACTCGCCGAGGCGGTGAAGACATTGCTCGGCGCGCGCTCCACCGGCGTCGCGGAGCAGCTCGCGGAACTGAAGGCGCTGCGCGGCAAGAACCTCGACGTCGTCGCGCACATGCTGGAGCGCGCCCGCGACGAAAAGGAGCTGTTCGAGCGCGGCCTCGCACGCTTCACCGCGCTGCGCAACGTGTTCACGGGGCAGACCAACGCGCTCTTCGACCGGATCGGCCTCGAGTCGCTGCGCAGCAACGCCACCCGCACGCGCAAGGCGATCGAGGCGTCCCCGTTCACCCGTGGCCTGCGGCAGGCGATGGGCGAGTTCTTCGCCTCGATCCGCGCCGACTTCGACGCCGCCGCGCGGCAGTCCGTCGAGATCCACGAGATGATGCGCGCGATGTACGCGCGCTACGCGCAGGAGCACGGGCTCGAGACGTTCGTTCCCCCGCCCTTCTCCGTGCTCAAGTACCACAAGGAAGTCGAGCGCCTCGAGCGCGCCTACAACGAGCACTTCAACACGCTCTGGAACATGGTGAGCAAGGCCAAGTTCCCGCTCATGCGGCGGTTCTTCGAAACCGTCGCGTCGCGGGCCAAGCGCGTCTACGACGTCGCCAACCGTGACGCCGACGCCTGGCTCCGCGCGGTGATGGGCCCGCTGGAGACGCAGGTCAAGGAGCACCACCTGCAGCTCAAGCGGCGCCTCGACAGCATCAGGCGCATCCATAGCGCGAGCGACGAGCTCGAGGAGCGGATCGCCGAGCTCGACCAGCAAGGCCACGCACTGGCCGCGCAGGTGCGGGCGCTCGAGCGCGAGGTCGCGGCCATCGACGACGTCGTGGCGATGCCCGACGGCCTGCCGCTCGCGGCGAACAGCTGACGTTTTCGCGGGCGGGCGCCTACCGCCGCACCCTAACGTTAACGAACGAACTTCCCGTCGCGGCCGATCATCGCCAGATCGACGAAGCGCGAGGCGTTGTGGTTGGTGCTCGAGAACGAGACGCCGAAGCCGCCGAGATCCAGGTTGTTGACCGACTCGAGGGCCGCGACGAACCGCTCGCGCGTCAGGTCGCGGCCGGCGCGGCGCAGGCCTTCGGTCAGCACCTTGGCGGAGAGGAAGCCCTCGAGCGTCGAGAAGTTGACCTCGAGGTTGCCGGCGCGCTTTGCGAGGTCGAGGTATTCCCTGACCACCGGCGTCAGCGGGCTCCAGGGGAACGGCACGACCTGCGAGATCATCACCCCGTGCCCTTCGGGCCCGAGCGCGTCGGCAAGTGCCTTGCTGCCGACGAACGAGACCGTGTAGAACGACGCGAGGCTGCCCGACTTCTTCATCTCGCGGACGAACTCCGCGATGGACCCGTAGGCCGAGATCATCACCACCGCGTCGGGCTGGGAGGCGTGGATCGTCTTCACCGCCTCGGCAACGTTGGTGGTGTTGCGCTCCACTGTGCTGGACGAGTGCACCTTGAGTCCCCGCTTGGTCAGCGCGCGCGTGGTGCCGTCGAGGCCGGCCTGTCCGAAGGAGTCGGCCTGGTGGAACACGGCGATCTTGCGGGCGCCGATCCGCGTCAGGTGCTCCACGATCGCCTCGGTCTCGTCGTAGTAGCTCGCGCGCACGTTGAAGACGTAGCGGTTGAACGGCTGCCGCAGGAGCTCGGCGCCGGTGAAGGGCGCGACGAACGGCACCCTGGCCTCGGTGAACACCGGCAGCGACGCCTGCGACGTCGGCGTGCCGACGTAGGCAAAGAGCGCGAACACCCGGTCATCGGTGATCAGCCGCCGGGTGTTCTCCGCCGCCAGCGCGCTCTCGTACTTGTCGTCGCGGCTCTTCAGCTCGATCGTCCGCCCGTTGATGCCGCCCTGGGCGTTGACGTGGTCGATCCACAGCTTGGCGCCTGCGCGCATCTGGATGCCGAGCTGCGCCGCCGGACCGGTGAAGGCGGCCGACTGCCCGATCAGGACCGAGGTTGGGGTTACGCCATCCTGGCCGCGGGCGGGCCCGGCCGCCGTGAATGCGAGCACGAGACCCGCCAGTGCGGCAAAGCATCGAAGAACCATGTCGTCTCCTCCGGTACGGGATCCGTCCGGCGGGGGTGTCGAGACGCCGCGGCCGGCGGTAACCGGGAATGCGAGCAAATCCCGAGCCAGCGCCCGGGCCGTCGGTCAGCCCGACGCAGCCGCCTTCGCCGCCATCAGGCCCTCGTACTTGCGCACGAGAGCCTCGCGAGATTCCGCATGGTCGGGGTCCAACGGGATGCAGTCGACCGGGCAGACCTCGCGGCACTGTGGCGCGTCGAAGTGCCCGACGCACTCGGTGCACTTCGCGGGGTCGATCACGTAGATCTCCGGTCCCTGCGCGATCGCGCCGTTCGGGCACTCGGGCTCGCAGACATCGCAGTTGATGCACTCGTCGGTGATCATCAGCGCCATCGGCGCCTCCCTACCGTGCGTGCCCGGCAGCCTTCGCCTTCAGTCGCCGGTTGACCGCGGGGTGCACGAACATCGACACGTCGCCGCCGAACTTGGCGATTTCCCGCACGATCGTCGCGGAGATGAACATGTATTGCTCGGCCGGCGTCAGGAACAGCGTTTCGACCTCGGGATGGAGGTTGCGGTTCATGCCGGCCATCTGGAACTCGTACTCGAAGTCCGAGACCGCGCGCAAGCCCCGCAGGATGACGCGGGCGCCGTGGGCGTGCACGAAATCCATGAGCAGCGACGAGAAGCTCGTCACCGTGACGTTCGGGAACGGCGCGAGCACCTCCCTCGCCATCTCGACACGCTCCTCGAGACCGAAGTAGGGCGTCTTCGAGGCGCTGGCCGCCACGCCCACGACGACCGTGTGGAAGAGCTGCGCCGCGCGGCGCACGAGGTCCTCGTGGCCGCGGGTGAACGGGTCGAAGGTTCCGGGATAGACGACCTTGAGCATGGGGGTGCCGACGGCAAACGCCACGCGCACCGCGTTCACGGCGCGCCGGGATCCGGCCGCAGCAGATGGTAATACACCTGTCCGGCCCGCGCGCTCCGCACCATCTGCAAACCGGGCGGGGCGCCGAGCGCATGCCCTGCCTCGGCATAGATCGCGCCATCGGCCGCAAGCCGCGCCGCGGCGAGCGGCAGGAGCCACGCCCAAGGGTCGTCTTCGAACGGGGGATCGAGGAACACGACGTCGTAGCGGCCCGCGTCCTGTTCGAGAAAACCGCGTGCGTCCGCGCGACGGGCGTCGAGGCCATCGAGGCCGAAGAGGCGCGCGTGCCCGGCGATCGCGGCGACCGCCTTCGGGTCGCGATCGACGACGACGGCGCGCGCCGCGCCCCGCGACAACGCCTCGAGCGAGAGCACACCCGAACCCGCGTAGGGCTCGAGCGTCGTGCGTCCGGCCAGTGCCTGCCCCAGCCAGTTGAAGAGCGTCTCGCGGACCCGGTCGGGGGTGGGGCGCAGCGCCGCGGCGGGCGGGAAGCGCACGACGCGCCCCCGGCAAAGCCCGCCGATGATGCGTACGGAGTTGGGCGGGCGGCGGGACATGGGCGGGCGAGGTCGGGCGGAGGACGCCGCGTAGAATTCCATCTTTGAACCGACGTTGTCCAATCCCGTGCTAGACCTGTTCAAGCGCAAGACGGCCGAGGACGAGCAGAAGTCCTGGGCGGAGCGCCTCAAGTCCGGGCTCTCCGCGTCGCGCGAGAAGCTCTCGGGCGCGCTCGCTGGCGTGTTCCAGCGCAAGGTGCTCGACGAAGAGGCGCTCGAGGAGCTCGAGACCGCGCTGCTCACCGCGGACGTCGGCGTCGGGGCGACCGAGCACCTGCTTGCCGATCTCAAGGCGCGCTACCGCAACGCCGGCACCGACGCCGACCCGAGGTCGCTGCTGCGCGAGGCGCTGCTCGCGCTGATCGCGCCGTTGGAGCGACCGTTCGTCGTCGGGCAGGCGCGTCCGTTCGTCATCATGATCGCGGGCGTGAACGGCGCCGGGAAGACGACCTCGATCGGCAAGCTCGCCAAGTGGCTGCAGGGCTACGAATACTCGGTGCTCCTCGCCGCCGGCGACACGTTCCGCGCCGCCGCCCGCGAGCAGTTGGCGATCTGGGGCGAGCGCAACAACGTCGCGGTGATCGCCCAGGACGGCGGCGACCCAGCGGCCGTGGCGTTCGACGCCGTCGCGGCCGCCAAGGCCCGAGGTACCGAGGTCGTCCTCGCCGACACCGCCGGGCGGCTGCCCACCCAGCTCCACCTGATGGAGGAGCTGCGCAAGGTCAAGCGGGTGCTCGCCAAGGCGATCCCCGACGCCCCGCACGAGGTGTTCCTCGTGCTCGACGCCAACACGGGACAGAACGCGCTCGCCCAGGTCAAGGCGTTCGACGCAGCCGTCGGCCTGACCGGCCTCATCGTGACCAAGCTCGACGGTTCGGCGAAGGGCGGCGTCGTCGCGGCGATCGCGAAGCAGCACCCGGTGCCGATCCGCTTCATCGGCGTGGGTGAGTCGGTCGACGACCTGCAGCGATTCGTGGCGGCAGAGTTCGTCGACGCGTTGCTGCCGCCGGACTAGAACTGTTCACGCCCATGCCAGCCAACGGGTGGTGCGGCGCGCGCGATCAGCCCCGGTCATGGCCCTCGTCGGGCCTCCGGTCGCAGCCCGTCGCGATCAACCCATTGATATTTCAGGACGCGATGCATGCCCGATCGCGGAGAGCCACTTGCCCGACCAATTCAGTCAGGAACTTTCCGTTACGATTAGCACTCTCATTTCGCGAGTGCTAAACTGAATCCGGATCGGGCGGCCTGCCAGGAATCCGGTTCAGGGTGGCCCGACCAGGAGAGATACTGATGACCGGTACCGCACTGGCTTTCCCGACACCCACCTCGCTCGGAAGCCTTGACCACTATATCCAGGCCGTCAATCGCTTCCCGCTCCTCACCGCCGAGCAGGAAGCCGACCTCGGCCGCCGCTGGCGCGACAGCGAGGACGTCGACGCGGCGCGGCAGCTCGTGCTGTCGCACCTGCGATTGGTCGTCGCCGTATCGCGCAAGTACCAAGGCTACGGGCTGCCGCAGGCCGACCTGATCCAGGAGGGCAACGTCGGCCTGATGAAGGCGGTGCGCCGCTTCGACCCGTCGCACGGCGTGCGCCTGGTTTCGTTCGCGCTGCACTGGATCAAGGCCGAAATGCACGAGTACATCCTGCGCAACTGGCGCCTCGTCAAGGTGGCGACCACCAAGGCGCAGCGCAAGCTGTTCTTCAACCTGCGCAGCATGAAGTCGAGGAGCGCCGCGCTCAACACGTCCGAGGCCGACGCGATCGCCAGCGAGCTCGGCGTGAAGCGCGAAGAAGTGCTCGAGATGGAGACGCGGATGTCCGGCCAGGACCTGTCGCTCGATCCGACGCCTGCCGACGACGAATCGTCGGTCGCACCGAGCGCGTGGCTCGCCGACGACAGCGAAAACCCTTCGGAGCGTCTCGAGCGCCGGCAGATCGAGACGCGACGCAGCGACGGCCTCCGCGCGGCGCTGTCGC
>Ga0105107_10001471_pt1 | contig 15221 bp, 12 predicted proteins | sample PPLLaktember2015_6_FD_79335 | JGI IMG/M metagenome (GOLD analysis project Ga0105107, IMG submission 79335) | Freshwater sediment microbial communities from Prairie Pothole Lake near Jamestown, North Dakota, USA - PPLs Lake P8 Core (1) Depth... | ecosystem: Environmental > Aquatic > Freshwater >...
AATATCACAATTGCGGCCACGTCACCCGATCTGGCATCAAGCAATAGACTGGACCTGCGCGCCAATAACAATATCATCGTCAACGGCGGCATCACCAATACCGGTACCGGCAATGTCGTGATGTATGCGGGTTATAACGATAACTTCACTACGCCGGACGTCATTCCGGGCGTGGGAACGATTACGCTGAATGCACCGATCGCCATTGCTGGCGATGTCCACTTGATCTCGGGTAGCGATATCCTGCAGAACGCGCTTGGCGCGCTGACGGCCGCGGGGCTGCTGGCCTCAAGTACGTCGGGAAGCGTCAGTATGGCGAATCCGGTGGTGGTCAATACTGTCGGCACAGTCGCTGGCAAAGCCTTCGGCGCATTTGCGTTCCGGAACTCCGGCAATCTGGTCATCGGAACGGTCGGCGGAACCTCCGGAATCACGGCTTATGGCGGCGGCCTCGGCCGTGACGTGACGGTCAACGTCGACGTTACTGGTGGTGCGCTGACCGTGGCTAACGATGTTTATGCGCAAGCTGGCAGCGGCGGCGCTGCAGGGCAGGCTGGCGGCAACGCTGTGATCTCGCTGACTACCACCGGTGGTGGCATTACGGTCGGCGATGGGATCAGCGTCTCTGCTCTGGGCGGCTATGGTGGCAGTAACTCTGGCGGAACGGCGGGCGCCGGCGGCAATGCCACGATTACGCTCGCAGCGGCGGGTCCGATGAGCGTTGGGGGATATCTCAGTGCCATCGGTGGTGATGGCAATGCGGCTTATGGTGGCAACGCCGGCGTTGGCGGTGATGCGGTCATCAACTTGAGTTCAGGCGGCGATCTTACGGTTTCGTCCGGGGGCCAGGTATACGCCAATGGCGGCTCGGGCGGTTTCGGTTCTGGCGGTGCCGGCGGGCGCGGTGGTGACGCGACGGTCGAGCTGATCTCGACCGGGACCGGCAATATGACCGTCGTGGGATGGGTGTCGGCGAGCGGCGGCTGGGGCCGCACCGGGGCGCTTGCGGGCGGTGATGGTGGTAATGCGGTTGTCAAACTGACATCAGCCGGGAACATGACGGTTGATGGTGTGAGCAGCTACGCCTATATCGCGGCGGATGGCGGCGAGGGCGCGCCCGGCAGCACGACCGGTGGTTCAGGTGTGGTGACGTTGAAAGCGGCCGGGCCGATCACAATCTCGGGCGCTTCCGTTACGGTAGCAGGCGGCGACGGCAGCGGCGTCGGCTCCAGCCCTCACGGCGGTGACGCCAGCCTGACCGTGGAATCGACCTCCAGTAGCGTCGCGATTACTGGTGGTGCACAACTTGGGGCCTTCGGTGGTTTTGCGGATACTTTGGGGACAGCCAGCGGTGGTATGGGCACGGTCGTGATCAACTCCTCGCTGGATACGTCCATTACCGATTTTTCCTTTGTTCGGGCATCCGGCGGTGCTGGTCGCGGTGGTGGCGGTGCAGCTGCGGTGACGGTCAATACGGGCGGTGGCCTCTTGGTCCGTGACAGTGACCTCAGGGCTTCTGGTGGCAGTGCCGGTTCGACCGGTCAGGGCGGCGCAGCATCCGTCAACCTGTTCGCGAGCGGTTCTGTCCAGGCTGAGGGCGCTGAGGGTTCGGCTTGGGGCGGTTCTGGCGCGATTGGCGGCGATGCGGCCATCAATGTCGTTGCCGGCGGAAACGTCGATATTGGCACTGGGAGCCTCTTTACCGGGGATCTGAGCGCCTACGCGGGGGGAGGGGGTACACCGGGCTTATCGTCAGTAGTCGTCTCTTCCGCCGGCAACCTGACCCTTACCGGCGGCACCAACATTTATGCCGATGGCGTGGTTGGGCTGGGCGGGGTCAATATCGCACTCGATAACGCTTATGGCTATGGCAGCACCGGGGTGAGTGTCAGCGCGACCGGAAACCTGAGTCTGACCAACACCAGTAGTCTTGAAGGCGACGGAATTGCCTACATCAACACCCTCGGTAACGTGCTGGTGGAGAACGACAGTTACATTCGCGGCAATCCCGATGTCGTAATGGATGTCGGAGGCGTCATCAACATGAACAACGGCGGCGCGATCATGGCTGGGGCGCCGACGACGATCTACGTCCACTTCCCGATGCTCGCGAGCGGTGGCTACTTCGTCAACGGCGTCGAAGGCGTGGTTTTTGATGCGTCCACCGGGTTCTTTACGGATGGAAGCGGCGCCATACTCGACAGCACCCTGTTCGTGACGTACGGCGGCGGATTGCTGCCACCTCCACTACCGCCAGGGGCGATACCGGAGGTATTGACGATCCCGACCGAGGCCTTATACGTGGCCATGGGTGAATCCATTACGCCGCCCGAGCCCGAAAAAGACAAGAATATTTTCTCGGAGTTGGAGGACGAGAAAAAGAAAAACGCGCCGATGTGTAACTGAGCGGTGCGGCAGCATTCCTGCCCCGGTCCCGGCCGGGGCTTTCTTTTTGGGCGTGCGCTGTCATGCGCGGGACGTACGAAGCGTATGATCGGCGGAAAGACCCCACGCCGGGGCTCGTCACGAATGAGGGATGGCGCACCATGCGCGTAGGCCTGTTTGTCACCTGTCTTGTCGACCTGATGCGTCCCCGCATCGGCTTCGCCGCGCTGCAGTTGCTGGAAGCGGCCGGCTGTGCCGTGGTCGTACCGTCTACACAGACGTGTTGCGGCCAGCCCGGATACAACTCGGGTGAAAGACAGTCGGCGATTGCGCTGGCGCGCAAGGTGGCGCGGGAGTTTGCCGAATGTGATTACGTGGTTGTGCCGTCAGGGTCCTGCGCCGGCATGATCCGCGCGCACTACCCCGAGCTGCTGAAGGATGTGCCGGAGGCCGAACGCGACGCGCTGCGCGCGCTGGCGGCGCGTACTTATGAACTGACTGATTTCCTGACCACTGTTGTTCATTTTGTGCCCCGGTCAAAAACATCAATAAAAACAATAACTTATCATGACTCCTGTTCGGGGCTGCGCGAACTCGGTGTCAAACAGCAGCCGCGCGCACTGCTCGCCCAGGTCGAGGGTGCGCAACTGCGCGAGATGAGCGAGTGCGAACAGTGCTGCGGCTTCGGCGGCGCGTTCGCGCTGAAGTTCGGCGAGATCTCATCGCATATTGCCGAGCGGAAATGCGAGAACATCGCCGCCAGCGGCGCCGATGCCGTGGTGCTCGGTGATCTCGGCTGCATGCTCAACATCGAAGGCCGGCTGCGCCGCCGCGGCGACCAGAAGACACAGGTGCTGCATGTGGCGGAAGTGCTTACGGGGAAGACTGCAGGCTGATGTCCGAAGTGACCGGACTGCGCTCTGCCGGCCGCAGGTCTGCTGCTCTGGAATCCGGAATTGCTACGGCTTCTCCGTGGGATTCTGCGCGCCGACGCGCCGGATCCCGATCATCAAAAGCACCAGTCCCAGGCTGATGCGGGTGGCCAGTACCGGCTGCTTGATGAACCCGACGATCGGCCACAGACCCCACCTCACCGCTGTGCGCAGCGGGTCACGCTCGCGTATGTAGTCCGCGACCGCGGGCAAGTATCGGTAATACCAGCTGACCAATCCGCGCCCGGCCGGGTTCCGCATGAGGTAATCGTCGCGGAATCGACTGCAGGGTCTGTGCGACTTCCGGAAGGCGGGTGGGATGCAGGCCGGGCGCGCCATTGACTGGCTCCCCGGCCGTATTCGAAGCGAAAAGGTCACGCGACGTCAGACGGCGTGTTTAGCCCGGCTCTGCAGCGCGTCCATGGCCGCCGCGGCCCGCACGCAGCAATCCGCTTGATGGGCAATGGCCGCGGGTATCAGGCGTTCTCCGGCCAGTGCGTCGGCAATCCATGTCGCTGTCACCGCCGCTTCGCGGCCATCGGGCAGTTCGGGACTTCCCCCGGGCGCTGCGCGCCATATTGCTGAAGCACTTCCATCCAGCCATTCCATCGCCGGCTCGCGCCGCGGATGCGCCACCGCTTCGCCTTCCGCCCCGCGCAGCAGCAGCGCATGACTGGCGTGCTGCGTGAAAAACGCGCGCATGCGGTCCAGGTATTCCGGATGCGTGACGCTGACCAGCCGCAATGCCGGCATCGTGAACGGCTGCAGCATCTTGACCAGCGTGTATCCGGAACTGCGCAGGCCGATCTCGAGGCGCAGTTTCAGCACGCGGGCGAGTTGCGGCGCCAGCGTGTCGATGGCGACTACCGCGAGTTTGCGTTCGGCAAGCTGCGCTTCGGCTTCGGCGATGTCCTTCGCCGGCGCGATGCCCATTGCCTGAAACACTTCAATCGTGGTGACGCGGCCCGGATCGTCCGGCACGCCATGCACCAGCACCGGAACCCCTTCGCGCGCGACCAGCGAGGCGAGCAGCGGGGTCAGGTTGGGCAGCTGCCGCGCGCCGTTGTAGGCAGGAATGACCAGCGGGATGGTGTCGGGGCCGCGTGCGACACAGCACGCCTGCCCGAACACCCTTGTCCCGAAACCGACCGCCGTTGGCTGGCTTCTGCCTTGCGTCATTGCAAGCCACGTGCCAAATCGCCCCGAGCGCCGGAAATAATGATTAAGTATTTGTTTTATATATAAATTTTATACATTACTCATCTTGACCATTGTTCAGGACAACGCGCTATCGCGGTGCGCAAAACACACCTCATGCACCAGCGGAGCACAGCATCAAATTTGTCGCGGAGCGACTAACCGAGCAATTTGGCGAAGGTAATGACCTGCTCGGCCACGGTGCCGAGCCGCGCGCTGCGGTCCATCGCCAGCTTGCGCAGGAGGCGGTAGGCGTCCTCTTCGGAAATCTTCTTTTCTTTCATGAGGATACCCTTGGCGCGCTCGACCAACTTGCGCTCCGACAGTTTGCTGCGGGTCTGCGCCAGTTCCGACTGTACTGACTGAAAGACTTCGAACCGGGCGATCGCTGTTTCGATGATCGGCTCGATCCGCTCCGCGGCGAGTCCGTCGACGACGTAGGCGGTGACCCCGGCACGCACGGCTTCGCGGATCGACTCGCGCTTGGCGTCCTGGGTGAACATCACGATGGGCCGCGGGCAGCTTTCGGTGATCAGGCACAGATGTTCCAGCGTGTCGCGCGTCGGCGAATCGGTGTCGATGATGATGGCGTCCGGAGACAGGCGGCGCACGGCGTCGTAGAGCTGCCCGGCGTCGGCGATTTCCGCGACGATGTCGTGTCCGAGACGCTCCAGGGTCATCCTCAGGAACAGTGAGCGCTCCGGGGTTTCGTCGTAGAGCATGATTTTCATGCAGCAAGACCTCGCAAATTGCATGCCAGCAGGCACCCGCGACGGCGGCTATATACTACGGTCATGCAAATTACCTCGATGCACTTCAAGGCGCGTGCCGGGGCCAAACTGGCCGACGTCCGGCTGCAGGGCGCGTTGAAGAAGCTGCAGGGAAATTTTGTCAAAGGGCGGGCCGACCGGGTTGCCGAACTCGATAATTTTTCCGACATCCGCGATGCCGCCGCTGCAATCCGCGACCGGGCGCTGGCCAACCTGGATGTCTATCTGGAAACCTTCGAGCGCAACGCAACCGCGCGCGGCGCCGTGGTGCACTGGGCGGAAACCCACGACGAGGTCAACCGCATCGTCCGCGAAATCGCCGCGCAGCACAGCGTGCGCAAGGTCATCAAATCGAAGTCGATGGTCACCGAGGAATGCGGGCTCAACGATGCGCTGATCGCCGCCGGGATCGAGGTCGTCGAAACCGATCTCGGCGAATACATCCTGCAACTGGCGCAGGAGCCGCCGTCGCATATCGTCGCCCCGGTGGTGCACAAGACCCGCGACGAGGTATCCGACCTGTTTGCCGAGAAGCACCAGCTGTCCCGCAAGACCGACATTCCGGCGCTGTGCCGCGAGGCGCGCGAACAGCTGCGGCCGCATTTTCTGTCGGCGGACATGGGCGTGTCGGGCGCGAATTTCGTGATTGCCGAAACCGGCTCGACGCTGATCGTCACCAACGAGGGCAACGGGCGCATGGTGACGACGCTGCCGCGGGTGCATGTGGCGATCACCGGCATCGAGAAGGTGGTGCCGACGCTGGAGGACGTGACCACGCTGCTGCGCCTGCTGCCGCGCCACGGCACCGGGCAGAGCATTACCAATTACATTTCGCTGACCACCGGTGTGCGCGGTGCCGGAGACCTCGACGGTCCGGAGCATTTTCATGTCATCCTGGTCGATGCCGGCCGCACCAAACTGATCGGCGGCGACATGCAGGAGATGCTGCGCTGCATCCGCTGCGGCGCCTGCATGAACCATTGTCCGGTCTACCAGAGCGTCGGCGGCCACGCCTATGGCTGGGTGTATCCGGGGCCGATGGGTTCGGTATTGACGCCGACCTATATCGGCCTGGAGAACGCGCGCGATTTGCCGAATGCCGCTACGCTGTGCAACCAGTGCGGCGTCGCCTGTCCGGTGAAAATCCCGTTGCCCGAACTGCTGCGCAAGCTGCGTGAGCGCCAGTTCGAGCAGGGGCTGAAGCCCTGGTACGAGGTCGCCGGACTGAAGGCGTGGGGCTGGCTGGCGCAGCACCCGGCGTGGTACAGCCTGATGATGCGCCTCCAGGCGCGCGCACTGAAGCTGATGGCCAACGAGCAGGGCATGATCCGCAACCTGCCCTTTGGCGGCGGCTGGACCGACCGGCGTGATTTGCCGGCGCCGGAGGGACGGACTTTTCGAGAAATGTACGGGCAGCGGGGGAAATGATGAGTGGTTAGCGGTGAACGGTAAGCGGTAAGCGGAAAAAGCCTGGTATTGGAAACTGCTCACTGCTCACCGCTCACCGCTTACGCCTCACCCATTACCCAAAACAAGCGAGCGCAATCAGGAGGTCACCATGAACAAACCGACAGACATCAACGCCGTGGCCACCGTCCCGCTGTGGATCGACGGCAAGGCGCAGCCGGCGACGACCACCCGCACGGCGGGCGTCACCAACCCGGCGACCGGCAGAATCACGCGCCAGGTGCCGCTGGCCGATGGGCGGGACATCGATGCCGCTGTCGGCTCTGCGCTGCGCGCGTTCCCGGCATGGCGCGACACGCCGCCGCTGCGCCGCGCGCGCATCCTGATGCGGTTCCGCGAGTTGCTCGATGCGCATCGCGACGAACTGGCGCGGCTGGTGACCGACGAGCACGGCAAGACGCTGTCCGATGCCGCCGGCTCGGTGCAGCGCGGGATCGAGGTGGTCGAGTTTGCGACCGGCATTCCGCACCTGCTGAAGGGCGAGCACAGCGAGGACGTCGGCACCGGCGTCGATACCCATTCGCTGCGCCAGCCGCTGGGCGTGTGCGCCGGCATCACGCCGTTCAATTTCCCGGTGATGGTGCCGCTGTGGATGTTTCCGGTGGCCATCGCCTGCGGCAACACTTTCGTGCTGAAGCCATCCGAAAAAGTGCCTTCTGCGTCGATGCGCATGGCCGAACTGTTCAAGGAGGCCGGGCTGCCCGACGGCGTGTTCAATGTGGTGCACGGTGACAAGGCTGCGGTGGATGCGCTGCTGCACCATCCGCAAGTCAAGGCAGTGTCGTTCGTCGGCTCGACGCCGATCGCGAAGTACATCTATGAGACCTGTGCGAAAGAGGGCAAGCGGGTGCAGGCGCTCGGCGGGGCGAAAAACCACGCGGTGGTGCTGGCCGACGCCGATCTCGATTTTGCCGCCGACGCGCTGATCGGTGCCGCGTACGGCTCGGCGGGCGAGCGCTGCATGGCAATCTCCGCCGTCGTTGCGGTCGACAGTGTCGCCGATCAACTGGTGGCGAAACTGCAGGCGGCGGCCGGCAAACTGAACATCGGTGCCGGCCACGACAAGGCTGCGGACATGGGGCCGCTGATCACGCGTGCCCACCGTGACAGGGTCGCGGGCTATGTTGATCAGGGTGTGGCGGCCGGTGCGCGGCTGGTACTCGATGGCCGCGGCCTGAAAGTGCACGGCCACGAAGACGGGTTCTTTATCGGCGCGTCCCTGTTCGACCACGTGCGCACCGACATGAGCATCTACAGGGATGAGATTTTTGGTCCGGTGCTGGTGCTGCTGCGGGTGAAATCGCTGGATGAAGCGATTGCGCTGATCAATGCCAACCCCTATGCCAACGGTACCGCAGTGTTCACCCGGTCCGGCGGTGCGGCACGGCGCTTCGAGCGTGAAATCGAAGTCGGCATGGTCGGCATCAATGTGCCGATCCCGGTGCCGATCGCGTATTACTCGTTCGGCGGCTGGCGCAACTCGCTGTTCGGCGACCAGCATGTGCACGGCCCCGAAGGCGTGCGTTTCTACACCCGCGGCAAGGTGGTCACGACGCGCTGGCCCGACGACAAGGCCGTGCCGAGCGGGCTGAACATGCCGACGCTGGGCTGAGCGCCACATGTCCGCACGCGCCAACATCCTCGCCCGCATCCGCACCCGGCAGGGCAAGGCGGTCACGGCGCGCGCTGCCGAGCGCGATACGGTCGCACAGCATATCGCCGCGCATCCGCAAAGCCCGCGGCCGCAGGTGGCTGCCGATGTCGTGGCACGGTTTTGCGACCGTGCGCTGAGCCTGGCGACGACGCTGGACGAGGTGGCGGCGGTTGCGGATATTCCCGCAGCAGTGGCGCGCTATCTGCGTGATCAGGGGCTGGCACCGGCGGCAGTGTGCTGGCCGGAATTTGCGGACCTGGACTGGCGCGCGCAGGGACTGCAGGTCGCAGCGCACCCTGCGCGCAGTGATGATCTGGTGGGCATTACCGGCGCGTTCTGTGCGATTGCCGAAACCGGCACCCTGATGATGTTGTCCGGGCCGCAGACGCCGCCAGCGACGAGCCTGTTGCCGGAAACGCATATCGCGGTGCTGTCACGCCGCCGCATCGTTGCCGGCATGGAAGACGGCTGGGGGCTACTGCGCGCCGAGCACGGCGCGTTGCCGCGCTCGGTATATTTTATTTCCGGGCCTTCGCGTACCGCCGATATCGAACAGACGGTCACGCTCGGCGCGCACGGCCCATATCGGGTTCATCTGTTGCTGTTGCCGTGACCGGCGGGTTGCCGGCCAGGCCCGTCAGCGGCGTCCGCCGCCGCCACTACCACCACCGCCACCCCCGGGACCCATGCCGCCCCCGGGGCCCATCATGCCACCTCCGGTTCCGGCGCCACTGCCCTTCGCCGGCGGTTCGTCCGGCAAGGTGACGCCGCGCGCTGCGGCGCGTTCCTTCATGCGTTCATGATGTTCGGCGCGGATGCGCTCGCGCTCTTGTTCCGTTTTCGCCAGGCGCATCCGTTCGCGATACTCGTTCATTTCCTGCTGGGACATCATCTGACTGCCGTAAATGCGCTGCTGCGTCTGACCACCAGGGGTAGTCTGCGCGCTTGCGACACAAACCATACCGGCCAGCGGGATGGCAATAGTGAGCATTGCGATTGTTGTGCGGATATTCATGATGGACTCCTTGGGTGTTGGTTGATGCCTAGCGCTCTTGCGCCAGCTTGCGGCGCTGTGCTTCGGCGACTCGCGCCACCAGTTCAGCCGCGTTACTGGATATCGGTGCGCACAGCGATTCACTGATGTCCGACGCGAGTGACGGCGTGATTGCCGTTGTCGCGACGATGCCGAGATAGGTCCCGGCCAGCGTCAGGTCGGGTTTTGCTTTCTGCAATTCTTCCTGCAGATCGACCAGCAGGTAGGTTGCGGTGGTGTTGCCGTCCGGTTTCGCGCCTTGCGCCACATACTTGGAGACGGTTTCTACGCGTCCGAGATTGTCGCCGCTTATCCTCGCTTGGGCGCTCAGCGCGCTGGTGCCGGGCGTTGGACATTTTCCGAATTGCGCTGTGGTGATGCCGGTGATCGTGGTTCCCGGCGGCAGAGTGACCGTTGGAGGCAGAGTGACCGTTGGATTTACCACGACCGTGCCCACGTCCGTGCTGCGACCGCCGAGGTAACCGGGCCGCGACGTTGCTGTAGTCTGTGGCCCGCTGCTCGACCTGGGTTCGCCAGCCACGGCGGGGCTCCCACCGGGACTCGGATTGCTGACGCTGGCTGCGCCGCCGCGGCTGGCAGCGCCGGTCGCCCCGCCGCCGACAACGCCGCTGGGGGCACCGACCGAATTGCCGCTCTTGGCTTGTGCGCCCGCGTCGGCGCTGAACATGATGGCCAGTACGATCAGCGGAGCGACCGCGAAGCGCTGGCTGTGGCGTACGGCTTTCTTGCTGATAGTCGACATGACGAGGAGCCCCTTACTGGTTTGCTCTTGCTGCGTCCGCCAGCGTTTTGCGCTGCGTTTCGGCGACTTCCGCGATTTCCTGGGCCTGCGCGTCGCTGATGCTGGCGCATAACTGGAAGCAGATCTTCTTGACCGCGTCGGCCGTGACTGGAGTTTTTGCGATCAGGCCGAGATAGGTGCCCGCGAGTTCGGCATTCGGTGCGGCCTTGATCAGTTCCTCCTGCAGGCTGCCCATTACGAACGGCGGGGCAATCTTGCCGCTGGCGGCAAGTTCCGGATCGACCAATCCCCGGGCCGCGTTCAGGCGCAGCAGATTGCCGCCTGAAAACTGTTGCGCCGGACCCATGCCCGACGCGACGCCTTCACAGCGTGCCGGACCATCGAGCACACTGCGCGCGCTGACCGACGGACCGCCGCCGGAGCCCGGAATGACATCCGTCGATGTCGACGATGTGGATGATATGGACGTCGTGGTGATCGCGTAAGTGTCCGGCACAAGCGCATCAGGCAGCGTCCAGCCGCCCCAGTAGCGCGTGCGGCCCTGGTCGCTGGCGGCCGTAGCGCCCTCGCCGTAGCGTCCAACGCCATCCGGAACCAGCGCATTACCGCTCAAGCCGCTGCCGCCGCCGAAGCGTTCGCTGCGGGCATGCGACGAGCCGGAGCCATGCGTGCCGCTGCTATGCCCTTTGTGCTGCATTTTCGTGCCGTGGCCCTTCTCTTCGGTGCCGCCATGTTCAGTGCCGCTGTCGTGACCGCCGCTGGTGTGGCTGCTACCGCCTTTGTCACTGCCTTTGCCACCGCCGTGCCCGCTACTACCGCCTTTGTCACTGCCACCGCCGCTCGTGCCGGAATCGTGGCCTTCCGCAGCCTGGGCTGAATTGAAGAACACCCCCCACGAGAAATCGGCATCACGTATGGCGTCGATGGCAAACGCCCCGCCGAAGCCCAGTGCGATAGCCGCGACGAGCAAGGCAGCTTTGCGAGTGGTTTGGATATCCATGATAAAACTCTCTTTGCCAAAGTGTAAAAGCGGTGCCGGGCGTATTGGCGCGTCCGGCACCCTGGAACATGCCGCTTAGCCGTGCGCTTCGGCGATGGCCTTGCGCACCTCTTCCGCCCAGTTCGAGACCTCGGCCGAAGTCGGAGCCCCGGCTGCCGGGGTCAGCGACATGATTTTGTTGATGGCATCAACCGTGGCCTGGGTAATCGTGAGGGTCTTGTCGGATGCGCTGCCGATGAAGACGGCCATCATCATCAAGGCGCTGTTATACGTCGTGGCCGAAATGGTTCCTCCGCTGGCGTTAATGATCCCGTCAACGAACACATCCTTGTACAGCGCAAGGTTCTGCAGCGGCGAGTCGACACGCACCATCGTTGGGTCGGTAAAGCTCTGTTTCACCAAGGCAATCAGCGCCGCGAGCTTAGCCGCCGCGTCCTTGGATGCGTCGTTCGCGATCGCGATCACTGCGCTATAGAAGGCAGGCGACATTGTATTCAGCGCTTCGGCCAGTTGACGCTCCAGTACCTGCGACGGTGCACGGACAACGCTCAGACGTCCCAGTTCGAGATCGGAAGGAACCCCTTCCTTGGCCCAGACAGGAGCGCCGCCCTGAGTGCCCGGCGCCGGTTGTGAGCCACCGCCACCGTACTTCGGACCTTTGGCGTCGCTATCGGCGCTGGGGCCACCCTGGCCCTGCCCGCTACCCGAGGCACTGCCTTTTTTGCCCTGGTCGGTAGTCGGGCCACCGGCGCCCTTGGCGCCCTTGGTCCCTTCCGCCGCTTGCGCCGCCGCAACAGGCGACAGGCTGCCAAGCCAATCCGTTGCGGTGCTGCCCATACCCGCAAAAATACCCAGCGCGGTTGCCACTGCAATGGCGGTCGCGCGAAGTTTAAGTGTGGTGGTTTTCATGATCTGATCTCCGATTCAGTAAATTAAAAAGCATCGCCGCGGAGGGGAGATCGCGGTTCCCGCCTTCAATCCCTACGCTCAACACCAGTATAGGTACTGAGTATTAGAAATTATTGATATAGATCAGAGAAAAGACGTTTGGCAGGGTGGGGTTTCTACTGTCCAGGACGGACTGCAGAGGCCGCCCCCGGTTCAGCGATCCCGGCACGGCAGTGCGCCGGGCAGTACCCGGTGGCGGTGGTTACGCGCACCGGGGCAGTAGCCTTAATGCGAGAACGGAATGGCGAGGCGCACGAACACCACGCGTTTCCTGAAGTCCTCGGTCGGGATGCTCGACTGCAGTTCGCGATTGGACAGATCCACGTCGAGGATCAGGTTGCGATTGATGCGGTAGGCGACACCGATGTTTGCCCCGTAATAATCATCCTCGCGGTCGAGTCCCTGGTAGTCGACGCGCGAAAAAGATCCGCCGGCACGTACCGACCATGCATCGTTCAGGCGGTGGTTGATGCCGAGGGAGAGATAGGTGTTCAGGTAGCTGGAGGAGACCACGACAACACCGGGGCCTACGGTTTGCGATACCGTGGTTTCTTCAACGGTGCGGTCCAGATACGCCGACACTGTGGTGCGGGGCGCGATGGACCACAGCAGCGCTGCACCGGCCACCGGTGAGCTGACGTCCACCAGACGTGGATCATCGTAATCCTGCCGGGCATAACCGGCGAAGGCGTCGAGTTTCAGTGTTTTCGGCATGTTCCATTTGACACCGACAAGGTAGCGTTCGCCGTCGGAGTCGCGGTAATAGCCGAGGTCATCGGGCTGATGCTTGTAGCGACGGTTGTCGAATGCGATCTGTGCGTAAGGCTCGAGCTGCGGCGATACCTCATAACCCACGCGCGCGCCACCGGTATACTGCCAGCGGTCCCGGTCGTCATTGTTGATGATGTTGATCACGCCGCTACCGGTGAGGAAATTGACGTCACGATAATCCAGTCGCTGCGCGGTGCCGGCAACGCGCACCGACCAGCGGTCGATCTGGTTGAAAACACCGCCGTAATAACGGTACTGGCGGTATGTCGTCGGCGTCAGGCCGTTATTGGCATCCGGCGATTCGCGGTCTTCATGATCTTTTGACACGCGCGCGCCGCCGTAAACATTGCTGTTCGCGGAAAAGTCGTAGCGGCCCTCTGCGCTGAGGCGGTAATCCTCGGTATTCTCCGAGCTGTAGTTGTTATACCGCGTTACATCGGATGCGGCATAAAAATTAAGTGCATGCTGCGCCCAGTTTGACTGCACCCAAATTGCCGGAGACACGATGCTGGCGTGGTCGCTGACCGTCGTCGCATTCGTGTAAAACACATTGTCATCGTAGAGATAGGTCACATCGATTTCGGGGAGCACGACGAACGAGCCGACCCGAAACGGCTGACCGCTGACCGGAGTCGATTCTGCGGGCTTCAGCGTTCGTCCCGGCGCGGCGCCGGGGCCGCTCAGATCGGTGGTCGGATCGGTTCCGGTTGCCGGTACGCCCTCGGTGCCAGTGGGTGCGGGGAGTGTCGTTTTCTCCTGGGCATGGCCAGTTACGCCGCCAAATAGCGCGATCAGCAGAACCGCGCGATACACGACCCCTGCGTGGCGGTGGTCGGTCGGTTTATTTTCCCCTGAATCCAGATTGCGTATCATTTTTGTTATCTGCTCAATAAAATTAAAAGAATCATAATCTTAGCCTAGCATATTGCCTCGTCATCGAACAATATGCATAAGAGTGAACTGTGCGTATTTCGCAACAACCAGCGATCTGTGGCATACATAGCAGCAAAAATCCATCAAGACGGAATAGCAAAGCGGACGCGACCGGTGCGAATTACGTCATCATTAACATACGAATTCCCTGCGGCGCATTTGATCGAGATCACGCGGGATTGAGCCTGGTGAAGGTACTACTCTGATGCTGTTGTGCGGATCTCAGGTAAACCATCGACGGCCGTCAAAGTCGCCAATTCCTGCGTGTGGGCCAAAACGTCCACTGGATCCGGCGCTCCGTAAGGTCTTGTTAAAAAACATTTATAAACAAATACTTATGAATTGTCTGGCAGCCAAAAAGTTCGGCAGTAGCGCAGCGGGTTTCGATTGCAGCTGAACGTCGAGCGATAAAACGGATCAGAAATTGATGCGCGATCTACGCCTCTGGCAGTGGGCGGCAATGATGACCGTGGCATTTGCCACCGTGGTTGGCGCTGCGAATGAGCCAGCCGGGTCTCCTGCATCGTCCAAGGTTGTTGTTCTCAAGCTGGATGGTGCGATCAGTCCGGCGACCGCCGATTACGCGGTGCGCGGCATCCGCCATGCCGCGGAGCGCAATGCCACGCTGGTGGTGCTGAAAATGGATACGCCCGGCGGCCTCGACACCGCAATGCGCAGCATCATCAAGGAAATCCTGTCGTCCCCGGTAGCGGTGGCGGCCTACGTTGCGCCCAGCGGCGCCCGTGCGGCGAGCGCCGGTACTTATATTTTGTATGCCAGCCACATCGCGGCGATGGCGCCGGGCACCAATCTGGGCGCGGCGACACCCGTGGCCATCGGCCTGCCCAACCCGCTGGCGCAAAAACCGGCTCGCGACGACGACGGTGACAATGCGGACAAGAAGACTGCGCGCAAGAAGGCTGACAAGTCGCCAGCTGCAGTGCCTGAAGACGCGATGAAGGCCAAGCTCGTCAATGATGCGGCCGCGTATATCCGCGGCCTCGCGCAACTGCGCGGGCGCAACGGTGCATGGGCGGAGCAGGCGGTGCGCGAAGCCGTGAGCCTGTCCGCCGAGGAGGCGGTGCAGCGCAAGGTCGTGGATGTGCTGGCGCAGGATGTGCCGAGCCTGCTGGCAATGATCGATGGGCGCAAGGTCAGCGTGCTGGGCATCGAGCGCACGCTGACGACCGCGCAGGCCGAGACCATTGCGCTGGATCCGGACTGGCGCAGCAATCTGCTCGCCGTGATTGCCAATCCCGGGATGGCGCTGATCCTGATGATGATCGGCATCTACGGCCTGATTTTCGAGTTTTCCAGCCCCGGATTGGCCGGCCCGGGCGTGATCGGCGCGATCTGTCTGCTGCTTGC
>Ga0105107_10001473_pt1 | contig 15214 bp, 10 predicted proteins | sample PPLLaktember2015_6_FD_79335 | JGI IMG/M metagenome (GOLD analysis project Ga0105107, IMG submission 79335) | Freshwater sediment microbial communities from Prairie Pothole Lake near Jamestown, North Dakota, USA - PPLs Lake P8 Core (1) Depth... | ecosystem: Environmental > Aquatic > Freshwater >...
CCCCCAACTGGTCCGCCCTCTTTCTTCCCCTCATCTACTCATTTACTCATCTACCCATTTACTCACCCACTTCTGTTAAGAAGTGGGTGAAAAGTAGGTCCAAACATGGTGCAAACCACATCACTTTTCATCAGAATTCATCCAAATTTCGCCGAATTCCGCGGTTTTTTCTTACCCATCTTGCCTAATCGTTATAATCGTTACGCAAAAATAAGCACTTACAGCAATTCCAACAACGTAAAATAAGCACTTACAGCAATCCCCACAACGAAAAATAAGGAGTTACGTTCATTCCCCACAACGAGAAATAAGCACTTACAACAATTCCCCACAACGAAAAATAAGCACTTACATCTGCTTTCCCCGCTCCACCGACTCACTTATCAAGGCAGTTCTGCCAGAAACTTTTCGTTGGTAGGATGTTTCTTCATCGCCCGGATCAGCATCTCGGTATCCTGCCCAGCCTGCATAGTATCCAGATGACGACGCAGACGACCGATTTTATCCAGCGTCGCCCTATCGATCAGCAGCTCTTCTTTGCGGGTTCCAGACTGCGAAATGTCGATTGCAGGCCATATTCGCCGGTTTGCCAACTGCCGATCCAGCACCAGTTCCATATTGCCGGTACCTTTGAACTCCTGAAAGATAACTTCGTCCATACGGCTGCCGTCTGCGACTCGTCCTGCGGGAAGGTGTCGGCAATCGTGAAGAGCAGCCGGGACGTCTTTTCCGTCCACGCCGCCGTGTAAATTCCGCCCGCCGTGCGCTTCTGTTCGCACCACGCCACACCGTCCGCCTGGCCGGCCACGCATGGCGGGTTGGCCAGATTTTCAAAACTGTCAAATCTGGCTTGTCCGGTGACGGCCTTTTCCGGCATCCAGGACCAGGCACAACCGGCCTCGCCGCCGGAACCCGAACAGTCCGATGACGACAACATTCCGCTTCGCATGGACCAGCGCCCGGAACGTGATGCCTCCCGCAGCCGTCGCCACGGTGCCGCGGATTTCCGCGTTCCACAGATCGGTGCGCAGTTCGCCGCCGATGATCTTCCCCCTGGTCGTCAGGCGCAGGCCGCCCATCAGCAGGCGGGTATTGTCACGGGCTCGTGAGGTCACATCGTTGCGCCCCATCGCGAAGCGAAGCGCCTTCTTGTCCTCCTGAAAAACGGTCAGGCCGAGTGTGCCATTCCCTGCAAACGCGCCATGGTCGAACTTTTGCGGCAGCGCGTCCCACATCGGGTCGACCTTCTCCAAAGTCAGCGAAGAGACCTCATTGAAATACGAGCGGGCCCCGTTGAGATAGACGTTGCCGCCAGTCAACGGTGGATTTTTTCTGACATCATACACCCAGAGACCGTGTCCGCTGATCGACTCTGTAGGGTCCGAAGTCTGTACAGGCGCTTCTCCTGGGAGCCCTCGTCCGACAAATATGTTGTTGAAATAACGGTTGTCGCCGCCCTGCGTGACCGTCAACCCGGCGATAGCTGTCGAATGCGACTGCAAGTACGGAATAAGACGATCCATATCATACCAGTTGTCGATTTTCCCGGTCATCAGGTTATGTACATAGGCTCCGCCTTCGGACATGTCCCACACGCTTCGGGATGATAGAAAAAGATTGTTATCCACCATGAACAGACCGTGATTAACCTCCACATAGAGGTCTTCCTCGCTGTTGTCGTTGAACAGGTTACCGGTGATGCGGGCGCCCTGTGCCATCCAGTCCAACCAGAGTCCGCGGTAGGCCTGACAAATATGATTGCCGCGGATCTCGACATCGATGGCACCATGAAACTTGATGCCTCCCATCTCAAAGCCGCCAAAGGGGCGCTCGACATAGATGTCATGGATGACATTGCCGATAACCTTGCTGAATACTGCGCCGAGGCTGCCAATAATGCCCGTCTGGCCACAATGGGAGATGGTATTGTTGCGGACCAGATGGTGGCCTATGGTTTCCTTGTTCCAGCCGTTCCTGAGCGCGCGGTTGATCGTGGCAACGTATCCCACGGTCGAATTGGCCGCCTTGTTGTCAAACTCGTCGCCGTATTTGCCCAGGCTCAGTCCGCTGCAAGCCGAATGCGAAATGATATTGTTCTCAATGACCCAGCCCTTGCTCCAATGGGTGCCGATCAGGCCGATCTGTTCTGCAGTGGGTGGCGCCCACGGAGTGGCCGCGTGACATAGCGTGAAGCCACGAACGGTGATGTAATTGCGGCCCGGCTTGTCCGGATAGAACACAGTCCGGCGCACGTTGATCTCGACGAGTTGTTCGTTGGGATTTACCTCTTTGAACTGCGCCCAGAGCGTCGTGCTATCCTTGTCTGCCAGCCCAAACCAGAGTGGTTTTTTACCAACAGGTTGCAGGACATCGTTGAGTTGGGCGGCCTCAATTACCCAGTCGCCATTAAGATAGACGGCGCCGGTATGATGCGAGCGGCCCTTGTCCTTGAACCAGTCGCCGCGGATAAGGTCGCTGTAGGGGTTGAACTTGCCGAAGAATGAATTCGGCAGCGTCACCTTCCAGACCTCGCCTTCGACTTTTGCCCAACCTTTGGCTTCTTCGGAGCCTTTGATCTCGACCTGCTCGCCCGGCGCAGCCTGATAAGTAATACATTTCTCGGCCGACGTGCCGCCGCGCGGCGGGTTGACGCGTTCGCGATAGACCCCGGCATGAACGGTGATGACATCGCTCGGCTGCGCCAGATCCGCCGCATGCTGGATGGTGCGAAATGGAGAGGTTTCTGTGCCGATCTGGCTGTCGCTGCCATTGATGGCAACGTGGTATTCCGCAGAGTGAAGTTCAGCAGCCAAGACGACTACGGCCGCGAACACGATGGATGATGTTTTCATGAGCAGGGTTTTCATTTATTTTACAGTCTCGAATGGTGCGTAAACCTCAACACTCTTGCGCCGTGACTCCGGCGTAACTTTCAACGAGGTTACCTTGCCATCACGGAAAACACACTCCACAACTGTCTTCTGCGGCGCGTGGAGTTTGAACTCGACGTTCCAATCCTTCGGCCAGGCCGGGAGAAGGAGGATTTTGTCGCCGGCTTCCTGCATGAGCATCCGCTGCAATGTCACCATGGCGGTGCCGCCGTTGTCCAAGTCGGGCGTCCAGTCGGCTCCGGCCGGCCAAAACGCCGGGAAGCGCTGTGGCGCACAGTTTTCCGAAAAGTTGTGGATGGCATTGTCGCGGGCTTCATCGGCCAGGCCAAGCATGGCGGCGTGCACGCCGTTTTGCGTCCAGCAGCCGAGTTCACGCGAAAAACGCATGTTGAAGGTGTCCCGTGCCAGTTGCATTTCGGGTTTGCCGACGCCATAAAGCCGATAGGGAAACACGGAATACAATTGTGGATTTTCGCGGTTGTGTTTGCTGTCGTAGGTTTCCGCCGGGGCCAGCACTTGGCTGCCGTCCAGCAGCCGGGTTCGCGGCAACGGCGGCAGATCGGCAAGGGTTTTCCTCCATGCAGCCTTCTGTGCGTCCGTCGCGCCGGGGATTTCCAACAGGCGCGGCAAAATATAATTCAAGCCGGCGATGGTGGGCGCATCGTTGACAGCCACATGCCAGGTTTCGAGCGAGGCGGTGGGATCAAAGCGGATTTTTCCGGTTGCGTTGCGCTTCCAGTGCCGGTCGTAAAAGGTGGCGATGGACGAGGCCAACGGCAGCAGGACTTCGCAGGCGAAAGCGCCGTCCTGGGTGTGGTCGTAATAGTCGAGCATCATGGCCGAAAGCTCGATGCCGCTTTGCCAATAGTATTTCACATACGGATTGCACGGGAGGACCTCGGGATTATTCCAACCCTTCCATTTTCCACCATTCATGAATACATGAAAATCATTGCCATTGTGGGTACCCCAGAAGTGCATCGTTTCGGGAAAGAACGCGCCGTCATGGCCGAAGATGAGTTGGGTCCGCGCCTCGGCCAGCGGCAACGCGGCACGATACATATTGAAGAACGGCAGCATCAGGTCGTAGTCGCCAGTGGCCAGCGAGGGCCAGTTGAGCCAGCGGTTGTTCTGGAACCAGTAATTGCCGCCCCACATGCGGTAATCCGGGCTGGGGGTGCCGGGCATCTGCACGGTGAACAGGCCGCCGTTGAACTTCGGCGGTGCGGCACCACGACTGGAGGCCGCAATCATGAAGCGTTGGAGCGTGTAACCACGGGTCACCGCCTCCGCCTGTCGGTTGCCGGAGACGTACACGTAACTTCGATTCCAGAACGATTCCCACCAGACCTCATGCCCCGCCCGGGCCTTGGCGGCGTCGAGCGCGGCAACGCCATCGGCCAGCGCCTGCGCCTTTTCCCGCCACACTTCAGCGGAGGGCGTTTGCGCCGTGAGCACCACGAAGTCCAGCGTGCGACCGGTGGCTGGTGCCGTGGACTTCAACTCCAGCGAGCCTGCGGCGGTCATGCCGGAGCCGAAACCCAGCGTGCCAAAGGTGCGGTTGAGCAACGGATCGGGAAACTGCTCCACCAGCGGGCCAAGGTGCTGGGTTTTGAGCGTGACGTCGTAGATGCTCTCGGTATTGCGGTGAAACCAGCCAATGCGGTTTGCCGCAGGTGACATCACCGTGTCGGCCAAGTCCGTGAACGACTGTCCGCATTCATTCAGACCGCCCTCGGAATGCTCTTTCGTCTCGCGATGTGGCTGATTCTCTTTGCGCCAGAGTTCCACCTTGGCCGCGCAGGCGCGCGGCGTCGTGCTCTCGCAGGCGATACGCATGACCGGATGGTTCGCATCCGCCCACACGCGCACCGTCGCGGAGCCTGCGCCCGTACCGGCGGTAATCACCACTTCGCCCCGCTGCAAATCCAGCGTCTGCTTGAAGTTCGCCGTGTCGAGCGCCGGTTCAAACGACACCCGCACCCGGCCGACTTTGAGGAGCCGGTCCTGCTCGTTCCAGGCATCGCTCTTGGCGATGTAAAACACCACGTCGCCGTTGGCTTCCACCCAGACATTGCCGGCCACATCGCCGTTGCCAACGGGCATGGAGGCCATTTCCCCGCCGGGACTATCCCAAGCGACATTTTGCGCGGAGGGCAAATCCGCAGCAGCAAAAGTTGCAGATCCCGCGATCGCGCCGGGAGCGGAAGAGGCAATGCCAAGGTTGAAGAACGATGCGACCACTAGGAATGATAGAAGTCGTGTCATCGGATCCTTTTTTCTCTGCGAACCAAGGGTGTATGTGTTGGTCGCACGTTGGTGTTGTGGTTGTGTTGGGGTGGGTATGAAAAACATCTTCATGGGTTTCCTTGTGTTTCGCCCGGCAGCAGTTTCTTCAGCAGCCCTGCATCCAGTTCCGCCTTGGGCGCGAAGGACGGAGAATCCATGTAGCGCAACAGGCTGTGCAGAAGTTGTCGTGACTCGGGGCGATCAGGCTGCTCGAGCAGTGCGCCGCTGCACACCAGCAACTTGCCTTTACCGATTTTGGTTTCGAACAGCAGTCCCAGCTTGTGATTGCGTGCGAAGTTGTCGATGACATGGATGATCGGGCGGTAATCCGCCGGGGTTTCGTCGAGGATGATGGGCCGCGAGTTTTTGACGATCTGCCACCACTGCCGAGTTGCTGTGGAACTCGGTGGGAAACTCCGCCAGCGCGGGGTGCTTCGGGTCACAGAGGAAGCCTTGTGAGCCCGGCGCGGGTTCTATTTTTTCCTCGATCGCGGCTTTCGCGAACATCGGCCAGCACCAGAAGTCGGTTGCAAACGCGCCACCCACGCTGTGCTTGAGTTCGTTGGTCTTGGGGAACAACAACACCTTGCCACCGGCATCACTTTCTCCTGGCGTGCCCGAGACACGGCCGTCCGGATGAATCGTCAGCCAGCCAGGGCCCGTCCGGTTGGCAAATGCAGCGATCTCCTGCAGCAAGCGGCCGGAGTAGGCCTGACCGGCCTTGGCCACCGGAAAGGATCACCGGCGCGCCGAGGTTCTGCACCTGCATGACCAGGACCCAATCCTGGGGTGAAGGCACATTGGGTGTATTCCATGAACCGGACGTGGTGGTCACGATACCCAGGTCAAAGCGTCGCCCGGTGGCCGGGTCGAAAAAGAATGTGTTATAAGGCACTCCTGGCACGAGGTTGTTCACGGTAAATCCGCTCCAATCGTAGATACCCTTTTTCGGGAGGTAGATGATACGCGTCCCGCCGGGAATGCCGGCAGCAAAGCAGCCCGGCGCCCATTCCGGGTGCGGCTCGAAGCGTGACCAGGGATATTGTTCGAGCAGTTTCTTGCCGATTCCCAACTGCGTCGAACCGGGATAATTCATCCCTTGCTTCCAGGTCGTCCAGTCGTAAACATTTTGGATGCCTGGATCACCTTCCACGCTGGCGTGCCAGATTCCGGCAGCACCATAGGTCAGGCCGGCCGAACCGCTGAGCATCGACCCCCAAAACACATATCGCTGCTGATCTTGAAACCCCGTCTGCATGTGGCCTTCATAAGAATACTCCCCGATCATGGCGGGCATGGGCGGCGTGCGGCCGTAGGCCGCCTGGAGTTTCGAAATGGCGCCGCGAGCCTTGTCCCAATCCCCATGTCCGGTCTGAAGCATGTCGAAATCAATAACAGTCTCGTCGGTCACGGAATCTCGGCCTGACTCGCCGGGGTGCATCGTCGCCGGATGGTGATACGGGTCGATTTGCCGAACATACCTCGCCACCTCGGTCCACTGGGGGCCTGCCGATTCGCCTCCGATGATCCAGATCGTGGGATAGGCGCCATACCGTGCAATCAGGTTCCGCCAATGCCGCTTGAGGCCGTCGATACCGACCCGCATGCCGTTGCAATCGGGCCGCCCCCAACTGCCGACGATTGCCGGAACAATGCCCGCGTCGGCCAGGTGCTTGATGCGCCGGTCCGAGTATTTAAAATACTCCGGATTGACCACGCTGAAATCCTTCGTCTCATAAGGTTTTCCGCCTTCGTTCTCCCATCGCGGTTCGAACAGGCCTTCGTCGGGATACACGCCGCAGACAATCTGCACGACACTGAAGCCCTTGGCCTTGCGGTCGGCGGTTAGTTCCTGAAAGCCCTCCCAGGTCATGCGTTTGCACAGACATTTCCACCACGTATCTCCCAGCCAGAAGAACGCCGTACCATCGGCATGCTCAAAGTAACGCTGATTCCCGCTCACGCGGATCGGACCATGACGGTATAAATGGTTCTGGCCCTTGTAGGGAGCAACCTCAATCTTTCCTTCCACACCGTGGAGCTTTGTGTTCGTGCTATCCGAGCACTGGGTACGGAAAGTGTGCAGGCCGACAGTGTTCGAAGCATAACGCAAACACCACCGATTGGAGCCGGCCCAGAACATCGGCACCCGCAGTTGCGCTCCATCTGGCTGGGCGATGACCGCGTCAAGTTCCACCTCAATAAATGGGTTCTGGTAGGTCTTCTCGGAATCGCATACGATTTCCGCCAAGCAGTTAGCCTCTACCTTCTGAATATCCTCTGCCGCAGAAGGCAACGTAAAGACGGATAAAATGGTGACGAGCGTTAACATACCTGCTGATTGTCGTGGTTTCGGATTCATGATTCTATGCCTTTCGCCAACGTTTGAGAGAATAAATGTACCGCGGACTTTAATTCTAATAATTCTACCAAATTCATCTTGACTATCAAGGTTCTCCAAATCATAACAGCAAAACTGTCTTAAACTGCATTCACAAGCCCTATCCTATCAAAAACCAGTTCCATTGCCATGGTTTACATGGGAAATGCGGGATAGAAAGACAATAGCTTTTTGTGTACGTGATCCGGCAGGTTTTCCATTTGTATGTCGCGGGTGGTTTCGCCGCGGTGTTCGAGGTTGATGCGTATCGGCCGATATGCGCCCACCAGCGGCCAGACTCTGTCGGCCCATTCGACCACGGTCACGGCGTAGTCGGCGGACAGTTCGTCAAAACCCAACATTTCCAACTGCTCGGCGTTTTCCAGTCGATAGGCGTCAATGTGGTACAGTGGCAAACGTCCCTGGCATTCGTTTATTAAGGTGAAGGTGGGGCTGGTGATTGCGGTGGCGTCTTCTATGTCCAACCCCAGGGCAAGCCCTTTGATAAAGTGAGTCTTGCCAGTTCCAAGCGTGCCTGTCAGAGCGATGATCTCTCCGCCGATGAGCGACTGACCCAAAACGCGGCCCAGTTCGATGGTTTGATCGACGCTTTTGCTTATTATTTTGAATTTACTGTCAGTCACAAAAATGTTCCCATCCTTTAGCTGTCAGCGGTTCGGTTGTTCCGTCGGGCCGGCGCAGCATAATTCGATGTTCGTGATCCAATGAGGTTATTTGTCCTATTTGGCTTAGCTCCAAGTTTGAGTGTCCGGGCCAGGTACGTAACAAATCGGCGGCATCGTCCGGGCTGAGGCAAAACAGCAGTTCGAAATCTTCGCCATCGGTCAGGGCGGCGGTGAGGGGGTCGGAACAGTTTTTCGCCGCATCGCTAAGCGGGATGGCATCAGCGTCGATTATGGCGTTGACGTTGCTTTGGCGGCAAATGTGTCGCAGGTCGCTGCTCAGTCCGTCGCTGATATCGATCATGGCGTGCAGCTCGGCCATTTGGGTCAGTGTTTGAGCTTCGTTAACGCGAGGTGTGAATTGCAGGTGTTTGCCGTGCAGTGAGCCGCCCAGTCGGCCGGTGACCATTATCACATCACCCGCCTGAGCGCCCGATCTGAGGATCGGCGGTTTTGGACCGGGTTTGGCGAGCATGGTCACATTGACAGCGAGCGGTTTGTTCCAACTGGTGGTGTCGCCGCCGACGATAGGGCAGTTGTATTTGACGGCTGGGCGCTGCAGGCCGTCGTACAACTGTCGGGCCTGGTCCATGGTCATATCCTGTGGCAGGGCTACGGCCACAACGGCAACGAAAGGCAGGGCCGCCATGGCGGCACAGTCGCTTAGGCTGCAGGCCATGGCCTTGTATCCGACCTGAACCGGTGATACCTGCGATAGTTCGAAATGAACGCCGTCCAGCAGTATGTCGGTGGTGATAAGCAGTTTTTCGTCGCCGATTTGTACTACGGCCATATCGTCGCCGATGTCGGTGATTACATTGCTTTGGTCTGGCGGCCGACGGTGGCGACGTATCCAGTCGATTAGTTCGAATTCTGATTTATGTTCGTTCATGTTTGTGTTGTGATTATTGTTTAAGGGAACCTCTAAAGTTCGGTTTTCCAGAAATCCAATTGCTCCTGCAGTTGTTGCAGGCCGGCGGAGCCTGATGTAGCGTAGTTGTTTACGACATTGGCAGTGGTCAGACTGTTGTAAACGTCCTGTTCGATTTTGTCACATGCTTTTTGCAGTTGGTCCAGCGGCAACCCTGCAAGTGTGCTGTTTTGTGTTTCGCATTGGCTCACGAGTGTGCCAACGATCTGATGGGCCTGGCGGAATGGGACGTCTTTTTTGACGAGGTATTCAGCCAGGGCGGTGGCGTCGAGGAAGCCGGCCTCAAGGTTGCAGGCGATACGGTCCGCGTTGAACATGGTGTGGCTGACAATAGCTCCAGCCATAGCCAGGCAGGCTTCAGTGGTGTCGGCGGCGTCGAATAATTGTTTTTTGTCCTCCTGCATATCGCGATTGTAGGCCAGCGGCTGGGCTTTGAGCATGGTCAGCAAGGCGGTCAGGTTGCCATAAAGCTGACCGGTCTTGCCGCGAATCAACTCCAGCATGTCTGGGTTTCGCTTTTGCGGCATCATACTGCTGCCGGTACAGTAGGCATCGTCGATGGTAATGAAGGAGAACTCCTGGCTGGCGTAAATGATCCAGTCTTCCGCCAGCCGTGACAGGTGCATAGCGATCATGGCACAGGCATAAACGAACTCCACGCAGTAGTCACGGTCGCTGATGCTGTCGATGCTGTTGCGAGTGACGGCGGTGAATCCCAGTATTTCAGCAACGCGGTGACGGTCCAGAGGCAAGGAACTGCCTGCGATCGCGCCGCTGCCCAATGGGCATACGTTAACGCGAGTCAGGCAGTTGTCGAGACGCTGGTAGTCGCGCTGCAGTTGCTCGGCATAGGCCAGCAGGTAGCTGCCGACCAATACCGGCTGAGCCCGCTGCAGATGGGTATAACCGGGTATTATGATTTGGCCCTGTTTAGTAGCGGCCTGTTTTGTCAGGGCCTTTTGCAAATCCCTAATCAGCCCTGCGACAATGGCGATACGATCGCGCATCCACAGACGCATATCGAGGGCGACCTGGTCGTTGCGGCTACGGCCGGTGTGCAGTTTTTTGCCGACGTCGCCGATCTTTTCGATCAGGGCGGCCTCGATGACCATGTGAATATCTTCGTACTTTTTGTCAAAACGGAATCGGCCGGCGTCGATGGCCTCGGCGATCTCCGTTAAGGCCTGTTTCATCTGTCTGAACTCATCGCGGGTGATCAGGTGCCGCTCCTGAAGCATCTGAGCGTGGGCGATACTGCCGGCGATATCGTATTTGTAAAGTCGCCGGTCCAGGCTGATCGACTCGACGAAATCGATCGCTAACCCGTTTTGCTCCTGATTAAGGCGGCTTTGCCAGCTTTTGTTTGTGTCTGTCATTCTATTATTCCTTCATGTTAATATGGCTGAAATATAATCTGCCCAAACAACAGCACTAATCATACGCTTTCCAGGATGGGCTGTCAATTATAAGGTTGACTTCGAATATGATAAATAGTAGCTTACCCGGTTGTATAGGGAACGACAGAAATATATGGGAACCTTGGCTTTTATGGAAAAGTCGGATAAAAATTCAACAGGCAGGTCGGATGTGGGCCAATTAGACGGGAAAGTACGCCGGCTCAATCAGGGGCTTAGCAGTGTGTATGAGACGACCAGGCTGCTGACCGGCCCGATGGAGTTGCAGCAGGTGCTGGAGATAGTGGTCAAGACGGTGGCCGAGGCGCTGGGGCTGGATGCGGCGGGCCTGCGTCTGCTGGATGAGGAAACGGGTCAATTGATCCTCAAGGCGACCTATGGACTCAGCGAGGCGTACAAAAATAAAGGGCCTGTGACCGCCGGGGAAAGCGAACTCAATCAGAGGGCTCTGCATGGGGAGCCGATTATTGTGGAGGATATGACAAGCCATAGTCACTTCACGAAATATCATGAGGAGATAGTGCGGGAAGGGGTGGTGGGCAGTCTGAGCATCGGTCTGATGTATAGAGATAAGGGTATAGGCATATTGCGGTTGTACAGTAAGCGACCACGGCGGTTTTCGCAGTCAGATATTTCACTGGCGCAGACAGTGGCGGCACAGTCGGCCGCGGCGATCGTCAATGCGCGATTGTACAGGGAGGCGCTGGAAGGCGAACGAATGGCGAGACAACTGCGTCTGGCAGGGGAGGTACAGCGGCATTTGATACCTGAGAAGACGCCGAATGTGCCTGGAGTGGACATGGCGGGACTGTATGTGCCATGCTATGAAGTGGGGGGAGACTTTTATGATTTTATTGTGTTGCCTGATGACAGGCTTGTGCTGGTTATCGGTGATGTTATGGGCAAAGGCGTGGCGGCGTCGCTGGCGATGGCGTCGCTACGGTCGAGCCTGCGGGCTTACGCGGAACAAATCGACTGTGTTGGAGATTTGGCAGGGCGTGTCAATCGTATGTTTTGTCGTGATGTCAAGCTGGGCGAGTTTGCTACACTGTTCTGCGGCAGCCTGAATGTGAACAATGGTAAGTTTGCCTATTGCAACTGCGGACACGAACCGCCTGTGTTGATATGTAAACAGCAGGTAACAGACCTCAGTGAAGGTGGGATGGTACTGGGGATCTCCAGCCAAAACCAATTTAAGGCTCAGCATATAGTTTTGGAAAAGGATGATATGCTGGTTATGTACACCGATGGTCTGGCTGACGCGGTTAATTTTCAGCGGGAATCTTTCGGGCGAAAACGGATTGTCGAAGCGGCGCTGGCCTCGACGGATATGCCGGCCGAGCAGGCGGCCAAGAATATCCTCTGGCTGATGCGTAAGTTCACCGGTTTGACCAAGCGATTCGATGATACGGCGATTGTGGTTCTGAGGAAACTGTAGGTTTTCTAGATGTTTCCTTAAGACGGCCAAGCAGGCCTGCTCGATATAACATCTTTGTGTTAAAGGAGTTAGGAAAAAGCAATTGGAGGGGGTGAAATGCTTGATTTGATCAACCAATCATGTTAAACTGAGGGGTCCATAATTTAAACGAGAAAACTCAATCGTTATGAGCATAATTGGAAAGGAACTATGAAGAAAACGTTACTGAAAGAAGTTACTGAACCTAATATGGTTTACGATATCTTCCCGCATGTGATGCCGCCATACATTGTTTTTGACGGACCGATCACCGAGCAGATAAACGGCCAGGCATATACTATTAATCCTGAGGACTTGAAGACCAGGGACATCTTCATAACTGACAGCACCTTTCGTGACGGCCAGCAAGCCCGGTCCCCATACACAACCGAGCAGATTGTCAAATTATATGATTTTCTTTCGCGTCTGAGCGGTCCTAATGGGGTGATCAGGCAGACGGAGTTTTTTCTGTACAGCTACCGAGACCGTCAGGCTGTGGAAAAGTGTATGGAACTGGGCCATCGTTTCCCGGAAATCATCGGTTGGATTCGTGCTGAGCCTGAGGATATTCATTTGGCCGCATCAATGGGGTTAAAGGAAACCGCAATGCTGACCTCGTGCAGTGACTATCACATCTTTACCAAGCTCAAGATGGATCGCCGCAAGGCCTTTGATAAATATATCGGCGTGATTAAGGAGTCCTTATCCATGGGAATACGTCCCAAATGTGATCTTGAGGACGTCACGCGTGCCGATTTAGATGGGTTTGTGATTCCTTTCGTGCATGAGTTGATGCGTATTTCCGAAGAAGTCGATGAGTCTCTGAAGGTAAAAATCCGACTTTGTGATACCATGGGGTTCGGCATATCGTATCCGGGAGTGTCAATGCCTCGTAGCGTACCGAAATTAGTTCTGGCTATGCGTCATCAGGCCGGCGTTCCATCGCATCGGCTCGAATGGCATGGACACAATGATTTTCATAAGGTGTTTGCCAACGCGACGACCGCTTGGCTTTATGGTTGCGACGCACTTAACACTACGCTTTTGGGTATAGGTGAACGAACGGGCAATCCTCCTCTTGAAGGAGCGATTTTCGAATACATCGGTCTCAAACAAAACATGTGTGGAATCGATACCAGTGTTATCAGCGAAATAGTACGGTACTATCGGGACATGGGAACCCATATTCCGGCTCACGCTCCTTTTGTCGGTGACGATTTTACGAAAACGCGTGCCGGTATCCATGCCGGCGGTTTGGCTACGGATGAACGGATATACAATATATTCGACACTACCGCTCTGTTGAATCGGCCGCCGATGGTTTCGCTGACCGACAAGTCAGGCTCGGACGGCGTGTATTTATGGGTTAATAATTATCTGGGGCTCAGCGAAGGCAACAGGCTTAAAAAAACCAAAATGGTAAAGATTATGCGCTGGGTGATCGACCAGTACGACGTCGAAAAACGCATCACTTCGATTTCCGATCAGGAAATGGTGGCACTGGTCAAAAAACATTTGCCGAACCAATACGAACAGGCAAGGAAAGAATGCCGTCTGGCGTTTATGACTGATTAGTCGCAAGGTTCAGCGGCAATTTGTACTTGACGCAATTCCGGCCGGGGCGATCAACTCAACACAAGACCGTTGATATTATTTGTTTGTAGCTTCAAATTTTCCGTGGCAGGGGTGAGGTTTTGGGGTATAATTGTGGCAAATGTAGTTGTTGTCTATTATTGTTACAGGAGTTGGTTATGAAATCGGATATTGTCAAGAAGGGATTCGAACGGGCGCCGCATCGCGGTCTATTAAAGGCATGTGGAATTAAAGATGAGGACATGGCCAAGCCGTTTGTGGCTATAGCAAACAGTTACGTCGATATTATTCCCGGTCACGTTCATCTTGATAAGGTTGGCGAGATTGTCAAGCAGGCGGTCCGGCAGGCCGGCGGAGTGCCGTTTGTGTTTAATACCATAGGGATTTGCGACGGTGTTGCCATGGGGCACACTGGTATGAAGTATTCCCTGGCCAGTCGTGAGGTCATTGCCGATTCGGTGGAGTGCATGTTGCGGGCGCATTGTTTTGACGGGCTTGTTTGTATTCCCAATTGTGACAAGATTGTGCCGGGTATGATAATGGCTGCGATGCGGGTTGACATACCGACGATTTTTGTTTCCGGCGGTCCGATGCTGGCCGGTAAGACGCCATCGGGGAAAGTGGTCGATTTGATCAGCATCTTCGAAGGCGTAGCCGCTTACAGCAACAAGAAGATTAGCGACGAGCAGCTCAGGGAACTGGAAGATTACGCCTGTCCGGGTTGCGGAAGCTGTTCGGGTATGTTTACGGCTAACAGTATGAACTGTCTTTGTGAGGCTATCGGATTGGCTCTGCCGGGTAATGGTACGATTCCTGCAGTTGATCCGCGTCGCCAAGAGTTGTATCGACAGGCAGGCAAAGGAATTTTAAGGTTGATTGAAAAGGATATCAAACCGAGTGATATCGTTACGCTTAAATCGCTGGATAACGCCCTGGCCCTGGACGTGGCGATGGGCGGCTCGACTAATACGGTGCTGCACTCGTTGGCGATAGCCAACGAGGCGGATATTGATTACGGTCTTGATCGAATCAACTCTATCGCCCAGAAATGTCCCAATATCTGTAAGGTGGCTCCGTCGAGTCATTATCACGTTGAGGATGTGGACAAGGCTGGCGGGATCAGTGCCATATTAAAAGAGATATCCAGAATCGATGGTTTGATTAATACGGATTGTCTGACCGTAACGGGTAAGACGCTGGGCGAAAATATCGCTGGTGCGAAGATTGAAGATTCCCAGTGCATTCGCACACTTGACAATGCATATTCACAGAAGGGGGGTTTGGCGATTCTCAAAGGTAATCTCGCTCCTGACGGCGGCGTGGTCAAAAGTGCCGGGGTGAGCAAATCAATGTTGAAACACAGTGGACCGGCGGTCATTTTTGACTCACAAGAGGATGCATGCGAAGGTATCCTGGCAGGCAAGGTCAAGGCGGGTGATGTGGTTGTTATCCGCTATGAGGGACCGCGCGGCGGACCGGGGATGCAGGAGATGCTCAGTCCGACCAGCTATATTATGGGCGCCGGTCTGGGCGAGAGCGTTGCACTGATAACCGATGGCCGGTTCAGCGGCGGTAC
>Ga0105107_10001475_pt1 | contig 15208 bp, 12 predicted proteins | sample PPLLaktember2015_6_FD_79335 | JGI IMG/M metagenome (GOLD analysis project Ga0105107, IMG submission 79335) | Freshwater sediment microbial communities from Prairie Pothole Lake near Jamestown, North Dakota, USA - PPLs Lake P8 Core (1) Depth... | ecosystem: Environmental > Aquatic > Freshwater >...
ACGCCGATCTGATGCTCGCCGGCGGCGCCGAGGCCACCACCGTGCCCTTCGTGGTCGCGGCCTTCGCGAACATGCAGGCGCTCTCGCGCCGCAACGACGAGCCCGCGCGCGCGAGCCGGCCCTTCGACGTGGAGCGCGACGGCTTCGTGATGGGGGAGGGCGCCGGCGTGCTGGTGCTCGAGGCGGAGGAGCACGCGCGGGGGCGCGGCGCGCGGGTCCGGGCGCTGCTGCTCGGCTACGGGGCGAGCGCCGACGCCCAGCACGTGGCCGCGCCCGACGAGGACGGCGCCGGGGCCCGCCGCTGCATGGAGTGCGCGCTGCGCGACGCGGGGCTCGCGCCCGGCGACGTCCACTACGTGAACGCCCACGCCACGAGCACGCCGGCCGGCGACCGCAGCGAGGCGCGCGCGATCCGCGCCGTGTTCGGCTCCTGCGCGGACGCGCTGCCGGTCTCCTCGACGAAGAGCATGACCGGCCACCTGCTGGGCGCGGCCGGCGCGGTCGAGGCGCTGGCCTGCGTGCGCGCCCTCGAGACGGGCGCGCTGCCTCCCACGATCAACCTCGACCGCGTCGATCCCGAGTGCCAGCTCGACCACGTCGCGGGCAAGGCTCGGGAGGTGCGGGCCCGCGTCGCGCTCTCGAACGCCTTCGGCTTCGGAGGCGCGAACTCGAGCCTGATCTTCGCCCGCGAAGGCGGCTAGCGGTGCGCTGCCCCTACTGCGGACGCACCGAGAGCCGCGTGGTCGACTCGCGGGTGACCCGCGAGGGAGAGGAGATCCGCCGGCGGCGCGAGTGCGAGGAGTGCGGGCGGCGCTTCACCACGCGCGAGCGCGTGGAAGAGGTGATGCCGAAGATCATCAAGCGCGACGAGCGGCGCGAGGACTACGAGCGCGCGAAGCTCGTCTCCGGCGTGCGCAAGGCCTGCACCAAGCGGCCGGTGAGCGAGAACGCCATCGAGCGGCTGCTCGGGCGCGTCGAGCGGCGCCTCCAGGAGACGACGGAGCCCGAGGTCTCGACGGCGGTGCTGGGCGACCTGGTGCTGCAGGAGCTCGCGGCCCTCGACGCCGTGGCCGCCGCCCGCTTCGCCTCGGTGTTTCGCCGCTTCGAGGGCGCCGCGGACTACGCGCGCTTCTTCGCCAAGGAGGCGGGCCGCGGGGAGCCCCCGGCCGGCGAAGGCTGAGCCGTGGAGGCCGAGGAGGCGATGCGGCGGGCCCTCGCGGAGGCCCGCCGGGCGAGCGGCCGGAGCTGGCCCAACCCGCCCGTCGGCGCCGTGGTCGTCCGCGGCGGCCGGGTGCTCGGGCGGGGCTTCACCCGTCCGACCGGGGGGCCGCACGCCGAGGTCGTCGCCCTCGCCGCGGCGCGCCGGCGCCACGGGGCCGCGGCGCTGCGCGGGGCCACCCTCGCGGTGACCCTCGAGCCCTGCTGCCACCACGGCCGCACGCCGCCCTGCACCGACGCCATCCTCGCCGCGGGGATCGCGCGGGTCTGGATCGGCCACGGCGACCCGAACCCCCGCGTCGCGGGGGGCGGCCTGCGGATCCTGCGAGCGGCGGGCCTCGACGTACGGCTCGGCGTCCTCGAGGAAGCCTGTCGCGAGCAGCACCGCGGCTTCCTGTCGCGGATCGAGCGCGGCCGGCCCTTCGTCACGCTGAAGCTCGCCGCCACCCTCGACGGCCGCATCGCCACCGCGACGGGCGAGTCGCGCTGGATCACCGGCGCCGAGGCGCGCCGTCGGGTCCACGTGCTGCGGGCCTCGAGCGACGCCGTCGCCGTGGGCTCGGCGACGGCTGCCGCCGACGACCCCGAGCTCACGGCGCGGCGGGGCGGCGCCGTCGTGCACCGCCCGGTACGCGTGGTGTTCGACTCGGCCCTCTCGCTCTCGCCGCGCTCGCGGCTCGCGCACGGTCCGGACCCCGAGCGCACGTGGGTGCTCGCGGCGCCCGGGGCGGCGGCCGGCCGGCGCTGCGCCCTCGAGGCGGCGGGCGTGCGCGTGCTGCCGGTGGCGAAGCGAGGCGGGCACCTCGACCTGCGCCGCGCCCTCGCGCTCCTCGGGCGGGAAGGGCTGAACACGCTGCTCGTCGAAGGCGGCGGCGGCCTCGCCGCCGCCCTGCTGCGGGCGGATCTCGTCGACGAGCTCCACTGGTTCGCCGCCCCGACCTGGCTCGGGGCGGAAGGCCGGCCGGCGCTCGGGGCCCTCGGCATCCGGCGCCTCGGGGAGCGCTTCGTCCTGGCGAAGGCCCGCTTGAGCCGTCTCGGCGACGACCTGTACCTTCGCGGCAGCGTGGTGCGGGCGGAGCGCGGCGAGGGACGCCGCGCCCGGCGGCCGAAAGCGAGGCGCCGATGAGGTCGTACCCCGCCGTCGTCGACGCCTCCGGCCTCCGGATCGCGGCGGTCGTCTCCCGCTTCAACCATCTGATCTCCGCGCGCCTCCTCGAGGGCACGGTGCGGGAGCTCGCGGCGCGGGGCTGCGCGCCGGCCGACCTCCACGTGGCGTGGGTCCCCGGGGCCTTCGAGATCCCCCTCGCGGCCCGCGCTCTCGCGCGCACGGGTCGCTACGATGCGATCGTGACGCTCGGTGTGGTGATCCGCGGGGGCACGCCCCACTTCGACTACGTCTGCCGCGCCGTGACCGACGGCGTGCGGGACGTGATGCGCGACACCGGTGTGCCGATCGCCTTCGGGGTGCTCACCACCGACGACGTCGACCAGGCCCTCGCCCGCACCGGCGGAGCCGAGGGCCACAAGGGCGAGGAGGCCGCGCGGGCCGCCGTCGAGATGGCGCGGCTGCTGCGCGCGATCGCCGCTCCGCCGGAAGAGCCGGCGTGACGCCCGCCGCGAACGCTCCGCGCCGGCGCTCCCGGGAGGCCGCCCTCCAGGTCCTCTACGCCCTCGACGTTCCGGCGCGGGACGCCGCCGAGGGCCTCTCCCCGGCGAGCGAGGTGGCCGAGGAGACCTTCGAGGCCGCGGCGGCCCACTTCGAGCTGCCGCCGGCGGCCCGGGCCTTCGCCCGGGAGCTGGTCCACGGCGTGGTCGCCCATCGCGAGAAGCTCGACCCCCTGGTGGGGCGCCACGCGACCCACTGGCGTCTCGACCGGATGGCGGCGGTCGACCGCAACATCCTGCGCCTCGCTGCCTACGAAACGCTCTACACTGACACCCCGGCGGCGGTGGTGATCGACGAAGCGGTGAACCTCGCGCGCCGGTTCGGCAGCGATGCGTCGCCGGCCTTCGTGAACGGCGTCCTGGACGCCCTGGCTCGCGACGTGCGGGGAGAATCCCGATGACGGTGACCTGGGCCATCGAGCTGGACAGCGAGCCCGTCGAGCGCGTGCGCGCGGACCTGCTCGTCGCCCCCCACTTCGAGGGAGACCGGCCCCTGCGCGGCGCGGCGTCGCGCATCGACTGGCGGCTGTGCGGGCACCTGTCGGAGATGGTGGCCCGCAGCGCCTTCAACGGGGCGCCCGGCGAGGTGGTGCTGGTGCCGACCGGGAACCGCCTGCGGGCGCCCCGGGCGCTGCTGCTCGGGCTCGGCTCCCGGGAGGGCTTCGGCCAGAAGGCCCTGCGGGCGTCGGTGCGCCTCGCCGTCGGCCGCGCCTCTCTGCTGCGGGCCGGCATCGTGGCCCTCGCCCTCCCGGCCGAGGCCGACTCGGGCCTCGCCGCCGAGCGCGCGGCGGCGGCGGCGCTCTTCGGGGCCGGGGAGGCACTGGCCGAGCGGCCGTTCCCCCTGCGCCTGCGCATCGTGCTCGAGGCGGCGGGGCTCTCGCGGGCCCGCCAGGCCCTGACCGAGCTGGTGCCTCGCATCGAGATGGAGGGCGTGTTCGCGCGCCTCGCGGCGCCGGAGACCCAGGCCCAGGCCGGGGAGCCGGGCCGGCCGTCATCCCCCGCGGGGACCTCCCATCGGCTGGAGGATCCGAACGACCTGCCGCGTGTCGAGCCCCGCGCTCCGCGTCCTCCCTCGGCAAAGCTCCCCTCGCTTCCTTAAGTCCCCGTCTCCACGGCCGATGCGTGCTTTGGAACCGTCCGGGCGGGCGCGCTTCTCGCGCCCGCGGCGGGCGGCGTCCGGGCGCGGGAGTCGGCATGAGCCTGGTGGGCAGTCTCGAGGATCTCGGGCTCGGCGACATCCTCCAGATCATCCACTTGTCCCGGAAGTCCGGGACGCTCTGGATCCGCTCGGCGGCGGGCGAGGGCCAGGTGGTGTTCAGCGCCGGCCTGATCTGCGGGGCCTTCACGAAGGACGGGCCGGCGGAGCTGCGGGACCTGCTGCTCGCCGCCGGGGCCCTCCCGGCCGCCGACCTCGAGGCGGCCAGCGAGGAGGCGCGGGCGCGGGGCGTGCCCCTGGCGTCGGTGCTCGCGGAGCGCGGGATGCTCGGGGACGAGGCCCTCGACGAGCTGCGCCGCCGCCACGTGGAGGCCTCGGTGCTCCGCATGTTCACCTGGCTGACCGGCGAGTTCAGCTTCGAGATCCAGGAGAGCTCCGACGACTCGGGCGAGGACCTGTTCGTGCCGGGCGGCATGAACCCCCAGTTCATCGCCCTCGAGGGAACGCGCCTACACGACGAGGCGCGCAGCGGCGCGCGGCGCGAGGACGACGGCGGCGAGACCATGACCGAGGACTCGCTGCGTCTCGGCCACGAGGGGGAGGAGGAGGAGGACGTCGCCGAGGCGCGCTTCGCCGGCGACCCGATCCTCGACGCCGAGGCCCTCGAGGACGAAGGCGAGCCCTTCGTCGGCGCCGAGCTGCTCGAGCCGGCGAGCGCCCTCGAAGACGGCGCGCCCTCGGAGGAGGGCGCCGCCGTCGCGGTCCCGGACGCGGCAGCGCAGCAGGCGGCGCCCGCCGAAGCGCCGCGGGTCCCGGCGCCGGCGGCTCCCCGGGCACCCGCTCCCCATGCGGCCGTCGTCGCGATCGACCACGACCTCGCCTCCCTCGAGTGGCTGAAGGCGGCGCTCGCGCCGTTCCATTCCCGCGTCCACATCTTCCAGCGCTCGGATCAGGGGATCAGCCGCATCCGCCAGTACCTGGCGCGAGGCGAGACCCCGCTGGTGGTGCTCTCGGCCGAGGCGCCGCCGGATCCGGTCTCGGGCGCCCGCGACGCCCTCGAGATCATCCGGCGCCTGAAGATCCAGGCGCCGCGCATGCCGGTGTTCCTCGTGACCCGCGCCGGCGACCCGGCGCCGGCCGACTCGGGCGCCAACGGCTGCCTCGAGAAGCCGACCCCGACCCAGCTCGCGGACCCCCGGCGCGCCGGCGACCGCGAGCAGCTCACCGTCGCTCTGCGCGACTCGCTGCGCGAGCAGATCTCCCGGGCCGGCGAGCTCGCCCAGGCCGGGGGGGCGCGCCAGGGCGGCATGTCGCCCGACGCGCTGGTGCGCCTGCGCCGGGCGAGCGCGCTGCTGCGCGACCCGTCCTCCCGGGGCGACGTGCTCTCCCTGGTGCTGCGCTTCGCCGCCGAGGGCTTCTCGCGGGTCGCCATGTTCATGCTGCGGGACGACCAGGCCGTCGGCCTGGCGCAGATCGGGCTCCCGAAGGCGGGCGGCCCCGGCGACGCCGCGATCGCCGAGGTGGTGCTTCCCCATCGCGAGCCCGCCTGGTTCCGCCGGGTGATCGACGGGCGCAACCCGGTGCGCGCGGCCCCCGAGGACGAGGGCGATCAGCGCCTCGCCGTGCTGCTCGGCAATACGCTCCCCCGGGAGGCCTACGTCGCCCCGATCGAGAGCGGCGAGCGGGTGGTGGCGCTGCTCTACGCCGACAACCTGCCCGGCGACGGCCCCGTCGGCGACACCGGGGCCCTCGAGGTCGTGCTCCACGAGGCGGGCCTGGTCCTCGACCGGGCGGTCCTGCAGCGGGCGCTGGCCGAGGTCGAGCAGGGCGCCTAGCTCGCTCGCTGCGCGCGGCCTTCGGCCGCGCCTTCTCGCGCCGAGGGCAAAGGCCGCCGGCGGGGCTGCGGCGCTCGGGACCTCCGCTCGCCTGCGGCTCGCTGCGCGCGGCCTTCGGCCGCTTGCGGCTTCACCCTCGAGGTCCGGCGGCCCCGGGACTCGCTCGCCCCGGGGGCCCCTCGCAGGGCCGCTTCCGCGAGGCGCGCGCCACGCGCGGCGGGCCGCCCGAAGTGCCCCACCGGCCTCAAGAAATCGCCTGCAGGGGCCGATGGAGAGGGCGGCTCCGGAGGGGCCAGGGCAGGAGGCGTCCGTGCAGAGCATTCTCGTCGTCGAGGACTCGGCGACGATGCGGTCCTTGATCGCGTCGACGCTCGAGGAGCTGGGCCCCGGGGTGAAGATCACCGAGGCGAGCAGCGGCTTCGAGGCGCTGCGGCTGCTTCCGCGCGGCGCGTTCCACCTGATCGTCACCGACATCAACATGCCCGACATCAACGGGCTCGAGCTCGTCTCCTTCGTGAAGAAGAACCCGGCCTACGCGGCGATCCCGCTGATCATCGTCTCCACCGAGAGCTCGGAGCGCGACCGCGAGAAGGGGATCGGGCTCGGCGCCGACGCATACCTGGTGAAGCCCTTCGAGCCCGAGGACCTGCGCGGCCTCGCCCGCGACCTGCTGCACGCGCGCGAGGAGGCCTAGCCGTGACCGCGCGCCGCAAGACGACCAAGCGACGCACGAAGGCGTACCGCGAGTTCGTCTCCGAGGCCGAGGAGATCCTCGAGCGCATGCGCGACGACTTGAGCGACCTCGCCGACCGCCGCGGCCAGGGCGCCGACGTCGACCCCGAGCTCGTGAATCGGCTGTTCCGCTCGGCGCACTCGCTGAAGGGCCTCTCGGGCATGTTCGGCCTCGACGGCGTGAGCGAGCTCTCGCACCACCTCGAGGACGTGCTCGACGGGCTGCGCATGGGCCGCACCGCCGTCGACGAGCGCGCCCTCGGGCTCCTCGACGAGTCGGTCGCCCTGGTGGCGCAGACCCTCGAGAAGCTCGAGGAGGGCGAAGGCGCCGGTCTCGACGAGCAGGCTGCGGAGCTGATCGCGCGCATCGACGGCTGGGCGCGGGCCCCGAAGGCCGAGGCGGCGGGCGAGGGAGAGCTCGATCTCGAGCCCGCCATGCAGCGCGCGCTGACCGAGTACGAGGAGCACCGCCTGCGCGAGAACGTGCGGCGGGGCCGCCGCATCGTCGTGGTCGAGGCGAACTTCGACATCCTCTCCTTCGAAGAGGGCCTCGCCGAGCTCACCGCGGCGGTCCGCGAGGTGGGAGAGGTGCTCTCGACGCTGCCCTCCCCCGGCGAGACGCCCGAGGCGCAGATCCGCTTCTCGCTGCTGGTGGCGACGGACTTCCCGCCGGAGGGCCTGGCCGCGCGTCTCGAGCTGGCGGGGGGCGCGGTGCGGCCGGCGAGCCGTTCGGCGGCGGCCGCCGCGGCCGCGCGCAGCGAGCCGGCGCCCGGCGCCGCCGACGCCACGGCGCCGGCGGAAGCGGAGGCGGCGCCGCGGCCGCGCGCCGAGGAGCTCGACGCCGAGGCGGAGCCCGCCGGCGAAGCCGACTCCCTCGCCGGCGGCGACCTCGCTTCGCTGAAGTCCATCAGCGAGACGGTGCGGGTCGACATCCGCAAGCTCGACGAGCTGATGAACCTCGTGGGCGAGCTCGTGATCCAGCGCAGCGCCATCGCGAAGCTGGCCCGCCAGCTGCGCCAGGACGCGGCGACGGCGCGGCTCGGCGCCGAGCTCGAGAAGATCCACAAGGGCCTGGAGCGCAAGCTCCAGGAGCTCCAGGCGGGCGTGCTCGAGGTGCGCATGGTCCCGCTGCGCCAGGTCTTCGAGAAGCTCTCCCGGGTGGTGCGGCGGCTGCGCCGGGACACCGACAAGGAGGTGCGCCTCGAGATCCGCGGCGCGGACACCGAGCTCGACAAGCTGATCGTCGAGGAGCTCGTCGACCCGCTGATGCACGTGGTGCGGAACGCCTTCGACCACGCCATCGAGACGGCGGAGGAGCGGCTCGCCGCCGGGAAGCCCCGCGAGGGCTCGATCCGCCTCGAGGCCTACCAGCGCGGCAACGACGTGGTGATCGAAGCGACCGACGACGGCCGCGGCATCGACGCGGAAGCGGTGCACCGCCGGGCGATCGAGCGGGGCGTGGTCGACGCGGGCAACCATCTCTCGCGGCGGGAGATCCTCGACCTGGTGTTCGCGCCGGGCCTCTCGACGCGCGACGAGGTCACCGAGACCAGCGGCCGCGGCGTCGGAATGGACGTGGTGCGGGCGAACATCACGGCGCTCGGCGGCGTCGTCGACGTGGCGTCGGAGCCGGGCCGGGGCACGACCGTCACCATGACGTTGCCCATCACCCTGGCGATCATCCAGGCGCTGATCGTCGGGGTCGCCGGCGAGCGCTTCGCGATCCCCCTGAACTCGGTGCGCGAGACGCTGCTCGTCGACCCGGCCGAAGTCCAGCGCAGCGACGGGCGAGAGCTGCTGAACCTGCGCGGCGAGGCCCTGCCGCTGCGGCGGCTGGCGAGCGAGTTCTCGCTCGGCGAGGCGCTGCGCGAGCAGAAGCAGTACGCCGTGGTGCTCGGAATCGGCGACGCCCGCCTCGGGCTGCTGGTGGACCGGCTCGAAGGGCAGCAGGACGTCGTGATCAAGCCGATCCAGGGCCCGATCCGTTCGGTGCGCGGCATCGCCGGCGCCACCGAGGTCGGCGACTCGGGCGCCGTGCTGGTGCTCGACGTCTCGGCGTTGGTGGAGGACTCGCGCAGCCGCGAGGCCCGCGAGGCCCCGGCCCGGAGGGCGCCGTGAGCGAGCCGGTGGAGACGACGAGGCGCGGGCCCCGGCCCGGCTGGGACGCGCTGGCGCGGGCGGCGCTGCGCCGGGAGTCCCAGGAGGACACGGCGCTGCGCCGCGAGTTCGTCACCTTCCATCTGGACGGCGACTCCTACGCGCTGCCCATCGAGGCCGTGCGCGAGATCGTGCGGCTGCGCCCGATCACCCCGGTACCGCGCGTGCCGGCTCCGATTCGCGGCGTGATCTCCCTGCGCGGCGAGGTGGTCCAGGTCCTCGACCTGCGCCTGCGCCTCGGGCTGCCGCGGGAGGAGCCGACGCGGGCGACCCGCGTGATGGTGCTGCACGGGGACGACGGAGGGGTGACGGGGCTGCTCGTCGACTCGGTGCGCGACGTGCTGCGCATCCCCGAGGAGCAGATGCGCTCGGACTCGGGCGGCGACCACGAGGCGGTGGCCGCGCTGCTGGTGCGCGGCAACGAGTTCGTCTCCCTCCTCGACATCGATCGGGTGCTCGACCTTGAAGCATAGAGCCGTCGCCGAGGTCGGGACCGCCGACAACCTGGTGGATCTGGCGTGCGTGGAGGTGCGGGGCCGCCTCTACGGGCTGGACGTGGCCCAGATCCGCGAGATCGTGCGGGCCCAGGAGGTGACCCCGCTCCCCAAGGCGCCGGTCTTGATCGAGGGGGTGATCGACCTGCGCGGCGCGGTGATCCCGGTCATCGACCTGTGCCGGGCGCTCCACGGCACGCCGGCGACCGAAGGGCCGACCACGCGCATCGCCGTGCTCGAGGTCGACGGCATGGCGATCGGCCTGCGCGTCGAAGCGGCGGTCGACGTGCTCTCGATCGACGCGGCGTCGGTGGAGGAGCCGCCGGCCCTCGCGACCCAGGCCGGCTACGACGCGGTGCGCGCGGTGATCCGCCGGCCGGAGGCCTCGCCCGTGCTCGTGCTCTCGATGGAACACCTGCTCGAGAACGTCTACCGCTCGGCGCGCGGCGCGGGGGAGGATGCATGAGCGCGCTTCCCTATCGCAGCGGCCTCGGCTTCCGGGTGCGGACCCAGGGGGCCCGGGCGCTGGTCGGCTGCGGCTCGGGCGTCCTGATCACCTCCTATCTGGTGATCCTGCTCGAGCTGACGGGCGAGCAGTGGCGCTGGATGGCCATGACCGTCGGGGGGTTCTCCGTCGTCTTCGGCGTGGTGGTGCAGGGCTATCTGCTGCGGGCGGACCGGCACATCATGGAGCTGATCGACGCGGAGCTCGCCGGCAGCCCGCGCCGGGAGCAGATCCGCACCGGCTTCGCCGCGGCGATGCGCTACCCGATCTACGGGCTGACCTACACGGTCGCCACCTGGGCCTCCGCCGGGCTGGTGATCCCCGCCTCGCTCCGCCTCCGGTACCCGGACCTGCCGATCGACGCGAGCATCGCGATCTTCGCGGCCGCCCTGATCGGCGGCATCATCGCCGCGGTATTCACCTTCTTCGCCGACAAGCACATGGCGGCCCCGCTGCGGGACCACTGGGCCACCTTGATCCGCGATCCGGTGGAGCGCCGGGCCCTGGTCCGCCCGCTGCCCCTCGCCACGAAGCTGCGGCTCGCGGTGACCTCGATCGTGCTCGTGGTCGTGGTGGTGGCGTTGCTGCTCAGCGACCTGCTCGCCCAGCGCCCGATCGAGACCTACGCGACCCGCATCCAGCAGGGCTGGCTGCTGCGCATGGCCGACCGCGTCGACGGCCCGGGCGATCCCGTGCTCCAGCTCGCCCGGGACGACCTCGACGAGCTCGGGCTCGGAGCGGGCGTGATCGTGGTCGATCTTCGCGAGGGCCGGGTGGCCGACGGCGCGGGGGACGCGCTCACCCCGAGCGAGCTCGCCTGGATCCGGGCGGGCGGCGCCGAGGGCGGCACCAGCCTCGGACTCAACTCGGCTCACGTCTTCGCCTGGCGGCCGATCGACACCGACGAGGACCACGCCCTCGTCACGGTGGTGAACCGCCGCGAGCTGTCCGGGGACCTCAGCTCCGGCAGGCTGCTGTTCGCGCTGCTCGCGCTCGTCGCCGCCGGCCTCGGGCTCGGGACCGCGCACTTCCTCGCGACGGACGTGAGCCACACCACCGGGCGCCTGCGCAGCCTCGCCGACCGCATCGCCTCGGGCGACCTCAGCCAGGCCGAGCCCGTCGAGTCCGAGGACGAGCTCGGCGAGCTGGCCCACGCCTTCGAGCGGATGTCGGGCTCCCTGCGGGCCACCGTCGGCCGCGTGGCCGAGGCCGCGGACGGCGTCGAGGCCGCCGCGGCCCAGATGGCCCAGGTCGGCAGCGCGGTCAGCGCGGCCACCGCCGACCAGGGCCGCGCCCTCGAGCACGCCCGGGAGTCGGTGGGGGCGATCAACCGGGAGGTGGCGGGGATCACTGACTCGGCGCAGATGCTCTCGGGCCACGTCGAGGAGGCCGGCAGCTCGGTCCTCGAGCTCGGCGCCGCCGGCGAGGAGCTGAACCAGACGGCCTCCACGCTCAACGAGCAGGTGGACGGCGTCTCGACCTCGATCGAGCAGATGATCCGCAGCATCCGCCAGATCGCCGACAACACCGAGGCGCTCGGCGGAGCGGCGGCGGACACCTCCTCGTCGATGTCGGAGATCGCCGCGTCGATGCGGGACGTCGACGCCCACGCGGTGGAGACGGCCCGGCTCTCCTCCCAGGTGCTCTCGCTCGCCGAGCGCGGCCGCGATCGGGTGCGCCAGACGGTGTCCGGAATGGATGCGATCCGCCAGGCCACCGAGACCATCGAGGTCGTGATCCGCGGGCTCGGCGGCCGGGTGAAGGAGATCGGCGCGATCCTCGACGTGATCGACGACGTCGCGGACGAGACCAACCTGCTGGCGCTGAACGCCGCGATCATCGCCGCCCAGGCCGGCGACCAGGGCCGGGCGTTCTCGGTGGTCGCCGACGAGATCGGCGAGCTCGCCGAGCGCGTGCTCTCCAGCACCAAGGAGATCGGAGGCCTGATCCGCGCGGTGCAGGAGGAGAGCGCCAGGGCCGGCGGGGCGATCGACGAGGGGGCCCAGAGCGTCCAGCAGGGCGTGAGCCTGGCCGCCGAGGCCGGTCGCTCGCTCGAGGAGATCAACGCGGCGGCGCGCGCCAGCGGCGACCGGATCGGCGAGATCGTGCAGGCCGTGCGCGAGCAGAGCCGCGCGGCGGTGCACGTGGCGGAGCTGGTCGAGAAGGTGAGCGGGGGCGTGGCGGAGATCCGCTCGGCCGGGCGCGAGCAGGACCGCGCGAACCAGGTCGTGCTGCGGGGCGCCGGCTCGATGCGCGAGGTCGCGGGCCACGTCCACCGCACGACCGCGGAGCAGTCGCGCGGCGCGGTGCAGATCCGCGACAGCATGGAGCGCGTGCGCGACGCGGTGGAGCGCATCCACGGCAGCCTGCGCCAGCAGACCGACGCGTGCCGCCTCGCCGTGTCCTTCCTCGAGCAGATCCACGAGCGCACGCGCAGCAACGAGGAAGCGACGCGGCGCATGAGCGAGGCGACGCTGGGCCTGAAGGCCCAGGCGGAGGCCCTCCGGCAGGACGTGCGGAGGTTCCGGATTTGAACGCCCGAAGCGAGGCGGAGGAACGACGATGATCGCGGCGTGTCCCCGGTGCGCAGCGCGCTACCGGATCGAGAAGGAGAAGCTCCGGCCCGACGGAGTGCGGCTCCGCTGCGCGAAGTGCGAGGCGGTGTTCCGCGTGCGTCCCCCGACCGGGGAGGAGGAGCCCGCCCCCGAGGCGGCGGCCGCGCCGGCCCCCGCGCCCCGGGAGCCCGCCGAGGGGCTGGCCGACACCGAGGTGCGCTCGGCTCCGCGGCCCGCGAGCGCGCCGCCCGAGCCCAGCGGGGATCTGGTGCTGGTGGGGATGCCCGAGGCCGACGCGGGCAAGGCCCTCGAGGAGGCGCTGCGCGGCTGGGGCGTCGGGGCCGTGGTGGTGACCGACGGCGTGGAGGCGATGCTCGAGATCCAGCGCAAGCTGCCGCGGGTGGCGGTGCTGTCCGCCGCGCTGCCGCGCATGTACGGCTTCCAGATCTGCGAGATCGTGAAGCGCAACGAGAGCCTGCGCTCGATGGGTGTCGTGCTCGTCGGCAGCATCCATCACCCCGATCGCTACCGGCGGCCGCCCGGAGAGCTCTACGGGGCGGACGCCTACGTCGAGGAGCCGGACCTGCCCGAAGGGCTCCGGCCCGCGCTGGAGCGGCTCGGCGTGTCGGTGCGCGCAGCGCGCGGGCGCGCCGAGGCGGCGCCTCCGCGCGCGGCTCCGGCGGCGGCGCCTCGCGCCGCGGCCCCGCCCGCGGCCGCCCCGGTCCAGCCGGCGCCGAAGCTCGACGACGGGTTCGACGAGCAGCGCGCCAAGGCCGAGCGCCTGGCCCGCATCATCGTCTCGGACATCGTGCTCTACAACGAGGAGAAGTTCGCCGCCGCCGTCCGCGCCGGGCGGGTCGTCGAGCTCCTCACGCCGGACCTCGAGGAAGGACGCGCGTTGTTCCGCGAGCGCATCGACGAGCGCGTGCGCGCGGAGAAGGACCATCTCGCCGAAGAGCTGCTGCGCGTGGCGCGCACGCGCAGCTAGAGGGGGCCATGGACGCGCGCGATCGAGAGAGCATCCTCCAGGATCTGGCGAGCGCCGACGACGAGCTGCGGCGCCTCGCGGTGGAGCGCCTCGGCTTGCTGCCGGTCGCCGAGTCCGTCCGCCACCTGGTCGCGCGCCTCGGCGACGAGAGCTGGCGGGTGCGCAAGGCGGCCGTCGAGCGGCTCGCTGCGAGCCCGGACCCCGCCCGGGCCGGGGAGCTGCTCGTCTCCGCGCTCGCCGACGGCGACAACCCGGGCCGCCGCAACGCCGCCGTCGAGGCGCTGGTGCGCTGCGGCAGCGCGGTGGTGCCGTCGCTGCTCGAGGCCACCTCGAGCCCCGACCCGGACGTGCGCAAGCAGGTGGTCGACGCCCTCGCGGGTATCGCCGACCCCGCCAGCGCCGCGCGCCTCGGCGAGCTGCTCTCGGACCCGGACGCGAACGTGCGCGGGGCGGCGGCGGACGCGCTCGGCGCGATCGGCCGCCCCGAGACCGCGGCCGCGCTGCTGCGGGTGGTCGCCGGCGACGGCGAGCGGCTGGTGCGCCTGTCGGCGCTGCGCGCGCTGGCGCGCATGGAGCATCCGGTGTCCGCCGAGGCCCTGGGCGGCGTGCTCGCCGACCCGCTGCTGCGCCCCGCGGGCCTCCACCTGCTCGGCTGGAGCGACGACCCGGCCGCGGCGGACCTCCTGCTGAAGGGCCTGGCGGGGGGCTCCCGGGCCGGGGGCGAGGCGGCCATGGAAGCGTTGCTCCGCCTCGCGGGACGCCTGGCGCCTGCCGAGGGCGAGCAGCTCGCCGCCCGGGCGCGGGAGACGGCGCTCGGGGTTCCCGAGGTGGTGGAGCGCGCCGTCGCGCGCCTCGAGGAAGCGGACCTCCCGACGCGCCTCACCCTCGTGCAGTTCCTCGGCCTGCTGCGCAGCGAGCGCGTCGTCCTGCCCCTGCTCCGGGCGGGCCGCGACGAGGCGCTGACGGACGTGGTGCTGGCCACCCTCGAGAGCTTCGGCCCGCTGGCGGAGGATGTGCTCGACGCCGAGTGCGAGAGGCTCGACGCCGACGAGCGCGTGCTCGCCTGCGAGCTGTTCGGGCGCGGCCGCACCGCCGCCGGGCGCCGCCGCCTGCTCGAGGCGCTGGTGCGGCCCGATCCGCTGCTGCGTGCCGCCGCGGCCCGGGGCCTCGCCCGGCGCCGAGACCCCGAGGCCCTCGAGGCGCTGGTGCGGCGCTTCGAGGAGGAGGCGGCGGAGGAAGGCGACGGCGAGGAGCTCGAGCTGCTGGCCGACGCCATCGCGGCGATCGCCGGCAAGGGGTCCGGCGCGGGCGACGGCGTCGCCGGCCGCGCGGCGCGGCTGCTCGCCGAGCGCCTCTCGGAAGCCTCCGAGGCTTATCGCAGCGCCGCCGCGCGCGTGCTCGGCCGCCTCGGCGACGGCGAGGACGGCGGCGGGCTCGGTCTGCTGCTCTCGGACCCGAGCCCCGGCGTGCGGCGCGCGGCGGTGGAGGGCCTCGGCCGCCTCGCCCGGGACGTGATGCCCGAGCCCCTGCGCCTCGCCCTGGCCGACGAGGCGCCGGCGGTGCGCATGGCGGCCGCCGCCGCCCTCGCGCGCTCCTCCGACCCGCGGGCCCTCGGCGACCTCGAGCAGCTCGCGGGCGACTCGGACCCGGCGGTGCGCGCCGCCGCGCTCCGCGCCGCCGGGGCGCTCTCGCCCCCGGACGACGAGGCGCACGCGCGGCGGGTGGCGCTGCTCGAGCGCGGGGCCGCCGAGGGCGGACCCGCGGCGATGGCGGCCCTCGAGGCGCTGCGCGCCCTCGGCGACCCGCGCGCCGCCGGCGTCGCGGCCACCCTCCTCGAGTCGGGCGCGCCCGAGCTGGCGCGGGCGGCGGTCGCCTGCCTCGGCCGCGTGGGGGAAGGCCCGGA
>Ga0105107_10001478_pt1 | contig 15195 bp, 13 predicted proteins | sample PPLLaktember2015_6_FD_79335 | JGI IMG/M metagenome (GOLD analysis project Ga0105107, IMG submission 79335) | Freshwater sediment microbial communities from Prairie Pothole Lake near Jamestown, North Dakota, USA - PPLs Lake P8 Core (1) Depth... | ecosystem: Environmental > Aquatic > Freshwater >...
ACGAACCGACGAACCGACGAACCGACGAACCGACAAACCGACGAACCACCGAACTCACGAACCACGAAACCACCAACCGGGAACAGGAATCGTCGAACCGGAACCCTTGGAACCGGAACCCGGAACCGGTGTCGGCTGCCGTCGCTCGATGCGGTCTTCGCCGCGCTCGTGGACGAGGAGAACATCGACACGCGGATGAACGGGCTCGTGGCGGCGATGCATCTGCAATGAGCGCTCGATCCGAGACGCCGGCGTTCCGCATCCTCTGGAGCACCTTCCTCGAGCAGTTTGCCGCCAACGAGTCTGCGACCTCGGATCTGCAGATGCGCCGCGCCATCATCGGGGTCGTCGCCTTCCTCATCACCCCGGGCCTCTACATCATGATGTCGCAGCTGGGCAGCTTCGAGGTCCTTCGGCTCGTCGCGAAGGCGAGGGACATGCCTCAGCTCGTCGAAACGAGGCTGGCGCAAATGGCCGTCATCTTCGTCGCGTACTCGATGATCACGACCGGCCTCATCACCGTCTTCATCTGGGACACGCTCGTGTTCGACAAGCGCGACGCGATGGTGCTCGGGCCGCTGCCGGTTTCGGGGAGAACCGTGGTGTTTGCAAAGCTCGCCGCGCTGGCGACGTTCCTCGTCGGCACGGCGCTCGCCGTGAACCTCACCTCGGGCCTGCCGTTCGGCCTCGTCACTGGAGGAAACGAAGGCTTAATCATTCGTCACACGCTCGGTCATTTCGCCGGCACGATCGGCGGCGCCGTGTTCATGTTTTCGATGCTCGTGGTCGTGCGCGGGCTCCTCGTCCTTTTCGTCAGTCAGCAGTTCGCGGCGACGGCGGGGTCGATTCTTCAGTTCGTGTTTCTCAGTGCTGTGCTGTGTTTCATGATGGTTCCCACCGCCATGGGCAAGACGACGCCGGCGTTTCTCGACAAGAGCGCGGGGGAGTGGATGCCGATGGCCTGGTTCTTTGGCCTGTTCGAGGTCATCCGGGGATCTCGAGAACCGGGCCTCGACATCCTCGCGCAACGGGCCCTGACGGCTCTTCCGTTGTCGGTCGCCGGCGCGATGGGAATCACGTTTGCGGGCTATTGGAAGCAGATGCGCGCCGCGCTCGCGCCGTCGGCTCGTGTAGCGGCGAGCGCCCGTCTGCGGCGTGGGCTCGCTCGTCTCCTCACCGGTTCGAATCGGACAGCGCGCGGTACCGCCGACTTCATCCTCACGACGCTCGCGCGCAGCCGGCCGCAGCAGGTGCCCATCGCCATCAGTGCGTCGATGGCGGTGGCGATCATCAGCGTAGCGGCCTCGTCCAGACCTGGCGGCCTCGAGGCGCTCTACGCGCCTCGAACGGTCGTGCTGTGGATTCCGATGGTGATCGGCTACTGGATCATCATCGGATTGCGATCTTCATTCGCGATGCCGACAGAGCTGCCGTCCGCATGGGTGTTTCGTGTCCACTCGCGACAGCGCTCGGCGTCATACTGGCTCGGGATGCGTGCTGCGATGATCTCGTTTGCGCTGCTTCCCGCCCTGGCCGCCAACGCGCTTGTCGTCCTGCCGCTCGTTGGATGGCGAGTCGCAGCGTGGCACACACTGTTTGTCTGCATCGCCGTAACGTTCGCCGCCCAGGCGGCGTCGATCGCGATCGACAGTGTGCCTTTCACACGCGCCTATCCACCGGGTCACACAAAGCTCAAGACGCGCTGGCCGCTGTATTTCGGCGGAATGTACGCCGTAGCGTACTGGCCGGTTCGATGGGAGCTGGGCGCGCTTCACGATCCCTCGGCGCTGGTGCGCCTCGCTGCTGCGGGCGTGGTCGCGATCGTGGCGCTCGACCTGATTGGCCGTCGCGCCGCGCTCGACTGGAAGGTTCAGTTCGAGGCCGAATTCGGTGATGATCCCGAGCAGCTGACGTTCCTCAATCTCGGGCCGGACGCCGGCCACCACGCTCAGCCGGCGACGTGAATGACGATGTAGTCCTTGCCGTTGTAGGGTTTCACGAGCTGGCGCCGTTCGCGCGAACGCCGCTCGGGGCCGCGCATGTTCGCCGTGCGCCGCCGTTGGCTGGTGCGGCGGTCCCAGATCACCTCGACGTTCAAATCGTCGGCGAACTTCTCCTTCAGCCGCTTGAACGTGTCGGGCTTCGAACGATCGACGATGATCAGCTTCATCGGAGTGGCGGCATTCTAGCAAAGAGCCGCCACCAATCGATGAACAGGTAATATAGGAACCTGTGCACCCTGTCGGTCGCCATCGCCTGGCGTGGCTGAAGCACGCGTTCGCCGTCGATCCGCCGGGCCCTGCCGAGCCCGATGAGGCGCAGGCGCGCATCGTCGAGCGCGTGTGCCGCGAGATCGTGCGGCGAGGGCTTACGACACCGGCCATGATGGCGCTCGAGATGGGTCGCCCGCTCAATCATCTTTCAGCGCAGGTTCTCACCTTCTTTCAGCCGTTCGTCGCCATCGTTGGCGATGCGACGGCACTCGAACAGTTCACAGGGTTCCTGGAGCAGCGCGGCTCGATCGACTACATCTCGGCGCGCATCGCGGCGCTCGACGATGAGAATTCAATGAGCGGCGAGCGGCGCGGGGCGAAGGGGCCCCGCAAGCGAGCGGCGAGGAGCGGGGCGGGGGGCCCCCGCGACAAAGAATGACACCGGTCGATCCAAAGAACGCCCGGGTCATTCTCGCGACCGACTGCGGCAGCACCACCACCAAGGCCATCCTCATCCAGCAGGTTGACGGCATCTACCGTCAGACGCATCGCGGCGAGGCGCCGACGACCGTAGAGGCGCCGTTCGCAGACGTCACGATCGGGGTCGTCAATGCGGTGACAGAGGTGCAGGAGCTGGCGGGGCGCCGCCTCATCGGAGACGACGGGCGCATCATCCAGCCGGCCACCGACCGCGAGGGCTGCGACATCTACATCTCGACGTCGAGCGCGGGGGGCGGCCTGCAGATGATGGTCGCGGGCGTCGTGCGCGAGATGACCGGCGAGAGCGCCAAGCGCGCGGCGCTGGGCGCGGGCGCCATCGTCATGGACGTCATTGCGGCCAACGACAAGCGGAAGCCTCACGAGCAGATTCAGCGCATCCGTGAGCTGCGGCCCGACATCATGCTCATCTCCGGCGGCGTCGACGGGGGCACGACCACGCATGTCGTGCAGATTGCCGAGCTCATCGCGCCGGCCAAACCGCGGCCCAGGTTCGGCGGTGAATACAAGCTGCCGATCATCTACGCAGGCAACAAGAACGCGGCGCCCCTCGTCCGCAAGGTCCTGGAGGGCGCCGACGGATTCGCGCTGACCGTCGTCGATAACCTGCGGCCGGTGCTCGAGCGTGAGAATCTGGGGCCCGCGCGCGATGCTATCCACGATCTCTTCCTGGAGCACGTGATGGCGCACGCCCCCGGCTACGACAAGCTGATGCAGTGGACCGACGCGCCGATCATGCCCACACCGGGCGCCGTCGGAAACATCCTTCGGACGATTGCCGAGCGTCAGCGAATCAACGTCGTCGGCGTCGACATCGGCGGCGCGACGACCGACGTGTTCAGCGTGTTCGGCGGCGTCTTCAACCGGACGGTCAGCGCGAACCTCGGCATGAGCTATTCGATCTCCAATGTCTGTGCCGAAGCCGGCATGCCGAACATTCTGCGGTGGGTGCCGTTCGACATGGACGTTCGCGAGCTGAGCAATCGCGTCAAGAACAAGATGATCCGGCCGACCACGATTCCCCAGACCATCGACGCGCTGGTGTTCGAACAGGCCGTTGCGCGGGAGGCGCTGCGGCTGGCCTACATTCAGCACAAGGAGTTCGCCACCACGCTCAAGGGGGTTCAACAGCAGCGCACGGTTGGCGACACGTTCAGCCAGGAGAGTGCGGGGCAGACGATCGTCGACAACATGAAGCTCGATCTGCTGGTGGCTTCGGGAGGCGTGCTGTCGCACGCGCCGCGCATGCACCAGACGGCGATGATGCTCGTGGACGCGTTCGAGCCGGAAGGATTCACGACGCTCGCCAAAGACTCGATTTTCATGATGCCGCACCTGGGTGTGCTCGCGCAGGTGAACCCCCGGGCATCACTCGAGGTGTTCGAGCGCGACTGTCTCATCTATCTGGGCACGTGCGTCGCGGCGAAGGGCACCGGCAAGAGCGGCCGCCCGTGTTTTCGATACGCGATTCGCTCGGCCACGCTCAACGAGTCGGGTCAGATGATGACCGGCGACATCAGGTTGTTCCCGCTCGACGAAGGCGAGAAGGCCTCGGTGACGATAGAACCCGAACGGGGGTTCGATTGCGGCGCGGGGCCCGGTAAAGCGATCGAGCGCGAGGTGCGGGGCGGTACGGTCGGGCTCATCCTGGATGCGCGCGGCCGCCCGCTGTCGCTGCCCGTCGAGCGCGAAGCCGGAAGGGCCCTCATCGAAAAATGGGTGACCGCGCTGCAGCTCTATCCGCAGCTCGAGCGCCAGAGACTGCGCGCATGACGACGACAGCGGCCGCCTACGCACCGGGACTCAAGGTCGTTGCCGCGATGCGGTACACCGCTCGACGGCTGCTGCCGATTTCCGGCAACGTGCTCGTCAAGCCCGGCGACCTCGTCGATGCGAAACAGGTCGTGGCCGAGACGTTCATGCCGGGCGACATCATGCCTCTCAACCTCGCCAAGCTGCTGTCGATGCCCCCGGGCGATGTGCCCGAATGCATGCTCAAAAAGGAAGGCGACCGCATCGAAGCCGGCGAGCCGCTCGCGCGCACCAAGGGAATCTTCGGGAAGTTCCGCACCGAGTACAAGTCGGATGTCGCGGGCACCATCGAGTCGATTTCCGCCGTCACCGGTCAGGTCATCGTGCGCGGCGCGCCGTTGCCCGTGCAGGTGAAAGCGTATCTCACGGGACGCGTCGTCGAAGTCATGCCGAACGAAGGGTGCGCGATCGAAGCGGATGTCACGTTCGTGCAGGGCATCTTCGGAATCGGCGGCGAGACGTTCGGGCCGATTCGCATGGTGTGCAAGCGGCACGAGCAGGAGCTCACCGAGGACCTCATCACGCCGGATTTGAAGGGCTGCGTCGCCGTGGGCGGCGCGCGCGTCACGGCACACGCCATCGAGCGCGCGCGCACGGCCGGTGTGTCGGCGATTATCTCAGGTGGCATTGACGACGCCGACCTCGAGGCGGTACTGGGTTACAACCTTGGCGTCGCGATTACGGGCTCCGAACGAATCGGGTTGACGATCGTCATCACGGAAGGATTCGGCGAAATCGCCATGGCGAGGCGGACGTTCGATCTGCTGGCATCGCGCGAAGGTGATGCGGCGGCCGTGAACGGCGCGACGCAGATACGCGCCGGCGTCATGCGGCCGGAAATCGTGATTCCGCTCGGAACCGGGGGGCGCATCCACCAGCCGTCATCGGAGGCGGCAGGCCGGCTGGCGATCGGCGCGTCCGTGCGCGCCATTCGCGATCCCTATTTCGGGCTCATCGGGCGGGTGACGGCGCTGCCGCCCGAGCCGCAGACGCTGCAGTCGGGGTCGAAGGCCAGGGTCCTCGAAGTCACGTTCGAGTCCGGTGAGGGTGTTATCATCCCGCGAGCCAACGTGGAGTTGATCGAAGGCACCGGCGGGCAGGAATCCTGATGCCGCAGACGGGGTGGTTCGACCCGACGCGAATCTGGTTCTTCGGCCTGCTCGTCATGCTGTGCGGAGCGGTGCTCGCCTACATCTTCGCGGCGCGCCGCGGCATGCGGATAAACGTGCGCCGCATCGCGGGGCTCGAAGCGGTGGACGATGCCGTCGGCCGTGCCACCGAAATGGGACGTTCGTGTCTGTACATCCCCGGCGTGCAGGACATGAACGACATCCAGACGATTGCGTCGCTCACCGTCCTCGCGCGAGTGGCGAAAACCGCGGCGGAGTACGACGCGCGGGTCGAAATTCCCACGACCCGTTCTCTCGTCATGACGGCCGCGCGCGAAACGGTGCAGGCGGCCTATCTTGCTGCCGGACGCCCTGAAGCGTTTTCGCCGGACCAGGTCTACTACGTCACCGACGAGCAGTTCGGGTATGTGGCATACGTGCAGGGATTGATGGTGCGCGAGCGGCCGGCCGCGTGCTTCTACATGGGCTCGTTCTTCGCCGAGTCGCTCATCCTCGCCGAGATGGGCAACAGTGTGGGCGCGATTCAGATCGCCGGAACGGCGCAGCCGGCTCAGTTGCCGTTCTTCGTGGCGGCGTGCGACTACACGTTGATCGGCGAAGAATTCTTCGCCGCGTCCGCCTATCTCTCCGGCGAGCCGGATCAGCTCGGCAGCCTGAAGGGTCAGGACGTCGGCAAGCTCATCGTGGGGGCGGGCATCATCACGGGGGTTGCCGCCGAGACGATTGCGGGCCTCACCGGGTCGGTTGCGGTCAGGTCGTTCGTCGATTTCCTCATCAACAGAGTCCTCACCTGAGCGCCCTGCGACAGTGAAGCGCACAGTCCCCTTGCTCATCACGGCGGTCGTGGGATTCACGCTCATCGGTGCGTACTTCGTGCCGTACACGCAGAGCTGGGGCGAGACGGTGGCGATCTGGTTCGACGTGCTGGCCGCGATCGCGTTCATCCTCGGCGGCGGCAACCTGCTGCGGTCGCATCTCAAGAAAATATCGGACCAGCAGCGCGGCTGGGCCTACTCGATTATCGTGCTGGCGTCATTTCTGGGGACGCTGTTTGTCGGGCTCGGGAAGATCGGTGTCGCGCCGTCACCGCAGTTTCTCGAGTACAGCTGGTCCGGTCCGTACCGGCAGACCGGCAGCGCGTTCTGGTATTTCTATCAATACGCGTTCCAGCCGCTGACGTCCACCATCTTCGCGCTGCTGGCGTTCTACATCGCGTCGGCGGCGTTCCGCGCGTTCCGCGCGAAGAACCTCGAAGCGATCCTGCTGCTGGCCACCGCGTTCATCGTGCTGCTGGGGCGGACGTTTGCCGGCGTGGCGCTGACCGGCTGGATCGATCCCGCCAACTGGGAAGGTTTCCGGCATTTCACGGGGCTGCGGCTCGAAAACCTGACGGTGTACATCATGGCCGTGTTCAACACGGCGGGGAACCGCGCCATCATGATCGGCATCGCGCTCGGCATCGTGGCGACGTCGCTGAAGATCCTGATTGGCGTGGATCGCTCGTATCTCGGCAAGGACTGATCGAATGGGCGCGTTTCTCAGAGATCAATGGTGGGTGGTGGCGATTTTCATCGCCACGCTGGTGCCCCTCGTCCGCCGGTTCGCGTCGGCCGGCGTCATGGAGGGTCTGCGGACGCTCGATCGACGCTGGATTTTCCTTCTCATGCTGTGGTCGGTGCTGCTGCCGATCTATTTCATCGGCGTGACGGGCCGCACGTTTCCAGAAGTGCCGAGCGCGCTCGCTCGCGCGACGTTCGACGAGATCGATCGTCTCGCCCCCGGCGATCCCGTGCTGCTCTCGTTCGACTACGACCCGGCCTCGGAAGGCGAGCTGCAGCCGATGGCGACCGCCTTTGTGAAGCACTGCGCCGAGAAGAAGCTGAAGATGTACTTCATGGCGCTGTGGCCGGTCGGCCCGCAGATGGTTCAGAACACCGTCGACAGGGTGATTCGGGCCGATTATCCGAACCTTGTTTACGGCGAGGACTACGTCAATCTCGGCTACAAGTCGGGATACGAAGCCGTCATCAGGGTCATCACGACCAACATCCGCGAGCTGTACACGACCGACGCGCGCGGCACGGCCATCCAGGACATTCCGATGATGAAGGGCATTACGAGCGTGCAGCAGATGAAGCTCATCATCAACGTGTCGGCGGGCTATCCCGGCGTCAAGGAATGGGTGCAATACGGGGCGACACCGTACCCGGCGGTTCACCTCATCGCGGGCACCACCGGCGTGCAGGCGCCGCTCGTATATCCATACGTGCCTCGGCAGCTTCGCGGGTTGCTCGGCGCCATCAAGGGCGCCGCCGAATACGAGAAGCTCGTGATTGACACGTATGGAGGCCCGAACCCCGATCCGAAGTACCTCGAGGGACTGCGGCGGATGGGACCGCAGCTGGTCGCCCACATGCTGATCATCATGCTCATCATCGTGGCGAACGTTCTGTACTTCACGGAGAAGCGCGCGGCGCGCCGACCTTCGACAGGCTCAGGTCGCCCGGAGCGCGCGGAGGGGCGATGAATCGCGACCAGCTCATCTGGATCGTGCTCTTCGCCGTCGGCGCTGCCGCGCTGTTGGGCCGGGCGGTGCTCACCGAGCAGGGCATGGGACGCGAGTACATCCGTCAGACCGTCACGCCGGCGGGCGGGACCGAATTTCTGCCGGCGACCTACGGCGACTATGTCCGGGCCGAGCAGGCGCAGCCGGGTCAGACCGAGTATCGGTTCAGTCGGGCGCGCACGATTGGGCTCTGGCTGGCGGCATTTTTCACGCTCGCCGTTTTCTCTTTCCTGTACTCGGACAACCCGTTCTATAAAGTCGCCGAATCGGTCCTCGTGGGGGTCTCCGCCGGCTACTGGATGGTGGTGGGCTTCTGGGATGTGCTGGTGCCCAATCTGATCGGCCGTCTCTGGCCCTCGATGGTTCAGGCCTGGGCGATGCCCGGGCTGGCGGGCGCCGAGGCGCAGCGCAATCTCTGGTACATCGTGCCGCTCGTCCTGGGCGTCATGCTGCTGTGGCGGCTCGCGCCACGCGGGACCTGGATCGCTCGATGGCCGCTGTCGTTCATCGTCGGCACGTTTGCCGGATTGCAGCTGATCGGCTTTCTCCACGGGGATTTCCTCGCCCAGATACGCAACACCATTCTGCCGCTGGCCGTGTTCGAGGCGGGCGCATTCGATTTCTGGGCATCGGTGAGGAACCTGCTCATCGTCGGGGGAGTGCTGTGCGCGGTCACCTACTTCTTCTTTTCGTTCGAGCACAAAGGGGCGGTGGGGCGGGTCGCGAAAGTCGGCATCTGGTTCCTGATGATTACCTTCGGCGCCGCATTCGGCTACACCGTCATGGGGCGCATCGCGCTTCTGGCCATCCGCATCGAGTTTCTCCTGGACGACTGGCTCTGGCTGATCGACCCGTCGCGGCGCCGGGCGGTGTCGATGCTGCTGCAGGGGATCTGGGGCTGAAAACGGTTCCGGGATCCTTTTTCTCGTTTGCGTCCTCCAGAAAAAGGATCCCGGAACCGTTTGCGGTATGATCCACCATCACTTCAACATTTCGCCTGATTTCGGTAGCCGCGCTCGTCTGCGTTGTGGAGGGCGCGTCGGCTCAATCGCCAGGACCGGGCCCGGTCGTCGGCATTCTTCGGACCGAGCTCCAGCGGAACATCGACGTCCTGAAGGCTCAGCCTGTTCCGGCGTATTTCGCCGCCTACACCCTGCACGACACCCGGACCACTCAGATTCTCGCCTCGTTCGGCGCCATCGATCGGAGCGATGAAAACAGGCAGCGCTTCGCCACGGTGGAAGTGCGCGTGGGCGACTACGAGCTCGACAACACGCATCCCATCCGCGGCGACGCCCGCGCGATGTCGCCGCGCCTGGTTCAAGTGAGCCTGCCGCTGACCGATGACGAACAGCCGATTCGCCTGGCGTTGTGGCGCGCAACCGATCGCGGCTACAAGCAGGCGAGCGAAGCGCTGACGCGCGTGAGAACCAACGTCGCCGCGAAAGTGCAGGACGAGAATCCCGCGGCGGACTTCTCGCGCGAAGACCGGCAGGAGCATACGGAACCCCCGGCCGCGTACTCGCTCGACACGCAGGCGTGGGAAGCGCGGCTGCGGCGCGTGTCGGCGGTGTTCACCGACGATCCGCTGGTGCTGCGCAGCCAGGTCTCGCTGTCGGTCGAGGCCGATAACCGCTACTACGTGAACAGCGAGGGCTCGCAAATCGTCACTGGCGACGTCAACTGCCGCATCTTCATACAGGGCGTGACGAAGGCGGAAGACGGGATGGAGCTGCCGCTGTACACCAGCTACTTCGCCACCTCGCCCGCCGGCCTGCCCGACGAGCAGAAGCTGCTCGCCGAGGCGCGAGCGATGGTCGGTCTGCTCGCGCGGCTGCGCAACGCCCCTGTCGTCGATCCGTACTCAGGGCCGGCGATACTCTCGGGCCGCGCCGCCGGCGTGTTCTTCCACGAAATCTTCGGCCATCGCGTCGAAGGGAATCGTCAGCGCCATGCCGACGACGGTCAGACGTTCACGAGCCGCGTGGGCCAGCTGGTGCTGCCGGGCTTCCTCAGCGTCTCGTTCGACCCGACGGTGGAGAAGGCGGGAGACGTCGAGCTGATGGGACATTACTTGTACGACGATCAGGGCGTCAGGGCCCAGCGGGTCACGGTCGTCGACAAGGGTGTGCTGAAAACGTTCCTGCTCGACCGCGCGCCGCTCAAGAGCTTTCCGAGGTCGAATGGACACGGCAGGGCGGAGCCAGGCTTCCTGCCGGTGTCGCGCCAGTCGAATCTGCAGGTCGAATCGACGAAGGCCGCCTCGCGCGAACAGCTGATCGAGCAGCTGCGCGAAGAAGCGTTTCGGCAGGGCAAACCGTTCGGGCTGCTGTTCGACAACATCGAAGGTGGATTCACCACGACAGGGCGCGGATCGGCGAACGCATTCAACGTGCTGCCGAACGTGGTCTATCGCATTTATACCGATCAGCGCCGCGAGCCGGAGCTCGTACGCGGCGTCGATCTCATCGGCACCCCTCTTGCCGCGTTTGGAAAGATCATCGCCACCGACGATCGCATCGAGGTCTTCAACGGTGTGTGCGGCGCCGAGAGCGGCGGCGTGCCGGTATCGGCCTCGTCGCCCTCGCTGCTGGTCAGCGAGGTCGAGGTGCAGAAGAAGATGCAGTCGCAGGAAACGCGGCCGATCCTGCCCGCGCCGCCGGCGCGCGCCGTGAGGGCCGAGTGAGAGCCGGGTCTGCAACGCAAGACCCGGCCTACGTTCGTAGGGCGGGTCCTGCTCTTTGGACCCGCCTGGCGGCGGTACGTAGGGCGGGTCCTGCTCTTTGGACCCGCCTGGCGGCGGTACGTAGGGCGGGTCCTGTTCTTTGGACCCGCCTGGCTGTGGTTGTTCTCGCGTCGCTCCTCCTCGATGTCTCCGCGCAGGAATCGCCCGTTCTGGCGGCGATGCAGGACGAGATGCAGCGCTCGATGGCCGAGCTGCGCATGAAGGGCGAGGCTGCGCCGTACTACATCGCTTATGAGGTGCTCGACCGGACCATGTCCGAGGTGTCGGGACGCCTGGGCGCCCTCGTGGAAAACCCGCCGCGGCGCACGCGCACGCTGCGCGTCGAGGTGCGTGTGGGCGACTACACGTTCGACAGCTCGCGGTTCGTCATGCAGGGCTTCGGCGGCGGCGCCGGCCTTGCGGGCGAAACCGTGATGGCGCCACTCGACGACGACTACGACGCATTGCGGCGGGAGATCTGGATCACGACCGACGCGGTGTACAAACGGGCGATCACGACGTTCGCCAGGAAGAAAGCCGCCTTTCAGAATCGCGCGGCGAGCGATCCGATTCCGGATTTTGCGCGGGAGGCGGCGGTAGAGACGGTCGTGCCACCGGCGGGTCGCGTCAGTGCGGACCCTGCCCTGGGCGCGCGCGTGCAGCAGCCGTCGGCTGTCTTCGCGCATCCCGACATCGACCTGTCCGAGGTTTCCATCGCGCAGGTGCAGGGTACCCGCTATTACCTGAACAGCGAAGGTTTCAAGACCGTTGCGCCGATTCAACTGGCGTCGCTCGCGATGTATGCCGAAGCGCAGGCGGGCGATGGCATGCCGGTGCGCCGCACCTTCAGCACCGTCGAGCGCACGGTCGCAGATCTGCCGTCTGTCGCAGACCTTGTCGCGCGCGCCAGGGAAGTTGCGGCCGAGGTAGCGGCCGCGCGCGCCGCGTCGATCGGCGAAGAGTATGCCGGGCCCGTGATGGTCGAAGGCGTCGGCGCCGCGCAGTTCATCGCCGAAACATTCGTGCAGATGATGCAGGCGAGGCGTCCGCCCGATACGGAGAATCCGCGCATGGGACAGGCGCCGGCGTCGCCGTTTTTGAATCGAACCGGGCTTCGCGTCATGGCCGATGCGTTCGCGGCGAGCGATACGCCGTCCATGACGACCTTCGAAGGCCGCCCGCTCGCCGGCAGCTACGTCGTCGACGACGAAGGAGTACGCGCGAAAGACGTGAAGCTCGTCGAAAAAGGGCGCCTCGTGACGCTCCTGACGAGCCGTGTCCCGCAGAAACACTTCCTGCGGTCGAACGGGCACGGCCGGTCGAACACCGTGCTTGCGGGTGTCTTCCAGGTGGAGAGCACGCAGGCCGTCGCCGCGTCCGAACTGAAAGGCAAGTACCTCGAGCTGCTCAAGGCGCAGGACAGGGACTTCGGCTACATCGTGCGCGGGGTTCGGTCGGACGGCCCGGGCGGGGCTGCGGGCCCTGGTATCGATTCGATCGTCAAGGTGACGCTCGACGGCAGGGAAACGCCCGTGCGCGGCATGCGCTTCGGCGCCGTGCCGCCGATGGCGTTTCGCGATCTGTCGGACGCGTCGAAGGAGCGCGCGGTCTTTTCGTATCGGGCAGGAGCGACATCGGCGGTGTCGGTCATCGCACCGAGCCTCATCTTCGAAGAACTGGAGATTGTGCGAATCAAGGACATCCTGCAAAAGCCGCCGATCGTGCCCTCGCCGCTGCGATAGAGATTGCTGCAGAGGTGGCGGGTCTGAAGAACAAGACCCGCCCTACTGTACTGTACGAGCCCGTAAGTCCTTGAATATCCAGCCATTTCGGTATAGATTTCCTCGCTCACGACTTCACTCATCACAGGTGCGGGAGGCTTCCATGAGAATGCTGACTCGTCTGCTTCTGTCCGCCGCTGGGGTTGCGCTGCTTGGCGGAGCGCCTCTCGTCGCCCAGACGAAAGCGACCGCGGAGAATGTGCCCACCATTCCACATACCTCGGTACCGAACTTCTTCAAGCTCCCGCCCGATCTGCACTTCGGCGAGGGCATTGGCATCGCCACGAATTCGAAAGCGCACGTCTTTGTGTATCACCGCAGCGGCGATACGCGGTTGTTCGAGTTCGATCCGAACGGCAACTTCGTGAAGGAGTGGGGTATCGGACTTTACGGCATCGAGTTCGCGCATCAGGTGCGCGTCGATCGCGAAGACAACGTGTGGGTCGTCGACGAGGGGACGAACATGATCATCAAGTTCAACCCCGCGGGACGCGTGACGATGGTGCTGGGCCGACGGCCCGAAGCCGTCGCAGGCGCCACGCCGACCACTACGCCTGACGGCCCCGTCCTGAACAGGAAGTACCAGTTCGGACGCCCGACCGACGTCGCATGGGATCCGCAGGGCAACATCTTCATCTCCGACGGCTATGTCAACTCGCGCGCGGTCAAGTACGACAAGAACGGCCGCTTCGTCGCGCAGTATGCCGGCGAGCGCGGCGACGGACCGAACCAGCTCAGCACGCCGCACTCGATTGCGGTCGATGCACAGGGCAACGTGTACGTCGGCGATCGCGGCAACCGCCGCATCGTCGTGCTGAACAACGACATGACGTTCAAGACGCAGTACACGAACGTCGGCAACCCGTGGGCGGTCTGCGTCTCGCAGGGCCCGCATCAATATCTGTTCTCGTCCAACTCGAATCCCGATTCGAACCCCGCCGCATCGTGGGCGATTACCGGCGAGATCTACAAGATGGAGCTCGACGGCAAGATCATCGGCAGGTTCGGGAAAGCCGGAAAGGGTCTCGGCGAGTTCAGCACCGTGCACGAGATCGATTGCCGCAATCCCGATCAGCTGTACGTGTCTGAAATTTCCGCGTGGCGCGCGCAGAAGATTCTCCTGAGTCCATCGAAGATGCAGCCGGCCACGACGTCGGCGGGTCGATAGGGGGACACATGAAAAGGACGCTCATCTTCATCGTCGCCGCCGCGCTCGCGGTGAGCGGCGGCTTGCTCTCGGGGCAGGCGGTGCCGACGATCCAGTTCGACTCGAATCCGATGCCGTTCTCGATGCCCGACAACATCCATCTCGGAGAAGTCGCCGGCGTGGCGACCAATTCGAGAGGAGACATCTTCGTTTACACGCGGACGGGCAACCCGACGATCACGATCGGTACCGCGAGGGCCGTCGCCCACGGCGGCGGACGGCTGTTCCAGTTCGATCGCAGCGGCAAGTTCACGCGCGAGCTCGGCCAGGGCCTTTACGGGTTCCTGCAGCCGCAGCAAGTTCGCGTCGATCCGCAGGACAACATCTGGGTCGTCGATCAGATGTCGACGCAGGTCATCAAGTTCGATCCGAACGGCAGAGTGCAGATGGTGCTGAGCCGCAAGCCGGAGGCGATGACGGTGCCCAATGCCCGGCTGACGCCGCTTCCGGCAGGTGTTCCGGTGATTCAGCCCGAGCCTCCGGCGGGGGGCGGTCGCGGTGGTGGCGGCGGCCGTGCCGGAGGGCCTGCTCCGCTGCCTGGCGCTGGCGTGGAGGGCGAGAGCTTCGTCCGCCCCACCGACGTCGCGTGGGACGCCAACGGCAACATCTATGTCGCCGACGGATACGGCAATGCGCGCGTGGCGAAGTACGACCGCAATGGCAAGTGGCTCAAGAACTGGGGCTCGCGCGGTACCGGCCAGGGACAGTTCAACATCGTGCATGGCATCGCGGTCGACGCGCAGGGCAACGTGTATGTCGGCGACGAGGGCAACAAGCGCGTGCAGGTGTTCGATACCGAGGGCACGTTCAAGACGCAATTCGCCAACGTCGGCGCGCCGACCGCGCTTTGCCTCACCCGTGGAGCGCAGCCGGTTCTCTACGTCGCGCACACGGGCGACCCCGACGGCATGGAAGACGCTGCTATCTACAAGGTCGATCTGAAGGGGAACGTGCTCGGCAGATTCGGCTCTGCGGGCAAGCTGCCGAAAGAGTTCGGCCTGGTCAACTCCATCGACTGCCGCAACGAAAACGAGCTGCTCGTCGGCGAGCTCGCGAACTGGCGTGTCCAGAGGCTGACACTCCGCGCGGCGAAATAATTGGTTGTGAGGCAGGGCTGAAGCCCTGCGCTACACCTGCGATCGGTAGACGATCGATAGTAGCGCAGGGCTTTAGCCCTGCACGTGAAGGGGGTCGGGAGGTTTTTCGTCGGCAAGCCCGCGCGAAAAACCTCCCGACCCCTTTTTGCAGCCGCGTTAGACTGGG